>Ga0075434_100001782_pt1 | contig 18574 bp, 16 predicted proteins | sample RhiMethybrSRZTD3_FD_75298 | JGI IMG/M metagenome (GOLD analysis project Ga0075434, IMG submission 75298) | Populus rhizosphere microbial communities from Tennessee, USA - Rhizosphere MetaG P. TD hybrid SRZTD3 | ecosystem: Host-associated > Plants > Roots > Rhizosphere > Soil | place: USA... | reverse complement strand
CATGACGAATCGCCAGGACTGGCATGTCTGCGAGCTCTCGCAGGCCGGCATCTCGTCGCGCGCGTACACACCGGGGCCGTACTCGAATCGCGAGGATCTGCTTTATGCGTTCGACAGAATGATCGTGCAGCTTCACGCCGGAAATCCCTAATCCCTGATCTCGAATCCCTAATCGGGAATCAGAGAATCCCCGAACCCTGATCCTGGAATCAGAAATCCCTCAATCGTCGCATCGTGATCTTGAATCTCGAATCGTTTCCTCGATTGGCCTGATTCAATGATCCGCCGATGAGGGATTCCCGGTGAGGGATTCGGGATTCCGTCAGCGCTTCCAACGCCGCGGCGAGATCCGTGGCTCGTGCAAACCGGCGCGCGGGCTGCGGCTCGAGCGCGCGGATGATGATCCGTTCGAGCGCCGGGTGAACCGGCGGATGCACCTGTGACGGCAGCGGGACGTCGCCGTTGAGGATCGCTGCAATCAGCCGCACCGGGCGGGTGTCGTTGAACGGCGCGCGCCCGCACGCCATCTCGTACAGCACGGCGCCGGCGCTGAAGATGTCGGCACGCGGATCCACGGCGTGGCCACGCAGACGCTCGGGAGCCATGTACTGGATGGTTCCCGCAAGGCTCCGCGTCGTATCGCCGGTCGTCGTTGACGCGTCGGGACTGCCAGCCGCAAGCGTGGCGATTCCGAAGTCGAGGATCTTCAGTAGCCCTTCGGGCGTGACACGAAGGTTCCCGGGCTTGATATCGCGATGAACGACACCCGCCGCGTGTGCGGCGGCGAGGCCGCGCGCGAGCTGCGCGCCCAGGCGCGCCACCTCGTCGCAGTCGAGCGGCCCGCGGCGCAGCAACAGGTCGAGCGTCACACCTGGCACGTACTCCATCACGAGGTAATCGATTTCCCCCTCCGAGCCGAAGTCGAATACCGACGCGACGTTCGGGTGATTGAGACTCGACAGCAGCAGCGCTTCCTCGCGCAGCCGACGTCTGCAGCAATCGTCGAGGCGGTCGGGCGGAAGGACCTTGATGGCGACCGGACGGCACGACCGTGTGTCGCGGCCGAGAAACACGACTCCCATCCCGCCGGTACCTAGTGGCGCGTCGAGCCGATAGTGCGCAAACGCGCACCCTACACTTGCAGCCTCCATGACGTCCCCTCCGGTGACGCGATGTTCACTGGAGTCAACGCTGGCGTAGCCAGGACCGTACAGATCCGTCAGCGATCAGCGAGTACGAAGGTACCTGTTTGGGCGGGTCTTCACGGATCCGCGAGGAAGGGTAGCAGCGACGGTTCCACGCGGCGGTCGCGCGATGCCGGCGCAATAGAGGACCGACTCGGTGATGCCGTCGATGCCGAGATCCGCCTCGATGACGCTATCGGCGAGTCCCATCACGCAGTACGACGCGAGTCCGAGCGACGTCGCCATCAGCAGGAGCGTCTGACACACGTGACCGGCCTCCGCAATCGTGGCGCGATATGCCCGTGCGTACGGATAACGCCAGATCTCCCGCTCGAACACCGAAGTGAAGAAGACCATGGCCGCCGCCGAGGCGAAGTACTCGCTCGCCGGCACGTACGCACGCATCCGGTCGATTGGAACCGCGCGTCCGATGCGCTCCAGAAAGTGTCGATCGGGCCGATAATGGTACACCCCGGCGCGAAGACCATCGATGTTGCGGACGACGACGTAGCACTCGATCGAATGACGCGCGCCGCCGGACGGAGAGGTCTTCAGCGCGACTTCGCCGGATGGCGTCGCTGCCCACTGCTGGATGCCCGCCGCAAATCCGAGGATCGATGCGAGATCATCGACCGTGACGGGAATCGACGAGTAGCGTCGCGAGGTCCGCCTGGCGAGGAGGACATCTGTAAACCCCCGGTTGACCGCCGGAGCAGGAAGCTCCACCCTCGCGCTCCGCGGGTATTTCTTGACAATGGTGGGAGCCGGCCCGTTGGGAGCGTTCAGCCGCGCATACGTGCGTGCCTTGGCGGGCGATACGAACGGTACATCCTTGGTAATCTGATGAAAAAATCCGGCCTCCGGATTCCACGGCACGAGAGCGGTCATCCCGCTCTCCCTCGGGTCGACGGGCCGATCCGAAGCCTGGAGAAGCGCGCGGTCTACGAGGACATCGAGAAGATTCTCGAGCTGCGGCGAGCGGGCGGCTGGAATGCCGCCCGTGATCTGACGGAGCGTCCGCCATTCGCCGCAGAAATCAAGAATCTCGCAGATGAGCGGAGTCGCCGGCGACGTGCTCCGCGTGGCAAAATTCACGAGGATGAATGATCCGTCCCGCCAGTGGCCGACCAGATGCGGCGAACGGCGAAACCGCCGCGGCGTTCGCGACCGCCTGCGCGCAGGGCACACTAGATCTCGATCACCATCGGGAGCCTGGTACTGACGCACGCACTCGATAGCATCGCCTTCGTCTCGCGCAGCAGTTTCAGCGCGTTCTCGACTTCCGGGCGGGGCGGCCACTTTTCGAGCCGCTCGATCTGAGCGGTAAGAATGCTTTTGAGGGGCTTCAGGTTGACCTGTTTGGAATTCTCCAGGCCCGTCTCTGCCTGCGGCCTGGGCGCCCGCGGGCCCGATGTTGCTTTCGTCGTCTTGCGGCGCGGCTTCGCCGCCTTCCTGGCGCCTCGCGACGCAGCCTTCCGCGATCCCTTCTTCTTCGCCACAACGGGCTCCTTTGAATAATTTATCGGCGAGTCTAGGTCAGCGTAACTCTCTCGGTCAAGGTACCAGAGGTATTCCAATCACGCGGAGCAAGTCGCGGAACCGTTCGTCGTGCTGCAGCCCATCGAGGCGGGGGTCGACGCCCAGCCACACGACCGAGCCATCCCGTTCTTCGACCGCCCGGGAGAACAGGTCGAGCGCGCGATTCGTATTACCGAGCGCAAGCTGGATATACGCCCGGTCGCGGGAGGTGAGCTGGATCGCACCCGCTGCCGCTTCCGCCTCCAGCTTACCGAGGCCGGCCATCCCCTCCGCAGTGTGTCCGGCGAGGATCTGCAGGCGGACCTGATGAACCCTCAGCGGAACGCCCGCGTCGCCGGATAGTTCGAGCGCGCGGTTCGCCAGCTCGAGGGCCTGTTCGTACCGCCCCTCGGCTTCCGCGATGCGGGACTGGAGCACCGGCAGTCCGGCGTTGTTCGGCTCAATCCGCTCCCCTTCCTCGAGCGCTCGTGCGGCTGCACCGAAATCGTGCTTGTAGTAGAGAAAGAGCGCATAGCGGCGGGCCGCGGCGCCCGATTCGGGATCCAGGCGCCTCGCCATGTTCCCCTGCTTGACGGATTCGTCGAACCTTCGCATCGCCGCGAGATCGTCCGCATAAAAGACGCGAGCGTACGGCGAATTGGGATTCAGCTGGATACTCCGCAGGAACTCACGCTGCGCGTCCTTCCAGTTCCAGTCATAGATGAAGAAGATATGGGCCAGCGTCGCATGCGCTTCCGCCAGATCCGGCTGGATATCGAGCGCCTGTTGCACTTCATTGAGCGCGGCGGAGCGCGCGCGCGTGTGCGTCATCGCGCCATACAGCCCGAGATTGAGGTAAGCGCGCGCGGCCCCCGCATGTGCGCCCGCGTGACGGGGATCCAGGAGCAGCGCGCGCTGAAACGCCTTCAGGGCTTTGTCGAAGCTGCCGGTTCCGTACTGCGTGAGCTGCGTACGTCCCTCGAGGTAGGCGTCCTCGGTCGCCGGGTTCGTCTGGGGCGGCGCCGCGAGATGCTGTGTGGTCACCACGGTGCGCACCGCATGGGTGATGGCGTCGGCGACCGCGATTGGAAGCGCCAGCGTCTCCCCTCGGGGGCGCTCGAATTCTTGCGTCCAGATAACACCCTGTGACCCGGCGGCAATCAGCTTCGCCCTCACTTTGAGCCGTGCGGGCTTCGCCGTGTCTTCCTCGCTGACAGACGAGAGGGCCGTCTCCAGGAGCGCGTCGACGTCGAGCACGCCGGCAAGATCCTTCAGCGAGCGGTTCGTGCCGCGTGCGCCCGAGACTCCGGACTTGATGGTCAGGCTGTTGACCTGTCCGAGCGTCGCGATCAGTTCGTCGGTGAGTCCGTCGGCGAAATGCGGCGGGAGAGACGACCCGGTGAGATCGCTCATCGGCAGCACGCCAATGCTTCGAACGTCGGTGAGCACGATGCCGCGCCGCGATTCGATCACCCTCGACCACACGATGAGCGCGGCGATGACGGCAAGAAATAGCGCTGCTGCGGTCGCCCATCCCACAAGCCGTGCGCGTGTCGGCGTCGAGCGCACGGGTACGACGGTCACGCCGACGAGCGCGCGCTCCATCTCTCCCGCGCTTATGAACCGCTGCGCCGGGTCTGCGTCGAGCGCACGCTCGATCGCTTCGACGAGCCGATCCGGCAGGTCGGGGCGCAGATCGCGCAGCCAAACGCGCTCGCCGTTGGCATGCGCCGCTCTCAGTCCGTCCAGATCCGCGGCCGTGCAGGGGTACGCATCCGTCAGCAGATGAAAGAGGAGAACGCCCACGCTGTAGATATCGCTGCGCGGCGTGGGTGGTGAGCCTGCGAGAACCTCCGGAGCCAGATACATGGGCGTGCCGGCGACGTTCGCGGCGGCGGCCCCCTGAGCGCGTCCCGCGCCGAAATCCATCAGCACGAGGCGCCCGCCCTCCTCGCGCATGACGTTCTGCGCCTTGATGTCGCCGTGCACGAGCCCGGCGGCGTGCACCGCCGCCAGCGCGCGGCAAATGTCGACGCCGAGCGCGCCCGCTTCGCCGGCACCCATTGTCCCGTGCGTCCGGAGCCACGTCTCGAGCGTCTGGCCGTGGACCAACTCCATCCACAGGCCGACGCGGCCGTCCCGCACCTCCGCGCCATGAATCGTGACGACGTTCGGGTGCTGTACCTTGGCGAGCGTCCGCGCTTCGACGAGCAGCTGATCGAGCGAATGCCCCGCTGCCGCGCCGCGGCGAAGAATCTTCAGCGCGACGTCGCGATTGAGCTGCGCATCGTGGGCCGAGTAGATCTCGCCGTAGGCGCCGCTCGCGATACGCTCGCCGATCCGCAGATGGCCCCACGCCAAAGGCAGCTGCACCGCGGTATCGCGTTCGCGATCGAGCGACGGGAACATCTCGTCGGCGTCGAGCGTCAGAGTGCGGTGAAGATCGGCGATCCTGGCGACGAGCCTCAGGTTGCGGTAGCGCCGGCGCTCCGCGCTGGTCGCCGCCGAAGAATCGAGCGCCACCCAATCCACCTCAGCGCCGTCCGCGAGCGACTCGAGCACCGCCTGATAGCGATCGCGATCAGGCATCGTCGAACTGCTCCATCAGCCGCGCGAGCGCGCGCGTGACCGCCACGCGCGCGGCGTTGGCGTTCGGTTTCCCGAGCATCACCGCGAGCTCCTTGTAGTCGTACTGAAGCTCGAGACGTCCGACGATGGCCTCGCGATCGGACGGCCGCAGCTTCTGCAGCGCCGCCTCATAGCGTTCGACCCCTTCCCGTCCGATCGCGATGTCGAGCGGGGACGCGGAATCGGACGGCTGCGAGTCGGTGAGCTCGGCGGGCGTCGGCCGGCGCGAGTGCTTCCTGGCTTCGTCGCGAATGCGGTTCAGCACCGCCTGGCGAAGATACGCCTGCAGCGCTCCCTGGTGCCGTGATTCGAACTGATCGAGATGGCGAAGCGAGTTGAGGACCGTGTCCTGGACGAGATCCTGCGTATCGAGCGCGCCGCGCGCGGCGGCGGGCAGCCGCCCGCGCGCCCAACGGCGCAGCGCGGGCAGACATCGTTCAAAAAGTCGATCGAGCGCGTCGCGATCACCGCGCCGCATCCGGTCGAGCAGGTCGACCGTCGTCTCGAGAGGTTTCGGGGTACCTGCGTCCACCGGCTTGCGATGATACTTGTACCAGGTACTTTCCGGAGGGACCGGAAGACGCCATTCGACCGCGACACCGTTGGGACCAAAGCCGTTCATCACAGGTGACAACGGTTCGCCCTGCGAAACCGTACGGCGCGGGTAATTAGTGCCCGGTCGAAGCTAGAGAGGAGGAGTCTGACTCTTTCGAGCCGGATTGAAGAAAGGGGTGCGCATGACGGTTGCGGGTACCTGGTGGCGCACGGCTTCCACCGTCACTTCGATATCGACGACGGTACCTTCGGCGTAGTGAGGGCGATCGAGCGTGCCCAGCGCGATCATCTTCTTCAGCACGGGTGACCACGTCGTCGACGTAGCCTTCCCGACCTGTCGACCTGAGCGATATACGGGGACGGCCGCGCGCGAGGCTGCGGCCGGCACAGCAGGCGCGAGGCCCAGGCCTTCATAGATTCGCTCGACGTCAGGCCAGTGGATCTCCAAGCCGACGACCTGCCGCGCGTGGCCGCGGGTGTGCTCTTCGCGAAGCGCCTGCTGTCCGATGAAGCGGCTTTTCTCGAGCGTGACGAGCCGCCCCAGTCCCATCTCATAAGGCGTGTAGGTCTGCGGCGGGATCAGGGCTTTCCTGCTGCTGAAGAAGTCGACGTCGATCAGCAGCAGCCCCGCTTCGATGCGCGCGACGTCCAGCGCGAGCATGCCGGCCGGCTTGACGTCGAAGGGTCGGCCTTCTTCCATCAACACATCCCACACGCGTACCGCGTCCGACGCCTCCATCCAGATCTCGTATCCCAGGTCCCCGGTGTAGCCGGTCCGTGAGATGTCGACGCGTGCGCCGGCGATGGCGCCGCGGGTGACGCGGAAGTACTTGAGACGATCGATGTCGGCATCCGCGATCGCGCGCAGCAATCTGGCCGATGTCGGACCCTGGAGCGCAATCGCAGCCACGCGCTCGGACACATCCTCGATCGCGACGTCGAGCCCCATCGCGTTCTGGCGAAACCAGCGGAGGCTCGGATCCGCGGCGGTCCAGCGGAAGAGATCGTCCTCGAGCCGGCTCACGGTGCCATCGTCGATCACGCGCCCATGCTCGTCGCACCAGGGCGTGTAGTACACCTGACCGACGGACATTTTCGCCGCGTCGCGCGTGATGATGCGATCGACCAGCCGTGCCGCGTCACGGCCGCGTACGAGGTACTTGAAAAGCGGCGAGACGTCGATGAGCGCCGCCGCATTCCGGATGGCGTTGTATTCGTGCTCGTGGTGCGGCTCGTACGCGCTCACGGCGTAGTAGCCGGACCACTCGCGGTAGTTCAGGCTTTCGCAGAGCGCGAACGTGCGATCGTGCAGCGGCGTTCCGATGGGCACAACCCGCCCATTATAATCGGCTGTTCTCACAATGCTTTACGACGTCATCGTCATTGGCGGCGGACATAACGGGCTCGTCTGCGCGGCGTACCTCGCGCGCGCGGGGCGGAAGGTGCTGGTCCTCGAGCGCCGCCACGTGCTCGGCGGCGCGGCGGTCACCGAGGAGATCTATCCCGGGTTCAAGTACTCCGTCTGTTCCTACGTCGTTTCGCTGCTGCGCCCGGAGATCATTCGCGAGCTCGATCTGCCGCGGCACGGCCTGGAGATCCTTCCCCTCGACGGCACCTTCACGCCGATGCCGAACGGCGATTACCTCTGGCGTGTGAACGATCACGCGCGCACGCGCCGGGAGATCGCGCGCCACTCGAAGCTGGACGCCGAAGCGTACGACGAATACGGCAAAGCGATGGTGGACATGGGGAAGTTCGTCAAGCCGATCCTCACCATGACGCCGCCCGATCCAACGTCTCTCCATCCGCGAGGCCTGGCGGATCTGCTGTCGGTCGCACGCAGGTTCCGCGCGCTGAGCGACGCCGACAGATACAACCAGCTCCAGCTCATGACGATGAGCGCGATCGACTTCCTCGATCAATGGTTCGAGACCGACGTGCTCAAGGCGACGATGTCCGCGTCCGGCATCATCGGAACGTTTCTCGGCGTGCGATCGCCGGGGACCGCGTACGTGCTGCTGCACCACTACATGGGAGAAATCGACGGCGCGTTCCGATCGTGGGGGCTGTCGCGCGGCGGCACCGGAGCGATCTCGCTCGCGATCGCCGCCGCGGCGCGTGAAGCAGGCGTCGAGATCCGCACCGAAGCGGCCGTCTCACAGATTCTCGTGAACAATGGCTCGGCGTCAGGCGTCGTGCTCGCGAACGGCGACGAGATTCGGGCGCGAACGGTTGCGTCCAGCGTGGATCCGAACCTGACGTTCCTGAAGATGGTCGGCGCCGATCATCTGCCCGACGAGTTCGTCGAGGGCGTGCGGCGCTACAAGTTCCGGGGATCGTCGGGCAAGGTGAACATGGCGCTGGATGCGCTGCCCGACTTCACATGCCTGCCGGGCGCCGGCCCGCACCTTCGAGGCGCGATCTCGATCTCGCCGTCCGTCGATTACATGGAGCGTGCGTATGACGCTGCGAAGTACGGCCGGTATTCGCGCCGTCCGTACGTCGACGTCGTGATCCCGTCGTTGACGGATCCATCCGTCGCGCCTCCGGGCAAGCACGTCATGTCGTGCTTCGTGCAATACGCGCCGTATCATCTCAAGGAAGGAACCTGGGACGAGCAGCGCGAGGCCTTCGGCCAGACGGTCCTCGACACGCTCGCCGAATACGCGCCAAACATCAGAGACCTCGTGCTGCACCGCCAGGTCCTCACGCCACTCGACCTCGAACGCGACTTCGGGCTTACCGAAGGGAACATCTTCCAGGGGGAGCTCACGCTCGAGCAGCTGTTCTTCCTGCGCCCGGCGCCTGGGTGGGCGCAATACCGGACGCCGATTCGCAACCTTTATATGTGCGGCTCGGCGACGCACCCGGGTGGGGGAATCATGGGAGCGCCGGGAAGAAACGCCGCTCGCTGCATTCTTGCTCGCGGGAAGTAGGACGTAGGACATAGGACGTAGGAGATAGGGGGAACCGTGGTGGATCGAAAGCCTGCGGAAAAGTTCGAAGATCTCATCGTTTGGCAGAAGGCGCACCAGGTGGTACTGCGCGTGTACCGCTTGACGGCTTCGTATCCAAAGAGCGAGCTATTTGGACTCGTCTCGCAGATGCGACGCGCGGCGGTTTCCGTACCTGCAAATATCGCCGAAGGCTTCAAGCGCCGGGGTCAACCGGACAAAGCGCGGGTTATGAACTCGCTGAGGGATCCTTTGAGGAACTGCGCTACTACTTCATCCTAGGTCGAGACCTTGGCTACTTGAAGAGTTCCGATGGATCGGACGACGTCGAAGAGGTCGGCCGTATGCTGAGAGCGTACATCGCAACAGTTCAAAGTTAGCGTTTCAGTCTCCTACGTCTGCTACGTCCTATGTCCTACTTCCTACATCCTTGACATGCGCGCGGTAATCATCGGCGCGGGAGTCAATGGCCTCACCGCTGCCTTCTACCTCGCGCGCGCGAAGATGCACCCCCTCGTGCTCGAGGCGCGCGGAACGGTTGGCGGCGCGGCGGAGCTGGCGCACACGATCGGTCCGATGCATCCCGCGATCGTGCGCGACATGCAGCTCGCAAAGCGTGTTGACTTCATCCACCCGGAAACCCGGCTGATCGCCCTGCAGCCGGACGGTCCCGCGCTGGCGTTTTACACGAGCATCGAGCGGACCGCCGACGCGATTCGCCGCCACTCGGCGCGCGACGCTGACCGATACGCGGCGTTTTGCGCAACCCTCCGGCGCATCGGCGCCTTCACCGCGCGCCTCGCCGAGATGATGCCCCCGTCCATCGACGCGACGACGCCCGCCGAGCTGTGGAGTCTGCTCAAGGCCGGCCGCCATTTTCGCGCGCTCGGGAAAACAGATGCCTACCGCCTGCTGCGATGGGGACCGATGGCCGTCGCGGACTTCGTCGGCGAATGGTTCGAGACGGATCTGCTGCGGGCAGCCATCGCCGCGCGGGGGATCTACGGGATGTCGCAGGGGCCGTGGTCCGCGGGGACGACCGCTCCACTCCTGCTGGGCGCAGCGCATGACGCCGAGCCAGGCGGCGTCACCATCCTGGCCCGAGGCGGATCGGCCGCGCTGATGCGCGCCATGCGCGACGCGGCGAGCGAAGCGGGAGCCGAGATTCGAGTAGATTCCCCCGTCACCCGAATCCTCGTTCGCGACAACAAGGTAGACGCGGTCGCTCTGCAGGACGGCTCCGAGGTCCCGGCATCCGCGGTCATGTCGAGCGCCGATCCGCGCCGCACATTCTTGTCGCTGATGGATCCGCTCGACCTCGACCCGACGTTTCTTGCGAGAGCACGAAACTATCGAATCAGCGGCAGCGTGGCGAAAGTGAATCTCGTGATCGACGCACGTCCATCGTTCTTCGGTGTTGAGAACGCCGGGGACCTCGATGCGCGCATTCACATCGGTCCGACGATCGACTACCTCGAGCGCGCGTTCGACGCATCGAAGTACGGCGAAATCTCCAGTGGCCCCTATCTCGAAGCGGGAATTCAGACCTTCAAAGGGGAAGCGGGCGCGAAGGACAGGCTCCTGATGTCAGTCCATGTCCAGTACGCGCCGTATCGCTTGAGGGATTCGCAGGACTGGGATCGTGCGCGCGATGCGCTGCTGGAACGCGTGCTCACCACCCTCGAGCGGCACGCCCCTGACATCCGCTCGCGCATTCTGGAGCCACGTGTCTTCACGCCGCTGGATCTGGAGCGAAGCTACGGGCTCAGCGGCGGTCACCTCTTTCATGGAGAACAATCGCTCGATCAGCTGTTCCTCGCGCGGCCGTTCCTCGGCTGCGCGCGGTATCGAGGCCCGGTTTCAGGCCTGTATCTCTGTGGAGCTGGCAGCCACCCCGGGGGGTCGGTGGCCGGCGGCCCTGGCCGCAATGCTGCGCGCGAGGCACTCAAGGATCTGGGGCGCGTTTAACGTCCGCGCCGGAGGGCCTGTCTAAGGTTTTCGAGGTCACCAATGAGAGCGCGTCACTACGCGTTATGCGCCGGAATCGGCGCCCTGTTTCTGTCGGCGACGGCCCTCGGCCACACGGCATCCGCAGACAGGAACGGCATCCCATCACGTCCCGACGACAAGACTATCGTCCACGTGCTCGACCGGATCGGCTTCGGCCCCGCGTCGGGCGACATCGAGCGCGTCCGGCATATCGGACTCGCGAAATACATCGACCAGCAGCTGCACCCCGAACAGATTCCCGATGCCGGGATGACCGCGCGGCTCGCGCCACTCGAAACGCTGACGAAGTCCAGCCGCGAGCTCGCCGAGAACTATTTCGTCCCGGCGCAGATGGAGCGGCGGCGCGCGCAGCAGCAGTCAGCGGCCAAGCCTGCCGACCCGCCCGCGGATCGGCGCGACATGCGGACGCCGGAGCAGATGCAGTTGATGCAGGCCGAGCGCGGTGTGTTCACGGATCTCGCGCAGCAGAAGATCCTCCGCGCGGCCTACAGCGAGCGACAACTGAACGAGGTCATGGTCGACTTCTGGTTCAATCACTTCAACGTCTTCGCCGGCAAGGGACAGGTGCGCGCTTATCTGACGGAATATGAGCGCGACGCGATTCGGCCGAACGTGTTCGCGCACTTCGGCGATCTGCTCGGCGCCACCGCGCACAGCCCGGCGATGCTCTTTTACCTCGACAACTGGCAGAGCGCGGCGCCTGAGGGCGCGCCGACCAGCGCCCCGGCCAATCGACAGCGCTTCGGACCGGGACGGGGCCGCGGCCGCGGCTTCGGCGCGCCGCCCGACGGACGCACGATCGCCGATCTGCCGCCCGGCGCGCAGCAGCGCCGGCCTCGCGGACTCAACGAGAACTACGCCCGCGAGCTGATGGAGCTCCACACGCTCGGCGTCGACGGCGGCTACACGCAGAAGGACGTGCAGGAAGTGGCGCGCGCGTTCACCGGATGGACGATCGCGAACCCGAGGCAGGGCGGCGGGTTCCGGTTCGAGCCGCGGATGCACGACGACGGCGAGAAGATCGTGCTCGGACACCGAATCAAGGCGGGAGGCGGCGAGCGCGACGCCGAAGAGGTGCTCGACATTCTTGCCTCGCATCCGTCGACGGCGCGGTTCATCGCAACCAAGCTGGTGCGCCGGTTCGTCTCTGACACGCCGCCGGCCTCGCTCGTCGATCGCGCCGCGGCGCGCTTCACCGAGACGCGTGGAGACATCCGCGAGGTCGTGCGGACGATTCTCACCTCACCCGAATTCTTCTCGCCCGCGGCGTATCGCGCGAAGGTCAGAACGCCGTTCGAGTTCATCGCCGCGTCGGTGCGCGCGGCCGGCATCGACGTCGTGAACGCGATGCCGCTGGTGCAGACGCTGCGCGAGCTGGGCATGCCGCCGTACCAGTGCCAGCCGCCGACCGGCTACGCCGACCGCGCGGACGCGTGGGTGAACACCGGCGCGCTGTTGAATCGCATGAACTTCGCGGTCGCGCTGACCGACGGCCGGATGCGCGCGGTCCGTACGACGGAGGCGACGCCGCTGGCGTCCCCCGAGGCGGCGCGCGCGACGCTCATCGATCAGGTGCTGGCAGGGGACGTGTCCGAGTCGACCCGCGCTACCGTCGACAAGGCGTCCACCGCGCCCCAGGCCATCGCGCTCCTGCTCGGCTCCCCCGAGTTTCAGAAAAGGTAGGCCCGACATGATCTCGCGACGCGTGTTCCTGAAGAACGGCGGCCTCGCGCTCGTCAGCCTCGGCTTCGCTCCGGCGTTTCTCGCCCGGACGGTCGCCGCAGCCGACGCGCGGCGCCGGGTGCTCATCACGATCTTCCAGCGCGGCGCGGTCGACGGCCTCAACATGATCGTGCCGTTCGGCGAGCGCGACTATTATGCCGCCCGCCCCACCCTCGCGATTGCCCGTCCCGGTTCCTCCCCCGACGCGGCGGTCGATCTCGACGGGTTCTTCGGACTCCACCCGCGCCTCGCGCCCCTGAAGCCGCTGTTCGATGCGCGGCAGATGGCGATCGTGCACGCGTGTGGATCGCCGGACGGCACGCGCTCGCACTTCGACGCGCAGGATTACATGGAGACGGCGACCCCGGGCGTCAAGAGCACGCAGGACGGCTGGCTCAATCGCTACCTGCACGCGCGTGAGCACGAGGCGGCAACGCCGTTCCGCGCCGTCGCGCTCGCGGCGCAGCTGCCGCGGTCGCTCCAGGGCACCGAGCCGGCGCTCGCGATCGGCCAGATCAGCCAGTTCGGCATTCGCGGGGGCCATGCCGGCGACATGGTGCAGTCGTCGTTCGAATCCGAGTACGCGGCCGCCGCCGAAAGCGTGCTGCACTCGACGGGGCGCGAAGCGTTCGATGCGGTGCGTATGCTGAAGACGGCGAATCCTGCGCAGTACACGCCGGCGAACGGGGCCGAATACCCGCGCTCCGCGTTCGGCGACGCGCTTCGTCAAATTGCCCAGCTGATCAAAGCGGATGTCGGCCTCGAGGTGGCGTTCGCCGAGTCCGGGAACTGGGATCACCACGTCAACGAGGGTGCCGCGGTCGGGCTGCTGGCGGGGCGGCTCGACGATCTCTCGCGCGGCATCGCGGCGCTCGTACGGGACCTCGGCGATCGCATGCAGGACGTCATCGTCCTCACGATGTCCGAGTTCGGCCGCGCCGTTGCCGAGAATGGCAATCGCGGCACCGACCACGGACATGGCAACGCGATGATGATCATCGGAGGCGGCGTCCGCGGCGGCAAGGTCTACGGGCGGTGGCCGGGCCTGGCGCCCGAACAGCGGTACGACGGGCGCGACCTCTCGGTCACCACAGACTTCCGCGCCGTCTTCTCGGAGGTCGTGCGCGGGCATCTCGGACTGGAGGACACGCGCCCGGTGTTCCCTGGGTTCTCGACTGACGTGAAACTGGGATTCCTGTAGACTCCCCGGCGTGCAGCTGCGGGATCTGCCGACGCCCTGCGTGCTCGTCGATCGGGCGCGCGTCGAGCGCAATATCGAACGGATGCAGGCCGCCGCCGGCGCGCGCGGCCTGCGTCTGCGTCCTCACGCAAAGACACACAAGAGCGTCGAGTTCGCACGTCTGCAGATCGAGCGCGGCGCGGTGGGAATCTGCTGCGCCAAGCTCGGCGAGGCCGAAGTATTTGCCGACGCGGGCGTGCGCGACATCCGGCTTCCCTATCCGCTGAATCCCGTCAATGCGCCGCGCGTGCTGGGGCTCCTCGATCGAAGCCGCCTCTCGTTCATCGTCGATCACATGGACGTCGCGCGCGGATGGTCGGAAGCGATGACGGCGGCCGCCCGCGAGGTGGACGTCCTCGTCAAGGTCGACGTGGGGTTCCATCGGTGCGGGATCAATCCGATGGCGCCCGACGCGTCCGAGTTCGTGACGACGGTGGCGCGTCTGAAGGGACTCAGGTTTCGCGGGCTTCTCAGCCACGCGGGGCATGCCTACGGCGCCATGTCCGACGATGAAGCCGCCGCGATAGCGCGCGCCGAAGCCGGCATCCTCACGGGACTCGCCGCGCGCGTTCGCGCGGCAGGCGTCGCCGTCGAGGAGATCAGCGTCGGAGCCACGCCTACGGCCCGCTTCAGCGCACGCGAAGAGGGCATAACCGAGCTGCGGCCGGGAAACTATATCTACTACGACCGTACGCAGGTCGCGCTCGGCGCAGCCGCGTGGCGCGACTGCGCGCTCACGGTCCTCGCGCGCGTCGTGACGGTCCACTCGCCGGATCGCGTCATCTTCGATTCCGGCAGCAAGACGTTGACCAACGATCTCGCGCGCGGCGCGACCAATCCGCAGGGCTTCGGCGCGGTGCTGACGTCAGTGGACTCCGACGAGCCGGACGATACGCTCGTCATCGAGCGGCTGTCCGAGGAACACGCGACGGTCCGCGCGGCGCGTCCGTCGCGGCTCGAGCCGGGCGACTTCGTGCGCATCGTCCCCAATCACTCCTGCGTCGTCTCGAATCTCGTCGATCACGTGTGGGTCGTCGATGGCGATCGCGTGATCGAGCGGATGGATGTTTCGGCGCGCGGGAGGATAACGTAGTACACTCGCGGCGTGGCCAAGGACATCCCCGGCGAAGCGCTCGGGCTCGTGGAGACGCGCGGGCTGGTCGGCATGATCGAAGCCGCCGACGCGATGGTGAAGGCTGCCAATGTGGTCTTCGTCGGGTGGCAGAAGGTCGATGCTGGTCTAGTCACGGCGATCGTGCGGGGGGACGTCGCCTCCGTGAAGGCCGCGACGGACGCGGGGGCCGCGGCTGCGCGGCGCGTCGGAGAGCTCGTGGGCGTGCACGTCATTCCGCGGCCGGCAGACGGCCTCGACAAGGTGTTTCCGATCGGCTAGTCGCGCGCCTTCCTGCCGATTTTCTTCTTTCGTTTGCGCGGCTTCGTCCGCGCCGTCAGCTGCCGCAGCGGCAGACCCTCGCCGACGACCAGCAGCGGTTGATCGGGCGCACGCAGGACGTTGATGAACTCGCCGTCGGCCGTGCGCGCGTAGATCTCGGTCCCATCGGTCAGCAGCGTTACAGATCCAGCGCCGCCAATCGCATCGAACAACCGGATGCCGAACCGTTCGCGCAGCGTATCGAGCAGCAGCCGGATGCGCGGGACGGAAAGCCCCTGCCGGCGCAAATCCGCGAGGACCATCAGTTCGAGCAGATCGACGGGGGTGTAGCGGCGTTCGGTGAATCCACCCGCAGGCGTGCGCTTCGACGCGACCGCCGGCGTGAACACCCGGCGCGCGTCCCACCACTGCAGCTGCCGCGCGGAGAGCCCTGTCAGCGCCGCGACCTCGCGCGCGCTGTAAGTGTTCTTCAGCTGCATCGATCGGCCGCTCCTCGCATCATTTGGCGCCGAGCCGATCGGCGACGGCCACGGCAGTCGCCGCGCCGATGAAGTCCTTGTCGGTCAGTCCACCGGCGCTGTGCGTGCTGTAGGTGACTCGCACGCGCTTGTAGTTGATCAGCAGATCGGGGTGATGATCCGCCGCTTCCGCGGCGAAGCCCAGACGCACGACGAACTGAATGGCCTCGGGGAACCCGGCGAACGTGAACTGCCGCGTAATGCTGTCCCCCGCCAGCTCCCATCCGCCCATCTCGTTGACCCGCTGTTCCGCTTCGGCCCGGGAAATGGGTTTTTCCATACGGTGAGCATACGCCGGCCTCGCTCTGACGCCCGCAACCGCCAAAAGGTGGCTGGCAGCTTTACGCGAAAATGCCAGCCACCTTTTTGGGCGCCGGGGGCATCGCGCGGGCTCGAACGCCGGGGCTGCACCAAGGCTGGAACCGCTCTGCTGGTATCGTCGTCTAACAGTGTTAAGATGGTAAACACCGTTTAGCCGGTCTGTTTTACGGAGTTTTTCAGCCACCTCAAGGATACCCAGTGGGAGTCAAGGAACGTCAGGAGCGCGAGCGGGAAGCCGTTGCGCGCGCCATTCTCGATGCGGCGCGGGAGCTGTTCGTCGCGGAAGGGTATCGCAACGTTTCGATCCGCAAGATTGCAGAGAAGATCGAGTACAGCCCCGCCGCGATCTACAGCTACTTTGCCAGCAAGGATGACATCTTCCTGGCCCTCGCCGAAGAAGGTTTCCGCATCCTGTTTGCGCGCGCCGGCGATCCTCCGCTGGAGGATCCCATCGAGGACGTCCGCGCCGGGTTCATGCGGCTGTACGAGTTCAGCCGCGCGCACCCCGAGTATTTTTCGCTGATGTTCCTCGATCGCTCGGTCCCGCGTCTCAGTCAGGACTGGGAGCGGTTCGGGTTCGTGCGCGAGATGAAGACGCGCATCCAGTCACGAATTCAGGCGGCGATCGACGCTGGCGCGTTTCCGCGCGGAACCCATCCCGAAGCGGTCTTTCGGATCCTCATGGCCGCGATCCACGGCGTGGCGACGCTCGCGTTGTGCGAGCGCCTCGCGCCGCGTGAAAACCCGGACGCCCTCGCTCGCGACACGCTCGAGGCCGCGCTCACGGGATTGCGATCGGGAATCTCTCATACCTTCTGCCTTCGCCAAGGCTCCGGCGGACTCGCCGAAGCTTCAGCGGAGGCGGTCGAGTCACAGCCATGCGATTCATAGCGGAGCCCATTTCTTCAGTTGCGGAGCACGACATCATGAAACGTCGGACATCGTTCATCCCAGCGGTTTGCTTGGCCGCACTCGCGGCGGCAACGGCCGCATGCGGCGGCGGCAATACGACCGTCGAGGCCCAGTCGAAGCCCGAGGCGCTGGCAATCGAAGCGGCGAAGGTCGAGCGGCGTCCGATCGAGCGCTATCTCCGCGTGACGGGATCGCTCGTCGCCGACGAACAGGCAGAGGTCAGCGCCGAAAGCGCGGGGCGCGTCGTCGCGACCCCGGTCGAGCGCGGAACGCACGTCGTCCAGGGCACGGTGCTGGCCCGAATCTCCGGAGAAGAGACGTCGGCGCAGCTCAGGGAGGCGGAAGCAAACGCCGCGCAGATCGAGGCGCGCCTCGGCCTGACCGGCGGGCAGCCCTTCGATCCGACCCGCGTGCCCGACGTCATGAACGCGAAGGCGTCGCTCGACCTGGCGGAGGCGGAGTTCAACCGGATCAAGTCGCTGCTCGATCAGAAGGTCGTGTCGCAGAGCGAGTACGACCAGCGGCGTGCGCAGGTCGATGCCGCCCGTCAGCAGTATCAGATGGCACAGAACGCGGCACAGCAGTCGTACCGCTCGCTCGAAGCCGCCCGGGCACGAGTTGCGCTCGCGCGGAAGGCGCAATCGGATACGGCGATCCGCGCGCCGTTCTCGGGGCTCGTCGCGGAGCGGTTCGTGAGCGTCGGCGACTTCGTCACGCGCGGTGCGCATGTCGCCACAGTCGTCCGCGTGGATCCAATGCGCATCGAGTTGACCGTTCCTGAGCAGGCGATCTCGCTCGTCAAGCCGGGGCAACCCGTCCGTCTCTCAGTCGACGCCTATCCCGGCGAGACATTCACGGCGAAGGTCCGCTTCATTTCGCCCGCATTGCGCGCGGATCAACGTGCGCTGACAGTGGAGGCGATCGCGTCGAATGCGGACGGCCGCCTCAAGCCCGGGCTCTTTGCCACGGCATCAATCCAGCAGCCGGCGTCCGCGCTCGCCCTGCTCGTTCCGGCCACGGCCGTCGAGACGATCTCGGGCACGAGCCGCGTGTACGTCGTCAAGGGCGACAAGGCTGAAGAGCGGATTGTGACGACGGGCGAGGCCGTCGGTCAGCAGATTGAGGTAACGACCGGCCTTGCCTCGGGAGACGTCGTCGCCGCGGCTCCGAAGGGACGTCTCGCGGACGGTACCGAAATCCGAGTGCGGTAGGGCGGGGTCTTTATCCGAATACGGTAGGGCGGGGTCTTTATCCGAATACGGTAGGGCGGGGTCTTCAGCCCCGGCCATCTTGGAAAATCTCATCATGCAGTGGCTCGCAGCAATTTCCGTCAAGCGTCCGGTTTTCGCAAGCGTCCTCATCCTGTCGCTCACCGTCATCGGCGCGTTCGCGTTCACCCGGCTGGGCGTCGATCGATTTCCCAAGGTTGACTTCCCGACGGTCGTCGTGACGACGCGGCTTCCCGGCGCGGCGCCTGAAGAAGTCGAAACGGAGATCACCGACAAGATCGAGGAAGCGGTCAACACGATCAGCGCCATCGACGAGCTGCGCTCGACCTCTTCCGAGGGCGTCTCGCTGGTCGTGGTCTCGTTTCTTCTGGAGAAGGACGCGGACATCGC
>Ga0075434_100001780_pt1 | contig 18578 bp, 16 predicted proteins | sample RhiMethybrSRZTD3_FD_75298 | JGI IMG/M metagenome (GOLD analysis project Ga0075434, IMG submission 75298) | Populus rhizosphere microbial communities from Tennessee, USA - Rhizosphere MetaG P. TD hybrid SRZTD3 | ecosystem: Host-associated > Plants > Roots > Rhizosphere > Soil | place: USA... | reverse complement strand
CAGCCGGCAAGCGCAGCGAAAACCAAAATGGGCTGCGAGATTGGCAAGCAGGTCTGGAGCGGCAGCGAAGGCAAGTGCGTGGCTGGCAAGTCGAAATATTCGGGCAAGACCGCCAGCAAGTCGGCGAAAAAGAAAAAGCAGTAGCTCGTCGTCTCTTTGGCGTGGCGCATGACGCTGGCGCGTCATGCTCCTGCCCCCCGGCCTTGGTGCGTCACAGCCAACGCACGCTGCCGCCCTCGATTACCAAGATCAGGTCTTGCGGCACCTCAAGGCGCATGACGTCCTCGGCGGATAACCCCAAGATGAGGGCGCGCAAGGCGCGACTGACGCCCCCGTGGGCAACCACCACGGTATCCCCCGCGACCTCGGCAAGCCACGCCCCGACGCGCTCGGCCAGCATCCGGTAGCTCTCCCCCCCGCGCGGCTGCCAATTCCACAGATCGGCCTGGCGCGCCGCGTAGCCATCCCGATCGAGCGCGGCGATGTCGTGCCAGGCCTGGCCTTCCCAATTGCCGTAGTTGATTTCCTTCAGCCGGTCGTCGGTGCGGAAGTCCGCCGCGTTGAGGCCCATCTCGGCCCGCACGATCCGCATGGTTTCGCTGGCCCGCTTGAGCGGACTTGCAACATAGTCGAGCGCGGCCGCGCGCGCCCCCAACAACGCCGCTAGCCGCCCGCCATTGCGCTTGGCCTGCGTCCGGCCGGTGGCATTGATCGGGATGTCGCGGTGACCTTGATAGCGCTGGGCTCGGTTCCAATCGGTCTCCCCATGCCGAACGAAGTAGAGCGTGACGCCAAGCTTCAGCATTTTTGCCGTCCCCCGTATGCTCTCAACTGGTCGTTGTCATCGATGTGCGACAGGCCGGGCCTGGCTTGCAAGCGGCTTGGCGCACACCTCGCCACCTCGGATGGGCAGCATGGGTGCTGATTTGCTGGCGAAGCGCGCCTGCCTCTATACCCGCGTCGCCCTGGTGGCCGCGCTCGGTTTGGCGCTGTCGCTTGGCGCCGTGCCCCACGCCGGCGCCCAGGGCAACGTCGATCTTCAGCTCGTCCTGGCGGTCGACGTCTCCGGCAGTGTGAGCGAGGCCCGCTTCGAACTGCAAAAACGCGGCTATGTGGCGGCCTTTCGCGATCCGCGGCTGTTGCGGGCGATCCAATCGGGCTCGCAACAGCGCATTCTTGTGACCATGGTGCAATGGACCGGGCCGGTGCTGCAGGTTCAGGTGGTGCCGTGGCAGGTCATCAGCGGCGAGGCCTCCATGCATGCGCTTGCGGATGCTATCGAAGCGACGCCGCGCCAGTTGTTCGGTGGGGGCACCTCCATTAGCGGCGCCATCGACTATGCCATGTCGTTGTTCGCCGGGGCGCAAGGCCAGGGTGGCCGGCGCGTCATCGATGTTTCCGGGGATGGCACCAACAATCGCGGCCGGCCGGTCACCGAGGCACGTGATGATGCGCTGAGGGCGGGGGTCAGCATCAACGGCCTGCCCATCCTGGCGCTCGATCCCGAGCTCGATCAGTACTACTTGCACAATGTCATTGGCGGCCCCAATGCCTTTGTGATTGCCGCGGCTTCCTACGAAACCTTTGCCGATGCGATCCTGAAGAAGCTCGTGACCGAGATCGCCACGGCGCCTCCGCGCCCGCGCTTGGCCAAGCTGATGCTGCGGTGCCGTCGCGCCCAGGCGGGCCTCCTCTAATGGCTGCTCGCCGGTACGCGAGGCGCTTGCCGTGCTCCCATTGGCCTCGAGCGGGCTCTCCCCGCCAGGATCGGACACGGCACCCCGGCCGCCTTGTTCGGGAAAGGCGATGACAGGCCAGCGCGCGGCAGGCTATCAGAGGAGAGGCTGCGCATCCCCGCGGGGAGGCGGACGGGCGAGAGGGATCGAGGGGGGCTGCCGGCATGGAGAAGCGCGCCATTTTCTCAGGCAAGCTGCTGCCCTATCTGTTGCTCGCGCCGCAGCTTCTCATCACCCTGGTGTTCTTTTATTGGCCGGCGAACCAGGCGCTTTGGCAGTCCTTCCTACTGCAGGACGCCTTTGGTCTCAGGACCGACTTCGTCTGGTTTGACAACTATCGCGACCTCCTCGGCCAGGGCGACTACTACCGGGCGATGGCTACCACCCTTGTCTTTTCCTTCGCCGTGACCTTGCTGTCGCTGTCCATCGCCCTGTTGCTCGCCGTTCAGGCCGACAAGAGCATCAAAGGCGCGGGCGCCTATAAGACGCTGCTGATCTGGCCCTACGCCGTCGCCCCGGCGATTGCCGGCGTGCTGTGGCTTTTCATGTTTCAGCCCTCCCTGGGGCTGATCGCGCGGGGGCTGCGCGGCCTTGGCCTCGATTGGAATCCGCTTCTCAACGGCACGCACGCCATGGTGCTCGTGATCATGGCCGCCACCTGGAAACAGATCAGCTACAATTTTCTCTTCTTCCTGGCAGGTCTGCAGTCGATTCCCAAATCGGTGATCGAAGCGGCGGCGATCGATGGCGCCCGCCCCGTACGGCGCTTCTGGACCATCATCTTCCCGCTGCTTTCCCCCACCGCGTTTTTTCTTCTGGTCGTCAACATCGTCTACGTTTTCTTCGACACCTTTGGCATCATCGATACCATGACGGGTGGCGGTCCGGCCAAAGCCACGGAAACGTTGGTCTTCAAGATTGTTTCCGACGGTCGCCTCGGCGGCGATCTGGGCAGCTCGGCGACCCAATCGGTGATCCTGATGCTGATCGTCATCGCCTTGACGGGGCTGCAGTTCCGTTTCATCGAGCGCAAAGTGACCTACTGATGGGGGAGGTCGTGATCTGGAGCGAGCTGACCGCCGCCGAGTTGCGGGACAAGGCCCGCGCCGACGCTATCGTATTGCTTCCGGTGGCCTCCATCGAGCAGCACGGTCCGCATTTGCCGGTCGGCGTCGATAGCATCCTGTGTGAAGGCATCTGTCGCCGCGCCGCCGAGGCGGTGGCGGCAGAAATCCCCGTTCTCGTCGCTCCAACGCTTTGGTGCGGCATGGCCGAACACCACATGGCGTTTGGCGGCACCTTCAGCTTCGATCTTTCCACCTACCGGAGCGTGCTCATCGCGCTCACCAGCAGCATTGAACGGCACGGCTTCAAGCGGCTGATCATTGTCAATGGTCATGGCGGCAATATCGCCGCGCTGGCGGCCATGCTGCCCGACCTCGCACACCGGTCCGCGCTTCGCATCCGCACCACCACCTACTTCGAGCTCGCGCAACCGGCGATGCCGGCGATCCTGGAAGATCAGGACGGGGTAAGGCACGCCTGCGAAGCCGAGACGTCCATGATGATGGCGATGGCACCTGACACGGTGCGCGGCGATGCGCTCGAGCTTGCGCATGGGCCAGCCCACGTGCATCGCCGACCGTTGGCGCTCGGGCAATATCGCTCGTTCCGGGACTTCAGCCCGTCGGGCGTGGTGGGAGATGCGCGGCGCGCCTCGCCCGAAAAGGGCGAAAAGCTGATCGCGGCGTGCACGGCGGCGATTGTCGCCGCGCTCAAGGATCCGCAAACCTGGGACTGATCTTCGATGGTCGAACGTCGCCGTTTTGGGAACGCGTTTGCCTATTTGGTGCTGTCGCTAGGCGTGTTCGTCATCGCCTTTCCCGTCTACCTGTGTTTCATCGGCTCGACCCACGAGCAAAGCACCATTGCCAATGGGCAGATGCCGATCACGCCCGGCGGCCTATTCCTTCCCACCTATTACAAGACGCTGTTCGTCGGCACCAGCGGCACGACGCGCGAGCCAGTCGGCCAAATGCTCCTCAACAGCTTTGTGATGGCCTCGGCCATCGCCATCGGCAAAATCGCGATCTCGATCATCTCCTCCTACGCCGTCGTCTATTTCAAATTTCCCTTCCGCATGCTGGCTTTTTGGCTGATCTTCATGACCCTCATGCTGCCGGTGGAAGTGCGGATCTATCCGACCTACAAGATCGCCGCCGACCTCAACCTGCTCGATTCCTACTCCGGGCTCGCGCTGCCGCTGATTGCCTCGGCCACCGCAACCTTGTTCTTCCGGCAGTTCTTCATGACCATCCCCGATGAGCTGATCGAGGCCTCCAAGCTCGACGCCGCCGGACCCTTCCGCTTCTTTTTCGATACGGTGCTGCCGCTGTCGCGCACCAATATTGCGGCCTTGTTCGTCATTCTCTTCATCTACGGCTGGAATCAGTACCTGTGGCCGCTCTTGATCACCACGCGCGACGACATGCAGACGATCGTCATTGGCATCAAGAAGATGATCGTGACCGCCGATGCGCTGACCGAATGGAACGTGGTGATGGCGACGGCCATGCTGGCGATGCTGCCGCCCGTCGCCATCGTGGTGCTGCTGCAGCGCTGGTTCGTCAAGGGCCTGGTGGAGACCGAAAAGTGAGGCTGCGCCCACCGTCGCGCGCGCCGCGCTACCGAGGCGCCCTCAGAAAATGCCGCGCGGGGCGGCGGCGAGCGGGCATGCGCGCCTGCCCGCTGCAGCGCGCCAGCGGCCGCGCACCGATGGGGGGCCTCTGATGGCCGCGGTAACGCTCGAGCAAGTACGCAAGGTCTACCCTGGCGGTGTCGAGGCCGTGAAAGGGGTGTCGCTGACCATCCCGAACGGCTCCTTCACCGTCCTGCTGGGCCCGTCCGGCTGCGGGAAATCCACGCTGCTTCGAATGATTGCCGGCCTTGAGACCGTCTCGGCGGGAACGATCCGCATCGCCGAGCGCAGGGTCAACGAGATCGAACCGGCCGACCGCGACATCGCCATGGTGTTCCAGAACTACGCGCTCTATCCGCACATGAGCGTCTACGACAACATGGCCTACGGCCTGCGCAACCGGGGCGTGCCCAAAATCGACATTGCCGCACGCGTGGCCGAGGCCGCGCGCTTGCTTGCTATCGAGGATTTCCTCGCCCGCAAGCCGCGCGCGCTTTCGGGCGGGCAGCGGCAGCGCGTTGCCATGGGGCGAGCGATTGTGCGTGAGCCACAGGCCTTCCTGTTCGATGAACCCTTGTCCAATCTCGACGCCAAGCTGCGCGTGCAGATGCGGGTTGAGATCCGGCGCCTGCACAACAGGCTGAAGGCGACCTCCATCTTTGTCACCCACGATCAGGTCGAAGCCATGACGCTCGCCGACATGGTGGTGGTCATGAATGCCGGTCGCATCGAGCAGACCGGTGGACCGACCGAGGTCTATCGCCTGCCGGCGACGCGCTTTGTGGCGACCTTCATCGGCGCGCCTGCCATGAACCTGCTCCCGGGCCGCATTGCCGGCCCCGGCATCGCCGAGATCAAGGGCGGCCGCATCCCCTTCCGCGCCGAGGCATTCGCCGTGGCCTTGGGGCAGGAGGTGGATGTGGGCGTGCGTCCCGAGGATCTGGTGCTCGGCCGCGCCGGTGCCGGCAACGGCCTGCCCTTTGCCCCGGATTTCGTCGAGGAATTAGGCGCTACCCGGCTGATCCACGGCAGCATTGCGGAGGTTCCGATTGTTGTCGCGGTGGCGACCTCCAGCGAAGCCGTCGTCGATGGCGCCGGCGCCGTTGCCGTCGAGCCGGCGGCGGTGCACCTGTTCGACAGGGCAAGCGGCAGCAGCCTGCGGCGCGGCGCCTGAGATCCCGCGCCGAACCCGCCGTGCCTGGCGCTCGGCCCTGGTTCGGCGCATCAATCGAGCTCTAGACCATCCATTCCCGAATTCTTGCGCACGCGCGCAATCATGTCGCGCAATAGCCGGCCCGCGCTGGCAGGGTCCTCTACCTGGCCGACCTCGGCCCCGCGCCGCCAGCCCTCGCACACGGCAAGACGACCAAAGCCGGCCTGGACCACGCGGCCGGTGATGTCTTGCGCTGCCTCGCTTGCCAGATAGACGACGGTGGGGGAGACCCACTTGGGGTCGCGCGTCGCGCGCTCATCCGCGCTGAGCTCACGCAAGCCTTCGGTCATGCGGGTCTGGGCCGACGGTGAAATGGCATTGACGGTGACGCCATAACGGCGCAGCTCGCGCGCGGCGATAATGGTGAAAGCGGCAATCCCGGCTTTGGCGGCCCCGTAATTCGTCTGGCCAACATTGCCGTAAATGCCCGAGGTCGACGTTGTGTTGATGATGCGTCCCTTGACCGGAGCATTGGCCTTCTTGCTCTCCTCGCGCCAATAGGCGGCGGCGTGCCGCGACGGTGCAAATGTGCCTTTTAGATGTACCTTGATGACGGCATCCCACTCATCCTCTGCCATATTCGTCAGCATGCGATCGCGCAGGATGCCCGCATTGTTGACGAGAATGTCGAGCCTGCCAAAGGTGCCGACGGCCGCATCGATCATCGCTCGCGCGCCCTGCCAATCGCTCACGTCGGCCCCATTGGCGATCGCCTCGCCACCGGCCGCCTTGATCGCGGCCACCACGGCAGCGGCGACCGAGGCATCAACGCCGCGCCCATCGACGCCGGCGCCAATATCGTTGACCATGACCTTGGCGCCGTGCGCCGCCAGCAGGAGGGCGTGTTGGCGGCCCAGCCCGCCGCCCGCGCCGGTGACGATGGCGACCCGACCTTCACACAAACGCCGCATACCCTCCTCCTGGTGTTGACCGATAGCGCATCAGTTTGCTTGGCTTTCACGACAACGGGCAAGCCCGCGGCGGCGAGCCCTGGGGGACGTGCGGGAATGTCTTTCAACTCCCGGCACGCGCATGCGATACCCCTCGTGCGGCCGCCGGCCGGGGCCGGCTGCCCAGAAGGCTAGGGCAGGAGAACTCGATGCTCAACGATCGTCTCGACGCCATTGCCGCCCGCTTGCTGGCCGCCCGCCGCGAGGGGGCGCGTATCGCGCTTGCCGCCTCGGAGACGCCGCAGGACTTCGAGCAAGGTTTCGCCATTCAGGACAGGGTTGTCGGCGCGCTGGCCTCTGCCGTGATCGGTTGGAAGGTGATGCCCGTGGCAAACGGGCCCGTGATCTATGCGCCCATCCTGCAATCCGGCCTGGTGCGGGAGGGCGGCACCTGGACGGTGGTGGGAGGGGAACCTGCGGGCCTTGAGCTCGAGATTGCCTTTCGCCTGTCCCGCAGCGTAGTGCCTGAGGCCGCCGAGGCGGAGATCTTGCAGGCGGTTGCGGCCGCCCACGTTGTCTTCGAGCTGTGTCAGAGCCGCATCGCCGATCCGGCCAAGCAGCCGCGCCACGTCATGCTCGCGGACTGTATTGCCAATGCCGGCATTGTCATCGGTTCGGAAATCCCCGACTGGCGAACGCGCGACCTCAAGGCGCGGCCGGGCCGGCTGTTCGTCGATGGCAAGGTCTACGTGGAAGGCGCGAGCCTCGACCCCGTGGCCGCCTTGCTCATGCTGCCGGCCGCCATGGCCCGCCGCGGCCGGCGCCTGGAGGCCGGGCAGATTGTCATCACGGGCAGCCTGATCGGTATGAACTGGCTGACCGGCCGGCACGAGCTCAAAGGCGTGATCGATGACTGCGGCGAGGTGGCGGTCGCGCTCGCCGCGGCTTGAGCGCGTCGACGGGCTGTGGCGACGCCTCGGGGTTTGGCAGGCGCGGTCGTACGTGGCGAGCCGCGCCCCGCTGCGCGCTTAACCCTCGAGCCCCGTCGGGACCGCTTTTTGTTCGCTCTCGAGGCGCATACCCGAAGCCACCGCCAGCGTCTCCAGCAATGCCGCGAAATCGGCGGCCAGGTAGTGCTCGGCATCGGGCTTCAAATGCACGGCGCCGATGTGGCTCTGCAGGACCTCCCGCGCTGCCGATGTCACCGGCATCGGCACTTCCATCTTACGCGCCAAGTCCAGGCCGAGGTCGAGATCCTTGCGCAAGAGCTCGGGCGTGAAGGTCGTCGTCCAATCGAGGTTGACGAGTGCCGGCGACTTGTACCGCGTGAACATCGAACCCATCACGCTGTTGTTCATGAATGCCAGAAAGGCGTGCCGCGGCACGCCCATCTTGTTGGCCAACAGCGTGATTTCGATCAGATTCTCAATGACGACGCCGAGCATCACGTTGTGGGCGATCTTGCACACTCGGGCCAACTCTCCCTCGCCCACATAGGAAACACCGCCGGGGGCGAAGGCTTCGATCAGCGGCGCCACCTTGTGAAAGGCGGGCTCCGGACCGGAAGCCACCGCGGAAAGCTTGCCGGCCTTGATGACTTTGGCATTGCCGCTGACGGGGGCGGCGATGTAGTCGGCGCCCGCTTCCCGCAATTTCACGCGGATTCGTTCGGATTCCTCGACGCCGATGGTCGAGCAGTCGACGACGATGGCAGGGACCCTGCCGGCGACGGAGAGCGCGCCGCCGGGGCCGAAGTAAACCTGCTCCAGGTCTTTGCCGGTCGAGACGATCGAAAACAACACGTCGACGCCGCCAAGGTCGGCCGCCGTGTTGACCACCTTTGCGCCGGCCGCCGCCAGCGGTTGGGCCTTGGCGGCGGTTCGGTTCCAGATCGCCACGTCGTGGCCAGCCTTGAGCAGGCGCTCCGCCATCGGGTAGCCCATGCGGCCCATGCCGATCCAGCCGACGCGTTGCGCGTTCACTGCCATTGCGGTCTCCTCGAAGAATGCCGGTGGTTGGATGTGCGATAGGGTGCGCGCCCCGGCCGGCGGCGGCTTGCTCTCTAAAGGTGCGCAATTGAGCCCGTGCCGCGTCAGCCTGTCAACGAGCGATCCCTTGACGCTGCCGCGCCGGCGGGGCCCTGCGGCTTGAGGGTGTCACGCGTGACGCCGGCGTCTTCACGCACACCCCGGGCAATGGCCTTCTGCTTGTCGAATTCGGCGCGGCGTCGCGCGATTTCCGCCGCCGACAGGCGCTGAACATTGGAAAAGTCAAGCTTCCAATCGGAGCTGGGACTCCACCGCAACGGCGATTGCACCGTCGTTCGCGGTAGGGCCGCGGCCGTGAGCAAATCGAGGGCAAAATCGAGCGTGGCGCGCTGCGATGTTGGATCGTTCGGCCGACCTGCCGGATTGCCGAGCGGAAAATCGGAAAACAGCAGGCGCGGCACACCCACATATTCCACGATGTCTTTGGCGCACCCGAGCACCACCGTGGCGATGCCCGCGCTTTCCAAAGCGCGCGCGGCAAGACTTGCGCTTTGGTGACACACGGGACAGTTGGGCAAGAGCAGCGCGGCATCGACTGCATCGGCCAGGCAGCGGGCGACCAGCTCCGGACAGTCGACCTCGAGCGTGACACGATGACTGCGATTGGTGGGCAAGCCGTGAAAGCGGCGGGCGAGCGCGCCAATGCGGCCGGCTGTGGCGGCGGCGCGCAAGTGGCGTAGCGGGAAATAGCTGGCGGGATCCTCCGCCGTCGTGTGCTGGCGATCGATGCCGACATGGGAGATGCGCAGATCGTGATCCTTGTCGGTGTCACCCGAGTAGACCGTGTAAAACTTGGCGGCCGAATTATAGGGTGCGCCGGGTCCCTGGTCGCCCTTGTCCGGCTGGAAAGGTGCCGCCGTGGTGACGAGCGTGACGCGGCAGTCGCTCAGCGGCTTGGCCAAGCGGCGAAACGGCACCTCCGCGTAGTGAGCCCATTCGTAAGGTGCTCCGTAGCCCAACGCGACATAGTACTCGCGTATCCTTTGCCGGTAAGGGATGGGTTCATCGTGGGCCGGGGCAAAGCCGAAGTCTTCGCTGCACTCGCTCATTCCTGAACCTCCAGGCCCGAAGCCGCAGCGCCGCCCGCGCTCCGCTTGCTGCCGCATGGCAAATCTTTGCCGCCGGGCATACGGCCTCTGCTAGGCTGGCCCAACTGTTCGTCACTCACAAGAGGCGAAGCCATGAGCGAGGCTCCTGTCACCTACCAATCCTCGGGCGGCATTGCCCTCATTACCATCAACCGGCCCGACCGTATGAACAGGCTCGATGATGCCATCGTTGAGGGTCTCTACGCGGCTTGGCGACGCTTGATGGCCGCCGATGCCGACCGCGTCGCTGTGCTGACGGGTGCCGGCGAGCGGGCATTTACGGCCGGCGCCGACCTCAAGGCGCTTCCCACCTCGCTCTACCGCGCCATTCCTGGGGTCGGGGTTGCGGTGGACAAGCCGGTGATTGGCGCGGTCGCCGGCTGGGTCGTGGGCGGCGGCATGGTGCTCACCACCATGTGCGACATTTTGATCGCCGCCGACAATGCCCGCTTTTCCTACCCGGAGGTCAAAGTCGGGTTCACCGGCGGCATCATCAGCAATCTTGCCTCGCGTATTCCGCACAAGATTGCCATGGAACTGCTGTTGCTGGGGGAGCCGATCGACGCTAAGCGAGCCTACGAGGTCGGCTACGTCAACAGGGTCGTGGCCCTGGCTGACTTGATGCCGACCGCGATGGATTACGCCGCGCGCATAGCCGCCACGGCGCCTCTCCCCTCCCGCGCGCTCAAGCGTTTCGTCATGCAGACGCTGCCCAAAAGCCCGACCGAAATGGGCGGCATGGCGCGCGCCGAGGTCGACGCCATCTTCGCCAGCGAGGATTGGGCCGAAGGCCGTTCCGCATTCGCCGACAAACGACCGCCCGTCTACCGGGGCAAGTGAGAAGGCGTGCGCGCTACTCCAGCTTCATGTCGGTGGCTTTGATCAGCTCGACATTGCGCGCGGTGTCTGCCTCGAGGTAGGCCACCATTTCTTCCGGCGTTTGCGTCGGAACCACGGTGTTGATCGAGCGCATGCGTTCGCGCATTTCGTCGCTGTCGGCGAGTTCCACGATCTTGGCATTGAGTTTGGCGACGATCGCCTTGGGCGTGCCGGCTGGGGCGTAAAGAGCATACCAGATCGGGACATCCGAATTGGGATAGCCACATTCGCTCAGCGTCGGCACGTCGGGGAAATCGGGGTGACGTGCGGGGTTGTTGATGTTGAGGAGCAGGAGCTTGCCCGCCTTGACGTGGGGAATGGTGTTGATCTCGTTCATCATCTGCACGGTGTTGGGCAGGTGATCGTTCAGCGCGTCGGCGCTGCCACGGTAAGGCACGTGCAGGATATCGATACCGGCTCGGTACTTCAGCATTTCGATGCGCAGATGCGTCGCGGTACCGAGCCCGGCCGATCCGTAGGAGAGCTTGCCCGGATTGGCCTTGGCATAGGCGATCATCTCTTGGAAGGTTTTGGGACCGACCGCCGGATGCAGGGAAAAGCCCGTCACGAAATCGCCAACGCGGGCAACGGCTAAAAAGCTCTTGGGATCATAGGGTGTCTTGCGCAGGTTCGGCAGCACGGAGAGGGTTGCGTTTGGCGTCAAGAGGAAGGTGTAGCCGTCGGGGGCGGCCTTGGACGCAGCCTCCGTACCGATCATGCCGCCGGCGCCGCCGCGGTTCTCGATGATGAACTGCTGATGAAAGCTTTGACCGAGTTTCTCCGCCCAGGGACGCCCGATCAGATCGGTGCCACCGCCGGGGGCATAGGGCAGGATCAGCTTGACGGGCTTGTCGGGCCAGTTCTGCACCTGGGCCGAGGCCTTGGGGATGACCGGAGCCGCCACGGCCGCCCCGGCCAAGGCGAGAAATTCGCGACGACGCATGCTTACAATTCCTCCATGGATCTTGCGGGCTAGGCTATGCAGCATGCCGCCGGCCGCCCGCGAGCGTCAAATCCCCTCCTCTACTCCTGGAAGGCCGCCTCGCGCGCCTTGCGCACGTTCGGCAGGACGATAAAGGCCAGGAGCAGCGCCGCGAGCACGAGGAAGCACAGCGACAACGGTCGCTGTATGAAAACCCAGGGATCGCCGCGCGACAGCAGCATGGTGCGTCGCATGTAGACCTCCATCATCGGGCCGAGCAGGAAACCAAGCAGCAGCGGCGCCGGTTCGAAATCGAGCTTCATCAGCAAGTATCCGAACAGGCCGAAGACGGCGATCATGAGCACTTCGTTGGCCGAGTTGTTGAGGCTGTAGACGCCAATGCAGCAAAAGAACAGGATGGCAATCGCCAGCAGGCGATAGGGGACCAGCAGCAATCGCACCCAAATGCCGATCAGCGGCAGGTTGAGCACAATCAGCATTAGGTTACCGAACCACATGCTGACGATCATGCCCCAAAACAGTCCAGGCCTTTGCTCCATGACCTGCGGACCAGGCACGATGCCATGGATCATCATGCCGCCGATCATCATGGCCATCACGGCATTGGAGGGGATGCCGAGGGTGAGCATTGGAATGAAGGAGGTCTGCGCCGCCGCATTGTTGGCGCTCTCGGGCGCCGCGACCCCTTCGATCATGCCGGTGCCAAACTTCTCCGGTGTGCGCGAAAACTTCTTTTCCAACGTGTAAGCCGAGAATGAGGCGAGGATCGCGCCTCCGCCGGGAAGGATGCCGAGCAGCCCGCCAAGCACCGTGCCCCGCAAAATCGGCGCGATCGAACGTTGCATATCCTCGCGGGTCGGCAGCAGGCCGCTGACCTTGGAGCTGACGAGGTCGGCCCGTTCCGGATTGGTGAGATTGGCAATGATCTCCGCGATCCCGAACACGCCCATGGCGAGGGGCACGAAGCCGATGCCATCAAACAGGTCGCTGATCCCGAAGGTATAGCGCAGGTTGCCAGTGTTGACGTCGGTCCCGATCAGCCCGAGCAGCATGCCCAGAAACACCATGCCGAATGCCTTGAGCACCGAACCTCGCGCCAGCACGATGGCGAACACCAGGCCGAGCGTCATCAGCGAGAAGTAGTCCGGCGGGGTGAATTGCTGCGCCAGGCGCGTCAGCGGCGGCGCCGCGAGCGCAATGGCGACGGTCGCCACGCAGCCCGCAAAAAAGGAGCCGAGAGCCGCAATGGCGAGCGCTGGACCGGCGCGCCCCTGGCGCGCCATCTGGTAGCCATCAAGGGTGGTGACGACCGAGCTCGACTCGCCGGGCAGGTTGACGAGGATGGCGGTGGTTGAGCCGCCGTATTGTGCGCCGTAATAGATGCCGGCCAGCATGATGAGGGCGCCCTCGGCCGGCAGCACGTAGGTAACGGGCAACAGGAGGGCCATGGTGGCAACGGGACCGACCCCCGGCAGCACGCCGATGGCGGTACCGATCACGGCACCGGCCAAGCACCACAAGAGGTTCTGGAGCGATACCGCGACCGAGAAACCGAGCCCGAGATTTGCGAGCAGCCCCGCTATTTCCATGGGTACCCCGCGGGCAGGGCTGTGATCGGCATGCCCAGCGCGTAGATGAATAGGCCGACGCCGAGTGCCAGCATAAGCAGGGCGAAGGGAATATACTCGCGCCAGCGCGTCTCCGGCGTGCCAAGCGCGGCGAACGTCATTGACACGAGCATGGCCACCAGCAGCCCCAAGCGGTCGACCAGCAGGGCGAAGGCCACCGTGGCGAGCGTGATCAGAATGGCGGGTCGCCAGGCCCAGGGCGTGAGCCTTGCGCTGCCGGCAATGGCCGTCTTGATCCAGAGCAGCACGCCGGTTCCGACCAGGCACCAACTCAAGATCATCGGCAGCACACCGGTGCCGGGGCGCTGCGCCGTTCCCATCGGGTAGTCGGCGCCAATCCAGAGGCCAGCCACACCGAACGCCAGCAACAGCAAGCCGGCCGCAAAGTCCTGCGAGACGCTCATGCGCATGTCAGATGTTTTTCCCTGCGCGCTTTGGGGCCGAGCTTACTGGCAATGCCGCACGAGCGGTAGAGCGCACGCCGGGCCGTTCGGCCGATCAGCTGTTCTGTTTGACGAGGATATCCGCGCTCACTTGCTTTACGTCGCGCAGGCCGCACAGCGCCATGGTGATGTCGAGTTCCTTGCGAATGATTTCCAAGGCTTTGGCAACCCCGACCTCGCCCAGGGCACCGAGGCCGTAAATGTAGGCGCGGCCGATGAAGACGCCCTTGGCGCCCAACGCCAGGGCCTTGATGACGTCTTGCCCCGAGCGTATTCCCCCATCCATCAGAACCTCGATCCGGCTCCCAACGGCGCGCGCGATGGCGGGCAATGCCGAAATGGAGGACGGTGCCCCGTCCAGCTGCCTGCCGCCATGGTTGGAGACGATAATGGCGTCGGCACCGCTGGCGACGGCAAACTCGGCATCTTCGCTGTCGAGAATGCCTTTCAGGATAAGCTTACCGCCCCACCGCTCCTTGATCCGCTTGACATCGTCCCAATTGAGGCTTGGGTCGAACTGTTCGGCGGTCCAAGCAGACAGCGCACGCGTGTCCTTGACGCCCGGGGCATGGCCGACGATGTTGCGGAACGTGCGCCGCTTGGTGCCAAGCATGCCCAGCCACCAGCGCGGCTTGCCGGCGATATCGACGATGTTGGCAAGCGTCATCTTCGGTGGGGCAGTAAGGCCGTTCTTCACGTCCTTGTGGCGCTGCCCAAGGATTTGCAGATCAAGGGTCAATACCAGGGCGGAGCATCCCGCCGCTTTGGCGCGCCCGATCAGACGGTCGATAAAATCGCGATCGCGCATCACGTAGAGCTGAAACCAGAATGGCTGCTCGACGCTGTCGGCCACGTCCTCGATGGAACAGATGCTCATGGTGGAGAGGGTGAAGGGCACACCCGCGGCCGCGGCCGCGCGCGCGGCCAACACCTCTCCGTCGGCGTGTTGCATGCCGGTCAGGCCGACGGGTGCGAGCGCGACCGGCATGGCGACCGGCTGCCCGATCATGCTGCTGGCGAGCGTGCGGTTCGACATGTCGACGGCAACACGTTGACGCAAGTGAAGGCGCTGAAAGTCGGTTTCGTTGGCGCGGTAGGTGCTCTCGCTCCAGGCGCCGGAATCGGCATAGTCGTAAAACATTTTCGGCACGCGCCGCTGGGCAAGTACGCGCAAATCCTCAACACAGGTGATGATAGGCTCGGCCATGGTGCGTTCCTCCCGCGTGTGCGCTCAGGCCAGCCGGCCGAGACGTCCACGCCCCGGAACGTTTTCCAGCAGAGCTTGCCGCGATGATCAAGGGGGAAGTGTGGGACGCCCATATAACGGGCAGCCAGGGGTCTGGCGAGGCTCGAACAGTCAATGGAAATCCCGGCTTCTGGGCGGCTTCCAAGAGCCTTCGCGGACCTGGTTGGCGGTTGCGGGCATTCCGGCAGTACCGTCGGCAAGAGAGCGCAATTGATCCGAACGGTCCACAAGCCGCTCGGCGATGAGGTGGATCACCAATCCCTCGCGTTCGATACGGCCGTACACCTCCAAAAACTGCGCCGACATCACGACCCTCCGGTTCCTCGCAAAGACCTTGGGCCACACCACCACATTGACGATACCGGTCTCGTCCTCGAGGGTGAGAAAGATCACGCCCTTGGCGGTGCCGGGACGTTGGCGCACCAGGACCAGGCCGGCGACGGCGGCGCGCCGGCCGGCCAACCGCTCGTCCCAATGCTCAGCGCTGGTGAGAATGCCGCGATGGGCGAGCTGCGGGCGGAAGAAGGCAATGGGGTGCGCCCTCAGCGATAGGCTGATGGCGGCGTAGTCTTCCACCACGTGTTCACCCAGGGTGATGGAGGGTAAGGCAACGCTAGGCTCGGCGAACAGATCACCGGTCTTGGCCTCAATCAGCAGCGATGTGGTCGCCGTGGCTGCCATTGATTTCGATTTTGCACCGAGGGCACTTCCCGCGAGACCCTTTACTGCCCACAGGGCCGCACGTCGGTCGAGGCCGATTGAGCGAAAAGCATCGGCATTGGCAAGCCGTTCGAGCACGCTGAGCGAGGCCCCAGTACGTTTCCACAACGAGAAGACATCGGGGTAACCATCGCCGCGTGTTGCCAGGATCGTCTGCTGTGTCAGGGCCTCTGCCAGCCCGCTGATCAGGCATAATCCGAGCCGAACGGCGCAGCGCTCGTGAGCCGTGTCGGAACAGGCGATCGTCGTCGTTTTCTTGGTGGCCGCCAAAGCGAAGTCAGCGGCGCTATTGTCCAGTTCCGGGCCCGGCAGCGGGGAAGCCACGCGCTCAAGCGTACAGGCCCAGTCGCTCAGGTTGATGTCGGGCTGATAGACCGTTACGCCATGCTCGCGCGCATCGCGCACGAGTTGCGCTGGCTGGTAGAAACCCATGGGTTGGCTATTCAGAATCGCCGCGCAAAAGGCCTCGGGGTAATGGCATTTGAGCCAAGAGGAGACATAGACGAGGTGGGCGAAGCTAGCCGCATGGCTCTCGGGGAACCCATATTCGCCAAAGCCTTCGATCTGGCTGAAGCAGCGTTCGGCAAAGTCCCGCAGGTACCCGTTTTGAACCATGCCGGCGATGAATTTCTCGCGAAAAGTGTGAATGGTCCCAACGTGACGGAAGGTAGCCATGGCACGGCGCAGCTTGTCGGCTTCATCCGGGGTGAAGCCCGCTGCCACGATGGCGATCTGCATGGCCTGTTCCTGGAACAGAGGCACGCCTAAGGTTTTCTGCAGCACCGCCTTCAGGGTCTCGGAGGGATAGGTGACCGGCTCTAACTTGTCGCGGCGGCGCAGGTAAGGATGCACCATGTCGCCCTGGATGGGTCCAGGGCGCACGATCGCCACCTCAATGACGAGATCGTAGAAACAGGCCGGCTTCAAGCGCGGCAGCATCGACATTTGCGCGCGACTCTCGACCTGGAACACGCCGACCGAATCGGCGCGTCCCAGCATGTCGTATACGCGCGGATCCTCGCACGGCACGTTGGCGAGCGTGTAAGCCTTAGCGTACTTGAGCGCGATGAGGTCGAAGGCCTTACGGATGCAGGTGAGCATGCCAAGCGCTAGGACATCCACCTTCAGCATGCCGAGCGCGTCAATATCGTCCTTGTCCCATTCGAGAAAGGTTCTGTCCTGCATGGCACCGTTATGGATCGGCACGGTTTCATCAAGACGTTCACGCGTTAGCACGAAGCCGCCGACGTGCTGGGAAAGATGGCGAGGGAAACCGAGCAGGGTGCGGGCTAAACCGATTGCCTGTTGGATTTCTGGATTGGCTGGATCGAGGCCTGCCTCGGTGATGTGCTCGTCGGGGATCTCGCCATCGCCCTCGCCCCAGATCAGGCCAGCAAGGCTGGCCGTTACGTCTTCTTTCAGGCCCATGGCTTTGCCGACCTCGCGGATCGCCATGCGCGGGCGGTAGTGAATGACGGTGGCGCAGATGGCGGCGCGCTCGCGACCATAGCGTTTATAGAGGTATTGGATCACTTCCTCGCGCCGCTCATGCTCGAAATCTACGTCGATGTCGGGCGGCTCGCGGCGATCGGCGGAAATGAAGCGTTCGAACAAAAGATCAATCTGGGTCGGGTCAACCGAGGTGATGCCGAGGCAATAGCACACGGCGCTGTTAGCGGCCGAACCGCGGCCCTGGCAGAGGATCGGCTTTTCCAACTCGCGTGCGAAGCGCACGATGTCGTAGACGGTGAGAAAATAGCGCGCGTATTCGAGCCGACCGATGAGAGTGAGTTCTTTATCGATTAGGGCTTGCACCTTTGCGGGTACGCCATGGGGGTAGCGCAATCTTGCGTGCTGGGCCGTCAACGTCTCAAGATAGCTCTGCGGCATCTGGCCGGGCGGGACCGGCTCTTGCGGATATTCATAGCGCAGCTGTTCGAGGTTGAACCTGATCCGGTGCACGACCTCGACCGTCCGGGCAACGGCTTCGGGATAGCGCACAAACAGTCGGACCATGTCGGCGGCGCACTTCAAGTGTCGCTCTGCATTGGCCTCCAAATGGTAACCCGCCTGCATGATCGTGCATTTCTCACGGATACAGGTGAGCACATCGGCGAGCGAGCGGCGGCTCGGATGGTGATAAAGTGCATCGGTGCTCGCGAGCAGTGGGGTAGGTGCTTTCGCCGCCAGCTCGGCCAACGCACCAAATCGACGAGGCTCATCGCCGCGGTAGGCGAAGCTGGCGGCGAGATAGCTACGGCCAGGGGTGACACTCGCTAACGTCGACAAGCGAGCGGCGAAGGTCGCCGTTAATGTCCGGGGTGGAACGACGATAAAAATCTGGCCCTCACTTGCGGCCAGCAATTCCTCAAACGTAAAGTGACAGTCGCCTTTCAGGGCACGCCGATTGCCGCTCGTGAGTAGTCGGCAGAGCCGGCCGTAGGCTGTGCGGTCGCTGGGATAGCAGACCGCCTCGAAGCCATCCGTGGTCACAAGTCGTGCGCCAACAAGGAGGCGAATACCTCCCTCTTTCGCGGCCTGGTGCGCTCTTACGACCCCGGCCAATGTATTGCGATCGGCGATGCCGATGGCAGCCAGCCCTAGCTGGGCAGCTTGTCCCACCATCTCGTGCGGGTGCGAGGCGCCGCGCAGGAAAGAGAAATTGGTGGCGGCGATCAGCTCAGCAAAGGCAAGCATGCTCTCCCTTTGCATTTAGCGTTGCATAAAGCGTGGCTGAGCTGGGTCTGTCGGACCCGTTCGAAGCCTGTCGAAGACAGACCTGCAAACACCCTCCCAAAGCACGCCTGACAGGCCAGAAAGCCGTATCGCAGGCGGCCCGCAAACGTTTTAGCCATTGTCAGCAAGCTGCACTCCTCATCCGAACACCCCGTGCACGAACCATTGCGGGATCTCGGTCTCGCGCTCGTAAAGCCCTGCGCGAAACAACCAGAAGCGTCGGCCCGTCGTATCCTCCACCACGTAGTAGTCGCGGGTCGCCTCCCCCGTGCGGCGCCACCATTCTGGTGCGATGCGCTCTGGGCCATCG
>Ga0075434_100001776_pt1 | contig 18584 bp, 8 predicted proteins | sample RhiMethybrSRZTD3_FD_75298 | JGI IMG/M metagenome (GOLD analysis project Ga0075434, IMG submission 75298) | Populus rhizosphere microbial communities from Tennessee, USA - Rhizosphere MetaG P. TD hybrid SRZTD3 | ecosystem: Host-associated > Plants > Roots > Rhizosphere > Soil | place: USA... | reverse complement strand
GCGATTTGACGCCGAGCCAGCGCATGGGGGGGCATTATTGGAAACGGTGTGGCAAAATGCAAGGACGACCGTCACCGGCCCCCATTCCGCGCCAACACACCTTGGATGGCACGTCGGACAGTCACGCGCTTTTCCGTGGACAGTGCCTCTGTGAGCTTGGCCCGGGCGGAAGCGCCGCCGGCCTGGGCCAGTACCTGGACGGCCGCGCCGGCGAACAGTGGATCGGGGTCACCGAGATATCGTTGGGCCACTGCGGCCGCTCGTGCGCTGTCGCCGGAACTGAGAATCGCCTGCAGCGCCTCCGCTCGGAGGTTGCGGTCTTCGGTCGGGGCAGTCATTCGCTCCAACGCTTCTCCTCCCCGAGGATCGTGGATTTTGCCGAGCTGGTCGACCGCCGTGACGCGGAGCGAGCGAGGTTGATTCGTCGCCGTCGCCGCAACGAGCAGCGGCACTGTAGCCAGCGGTCGGGAATTCGCCAGAACCTCGAGCGCCGACTCGCGGACGGTGTTTGAGGGATCGCCGGAGTACACGGCAGTCGCCAGCGACGCGCCGGCTGAAGAGTCGAGCGCCGCCAGTGTGCCGAGCGCTTGTGCGCGCACGTCCTGGTCCTGATCGCGCAACGCCGCCACGAGGACCGCGCGGGAGTCGGGTGAGGAGTCGCGCCCCATTTGGCGAGCCGCGACGCCGCGCAGCCATGCGGAATGTTCGTTCAACAACACGAGCCGACGTGTCGCGGCCGCCAGCGAATCGTTTTTGTTCTCCAGCGCACCCAACGCCCAGCGCCGGCCACGAATGTCGAGGTCATGCACCGCCATCTGCGACAGCTCGGGCTCCGTGAGATCGCCCGTGACGGTGCCGAGGAGCCACCCACCTTCATCGAATCGGAACGAGAGCGGCGCCGAGGGCAGCGCGATCGCGAACGTGTCTGTCTGATGTCGGACCATGACTTGGTGACGAATCACTGAGTCTCGCGTGATCACGCGAATGGTCGCGGGGAATTGAAATACGGGCCGCGTGGAGTCAATCAGCTGCGTCTGCGTGACGATCACATGCAACGTCTTGAGATTCTCGGCCCAGTGCCGCGTGAACCGCACCTGCGGATACCCGATCCCGTACGCCCACTGGTCGAAGAACCAATCGAGATCGCAGTTGCAGGTCTTCTCCATCGCGGCGACGTAGTCCGCGGTCGTGACAGGCTTGTACGCGTTGTCAACGAGGAAGCGATGCATCCCCGCCCAGAACACGGAGTCCCCGAGCAGGTGGCGGAGCTGGTGCGCGAGCTGCGCACCCTTCGGATAGACGTGTCCTGAGAAGAACAGTACGATCGGGTCGTCGCCCTCGTACTTGCCCCAGACCAGCGGCCGCAGCTGGTTCTGATCGGCGCCCATCGCCGCTTGCTGTTCCTGATACCAATTCCGCTCCGCGGCATCCCAGCCGCGGGTTTTCTCTTCCTGCACCGACTCCATGTAGGTGGTGATGCCTTCATTGAGCCAGATGTGCGCCCAGGTGGCGGTGGTCGTCAGGTCGCCGAACCACTGGTGCGCCAGCTCGTGCGCGTTGAGGCCTCGCACCGCGAAGTCGGACTGATCGCCCGCGGCGAGCAGCGCCAGGTCGGTCTGGGTGGTGGCGGAGACATTCTCCATGCCGCCGTAGGTGAAGTCCGGGATGATCGATTGGTCGTACTTGTCCCAGGCGAACGGCACGCCGAGGACCTGCGAGTACAGCTCGATCATCGCCGGCGTTTCGCCGAAGGAGCGCCACGCAGACGCGACGGTGTCCGCGTACGTGTAGTACTCGACGGGAATGCCGCGCCATTGGTCTTTCAGAATAGTGAACGGACCCACGACGACCGAATAGAGATATGTGCTGGCCGGCATGTCCTGCACCCAGTGCCAGACGCTCTGCGTCGTGCCTTTGAGTGGAGAGACGCCGGCCAGCCGACCGTTGGACAAGACTTTCATGCCCGAATCGGCGGTAACGAAGAATTCCCAGGTCGTCTTGTCGTTCGGCGCGTCGTACGTGGGCACCCACGCCCGCGTCTCCGTGGCCTCGCCCTGACTCCAGACGACGTTGCGTCGCGGCACGATGTAGAGGCCGCGCTCGGGGAAGCCGTGATACCGCAACGTGAATTCGACCGTGTCGCCAACTGCGAGGCGGCGTCCAAACCGCACCGTCACATGCGTACTATCCGCAACGAACTTGACCGAGCGGCCTCGGCTGTCGCGTGCGGCATCGATCGTAAGATGCTCGGCGTCGAACCGGGCGCTGTCCGTGGGTGCCTGCGTGATCGCCAGCCGCGATGTCACTTCACCGAACAGCTCGCGATGCGGGACGTCGAAGCGCACATGGATCGCCTGGTGCAGCAGGTCGAAGCGGCGCGGCTCCTGCGGCCAGTCGCGCGGGGGCACGTACGACCCGATGACACCAGTGGGACGTTGAGCGGGTAACAGCGCGGCGCTCCACGTGAGCACCACGAGAGACGTGAGAACACGAATAGACATGGTGAGACCTCGAGTTGCAAAACGACGGCGGGATTGGGACGGAGATAAACGTACCACGAAAGGCTCACGTCGGCACGACTGCACGTTGGCAAGCCGGCCGCGTCGTGCCGGCCTGCCGACGTGCAGCGGGTGTTATTGCACCGCGTTCACCATATCGAAGATCGGCAGGTACATCGCGACGACCATGCCGCCGACGATGACGCCCAGCACCACGATCATGATGGGTTCGAGCAGCGACAGCAGCGCGCTCACGGCCGCGTCCACTTCGTCGTCGTAGAAGTCCGCGATCTTGGTCAGCATCTCGTCCAGACCGCCGGTCTGTTCGCCGACCGCGATCATCGAGATCACCATCGGTGGGAAGACCTTCGATTTCTGCAGCGGCGCCGCGATCGTTTCACCACCGGCGATGGAGGCGCGGGATTCCATCACGGCGTTGTGAATCACCATGTTGCCGGCGGTGCGCGCCGTGATTTCGAGACCGTCGAGAATCGAGACGCCCGAAGAGATCAGCGTGCCCAGCGTGCGCGTAAACCGTGACACGGCAGACTTGCGCAGCAGGTCACCGAGTACGGGCAGACTCAGCAGGAGCTTGTCGATCTGCAGTTTGCCTGGCGTGGTCTTGTAGTACCGATTGACCGAGACCACGGCAAAGACAGCAACGCCGATAATCGCCCACCAGAAATTCTTGAGCAGGTTACTCGCGCCGATCACGATGCGCGTCGGCAGCGGCAGCGCCAGGTTCACGGACGCGAACATGTTTTGGAACGTCGGAATGACGAAGATGAGCAGCACGGCGACGGCGATAGCCGCGACCGAGAAGATCACGGCCGGGTAGATCATCGCGCCCTTCACCTTGCGGACGATCGCGTCGTTCTTTTCCAGGAACTGCGCCAGACGCAGCAGAATCGTGTCGAGAATACCGCCCGCTTCACCGGCGGCCACCATGTTGACGTAGAGGTCGCTGAACGCCTTGGGATGCTTGCGGAGCGCGTCGGCCAGGGTATGGCCGCTCTCGACGTCGTACACGACCTGCCGCGTCACGTCGGCCAGGACTTTGTTCTCGGTCTGTTGCGACAGGATATCGAGCGCCTGAACCAGCGGCAGGCCGGAGTTGATCATGGTGGCGAACTGGCGCGTGAAAATGACGACGTCGCGCGTCTTCACGCCCGCCTTGAAGAGATCGGCCAGGCCGCCGCCCTTCCCTTTTGCTTCGCGGACTTGGACCACGATCATCTTGTTCTTGCGCAGGTGCGCAATCACGTCATCGCGCGACGCCAGGTCGATCTTGTCGCGAATCAGATCGCCCTTCATGTTGCGCGCTGTGTATTCAAAACTCGGCATAACTACCTCCGCATCGCCACTTTAGGTGGTCCCGCCGGGGCCTGCGCCGCGCCAGCCGGCTTTTCGTCCTCCGGCGGCGCCTCCCCAATGGACCGCAGGAAATCGTTCGGCTTCGACGTGACGCGCAGACATTCTTCCTTGGTCACTTCCCGGCCCATGTAGAGCTGGTAGAGCGCGTCGTTCAGCGTCTGCATCCCGTACTTCTTCCCCGCCTGCATCGATGACTCGATCTGGTGGACTTTGTCGTCGCGAATCAACGCGCGGATGGCGGGCGTGCAGATCATGATCTCGGCCGCCATGACGCGGCCGCGTCCCTTCGCCCGCTGCAACAGCGTCTGGGTCAGCACGCCCTCCAGCACGAAGGCGAGCTGGGCGCGGACCTGCGACTGCTGGTGCGACGGGAAGACGTCGATGATACGGTTGATCGACTCGGCCGCGGAGTTGGTGTGCAGCGTGGCAAACGCCAGGTGCCCCGTCTCCGCGATGGTGAGCGCCGCCTGAATCGTCTCCAGATCGCGCATTTCGCCGACCAGCACGACGTCCGGGTCCTGCCGCAGCGCGTACTTGAGCGCGGCCTGGAAGGAATTGGTATCGGTTCCCACCTCGCGCTGGTTCACGATGCACGCCTGATGGCGATGGATGAACTCGATCGGGTCTTCGACCGTGATGATGTGACCCTTGAGCTCCTTATTGATCTTGTCGATCATCGCGGCCAGCGTGGTGCTCTTCCCCGAGCCCGTGGGTCCGGTCACGAGTACGAGGCCGCGCGGACGGTCGGCGAGCTGCGCGACGACCTGCGGCAGCCCGAGCTCCTGGAAGGTCTTGACGCTGAAGGGAATCTGCCGGATCACGACCGAGACGCAGCCGCGCTGTTTGAAGACGTTGCCGCGGAAGCGCGCCAGGTTCTGGATGCCGAAGGAGAAGTCGAGCTCGTTTTCCGTCTCGAATCGCTTTTTCTGGTTCTCGGTGAGGACGGAGTAGGCGAGCGACAGCGTGTCCTTGGGCGTCAGGACTTCCTCGCTGGATGCGCTCACGATGTCGCCGTCCACTCGGACCTTGGGACGCTCGCCGGCCACGAGATGCAGGTCGGAAGCGTCCTTTTCGATCATCTCCTCGAGGAGGGCGCGGAGATTAACTGGCATTCGAGTCTCTCCTTATCCGGCCGCGGTTTCCTTCACGACTTCTTCGAGCGTAGTGATGCCCTTCTTCACCTTCATCATCCCGTCCATGCGCAGCGTCAACATGCCCTCTTTGACCGCAAGATTGCGCAACTCCTCGGTCGAGGCCCCTTTCAGGATCTCGCGGCGCAGCGGGCTCGTCAGGGACATGACCTCGTAGAGACCTTGCCGCCCCCGATAGCCGGTGCCGGCGCAGGTGTCGCACCCGGCGCCCTTGGAGAAGGGGCCTTCTTTCTTGTCGATTCCGAAGGCGTGCATCTCCTCGGGCGTGTACTCGTGCTGCTGCTTGCACTCCTTGCAGATGCGCCGCACCAGGCGCTGCGCCACGATCAGGTTCACCGCGCTCGCCACGTTGAACGGCTCGATGCCCATGTCCACCATGCGCGTGATGGTCGAGGGCGCGTCGTTCGTGTGCAGCGTCGACAGCACCAGGTGTCCCGTGAGCGCCGCCTTGATCGCGATCGACCCCGTCTCGAGGTCGCGGATCTCGCCGACCATGATGATGTTCGGGTCCTGCCGCAAGAACGCCTTCAGCGCCGCGGCGAACGTCATGCCGACTTCGTTGCGCACGAGCACCTGATTGATGCCGAGCAAGTTGTACTCGACGGGATCCTCGGCCGTCATGATGTTGACGTCGATCTGGTTGATCCGCGAAAGCGCCGAGTATAGCGTCGTCGTCTTGCCCGATCCTGTGGGCCCCGTCACCAGCACCATGCCGTAGGGATTCTCGATCGCTTTCAGCAGGTCCTGCTCGGCCCTGGGCTCGAAGCCGAACGTCTTCAGGTCGAGCGTCAGATTGCCCTTGTCGAGAATTCGGAGCACGATCTTCTCGCCGAACAGCACCGGCAGCGTGGAGACGCGGAAGTCGATCACGCGCGCGCCCATCTTGAGCTTGATGCGGCCGTCCTGCGGCACGCGCCGCTCGGCGATGTTGAGCTGCGCCATGATCTTCACGCGGGAGGTGAGCGCGGCGCGCATTTTCACCGGCGGCTTCATGACTTCCTGCAGCGCGCCGTCTACGCGATAGCGCACGCGCATCTCGTGCTCGAACGGCTCGATGTGGATGTCGGAGGCGCCGCGCTTGACCGCGTCGGTGAGCAGCCCGTTGATCAGCTTCACCACGGGGGCGTCGTCGGCCAGATCCTGCGCCTTGACGTCTTCGTCTTCCTGATCTTCGACGACCTCGAGGGCTTCTTCCTGCTCGACGCTCTTGAGCAGGCTCTGGAGCTGTGCGTCCGACTGCTGGTAATAGCGGTCGATCGCGTTGCGGAGCGTGTATTCGCCGGCGATAACCGGAAACACGTCGCAGCGCGTGATGAATTTGATGTCCTCGATCGCCGTGACGTTGTTGGGATCGGCAATGGCCACCGTGAGGGTCCGTCCCTCCCGCTTCAGGGGCAGGACGGTGTGCTTGGTGGCGATGTCGGGGGGGATCAGCTTCAGGATCTTGGCATCGACCTCAAACCGGGACAGGTCGACCGCCGGCATCCGGTATTGACGGGCCAGCATCTTGCTGACCTCGGTTTCCTCTATAAAGCCAAGCTTGACCAGGGTATAGCCCAGGCGCATGCCGGAGTTCTTCTGCTCCTGCAGCGCTTTCCTGAGCTGTTCCTGGGTGATCAGCCCTTCACGGACAAGGATTTCGCCGAGCTTGTCCTGGGTAACCGCAACGCTCGCCGTACGCAACTCGTTGAAATTGAAGGCCCTATAATGTGTTTTGCGGGGGGCACGGTCAAGGCTGGACGACGTAAGCTCGTATCGCTTCGAGGAGTTTGGGCCCGACACCAGGCACACTGTCGAGACGGCTGAGGCTGCCAAATGGACCGTGTTGGTCCCGCCAGGCGACGATCCGTTGCGCCAGGCCGGGTCCGATGCGGGGCAAGCGCGTGATCTCGCTCACGTCCGCATGATCGAGATCAATTTTCTCCCCGGGCAGCAGTGGTCGGGCAAGTTGCGCCGCGCGGCTGGCGACGTCTCTCAGTGCGTTCGGGCGCTTTGCTGACGAAGACTGCAGCTGGACATCGCCCGGCGGTGAATCCGGCGACGGAGACAGCAGATAACGGACGCCTGCGCCAGCGAGTGCAAGGCAGGCAAGCAACAAGGCGGCACGCCGATCATCCATCCCCCAACATGAAGCGATGCGATGTTACTGGCGTATCAAAGCAACGGCGACGTTACCAATTATCTGCAGACTTTCGGCGCTGACTTTATCCAGCGTATCGTCCGTCGTGTGATGGTACGGGAAATTGAAGTCGATCACGTCGATCGCCCGAATTCCCGCGTGCTGCAGGGGCACGTGATCGTCGGTGAGAGTCTCCCCCACTCGCGGCTGGAAGTAGCGCGAGTAGCCGAGCCGGTCCGCCGTCTGCCAGACGCGCTGCACCACTTCGGGCGCGTTGGCGAGCGAAAAGCCTTCTTGCTGGATATCGAGGTCCTTGTCACCAATCATGTCGAACAGAACCGCATACAGCGTGCTGTAGCCGGGCGGCAGGTGCTTCGCGAAGTAGCGTGAGCCGATCAGGGTCTCGGTGGAATCGCTGAAATCGCCGTAGTCCTCGCCATCCACGAACAACAGGTCGACGCCGAGGTTGTCCGGCACCGGCTTGGCCTTGAGGGCGTCGGCCACGCCGAGCAGCACCGCGACGCCGGATGCGCCGTCGTTCGCGCCAGGCACGGGCATGCGCTGCTGAGCAAGATTGGCGCTCTTGTCGGCCATCGGACGCGTGTCCCAATGCGCCAGGAACAGGATGCGTTCGGTGGCCTTGGGATGAAACTGCGCGAGGTAATTGGCGAGCTTCAGCGTCTGTCCCTTGGCGGTCTTTTGCTGAAAGCTCTGCACGATCACCGTGTCGGCCCGTGTGCGCAGCTCTGTGGCCAGCCAGTCGCCCATCTTGTCGTGCGCGGGAGTATTCGGGATCCTCGGCCCAAACGACAGCTGCTTCTCGACGTACGACATCGCGGTGGTGCCCTTGAACTCGACCACGTTCGACGCGCTCCCGCCGCCATCTCCGGCCCGTGCCTGACACCCCAACGCCAGCACGAGGCCCATGCATGCCGCATGCGGCATGCGGGATGTCTTCATCGGATCTGTCCCACGCTCGTGGAAAGTTGGACAAACGCCGTCAGCACAAACTGCGAGATCTTGCGGTTCGTTTGGCGCTCCTCGTTCAGGACGTATGCCATCTGCAAGCCGGCAGTCATGTTACTCGGCAAGTCGGTGTCCATGGTAAGCTGGCCCTGTGTCTGCCGGCTGTCTACATAAGGTACGCAGGTTTCCTGCCCGGCTCGACGCAAGCACGTCGCGTTGTTGGCCACGGAATACCCCGCGGTCGTGCGGATGTTGGACTGCCAGCGGCCCTTTGTGGGCGGCTTGAACGAAAACGTCAGCGTCCCATTGTGCGCGTGCCTGGTGGTGCGAAACAGGTTTCCCGCGCTCACGCGATCCGATGTCGTCTGCGACAGGTCAAAGCTCGTGAACACTCCCGCGAACCAGGTGATCGAAGCGGCCGGTGTGAATGTCTCCTCGAGCACGCTGTTCCGCGCCACGCTTCCCGGCAACCCGAACGTGGGTTGCTCATTCGTGGATTCCAGCCGGCGATATCCCATCCGCGCCGTAATGTTCGACATGAGCTTGCCGACGACCTGCTTCGGCGGCGTAAACGACCAATTGATCGTGCCTGCGGGCCACTCTTCGGAGCGACTCCGAATCGGTATTTGCTCGTCGGTCCGAAGCGACCAGATCACGCCGCGCGTCAGCCGGTACGTCGCGTTCGCGCGCAGTCCGAGCGGCAAAGCCAGGGCGGCGCCCGTGGCCAACGTCTGATTCTGCGTGGCGGACGTCGCCAGCTGCCCATCCACCTGCCGGAATGCGTCAAATCCACCCAAGGCAAACTGGTAATTCGCCGGCGGCAGATCGGTCGCGCGGCTGAACGTCGACCCCAACAGCGCACTATACGTCACGTCGAGTCCCGTGATGTGGCCGAGCCAGTCGGCGATATCCGCTGAATCGCCGAAGATTGTTTGCGCGAGCCGCCGCGCGTCCACCTGCGCGCCCGCGTCGAAACGCCGTCCATTGGTGTAGGCGGCGGGGACTCGGAACTCACCCGCGGTGTCTTCCTCGGTCCGCAGTGGCTGCGGCGCATTGGGGTCGCGTGAGAACGCAAACGTCGAGGCGACGGCGGCGCGTGGTCGCAGCCAAGTGTTCACCCGAGGCGTCAAGGACAGCGTCGTCGTGAGCAGGCGCTGCGTCTCGAGACCGATATCGGCGCCGAACAACGTCGAGCTTTGCTGGCGAATCACCCGCCCCATCGTGGTCGTGTCGCCGTAATCGCGCAGATCGCGCGTCGAGATGGCGTCGATGCCCAGCTGCATGCCGGTGACCGGCGTGAGCTGAACACCGGCGGCGTTTTGCCAAAGCCTGGCCTGAGAGATGGCCGGCGGCGCCGTGTCACCTGGCGCCTCAATCGGCACGACGAACGTGGATCGCGTCGCATCGCTTCCCACGAAGCCCGATCGAAAATGAATGCGCGAGGGATTGATACGAAATCGAGCGCCGCCGATCCGCGCGATCGCGGCATTGGGGAGGCTCGTGTAATCGAGATTCACCGCGTAGCTCGAGCCACTCAGCTCGGACAGCGAGGTTCGCGTATCGCCGTTGCTGTACGATCCGATCAGCGAGACCGGATCGAGCAGCCAGCGGGCGATCCCGCCATCCGCCCGCCGGACGCGGCGCGCCGAAATCGCGTAGCTCGACGAGCTCGTCTTGGGGGTGCGCAGTCCCGGTAGCGCCGCCCCCAGGAGGTCGGTGCCACTCAGATAGAAAGGATCGCTCGTCGCCAATGTGCGCTGGACCGTTACCGGGATCGACAATCCCCAGCGGGCGGGAAGAAACCGATCGAGCCGGACTGTGCCGGTGACATTGGTGCTGTTGTCGGTGACATACGAGGGATCGTCGGTGAGCTGCCGAAACTGTCCGTCGCGCCGAGAGAGATTGAGCGACAGGTCGGCGACGTCGGCGGCGGCCAGCGCGACGTCGAGCGCCCCGGCGGCACCGGTCTCCTGCACCACGTCGCCCAGCCGGATATCATCCACCCACAGCTCCGCCTCAGGAATCACCGCGTTCGCCTGGGTCCTCCACATTCCCGCCGCCATTTCCTGCACGCGCGCCAGGTTCGGCGGCGCGGTGCCGGGATCGCGCACGTGCGCGATGTAGGGACCGTCGCACATGACGTAAGAGGAGTCAGGAATCAGGAGTGTGGAGTCAGGGCAGCCGGCATAGATCTGGGCGGTATCGCCGCGCAGCCAGGCTTGCTCGATCTTCGCGCGGAGCGTGAGCCAACGCTCGAAATGCACCACGACCTCGGGCTCCCAGGTCGTCGTGTGGGCGGGGACGTGATACATGTAAAAGTTGTTTTCATCCTTGCCGGCTTTGACAAAGAACTCGAGATCCTGCTCGTCCCATCCGGCGCCGCGACCCCGCGCCCACACGCGCAGCGTTTGGTATTTGAGAAAATTCTTGTCGCCTTCGGTGGTGAACCGGAGATACGCCTCGGCGCGCTGACCCACACTGAGCCCGCTCGCCAGCAGGCGCATGGACCGCTCGTTGATCTCGGTCGCGCTGATCTGGAATGATGCGTTGCGGCGATCGGCCTCGTCCGTGACGCCCGGTGGCGAGGTGTACCCGAGGTCCTGGTTCTCGGTACTGATCGTCGACGCGACGACTGCGCCGACTCCCGTGCCCCGATCGCCACCGATCCCCGCAATGGGCGTGTCGCTGCGCTTCACCCACGTGCTGCCGATGAGTCGCACGCGCGCGAGCGCGAAGGGAAGATCGGTCTCGGGTCCTCCGCCGACCGGCGCCGGCGCGACAACCGTGATTCGAATGGACTGCACCTGGCGCAGACTTGGCGAGCCGATCTGGAGCGAGTCGGTGCGAAACGGGATGCGGTACAGCCGCCAACCAGCGCCGTTCTCCATGCCGCCATCGCGCACGTAATACTGCGACGCGCCGATCGGAAACACGTAGCGCACAAAACTTTCCGCCGTGCGCACGCCGGTCAGTGAGTCGAGCGCGAAATCGCCGTCTTGATCCTCCGTGTCGACGGCATTGTTGTGCCTGCCGCAGCGCGAGCGCACGTCGCCGAGCGTATGAGGCACAAGCTGGCCTTGCGGATCGGTGGCGGAACAGAGCGGCAATGTGTCGATGACGACACCAGCAGGAGCATTGACGATTCCATCCACGACACGGTCGGACAGAATTCCCTCGTCGTTGATGGTCGCGCTCCAGGTCTGCGTGCGGGGGTCGCGCTCTGAGTCGAGGCGCCCCTGCCCCGCGCGCCGCACACCACCGTACGTCGTGTCACCCCCGACGACGGTCACCGACTCCGGTACGAACGCGAGCGCGTCCTCGAATACGCCGCCGAAATCGAAGAGCACCGTAGTCCCGTTGGCCTGTGCGGTGCGTGGCGCGTCCTCCCAGACCCAGAACTCCAGAAACTCGACGCGCGAGAGATCGACGCCTGTGGCGGACAACGTCTGCGTGATCGACCGCCAGCGTGGCGCGTTCTGCGGCGGGCGCAGCCAGTTCGGGATTCCTGCGGTGTTGGCGAGTCCGAGAATCGAGTCCGGCTTCAGGGTCAGCCACAGCACCGCCTCGGCCGGCTGCGCCTGACCGGTGAAATGCAGCGTCGGGTCGATCTGCTGCGGCAGAAACTGCAGCGGAGCGCCGCTCTGCGAGTACGGCAAGCTTTGCCACGTGAGAAATGCAGCCTGCGTGGGATCGAAGCTCGTGGTGAATCCCAACCCTTCTACTCCCCGCACGGACGTGGGGATGCTGCCCCAGTGCCAGGTGTTGTCGGTGAGCACGATCGAGCGCGCGTTGCCGCCTTCGAATTCCTCGATGTAGGCCTGGCCGAATTTGTTCGGTGACGGCTTCGACATCGCGATCTCACCGTTCACGCTCAGCGCCGAGGCGACGTTCGTGTGCACGCCGGGCAGCGCGTCCATGAATCGCGTGATCCACGCGGGCTGGAACTTGAGCTGCGTCTGAATGCCGCCGATGAATCCCGACGCAGGCTCGAACCCGAGTGGCGGCCGGGTAAACGTGCTTTGCTCGTTCTGGAAGATGCCGAGCAGGTTGACCTGGCCCACCGCGCCGAGGTCATAGCGGGCCGAGAGGCCGTAGGTGGTCGTCGGCGCGATCGAGAATGCGGCGCGCTCCTCGAACTGCGCGCGCACTTGCGCGGCTCCCAGTCCCTGAAACAGCGCGTCCGGATTCTTGAACTGCACCTCGCCCGTCGTGTAATCGATCGTGTAGTCGGTCTCGCGCGTGAGCAGCCGGTCGCCGAGGTAGAGGTGCTCGCTGCCCTCGCGGATCTGGAAGCTGTTGAGCGACAGCAGCGAGCGATCCGCCGAGGCGGTTGCTTCCGCATGCAGATGCAAGGCGAAGACGGACGGCGGCCCCTGCGTCGTGAGATAGGCGCGCGGTGTCTTGTAGAGCGAATCGTTGCGCTCGGTGGCGCTGAGCTTGGTTGCCTCGGCGAACGGGGTCAGGTGCGGAAAGACGATGAACTGATCGCGCACCGGATCGCCCTGATTGGGATCGCGCGCCCGCGGGAACAGGCGGTTGTACTGATCGAATTTTGTCGCGTCGTTCTCGAGTGCGACGCCGAGGAGTTGTAGGTACGTCTCATCAGTGGAGCCGCGCTCGCGCTGATTGACACTCAGCGTCAGCTCGACGCTCGTGCGGTCGATTTCGCGGCCGCCTACGCGGTAGGCATTGCGGATCTCGAAGCGAAATGTCGGTGACGCCGCGGTGACCGAAGGCTTGGGATCGTACACGAGGCGCAGCGTATCAACGACAGATGTGTCGGTACGGGAATCCACAGGGAACGTGCCGATCGAATCCGCGCCGCTCGCCGTGATGTACGAGACTGCGAGATAGTCATTCTGGTCGAGCCGGTTGGCGAGCGCGAACCAGGCGCCCGTCGGATCGACGTAGTAGTCCTTGCCCTCCTGCAGAATTTCCCACTCGAATGGGCCCTCGCGCTGGATGCGGCAGTCCACGGCGACGAGTCCCGGACCGCACGCGACGGCGCGCACACCGCCCGCGTTCTGATTGCCACTCGAGCTCGGCGCCACGGCTCGACGACGATAGACCCGCAGCGCCCCCACCGTCAGGGAGTCGGGCCGCGGCACGAGGTCGAGCTGCAGGATGTCGATGGCGGGATATCCGGGCAGTGCAGCCGGATCGATCACGAAAAAGAAGCGCCCCGTTTCGTAATCCAGGTCGCGCGCCTCGCGATCGAGCGGCTGGCTGGTCACGGCACCGATACTGTAGATGCGATCCTTGACGACGTTGCCCTTTTGCTGCGCGACGATACCGCGCAGCTCGAGTGCACCGAACTGCGCGATGGCCTGCACGCCGAAGTTGTTGGCGGGAACTCCAGCGGTGATGAAGCGCGAAGCGGGCGTTTGAAACGTGACGTTTCCCGCTTCCACTCGGCGCAACACCTCGTCGCCGAGACCCTCGTACCAGACGTGCAGGTTGTTGTTGGCGTCGAACTCGCGCTGGCTGTCGAAGTCCACATCCACATGCAGCCGTTGGCCGACGACACCGGCGGTGCGGATGGCGTACTGTGGGTTCGGAGTGATGGTCGGGAATCCCGAGCTGCAACCCGACACGGTGACCTGCAGCTCCTGCGAGGTGCAACGCAAATTTCGAAACTGGTCCGCCTTGAGCTCGAGCCTGAGGTTCAAGTCCATCCCCAACTGCGCGGGTGGCGCGGCCGTGGTGTCGAGCGGAACAGCGGCGGCGGATGCTACGGGCGGCGAAGGGGCGGCGAGGGGCGGCGGGACAACAAACGCGCGGCGGTGAGAAAAGACCGAATCAGCCCACGCGCGCGCGAGAATTTCGGGAGGCACGCGCGCGCCAAGGCGGCCACCGGGCGCCAGTGCGGGATGGTGTGGCGCGACCAGAGGCGGCACACCAAACGTGTACACAGGAGCCTGCGCATCAACCCGGGGTACGACCAGCGTGAAGGCGAGTCCGACTATCTGCGCGAGACGCCGCATCCCTTGTAGAGACTTGGGGTTCCGAATATAATGGCGCGACCAATCGTGCGCATCCTAAGCCGTTACATCCTGCGGCAACATCTCCCTCCGCTCGGCTATGCGCTAGCCGCGCTCACATTCGCGATGCTCATCAACCAGATCGCGAAGCAGTTCGGCAACTTCGTGGGCAAAGGCCTGCCGTGGAGCGTCATCATCGAAGTGTTCGCGCTGTCGATTCCGTTCATCGTCGCGATGACGCTGCCGATGGCGGTCCTGGTCGCGGTCCTGTACACGTTCAGTCATCTCGCCGCCGACAACGAAGTCACGGCGATGAAAGCGAGCGGCATCAGCGCCGGGCGGGTACTCGTGCCCGTGCTCGGCGGCGCCGCGTTCATCGCCCTCATCGCGTTCATCTGGAACGATCAGATCCTCCCGCGATCCAATCACGAGCTGCGCACCCTGCTCGTCGATATTCAGCGCAAGAAGCCGACATTTCAATTGAAGGAGCAGGTAATTAACGAAGTGGTTGCAGGGCAGTTCTTCCTGCGGGCCGCGCGCATCGATCCCGGAACCAACGCGCTGAGCGACGTGACGATCTACGATCTCCAGGATCCCGACCGGCGCCGCGTGATCATGGCCGATTCCGGCCATATGGCCTATTCGCCGAGTGGTACGGACCTCTATCTCACACTGCGCGACGGTGAGGTGCACGAGGTCAAGCGCACCGACCCCGAGCATTTCAATCGCACGTTCTACGGCATCAATCGCATCAAGGTCGCCGGTGTCAGCAACGTGTTCCAGCCCACGCACAACGATGAGTACCGCGGCGATCGTGAAATGACGATTTGCGCGATGCAGGACGTGGTGGGCCGAGCCCGCAAGGACCAGGAGCGCGTGCGAAGCGACGCGGTCACCGCCACGATCTCCGACCTGCGCCGCATCGCCGGGCTCGCCCAGTTGCCGCCTCCGCCGGACACGGACACGACACCGCCGAAGCCGGCGCTGTATTGCCGCGCACTGGATGCAATCGGTCGTGTGGTCGGGCCGAAACCCGCGCAGGCCCAGGTTCCAGCCTCGCGCCCGCGCCCGCCCTACCCTCAGGCGCGGTCTGCCGCGCCGCCCGCGCCTCCGCCACCCGTGCGCAATCCCTCGGTTGCATCTGTCAGCAACCTCGCGTACACGTCGCAGACGGCCGCGGCGTACCAACAGCGGCTGCGCGCGGCGCGCCAGCGCGCCTCGATTTACCAGGTCGAAATTCAGAAAAAGCTGGCGATATCCGCCGCCTGCGTGATTTTCGCGCTGCTCGGCATGCCGCTGGCGATCCGCTATCCGCGCGGGGGCGTGGGACTCGTGATCGGCGTGAGTCTCGCGGTCTTCTCGGTCTACTACGTAGGCCTGATCGGCGGCGAGGAGTTGGGCGACCGGCTCATCGTGCCGCCGTTCCTCGCGATGTGGACGCCGAACATCCTGTTTCTGCTGGCGTCGATCCCGCTGCTCATTGGGGCCCGCCGCGCGGGCAGCACCGCGCACGGCGGGGACTGGGAGGAGCTGCGCCAGACGTTGTTCGGTTGGACCGCGAAAATTCGGAATTCGGAACTCGTACGACGGGTCTGGACTTGAAACTCAATTTCCCGTTCCGCGTTCCGCACGTGGCCTTACGGACCCTCGATCGTTACGTGCTCCGCGAATGGCTCCGCGTCTTCCTTATTACGCTCCTCGGCTTCCCGATTCTCGTCATCGTGATCGATCTGACCGATAAGCTCGACACGTACATGGGCCGCGGCATCAAGATGGACAAGGTCGCGCTCTCCTACATTTTCGACTTGCCGGACAAAATGTTTCTCGTGCTCCCGGTCGCCGTCTTGTTCGCCACGGTTTTCACGGTCGGCGCGCTGGGCAGGCATTCCGAGCTGACGGCGGCAAAAGCGTCGGGGATCTCGTTCCACCGTTTGGTGCGGCCGCTGGTTGCAGCGGGGGTCGCCGCATTTCTCGCCGGCTTGCTGCTGGGCGAGATCGCTCCGACGGCGACGGCGCGCCGGCTCGAGATGCTGGGCGAGAAGGCGATTCGCTCCACGAGCTCGCGCTACAACTTCGTGTACCGCGCCGACCGTGGCTGGGTCTACGCGATCCGGGCGCTCGAGCTGCGCTCGCGCGAGATGACCGATCTGTTGCTGGAGCGGGAAGGCACGGGGCTGGCATACCCGACCATTGTGGTCGCGGCCGCGCGCGCGGCGTACAGCGATACCGGCGCCGCGGTGCGCAAGCGGGGCCCGTATTGGACCCTGTATCGCGGCACGGTCCGCCTGCTCGTCGGGAACCAGCCCGGCGGCGAGACCTCGTTCGAATTCGACTCGCTCAAAACTCGGACGCTCACCGAACGTCCGGTCGATCTGCTCGCCGAGCCCAAGGCACCGGAAGAGATGCGGTACGGCGAGCTGCAGCGCTACATCGATGCGTTGATGCGCAGCGGCTCCAACGCCAAGAAGTTGCAGGTGGATCTCGCGCTGAAGATCGCGATTCCATTTATCTGTCTGCTGATCTCGCTGTTCGGCGCGCCGCTCGCGATCACGAATCCCAAGAGCGGCGCGGCGTGGGGCGTCGCCGCGAGTCTGGCGACGACATTCATCGTGCTGCTCATGTTTCAACTGGCGAGAGCGGTGGGCGGGGGTGGCGTGTTGCCGCCCCTCCTCGCGGCATGGACGCCGAATATTTTGATTGCTGTCGCAGCTGTGTATCTGCTGCGTAAAGCTCCAACCTAGTCCTCACCCCCTCTTCTTGACGGGCTTTCCTATCGGGACCACTTTCTCCCGGTCTCGATGGGCACTAGCAACGCCGATCCGTTCCCTCCAAGGAGAGGTCCATCCATGCGTTGGATCGTTGTCATGAGTCGCGCCGTGCTGGGCGCGGCGGTCGTTTCGGTGTTCGTAGCGGGTTCTGCGTTGGCCCAGGGCGTGACCACCGGTGCAATCACGGGGAAGGTCACAGACCCGCAGGGACAGCCGGTCGCTGAAGCCGCCGTACAGATCACGCATCGCGGGACGGGCTACACGACGTCGGCGCGGACCCGGTCCAACGGCCAATTCCTGGTGCAGGGCCTCGAGGTGGGAGGTCCATACACGGTCTCGATCCGCGCGATCGGATTCGGGCCGTTCAGTCGCGATAACGTCGATGTCGGCCTCTCGGAAGCCACGCGCGTGGACGCGAAGCTCACGCCCCAAGCCGTCGAGCTGCAGGCCGTTCAGGTACTCGGCGCGGTGACTCCAGACTTCGCGCCGACGCGCCAGGGCGTCACGACTCAAGTTTCCGACACGCTGGTCCAGCGCATCCCGACGTTCAGCCGCGATTTCATCGACCAGCTCAAGCTCGCGCCCCAGGTCGTCTATCCCGCGAGCGGCGCGGCGAGCGGCGCCGGCGCCTACAATCGCTACAACACGATCACCATCGACGGCGCGAACCAGAGTGAGCGCTTCAACCTCGGCGCCACGAACGGCGTCCCGGGCGGCAGCGCCGGCGGCAAAATCATCGCGCTCGATGCGGTCAAAGAGTTCCGCGTGATGTTCACGCCGACCGACGTCCGCCAGGGCAGCTTCGCGGGCATGCTCGTCAACGCCGTGACCAAATCCGGCACCAACGAGCTCCATGGCAGCGCGATGTACGCGTACCGCAACAGCGACCCGGTCGGGGGGGTGCAGCTCGTGGGCCCGACGATCCGCACACCCAATTTCGACGTGAAGCAGTACGGCTTCAGCATCGGCGGGCCGATCATCAAGGACAAGCTGCACTTCTTTGTCGCCCCGGAATGGCAACAGCGCCAGGATCCCTCGTCCGGACCGTACTATCTCGATGGCCAGCCCTCACCCGCGCCGGATGATCCCGTCATTCCGCTCGACTCGTTGACCCGCATCGAGAATGCCATGTCGGCGTATGGATTCGATGTCGGATCCAGCGAGCCCTTCCAGAAGCAGACGCCGCTCACGAATCTGTTCGGAAGGCTCGACTACCAGATTTCGCCGGTGCATCGCTTCGTGGTGCGCCAGATCATCAATCACGACCGGCTGGACGATTTCTCGCGCAACGTCAACACGTTCAACGCCGATCCCACCGTACAGAACTCCGGTTTCCGTTACACGACGAACGCGTTCAATCGCGATGCGAAGAACAACTCCACCACCGCGCAGCTCTACTCGAACTTCTCGAACGGCACGTCGAACGAGCTGATCTTCGGCTACAGCACGATCAAAGACGAGCGGATTGTGCCCGTCGCTGCCCCGGAAGTCACGGTCGGGGTGCTGGTGAGCGGCGTGCGTCGCTCGGTCACCTTCGGCACGGAGCAGTTCTCCCCGGGCAACTTGCTCAAGCAGTCGATCACCGAGCTCGTGGACAACTACACAATCCCGAAAGGCGCGCACACCCTCACCTTCGGCGGCCGGCTCGACTTCACGCACATCTTCAACAACTTCGCGCAGGGGTCGTACGGGGTTTACAAGTTCTTCAACACCGACAGCTTGATCGC
>Ga0075434_100001774_pt1 | contig 18589 bp, 17 predicted proteins | sample RhiMethybrSRZTD3_FD_75298 | JGI IMG/M metagenome (GOLD analysis project Ga0075434, IMG submission 75298) | Populus rhizosphere microbial communities from Tennessee, USA - Rhizosphere MetaG P. TD hybrid SRZTD3 | ecosystem: Host-associated > Plants > Roots > Rhizosphere > Soil | place: USA... | reverse complement strand
GATGTGCAGGCCCTTCTTTTCGACGAACCGGCCGACGAAGAGTGCCACAGGGCGGTCCAACGGCAGTCCGAGCTCTTTGCGGACTGCTGCACGCTCGCCGTCGCTTGCGGCTGGATGAAAAATATCCGTGTCGACTCCATTGAAGATGAGACGCGGTCGCCTGGGATAGCGGACAGCCGCGAAGGCCTTGGCCGTGATGTTGCTGATGAACACGGTTTGGTCGGCGCCGGCCAGCATCGGTCGCGTCACGAGTCGCGTCATCAACTTCATCAAGCCGCGTAGAATCGGATTTCGGTACGGCACGTTGGCGATATGTTGCGTGACGAGAACCGGCTTCCCCAACAAGCGCGCAACAAGAAATGCCACGATGTTGGTCGGATACAGGCAGTCGTGCAGCATGACGACGTCCGCGCGCTCGACTTCCCTGCGAATCATTCCCAGCCCTTTAGGTGCAGGTATCGGAAACGGAATCCCAAAGATGTTTTCGATTCCATTGAACACCGGCACGCCGACACGCCGGTCGCGCTCGTCATCCGAGGCGCAAGTGCCGCCGATCTCGCTGGCAAGCCAGGTAACAGTCTGGCCGGCTCGGCGGAATTCCCCGGCGAGCCGGCCCGCAACGATTTCGATGCCGCCGCGATGATTGTCGAAATAAGCTGAGACGATGAGGAGGCGCATGCGTGCCCGCTTTATATCGGCCGGTCGACGGAAGCCGTGGAAGATCCGGCAGCTCGAACGATAGGAGGAGCCGACGTGCGGCGCCTTGCCGGCTCCTCGAAGACCGGATGAGGTCCTTCCGTCCAATTCGAAGACGGAAAGGGACGGGCCCGCAGGAACTCGGCTTCGTTGCCGCTCACGATGGCGAGCAGAAATCCGCCGAGAATGTTTTGCGTCCCGATTGCGATCGCACAGGTGCCGGCCACCGCGGGAAGCACATTGGCGATCGGCTCGAGGCTGTGTGCGGACCAGTAGGCGACGATAGCGAGCAAAATCGCGAGTCCCGCCACGATCGCGCCAAGTCCGGCGATCAACATGGCCTCGAGCGTCAGCCACGGCGCCAAGGGCTTGAGGAAGTTTGGCGCGGTTCGATAGCGCTCGCGAATGCCGTAGAGCTGACCGGCCAGCGCCAGCACGATCCCGATATGGCTCAGGCTCAGCGTAGAGCCTGCCAGGATTGCCCAGTAATTTCCGAACCGCGAGACTTCGGCGCCGGTCAACCAGTTGCCAGCCATCGTGATCAGGATGGCAAGCGAGACCGCGCCGAGCACGCCTGCCGGAACGGCAAAGAGCCAGCAGGGGCTGAGCATCAGGAGATAGCGCAGATGGCGCCACCCATCGCGCCACGGCTGCAGGTGAGGCGGGCGGCCGCGGCGGTCGGGCCACAGCGTGACCGGAACTTCGGCGATGCGCTGATTGAGCAGCGCAGCCTTGATGACCATCTCGCTCGCGAGCTCCATCCCAGGGCCGTCGAGCCGCAGTTTTTGGAAGCAGCGTTTCGTCAGCGCACGCAGGCCGCAATGCGCGTCCCCAACCCCGGAGCGGAACAGAAGGTTGAGAATGCCGGTCAGGACAGGGTTGCCGAAGTACCGATTTTTCCAGGGCATCGCACCCGGCTTGATGCCGCCCTTGAAACGCGAGCCCATGCAAAGATCGGCGCCGTTCATCAGCGCTTCGACCATCGGCACCGCCTCGAGGAAATCGTAGGATCCGTCGGCGTCGCCCATCACCAGATAGCGCCCGCGCGCCGCCGCAAGACCGCCGCACACCGCGGCGCCATAACCCGGACGGCTGATGTTCACCACGCGGGCGCCGAGGCTTTGCGCAAGCTCCTGGCTGCCATCCGTGCTGCCGTTATCGGCAATGATGATTTCGCCGGCGAGCGCGTGCCGCGTCTTGAGAACATCGAGCGTGCGCTGTGCCACTGCGATGCAGTGACCGAGCGTCCGTCGCTCGTTCAAGCACGGCATGACGATGCTGACGTCGATCACGCAGTCGCTCCAACCCCTTCGGCGATGCGCGATGATGCCCGCATATCACTAAGTTCGAATTAAGCGTGCGATTAAAATGCCTTGGTGCACGCGCGGCGCCAAAATCGCTGCAGATGCCGTATCGGGCGGCGCTGCTAAGATTTGCTTAACCGTCGTGGCGGCCCGATTTCATCCGACAGACCGGCCCGTTGTGCGCGGCCGTCAGCGCAAGTTTCGGGCAACGCGATAAACCGCAAAAACCTCTCCCGGCCCGGCCGGTACCGGCTCCAGCCACGGCGGAATGGCGCCCGCCTGCAATCGGCCCCACAGGCTCGCCTCGCGCTCGGCGTCGCTCAGTGCGGGTGGCGGGCGCCCGCCGCAGGTGACCACATAGGTGACGCCGAAGCGCGCCAGGATTCCGCGCGCTTCGCCGGGCGGCAGCGCGAACGCCTGGTGCGCCGCGATGATGCCGGCGGAGAGCCGATGATAGGGCCCGGCGAGCGCCGCGTGGGGCGTGAGCGCCAGCACGAACGAGCCGAAATCGATGTCGGTTGCGACCATGCCCTTCGGCAGCCGCGCGAGCTGCGCATAGTTGGCGATCTTGAAGCAGCCGCCCAGGACGCGGCCGTCGCGCTCCTCGAGCGGCGGCGAGCCGGCCGCTTGCACCGCCGCGCTCGCCCCAGCCGAAAGCACCGCCGGGGTCAGCAGCATTGCCGCGAAAGCGCGCGCCGCGAGATTGTCGAGCCGCAGCCGCACGAACAGGCGCAGGCACACGGCGGCGACGAGCGGCATGCCGAACCACATGGCGTACATGCACATCTTGGCGATCGCCACCGTGAGCGCGCAGGCGACCAGCAGCGCGGCGGCGGCGAGCAGAAAGGCGGGATCGCGGCGCAGAGCGCGCTCGCGCGCCAGGATCAGCGTCGCGAGAATCGAGACGGTCGGAAAAGCAGCGACGGCGCCCGCCACGACCGGCGAACTGCGGAAGACCGCCGGCAAGGGCTGCATCTCCGAGACATGCGAGAACCAGATTGCGCGCAACGTCGGGTCCATCATCGCATAGGGCCCGCCCAGGCAGCGCGGCTCGAGCGCGAGGAAAATAGTGGCCGCGATGCCGGCGATGACCGTCGCCGCGACAATGCGGACCATCATGCGCTCGCTGGCGGCCATGTATCCGGCGACGCCCATCAGCAGGCCTGCCACGACGACCGGCGCGGCCCAATTGACGGCGATTGCGTCGCAGACGCTGTGCGTCCAATGCTCGGGCCCGACGGTGACCACGAAGGCGGCCGCGCTGCTCGCGGCGAGCGCCCATCCGTAATGCGCGAACGCGCGCGCGGCGCCGCGGTCCGCGACGTAGCGCAACACGAAGGCCGCGCCGCAGAGCGCGAGGAAGACGAGGCTTTCGAGACCGATCGCCAGCGCGAGCCCGGTGAGCGCGCCCGCGGCGGCCGCCGCCCAGCGCACCCGGTCAGACCACACGGTCGCGGCCAGGACCGCGATCGCGAGCGTGATCTGGACGTTGTGATGATCGATGCGGCCGGGGAGGAATTGCTGGAACGCCGGTAAGCCGACCACGGCCATCAGCAGGCTCACGATCGCGGCGTCGCGCCCGGCGAGGCGCCACGCGATGGCCGCGGCGGCGACGAAGGCCGGCAGCAGCCACAGCACCGGCCAGACCACTCGCATCAGCCGCTCGGCGAGGGCGACGTCGACGAACTGGTGAAACAGCAGGAAGAGCCCGGCGAGCCCGGCATCGATCAGCCGCGACCAGTGCGACTCATAGCCTGCTCCAAGGCGCGGTTCGTGCAGGTCGAACCAGCTCTGACCGGCGAGAAGCTCGCGCATCTGGACGAGCCGCATGGCGTCGTCAGTGTCCGACAAGGTCAAGCCGGTGGCGGCCCATTGCTTGATGACGAGATCGGCCGCGATGAACAGCCAGGCGATGCCCAGCAGCACCGCGAAATTGGGCTCGCGCATCGCGCCGGTGGACATGGAACGCCTCGCACCCGTGCTTGAAAACCCGAAAGCTGACGCGAGAGCATTGAGGTTCCATTAACGCTGCCCGGCATCCGCGCCGAGGCGCGTCCCGATTAAGTCCAGCGTTAACGAAGGTCTGCGAAGTATAGCCGCGAAGAAACGCTCGGCGGGCCGCCCACGGCACTGGTGCAGGTCCAACCGGGGACATTGGGACGGCGTTTCGCATGGCGTTCGATCAAGTCGAGCTCGATGGCAGCCGAGATAAGGTCCGCGCGCTGGCCGAGCGGCTGCCGCGGCCGGTGCGGTTCACCCTCGTGGGCGCTCTCGGCCTCACGACCGATCTCTGCGTCTTCACGCTCATCGCGACCTACGGACATCATCCGCTCGCCGTGCGGCTCGTCTCGCTCGCCAGCGCGACCCTGGTGACGTGGCGGCTCAACCGCGCGCTCACCTTCGATCGCAGCGGCCGGCTGCAGGCCGACGAGGCCCTGCGTTATGCTGCCGTCACGACCGCCGCGCAGGCGACGAGCTACGCGGTGTTCGCCTGGCTTGTGCTGAGCATTCTCGCCGCCTTTCCGCAAGCCGCCTTGGTGTGCGGCGCGGCGGTCGGCGCCATCGTGTCCTACAACGGCCACCGCCTGTTCGCCTTCGCGCCGCCTCGCGCGCGCAGCACTTTCCCAGTTTCCTATCAGACCGCGCCCAAAGGATCGCGCCGCGCATGAGCGAGCACGCACATGTCTTCGTGATCGGCGCCGGGCCGGCCGGGCTCACCACGGCGTACTGCCTCACCAAGGAGATGCCGTCGGTCATCGTCATCGAGAAGGATCCGGTCTATGTCGGCGGCATCAGCCGCACGGTGCGCTACAAGGATTTCCTGTTCGACATCGGCGGCCACCGCTTCTTCTCCAAGGCGAAGGAGGTCGTCGATCTCTGGAACGAGATCTTGCCCGACGATTTCATCGCGCGGCCGCGGCTCTCGCGCATCTACTATGGCGGAAAGTTCTATTCCTATCCGTTGAGCGCGTTCGAGGCGCTCCGCAATCTCGGGCTCTTCACCAGCGCGGCCTGCATGCTGTCCTATGCGTGCGCGAAGGTGACGCCGATCGCGCCGGCAAAAAACTTTCACGACTGGGTGCGTAATCAGTTCGGCGAGCGCCTGTTTCAGATCTTCTTCAAGACCTACACCGAAAAGGTGTGGGGCATGCCGTGCGACGAGATCTCGGCGGACTGGGCGGCGCAGCGCATCAAGGGATTGAACCTGCGCGTCGCGGTGATCAACGCGCTCAAGCGCTCGCTCGGGCGCAAGGGACAGGCGGCGGGCGGCAAGGTCGTCAAGACCCTGATCGAGACCTTCCAGTATCCGCGGCGGGGTCCCGGCATGATGTGGGAAGCGGCGGCGCGCAAGATCGAAGAGCGCGGCGGCCGTATCCTGATGGGACGCGAGCTTTCGTCGCTGGCCTATGATGAGGACACCAAACTCTGGCACATCGAGGTCGCGACCGCGGCGGGCGAGCGCGAGACCTACACGGCCCGCCACGTCGTGAGCTCGGCGCCGGTGCGCGAGCTGGTGCACAAGATCGCGCCCAAGCCGATCTCGCTCTTGCATGCGCGCGCCCTGCGCTACCGCGACTTCCTTACCGTGGCGCTCATGGTCGATAAGCCGGATCTCTTTCCGGACAATTGGATCTACATCCATGATCCGTCCGTGAAGGTCGGTCGCGTGCAGAATTTCCGCTCGTGGTCGCCCGAGATGGTGCCCTCGGGCATGACCTGTCTCGGGCTGGAATATTTCTGCTTCGAGGGCGACGGCCTGTGGAGCGCGCCCGACGCGGAGTTGATCGCGCTGGCGCGCCGCGAGATCGCGCAGATCGGTCTCGTCGCCGACGCCGACGTGGTCGACGGCTGCGTGGTGCGCCAGGCCAAGGCCTATCCGGTCTACGACGAGGATTATCGCTCCCACATGGCGACGGTCCGGTTCGATCTCGAGCACACCTATCCGAGCCTGCATCTGGTCGGCCGCAATGGCATGCATAAGTACAATAATCAGGACCACGCGATGATGACGGCCATGCTGACGGCGCGTAACATCCTGGCGGGCAAGCGCATCTACGACATATGGCAGGTCAACGAGGACGCCGAATACCACGAGGCGGGAGCGTCGGGCGCGCAGGCCGCGCTGACGAGCGAACGGCTCGTGCCCCGCAAGACACGCCAAGTGGCCTGAAACTTCTGCCGGGCTTTCTCGACCGCCCGGCCCAGGAAGAGCTTACCGCGGCCATTCTCGACATCATCGCGCGCGCTCCGCTCTTCGTTCCGCGCATGCCCAAGACGGGCCAGCCGTTCAGCGTGCGCATGACCAATTGCGGCCCGCTCGGCTGGGTCTCCGACGAGACCGGCTACCGCTATCAGCCCAACCATCCGGTGACCGGCGAGCCGTGGCCGCCAATGCCCGCACTCGTGCGTGCGGCGTGGCGCGCGCTTGCGGATTATCCGCACGAGCCGGAGGCCTGCCTGATCAATGTCTATGCGCCGACCGCGCGGATGGGACTGCATCAGGATCGCGACGAGGAGGATTTTGCGGCGCCGGTGGTGTCGCTGTCGCTGGGCGAGTCCTGCCTGTTTCGCATGGGCGGAACGGCGCGCAGCGCCCCGACCCACTCGTTCCGGCTGGCCTCGGGCGATGCGCTGGTGCTCGGCGGCGCGGCCCGCCTGGCATTCCACGGGGTCGATCGCATTTTTTCAGGTACATCGACGCTGTTGCCCGATGGCGGCCGCATTAACCTGACATTGCGCCGGGTCAACAGGCCGGCCGACCGAACGATGGCGAGGTGAATTGATGTCCCGGTGGTTGATTCCATGTGCGGCCTTGGCCCTGCTCGGCCTTCTCGGCGCCGGACCGTCGCGGGCCGCCGATCCGGTTTTTCCGCTCGGCTCCCACTTCGGCTTGTCGCCCCCCGGCGACATGAAGCCGGCCATCGCGTTCCGCGGCTTCGAGGACCGCGACACGGACGCCTCCATGCTGATCGTCGAGATTCCCTCGCAGAATGCTGCGGAGGTCGAAAAGGAATTGACCGCCGCCACGCTCAAGAAACAAGGCCTGAGCGAGGACACGCGCGAGACCGTCCCGCTCCAGGCGGGCAAGGGCCTGCTGATCGTCGGCGACCAGGAAGCCGACAACAAGAAGCTCAGAAAATGGATTTTCCTCGCCTCTGCGCCGGAGGGCACGGCTCTGATCGCGGTCCAGGTGCCGGAAGCGGCAAAGAGCAAATACAGCGATGCGGACATGCGCGCCGCGCTCATTTCCACCATCGCGCGCGCAAGCGTGCCGATGGGCGAGCAGCTTCGGCTGTTGCCGTTCGCGTTCGACGAGCTGTCGGGACTGCGGCCGTTCCGCGTGCTCGGCAGCACCACCGTGTTCCTGACCGACGGCGCGACCGACCCGCAGGACGCGGCCGCGCAGCCGCTGCTTATCGTCTCCATCGCGCCCGGCGGGCCCGAGCAGGCCTCCGACCGCGCCAATTTCTCGCGTCGTCTTTTTGGCAGCCTCAACGATTTCAAGGATGTGCGCATCGTCGGCAACGACGTGCTGCGGCTCAACAACATGCCGACCTACGAAATCCAGGCGGAGGCGAAGGATCCCAAGAGCGACGCGCCCATGAAGCTCGTGCAATGGATCAGATTCGGCAATGGCGCCTACATGCGCTTCGTCGGCATCTCGCGCAGCGAGAGCTGGCTTCAGGCGTTTCCCAAGTTCCGGGCTGTGCGGGACGGGGTAAGGCCGAGGGGCTGAGCGGAGAGGCTCGTCCTGCTTCGTTATTGAGCATCGCCAGACCGTAGCCGCAGGATAAAATCCAGCGCTCGATCATCCGGCGCGTCATGCTGCCGTTTTTTTCGAGCGGCTTGTCGGACGCCGGTCTGCCCGTTCGTCCTTGTCATGGAGCACCAAAGGAACCCGCATGCAGTACGCCATACTTTGTTACCATTCGGAGGACGTGGTCTGCTCCTGGACCAAGGAGGAAGACGCCGCCGTCATGACCAAGCTCGAGGCCGTGATGGGCGGCCTCGCCAAGGTCGGAAAGCTCGGGCCGGTGGCACGGCTGATGCCGACCACGGCCGCGACGACGCTGCGAAAGAGCCAGGAGCCGCCCGTCGTGCTCGACGGACCGTTCGCCGAAACCAAGGAGCAGCTGCTCGGTTTCTACGTGGTCGATTGCCAGGCGCTCGACGAGGCGCTCGAGATCGCGCGCGACCTGGCGCGCTGCAATCCGGGCGGCGCCTACGAGATCAGGCCGATCTCTTATTTCCAGCCTGGAGTCGCCAAGACGTGACCGATCTGGCGTGGATCGATGCGGCATTGAGCTCCGCGCGCCCGCAGGCGCTGGCGGCCCTGCTGCGTTATTTTCGCGATCTCGACACTGCCGAGGAGGCCTTCCAGGAAGCCTGCCTGCGCGCGCTCAAGAGCTGGCCGGAGAACGGCCCGCCGCGCGATCCGGCCGCGTGGCTCATCATGGTGGCGCGCAACAGCGCGATCGACGCCGCCCGCCGGCGGAGCAGGCAGGTCGCGCTGCCGGCCGAGGAGGTCGTGTCCGACCTCGACGATACCGAAACCGCCCTCGCGGAGCGGCTCGACGATGCCCATTATCGCGACGACATCCTGCGGCTCTTGTTCATCTGCTGTCATCCGGATCTGCCCGTCACGCAGCAGATCGCGCTCGCGCTGCGCGTCGTGTCGGGCCTTTCGGTGAAGGAAATCGCGCGGGCGTTCCTGGTGAACGAGGCCGCCATGGAGCAGCGCATCACGCGCGCCAAGCGCCACGTCGCCAGCTCGCGGGTGCCGTTCGAGACGCCGGGCGCGATCGAACGCGCGGAACGCTTCGCCGCGGTCGCCGCGATGATCTATCTCCTGTTCAACGAGGGCTATTCGGCGAGCGGTGGCGAAGCCCACGTGCGCGCGCTGCTGTGCGACGAGGCGATCCGACTCTGCCGGCTGCTGCTGCGGCTGTTCCAATCCGAGCCGGAGATCATGGGCCTTACCGCCCTGCTGCTCCTTCAGCACGCGCGCGCACCGGCGCGGCTCGATGCCGACGGCGCGATCGTCCTGCTGGAGGACCAGGATCGCGGCCTGTGGGACCGTACGATGATCGCCGAGGGCCTCGCGCTCATCGACAAGGCCATGCGCCACCGGCGGCCCGGCCCCTACCAGGTGCAGGCCGCCATCGCGGCGCTGCACGTGCAGGCGGCGCGGCCGGAGGAGACCGACTGGGCGCAGATCGATCTGCTCTACGGAGCGCTTGAACAGCTGCAGCCGTCGCCGGTCGTCACGCTCAATCGGGCGGTCGCGGTCGCCAAGGTGCGCGGGCCGGAGGCGGCGCTCGCGATGATCGAGCCGCTCGCCGAACCGCTGTCGGGCTACTTCCATTTTTTCGGCGTGAAGGGCGGCCTGCTGATGCAGCTCGGGCGCACGGCGGAAGCCCGCACCGCGTTCGACCGCGCCATTGCGCTCGCCCGCACGGCCGCCGAGGCAGCCCATATCCGCATGCATCTCGACCGGCTGGTGGGCGACAGCGCGCCGCGCGGTCCGGCCCGCGCCACCTCGTAGGGATCGGAAGCCGCGGGGAGCGCTCTGGAAAAAATTTTGAGCCGCATGTCGGCTTGACCGCGCGAGGCTCGTCTTAATCCCGGAGCCGCGGTGCGAACCGAAGCGGTGGAACAGGTCCTCTCATGGGACGCAACGAGGAGACGAGACAATGAAAGTCATGGTCCTGGTCAAGGCCAGCAAGGACTCCGAAGCCGGCGTGATGCCGAGCCGGCAACTGTTGGCCGAGATGGGCAAGTTCAACGAGGAGCTGGTCAAGGCCGGCGTGATGCTCGCGGGCGAGGGCCTGCATCCGACCTCGAAGGGCGCGCGCGTGCGTTTCTCGGGGAAAGATCGTGAGGTCACCCGTGGGCCATTCGCCGGGACCGACCAGCTGCTCGCCGGATTTTGGATCTGGCAGGTGAAGTCGCTCGACGAGGCGATCGCATGGGTCCGGCGCTGCCCGAATCCGCACGACGATCCGTGCGAGATCGAGATCCGCCCGGTGTTCGAGGCCGAAGATTTCGGCGAGGCCCTGACGCCCGAGCTGCGCGAGCAGGAAGAGCGATTGCGCGAGCAAGTCGCAGGCCGACGCGCCCGCTGACCCCGAAAAACGATCATCGGACCATTCGACCAGAGGACCACAATGTTGAAAATCGTCATCATCGGCGGCGCCGCCGTCGTCGTCATCGTGGCGGCCGTCTTGGCTTACGCGGCCACGCGCCCGGACCGTTTTCAAATCCGGCGCTCGACCACCATCAGGGCGTCCGCCGACCGGATCTTCCCGCTCATCAACGATCTGCGGGCCTTCAACAGCTGGAATCCGTTCGAAAAGAAGGACCCGAACGGCAAGGGCACCTACAGCGGGCCGCCGAGCGGCACGGGCGCCGGCTACGCGTTCGACAGCGCCAAGGCCGGCACCGGACGCCTCGAGATCGTCGATGTCGCCGCGCCGTCGCGCGTCACCATGCGGCTGACCATGGTCAAGCCGATGAACGCCGACAACCGCGTCGATTTCACGCTGGAGCGGCAGGGCGACACGACGCGCGTGACCTGGGCCATGGACGGCCAGGTCCCGTTCATCGGCAAGGTCTTTCATATGTTCTGCGACGTCGACAGGATGGTCGGAAGCGACTTCGAAGCCGGTCTCGCCGATCTCAAAACCGTCGCGGAGAAGTCACCTTCTCCTGCCACCTAGAGCTCCCTGAGTGCACCATGGCCAAAGTCATCTTCACTCCCAATGTCCAGCGTCACATCGAATGCCCGGAAGCCGAGGCTGCCGGGCAGACCGTGCGCGAGGTTCTGGACAAGGTCTTCGCCGAGAACCCGCAGGCGCGCAGCTACGTGCTCGACGACCAGTCCGCGTTGCGCAAGCACATGACGATCTTCGTCGACGGCCGGATGATCCGCGATCGCGCGCGCCTCTCCGATTCCGTCGGCGAGGCGAGCCGAATCTACGTTTTCCAAGCTCTCTCAGGAGGCTGACCCATGAGCGACAAGCTTCTCGTGTCCACCCGCAAAGGCCTCTTCACCGTCTCGCGCAAGGCGCGCGAGTGGGAGATCGCGGCGGTCGATTTCCTGGGAGACAACGTCACCCTGACGCTGAGCGACCGCCGCGACGGAACGCATTACGCGGCGCTCGACCACGGGCATTTCGGCGTCAAGCTGCACCGCTCGACGGCGACGGGATGGGAGGAGATCCCGACACCGGTCTATCCGCCCAAGCCCGAAGGCTACGAGGAGTTCGACTTCTGGGGCCGTCCGCTCAATTGGAGCACCGCGCGCATCTGGGCGCTGGCGGCCGGCGGCGCCGACGAACCCGGCGTCATCTGGTGCGGAACGCTGCCGGGCGGGCTCTTCCGCTCGAAAGATCGCGGGCAGAGCTGGGAGATGATGCGTTCGCTGTGGGATCACCCGCTGCGCAAGAAGTGGAATGGCGGCGGCGCCGATCTGCCGGGCATTCATTCGATCTGCGTGGACCCGCGCAATTCGAAACGCGTGTGGGTCGGGGTCTCGACCGGCGGCATCTGGTTCACCGAGGACGCCGGCGCGAGCTGGAGCCTGCGCGGCGATGGCATGCGCGCCGAATATGCGCCGCCCGAGCAGACGCACGATCCGATCGCCCAGGACGTCCACTGCCTCGTGCAGTGCCCGGCAGCGCCGCGGCGCATGTGGGTGCAGCACCACAACGGCATCTTCGTCTCATCCGACGAAGGCAAGGCCTTTTCGGAGATCACCGGCGTCGAGCCCTCGACCTTCGGGTTCGCGGTCGTGGTGCATCCGCGCGATCCCGACACCGCCTGGTTCGTCCCGGAGATCAAGGACGAGAAGCGTATCCCGCGCGCCGGCAAGCTGGTCGTCACGCGCACGCGCGACGGCGGCAAGAGCTTCGACGTGCTCACCAAGGGCCTGCCGCAGTCGCACGCCTACGACATCGTCTACCGCCACGCGCTCGCGCTCGACGAGGCGGGCGAGCGGCTCGCATTCGGATCGACGACCGGCGGGCTATGGGTGAGCGAAAATCGCGGCGACAGCTGGGAATGCGTCTCGCACACGCTGCCGCCGGTCTACGCGGTGCGGTTCGCGGGATAACCTCGACAGACGATTCCGCCACCGGACCTGCGGACTCTCGCAAAGACCGTTGTAGGACGGTCGCCGCTTCGCGCCTGGAAAAGGCAGCGTATTGTCGCGGTTCGTTCCCTGTGCAACTCTAACGAGCGCCTCGGACCCACTAAAATCATTCTCGCGCGGCGTGTCCCGTTGCCCTCGGCAGGCAATCGACCGGCTGAGCACCGATAGGCGCCGTGCTTGTCCAGGCGTGCCGCGCGCCGCGACGAGCGCGCCCGGTCGCAAAGGTGCGAATGGGGAACGAAATGGCAAAAGCACAACGGCCTGCGGAACGCCCGCCTCGACGACCGACTCTTCCTGCGAAACTGGATGAGGCGATGCTCAGGCGCTTCGTATTCCAGACATTTGGACGCGCGCGCAGGACTCAGGACAGCCCGATCGTGCCGGATGTATGGATGCGCTGCATACGGGCGGCAGAAAAGACCGCGCATGCGCGTATCGCCGGTGGGACTCTGCCCGACGTTGCACTCGATCTCCTATTGACGCCCTGGTCCGGAACGACCCCCGGCTATATCGCGCAGCGCCTGCGCGAGCGGCTGGGCGAGGAAAGGCGGAAGGCGGCGCGGATTGCGCAGAGCACCAGCCGCGTCGTCGCCACCATCGATTTCCCGAGACTCGTGCGCGACGTCGTGCCTCTCACCGGCTGGTGGCAGGCTTTATCTCGCCAGTTGAAAGACTGTGCCACGGCGCTTGAATGGCTCCATCGGACCGCCGAGCAGGACATGCCCTTGTCGAAAGCGCTCGCCGGCGCGAGTTCCGACAGCGAATCCCTTCCCTACGCAGCTTTCGTCGAGTTCTTCCGCTACGCCGCGCTGGTGGGATTCATCGACCGGCTGATGAATGCGAACACCAAGGAGGACGTGGAGGCCCTCCGAAACTTGGCGCGCGATCTCGGTCCGCACACCTCAGATGACGAGGAGCAACGCGAGCAGGAACTGGAAGAGCCGCCCGAGCATGGGCATGAGCCGGGGATGAGACAGATCAAACCCCTGCTCGAGGGCTATGATCATGCCGTGGGTCAACCGCCAACCGAAGAGTCGGGCGCGGGTGTTGGCGAACCCAAGGGAATCTTCCTGATCAACCTGAATCGTCCGGCGGCGCAGAGTCTGTTCGAATCGCGCATGACAGTCAAAGCCGATGCGGCGCACCGTGTGTTCGACATCAACACGGAGGGCATCGCTTTCGCGGTGATCGACGGGGGCATCGACGCCACGCATCCGGCGTTTCTGAAGCGGTCGAACCCTGACGAAGCCGCCGACTACATGAAAAATAAAAGAACGATCGCGAAAGAAGATCTTGAGGTCCGCTCGCGCGTGGTCGCGACGTACGATTTCACGATCCTTCGCGACATCATCGCCAGCGAAGGCAATCCCCAAGGCATCCCTGCCCGGGTCGCCGATCTTATTGCCGATCCGAGCAACGCCACGGCATTCGAGCACCTGAAGATTCGCAGCGATAATGCCCGCGACCTGGACTGGGAGATCGTGCGACCGCTCATTCGCATTGCTCATAAAAAAAGCTATCTCGAGCCCGGCTCGGATCATGGCACGCACGTGGCCGGAATCCTCGCGGCGGATCTGCCAAATCCCGAGGATCTGGCTCGGCCTCTGATCGGCATCTGTCGTGGCCTCTCGCTCTACGATTTGCGGGTGTTTGACGCCGCGGGACGAGGCGACGAGTTTTCCATCCTGTGCGCCATCGAATTCGTCGGCTGGCTGAACCGAGACCGCGCCAACCCCGTAGTGCACGGCGTCAACTTGTCGTTGGCGCTCGCTCACGATGTCGACAGTTTTGCTTGCGGGCAAACGCCTATCTGCGAGGCGTGCAACCATCTCGTCGGATCCGGCACTGTGGTGGTCGCCGCGGCGGGCAACACAGGATTCGAGGGAGGCGGGTCTGCGATCAAGCAAAGCCTTGGAACTGGCTACCGCGCGATCAGCATCACGGACCCGGGAAATGCGGACGGCGTCATCACCGTCGGCTCGACGCATCGCCGCGATCCGCATGCCTATGGCGTGAGCTATTTCTCGGCTCGCGGACCGACCGGCGACGGTCGACGCAAGCCGGACATCCTCGCGCCCGGCGAAAAGATCACATCGACCGTACGGGACGGACGCAGCCAGCGCATGGACGGCACCTCGATGGCGGCTCCCCATGTCAGCGGGGCCACAGCGCTCCTCATGGCGCGCTATCCGGAGTTGATCGGTCATCCGCTCCGCATCAAGGAGATCCTCATGCGATCCGCAACGGACCTCAACCGGGAGCCCAGTTTCCAGGGGGCCGGGCTTCTCGATGTGCTGCGCGCGCTGCAATCCGTCTGAGAACAGGCGAACATGGTCATCTTTGAAGCTCTGAACGCGCTCTATGGCGACTGCCTTCTGCTGCGATATCCCGGATCCGACAACAAGGAGCGGATTTGGATCATCGACGGCGGACCTAGAAGTGAAACAGTGGACGGCAAGTCGCTCGCGGTCTGGAAGGATGTACTGCTGCCACGCCTCAAGGAGATCAATCCAGTATCAGCATTGCCCATTGCGCTTGGAATGGTGAGCCATATCGATGACGATCACATCAACGGCATTCAGAAACTAACGAGCACGCTGGTGTCCGCGGGACCCGGCAATCCCCCGGCAGTAAAATTCGCCCGGTTCTGGTTCAATTCATTCGACGATCTCGTAGGGCCGAAGCCGGCGGGCTTACCCGGAGATGCCGCCACAGCCTCAATGGCGTCGCTCGCGGCAGAGGCCTTGCCGGGAATCGACGATCCTCACGCCACCCTGGTCATGGAGAGCGTCGCGCAGGGAAATGCGCTCGCCTCCGATCTCCGCGCCCTGCAATTGAATGGCAACAAGCCGGTCAACGGCATGGTGGTCGCCAAGAAGGGACAGAACAAATTCGATATCGAGGGAGTCGACCTCACCGTCCTTGGCCCGATGCAGAATCGCATCGACAAGCTGCGTGCCGAATGGGCCAAGGCTCTTCAGAAACCCACCAAGGCGGCCCGCCAAGCCGCGCTGCAGGAATTATTCCTGCCCGACAAGTTGCTCGACAAGTCGGTGCCGAATCTCTCCTCCATCGTGGTGCTCGCCGAAGTCGGCGGGCGCAAGCTGCTGCTCACGGGCGATGCCAACGGAAAAGACATCGTCTCGGCGTGGCAGGAGCTGGGACTCCAGGGAGGCCCGATCAAAATTGATCTATTGAAAATGCCACACCACGGGAGCGTCAGAAACTGCACCAAGGAGTTTTTCGATTTCTTCGTCGCCGATCACTATGCCTTCTCTGCCAACGGCAAGTACGACAATCCCGATGCCCCTGTTGTCGAAGCCGTCGTGAAGATGCACGGGCAGCGGAACATCCAGCTGCACTTTACCAATGCCGACGTGACGTGGTCGAAACCATACCCATTGGAAAAAAACGGCGCGACCGTTCACAATCTCACGGAGATGCTGACGGCGCTACGCACTGCGTATCCGGGCCCGTGGTCAGCGAACGTGCGAAAGCCGGCGGACAAATCAATCGTCGTAAAGCTGCCTTGAGCCGATCACCCGGACTGCAGCTCCGTTAACCCGGCAAATTCGATGGCTGGGCAGACCGGGACTTTCGGTCCATGCCCCCGAAACCTCACCGGTCTTGCCGCGCCGCGTTCTCGTTCGCGGCCGGCTGCCCGTTTCCTGACGCGCCCGCCTTCGGCCCGCCTTTGGAGACGCCGACCATCGCGGGGCGCAGCACGCGGTCACCAATCATGTAGCCGGGCGCCATGACCTGCACGACGGTGCCGGCCGGCACGCTGGGGTCAGGAACCTCGAGCATGGCCTGATGCAGGTTGGGATCGAACTTCTGGCCCTGCGGGTCGAACTTCTTGACCCCGTGCTTCTCCATCACCTTGTGGAGCTCGCGCTCGGTGATCTCCACGCCATCGACGTGGGACTTGATCACGGGATCGGCCTGGTCGCGGAAGTCGGCGCTCAGCGTGTTGAGCGCGCGCTCCATGTTGTCGGCGACGCCGAGCAGGTCGCGGGCGAAGCTGGCGATGCCGTATTGGCGCGTATCCGAGATCTCACGTTCGGTGCGCCGGCGCAGGTTCTCCATCTCGGCGAGCGTGCGCAACAGCCGGTCCCTGAGGTCGGCCGCCTCCTTGGTGAGCGTCGCCACCGGGTCGGCCGGTTCGCCCTGGGCCGCCTGCGGAGAGGCCTCGGCCGACTCCTTAGGAATATCGCGAGCGTTGTCCGTCGGATCCGTCATGGCTTTATTCCACTGGGCGAAAGCGATCGTTCGCCGCCATATCGAGGCTTGGCGCCGAAAAATCAAGCGGGTGCGGACAGCCTGTCGGGTGGCGAAATCAGCCGGCCAGCAGCCGGCTCACCACCTTGGCGGTGTAATCCACCATCGGAATGACCCGCGCATAGTTGAGCCGCGTCGGCCCGATCACGCCGATGACGCCGACGATGCGGCCGGTGGCGTCGTGATAGGGCGAGATGACGGTCGAGGAGCCGGAGAGCGAGAACAGCTTGTTCTCCGATCCGATGAAGATGCGCACGCCCTCGGCCTGCTCGGCACGGCCCAGCAGGTCGAGCACCTCGCGCTTGCTCTCCAGGTCGTCGAACAGGTGGCGCACGCGCTCGAGATCCTCGAGCGCCTTGAGGTCATCGAGCAGATTGGCGTGACCGCGCACGATCAGCTTGCGGTCCTCGCTGCCCCCGCCCGACCAGCTCGCAAGGCCCGCCGCGACGATCTTCTGGGTGAGATCGTCGAGCTCGGCGCGGCGCGCCGTGAGCGCCTGCTCGACGTCGGCCTTGGCCTCGTTGAGCGTCTTGCCGCGGATGCGGGCATTGAGGAAGTTGGTGGCCTCGGTCAGTGCCGATGTCGGCAGCCCTAGCGGCAGATTGACGATGCGGTTTTCGACCTGGCCGTCCTCCGCGACCAGCACCAGCAGGGCGCGCTCGAGCTCGAGCCGCACGAACTCGAGGTGCTTGAGCCGGACATCGGCCTTGGCGGTCAGCACGACGCCGGCCGCATGCGCGAGGCCCGACAGGAGGCCGGTGGCCTCGCTCAGCACGTTCTGGACGGACTTGCCGGCGGCGGCGACCTGGCCCTCGATGCGCTCGCGGTCCTGCTCGGAGAGATCGCCGATCTGCATCAGCGCGTCGACGAAAAACCTTAAACCCAGCTCGGTCGGCAGCCGCCCGGCCGAGGTGTGCGGCGCGTAGATCAAGCCGACCTCTTCGAGGTCCTGCATGACGTTGCGCACCGAGGCCGGCGACAGCGTCATGGGGATGAGCCGCGTGAGCTGGCGCGAGCCGACGGGGTCGCCGGTCGCGAGATAGCTCTCGACGATCTGGCGAAAGATTTCGCGCGAACGCTCGTTGAGCTGAACGAGGCTTATCTGGCTCGATCCGATCGGCACGTCCTGCGACAAGGAAATTCTCCCGTGGACCTCGACACAATTGTCCATCCGCGGTGCGCAGTTCAAGACTCGTTTTGCTGCCGCATGCCCGGCTCGGCGATTTGCCACGTTCGGCGAAAGATGCGCCGGCCCTTGTCGCGGGCGTCCGCCACCCCTACAAGCGGACACCCGAGGCCGCCATGGAGACCAACCGCATGCGTCCGAGCCGCCGACAGCCCGACGAGCTGCGTGCCGTCACGCTCGAGCGCGCGGTGGTGAAATATGCCGAAGGCTCGTGCTTCGTGAAGTTCGGCGACACCCATGTGCTGGTCACCGCAACGCTCGAGGACCGCCTGCCGCCCTGGCTCAAGGGCCAGGCGCGCGGCTGGATCACCGCCGAGTACGGCATGCTGCCGCGCGCCACGCTGGAGCGCACGCGCCGCGAGGCCTCCGCCGGCAAGCAGGGCGGCCGCACCATCGAGATCCAGCGCCTGATCGGGCGCAGCCTGCGCGCCGTGGTCGATCTCCCCGCGCTGGGCGAGCGGCAGATCACCATTGACTGTGACGTCATCCAGGCGGACGGCGGCACGCGCACCGCGGCGATCACCGGCGCCTGGGTGGCGCTCTACGACTGCATCCGCTGGATGAAGGCCCGAAAGATGATAGATCGCGAGCCGCTGCGCGACCACGTCGCCGCGATCTCCTGCGGTATCTGCAACGGAGCTCCGGTGCTCGATCTCGATTATGCCGAGGACTCGGAGGCGGAGACCGACGCGAATTTCATCATGACCGGCAGCGGCAACATCATCGAGGTGCAGGGCACGGCCGAGAAGACGCCGTTCAGCGAGGAGCAATTGCTCGCCCTGCTGGCGCTCGCCCGCAAGGGCGTCGGCAAGCTCGTCGACCTGCAGAAGATGGCGGTGACGTGAGCGCGCGCGCCACCCCCTCGGCGGACAAGCGGAGCGAACCGCATCGGCGGATCGAGGGCCGGCTCGTGATCGCAAGCCACAATCCGGGCAAGCTCGCCGAGATGCGCGATCTCCTGTCGGTCTACGG
>Ga0075434_100001773_pt1 | contig 18589 bp, 11 predicted proteins | sample RhiMethybrSRZTD3_FD_75298 | JGI IMG/M metagenome (GOLD analysis project Ga0075434, IMG submission 75298) | Populus rhizosphere microbial communities from Tennessee, USA - Rhizosphere MetaG P. TD hybrid SRZTD3 | ecosystem: Host-associated > Plants > Roots > Rhizosphere > Soil | place: USA... | reverse complement strand
CTCGGCGGGTCGCGCGAGATTCGGCGCATGCTTGCCCACCTCGGGACCCGTACCCTGGTCGGGGCCGTCGTCGTCGCCGGGGTCGTCACGCTCACGTTCCTGCTGGTGCGGCTGGCGCCGGGCGATCCCGTGGAGCGCCTGCTCGGGCCGACCGCCACGCCCGCGCAGCTCGCCGCCCAACGGCACGCCCTCGGGCTCGACCGGCCGTTCGCGGCACAATACGTCATCTGGCTCGGCCGGTTCGTCCACGGCGACTGGGGCCGGAGCATTGCCACCGGTCGCCCGGTGCGCGACCTGCTCGGTGAAGCAGTGCCCGCGACGGTGGCGCTCGTCGGAACGTCGCTCATCCTGAGCTATCTGCTCGGGCTCGCTGTCGGCGCTTGGCAGTCCGGCGCGGGTCCACGCGTCGACGCGGCGCTCTCCGTCACCACCGTCACGCTGTTCGCGTTGCCGGGGTTCTGGCTCGGGCTCATGCTCGCGATGGCGTTCACGTACTGGGCGCACTGGCTCCCCGCGTTCGGGGCGACCGGGCTCGATGCCGATGGGCTCAGCGGGTGGAACCGCCTCGCCGACCGGCTGCGGCACCTCGCGCTGCCGCTCGCCACCCTCACGCTGATCGGCGTCGGTGGGGCCGCGCGTTTCGTGCGCGGCGCGATGCGCGACGTCAGAAGCCAGCCGTTCGTGAGAACGGCGGAGGCCAAGGGACTATCACCGTTCCACGTTACACGACGACACGTTGCACGTAATGCCCTGATACCGGTCGTCACCCTGCTCGGCCTCTCCCTCCCCGCGCTCTTCTCCGGTGCGGTGCTCGTGGAGACCGTGTTCGCATGGCCCGGCGTGGGCCGGCGCCTGGTCGAGGCGGTCCAGGCCCGCGACTACCCGGTGGTCATGGCGGCCACCGTGGTCACCGCCGTGCTGGTTGTCGCGGGAAACCTGCTGACCGACCTGGCCGTCGCGTGGATCGACCCGCGCGTGCGCAGCGGGAAAGGAGAGGCGTGAGGAGACTGTGGCGCGACCGCCGGGCCGCGTTCGGCGTGGTGGTCCTCGCGATCGTCACCGGCGTCGCGGTCGCCGGGCCGCTCGTCTCGAACGGCAGTCCGACGGCGCAGCGCGACGTCGTGGCGACGCGATTTCTGCGGCCCCTCGCCACGGACCCCGGCGGCAGCTTCCATCCGCTCGGCACCGACCGCTTCGGGCGGGACGTCTGGACGCGACTGGTCTACGGAGCGCGCGTGTCGCTCACCGTCGGCGCGCTGGCCGTACTACTGTCGGTCGTGATCGGCGTGCTGGTGGGCGGTGCGGCGGGCTTCTGGCCGGGCCCCGTGCGGACCGCGCTGCTCGCCCTCACGGACTTCGTCCTCGCACTCCCCCGCGTCGTTCTCCTGCTGCTGCTCGCGGCCATGGCCCGGCCGAGCGCGCTGCTGGTCATCGTGGTGCTGGGTCTCACCGGTTGGATGTCGGTCGCGCGGCTGGTGCACGGCGAGGTGCGGTCGCTCGCGGCGCGCCCGTTCGTCGAGGGCGCGGTCGCGCTCGGCCTGTCACGGCGTCGCGTGCTGGCGCGCCACATCCTTCCCAACGCCCTCACGCCGGTGATCGTCTCGGCGGCGCTCGGCCTGGGGAATGCGATCACGCTCGAAGCCAGCCTGTCGTTCCTGGGGGTGGGCGTCCAGCCGCCGACGCCGTCGTGGGGTAACATGATCGCGTCGGGACGGGATACGCTGGTCAATGCGCCCTGGGTTGCGGCGGCACCGGGGATCGCGCTGGTCCTCGTGGTGGTCGCGTGCACGCTGTTGGGAGATGCACTCCAGGATGCGCTCGATCCTACGACGAGGTCCCAGACGCACCGTCTAGCCGGCTAGGTTTCGAAGGACGGACTCATTCAACTCGTGCCCTCCCTCGAACGGAATCTCTTCGTACGGAATCCCGTGCTGTCGCAACCGCTCGAGTATGCCGGATACCACTTTCGGCGTGATGTACTCGTCCGAGCGCCCGTACACGAGCGCCAGCCGCACGCCGCGCAACCGATCGGCGAAGCTGTCGACGGTCAAGTCGAGATCGGGCGGAAACTCCCCGCCCCACAACGTGAGACGATCGATCCTGGCTTTCCCCATCGCCGCCCACCGGCTGACGGTGGACGTGCCCTGGGAAAACCCCAACGCGTGCACCTTTGCACGGGCGCGATCGAGCGACCCGAACACATCCGCGTACACGGCATCGAGGTACCGCACATAGTCATCGATCTCGGCGAGACGATCTTCCCGCGTCATCCAGGTCGCGCCGACGCGCCGTTCCGTCGGACTCTCGCTCAGATAGAACCGGGACAGCCCCTCCGGCGCCACGAGATAGCGCCGCCCATTGTCGAGCACGCGCAGCTTCTCCAGGAAGCGCGCCGCGAGCTGGCCGTATCCGTGACATGTAAACCACACCTCTCCCACGTCCCCAGAGCTCGTGCCCAGGGTCCAGTAGCGTGCCGTGCGACTCACCGAAAGGTGATGTTCCTGCACACCTGCCTCCCACAACGGGGAACGCGGAGGTCGGAAGGTGGAACAGAGCGGCAACGTTCCGCATTCCGCGTTCCGCGTTCAAGTCACCAAGATGGTCACGATCTCGTGCGGCTCGGCGACGAACCGCACCGTCTTGCCTCGCCCCTCGAGCACCAGGGCCACCGATTCGCGCTCGTCGGCGCGGACCCGATGGGCGCTCTTCACGCTCTCACCAAAGCGCCAGGCCCCCGCCGTCTTCCTGCCGGTCGCGTTGTAGCAGCGCAGCACCAGGGGGGAGCCTTGCTGCGCGGGCTTCACGGCCGACAGCACGAGCCCCGATCCTTCCAACGCGATGTCGACCGGCGTCGGCGCGAGGTCCACCGCGTCGCGCAGCCAGAACCCGCGCAGCGGCAGAAAGGCGTCTTCCCAGAGCGCGGGCAGCGCATCGCCGCGCTCGAGCTCGGCCTCTGAAACCGGTGCGACGGCCAGCTCCACCCGAGACCGCCCCTGGCATTGCGCGAGCGGGATGGATGCGGACCAGCCCGCGTGACCTGGTCGCGTCGGGAGGTCGCCGCGCGACAGCTCGCCCACCGCGCGTAGCAGCGTCACCAGTAAGTCTCCCCGACCGGTCCACTCGTACTCGAAAAAGCCCGGCGCGAACAGCGCGAGCCCGCGCGCCCCGGACGCCGCCGCCACGAATCCGTGCGCCGGCGCCGTGCGAACCGGGGTCTCGAGCGGAAAGTCCGCTGGATCGACGATGACCGGCGGCCGCGCCACACTGCCGAACGCCGTCCCCGCGGTCGCGGCGGTGCCGGGGAGTCCAACGGGCAATCGCGCACGCAGGCGATGCCACGTCGCCTGATTGTCGATGTCCAGGATACAGCGGACCATCGGACTGTCAGCGTACACTATCGCGACCAGCCGCATCCCCACCCGGCGCCCGATCTCGAAACGGGCTTCGAGCGCCGCTACGAGGGGCCCCGCTGCCAGTCGGCGGACCTTGATCGGCCCCGCCGAGCGCGCGAGCACATCCCCTTTCGGCGGGCAATAGGTGTAGCTATCCCCGGCGTCGCCGCCGTCCTCGATCCGGAGCAGATCCGCAAAGCGCTGCCCCGACCGCCGGTCGTGCAGCGTGAGCGCCCCGGTTGGCTCGAGCGCGACCTCGATCCAATGGTTGCTGAGCGAGCGTCCCTTCACGAGCGCGCCTTCAGCGGGAGGTCGAGTACCACGCCCTCCCGTCGCACCAGCCGCAAGGCCGGCGCTGGCCAACCCCAGCCCCGGCACCGTGGGCGACCGGAATGCAATGCGCACCTCGTCCACCTCGTCCTGGTCCGGGTAGTGGTGCGCCGCGTCCAAGCGTTCCGTCCCGATCCGCCGGTCGAGCACCTGCACCGGAACCATGTGACCATCCGAAGTGGCGAGCGCGAACGGTCGGTAGCCCTGCCCCTCCCGCGGGACCCGATCCCCGCGCGGGCCGACCAGCACGTCGCGGCGGAACAGCGAGACGTCGGCAATCATCACCCCCCGGCGGGGACGGGCCGCGGGATTCCAGATCACGAGCGTCGGCGCCGGCGACGCCGCGCGGCGGCGCGCCGCATCGGGATCGTGGTGCACGAGGTCGTGCACGCTGCCCCGCACCACCTCACGCGACAGCGCCTCGACGCTGGTGAGGCGCGAGTCGACCGCCTGGGCGACGTCGTCGCCCGCGCAACCCGCGATGGCGTCATGGAACTGGCAGCGCACCAACGCACGCCACGCGAGCTCCAGTACCGGCCGGCGGTCACGCCCTCCCGCGCGCCGCGCCAGCGCCGCGAGCGGCTCGACCACGCGCACCAGCGCCAGCTCGGCCGCGGCATACCGCCGTTTGAGCGGCGCCCGGGTGCCGTGCACGCCCTGCAGGGTCCAGGTGTAGCGATAGGACCAGCGCAGCTCCCCCGTGAGGGGCGTGGGCTTCGCTCCGTCCGCCGCGGCCTGAAAGAACTCATCGAGCCGTGACACGCGGAACGCGCTCTGCGGGTCGAGCTCGGCGAGGAGGTCACGGAGCCGCGGCACGTCCGGATGCGCGGCGTGGTGATCGGCGCCGATGAAGACGGCGATGTGCTTGCCGGTCGCGCGTTGCACCAGCGCGCCGCGCACCGGCGCCCAGGCGGCGAACAGGCGCTCCGCGTCGGCGGGCAGCGCGGCTCCGATCTCGTACCCCGCCCGGGGAAGGTGCCACAGGAGGACCTCCCTGTCGTCGAGCCCGCGCCAACGGTACAGGTCGCGCTCCTGACCGGTCTCGCCTCCCAACCCACGCCATACCACGCCGTACCGGATCCCGAACTCGCGCGCCAGCGTCGGCCAAGCAGAGGGATGTCCGAAGGCGTCGGGCGAGTACAGCACGTCGAGCCGCCCGCCCCACCGCTCGGCGTCGGCGGCCCCGAGCAGCAGGTTCCGCACCAGCCCTTCGCCCGATGGTATCTGCTCGTCGGGGAGTACGTACCACGGGCCCAGCTGTAACCGGCCCGTCTTCACGAGCGTCCGCACGTCGCCTTCACGATCGGGACGGGCCCGCAGATAGTCCTCGACCAGCACCGTCTGCCCATCGAGCAGAAAGCTGCGGTAGGCCGGCTGGGCCTGCAGCCGCTCGATGAGATCGTCCGTCACCGCCACCAGCCGGGCCTGCAGCGCAGCGCGCGGCAGGTACCACTCACGGTCCCAGTGGGTATGCGGGATCAGATGAAAGATCAGCCCGGTCATCGCGCCTAAGGCTAAGGGGATGCCAGCGGTCCCGCGAGCGGCCATATTCCCGCCCATGCTCAAGCGCTTCCTGCTCGCGCTCCCCGCCCTCGCCGGCGCCGCGCTCCTCGCCACACGTCTCGTCCCGGGCTCGTTGCCGGACGGTTCCACGCTGCTTCCCTCCGGCTGGCGCATCCGTCCGGCCGGACGTGTCGTCCCCATCGGCACGCTGCCCTTGAACCTCGTGACGCTCTCCGATGGGTCCGTCATCGTCACCAACAACGGCTACGGCGAGAACGGCCTGATGCGCATCGACCCCGTGCGGGCCCAGGTCGTGTGGCACGTGCCGCTGCCCGCGGCGTGGCTCGGCCTGGCGCGCACGGGTCGGGACTGGCGCGACACGGTGTGGGCGAGCGGCGGGCCGACCAATCGGCTGTATCGCTTCGCGTGGCAGGGCGGCGCGTCGTGGATCAGGGACAGCGTGGCGCTCGCCGATTCGGGCGCGAAAGTCTACACGGCCGGCCTCGCTTTCCTGCAACGGCAGGGTCTGGTGGCCGTGGTCGGCAACCTGAGCGATTCGGTCTACTTCATCGACGCCGCCACGCTCGCGCGCCGTGGGGCCGTGGCGGTAGGCCACCGGCCGTACACCGCCGTCGCGAGCGGGAGCAGCCTGTACGTGAGCGATTGGGGCGACTCGACGGTTTCCGTCATCGATATGTCCGTCAGCCCGCCGGTCCGCCGGTCCACGCTATTCGTCGGGCCCCATCCCTCCGCCCTGGCCCTGCGGGGCTCGGAGCTGCTCGTCGCGCTGGCGGGGACAGACGGCGTGGCGCGTGTCGATCTCGCGACGGGCCAGGTGCGCGAGCAGCTGACGGTCGCGCTCGCGCCACACGCACCTCCGGGAAGCGATCCCAACGCGCTCGCCTTGTCCCCTGACGGACGCACGCTGTACGTCGCCATGGCGGGCAGCAACGCGGTGGCCGTGGTGCGCCTCGGCGCCAAGGGAATGCGCGTCGCGGGACTCATCCCCGCCGGGTGGTATCCCACAGCCGTCGCCGCTTCGGGGGATGGGCGCACGCTCTACGTCGCCAACGGCAAAGGCAATAGCTCGGGCGCGAATCCGGACGGCACGTACATCGGCAACGTCATCGCCGGCTCGCTGTCGATCATCCCGGTGCCCGACTCGGCAGCGCTCCGCCGCTACACCAGTCAGGTGTACGCCCTCAGTCCGTTCTCGAACGCACGACTGCGTCCGACGGTGCGAGCCGGCGACCGTCCGCCCGAGCTCAAGCACGTGGTCTACATCATCCGGGAGAATCGGACCTACGACCAGGTGTTCGGCGACGTCGCCCGCGGCAACGGCGACGCGCGCCTCGCCATCTTCGACAACGCGGTCACGCCCAACGCGCACGCGATCGCCGCTCGCTGGGTGTTGTTCGACAACTTCTTTGTGAACGGCGAGGTCTCCGCGGACGGACACGAGTGGACCAACCGAGCGTTTGCGGGCGACTATAACGAGAAAACCTGGCCCCACATCTATTCGGATCGGCGCGAATGGGATCTCACGAGCGGCGAGGATCTCGCCAATCCCGCCGGGACCTATTTGTGGGACGCCGCGCAGCGCAAGGGGCTCTGGGTCGTGAACTTCGGTGAGATGACCGAGGCCGACGACGCCGACTCGACCGTCACCCGCCCGGTACGCACCAACATCCCGGGCTTGAAGGACATCACGGCCACGAACTACCCCGGATTTGTGCTCGCTATCGCCGACACGACGCGCGCACGGCTGTTCGCCGACTCGGTGGCGAGCTGGGACCGACGGGACCGCTTCCCGGATCTGGTCATCCTGTGGCTGCCGCGCGACCACACCCTGGGCCGCCGCGCCTCGCGACCCACCCCTCGGGCCATGGTGGCCGACAACGATCTCGCACTCGGGTTGATCGTGGAGCGCCTGTCGCAGTCCCCGGCCTGGTCATCGCTCGCCGTCTTCATCCTCGAAGACGACGCGCAGAACGGCCCCGATCACGTTGATGCGCACCGCTCGGTGCTGCTGGTCGCGTCGCCGTACGCGCGCCGTGACGCGGTCGATAGCACGTTCTACACTACCGCGTCGGTGCTGCGCACCATCGAGGGGATCCTGGACCTCCCCGCACTCAGTCAGTACGACGCCGGCGCCACGCCTCTGTGGAACGCGTTCACGCGACGCCCCGACTCGACGCCGTTTTCCCATCTGCCGAGCACGTGGCCCCTCCACGAGCTCAATCCCAGTGCGTTCCGCTCTCGCATCCCGGACCGGGATCTCGCAGGCGCGGATGAAGCGGACGAGGTGGAGTTGAATCGGGAGATCTGGGAGAGCGTACATCCGGGGTCGGCACCGCCGCCGGTGCGGCAGTCGTGGGTCAGCGGCGAGCGACGCACGGTCCGGTGATCGGGACCGGGACCGCGTCGTAGGCAAAAAGGTAAAGAGCTCCGATCGGTCGATCGAGTAACGCGGTGGCGCGCGGCGCTTTGACCGTGATGCGGTCCCGCGACAGCGACGATCCAACGCCGCCACGAGATTTCGTGGAGCAGCCGCCGCGCGGCCGGACGGCAGACGATCGAGCACCACCTCGTTTACCTAGTCGTTACATATTGTTGCGTCACTCCGCCCGTGCAGTTCGCGCAGTCCTGTTTGGCTCCCTCGTAGACGGCATACCGCTTGCGGACAGCGGGCCAGCTTGGTTGTCGCTCGCATACCACAGGCACCAGGAATCGCATGCGGCGAATCGTCCCCAACCACTCCGAGGGCTCCACCAACGAGAGCCCGGAGGGAAAGCTCGTCGTACGCCGGACAGTCGTCGATCGTCCCGTCGCCGCCGTAGCGCCGGCGCCGGCCCGGCCTGCCAACCCCACCCCGCGCCCCTGCGTGCGCGGCAAGTTCCTGTTTGTCGGCAAGGAGAAGGTCTACGTGCGGGGCGTCACCTACGGGGCGTTCACTCCCGACGCCGCGGGGAACGAGTACCACGATCTCGCGACCGTGGAGCGGGACTTCGCCCAGATGGCGGCGAACGGGATCAACGCCGTTCGCATCCCCCATACCACCCCGCCCCGAGCGCTCCTGGACATCGCGTCGCGCTACGGCCTGTGGGTCATGGTCGGGCTCAGCGCCGAGCAGTACGTCGGCTATCTCATCGACCGTCCTCCCGGCGCGCCCGACGTCGAGCGGTTGATCCGCAAACGGGTGCGCGCTTGTGCCGGTCACCCGGCACTGCTGTGCTATGCGCTCGGCAACGAGATCCCCGCGCTCGTGGCCCGCTGGCTCGGCCGCCGCAAGGTGGAGCGCTATCTCGAGCGACTGTACCGGATCGTCAAGCAGGAAGATCCCGACGGGCTGGTGACGTACGTCAACTACCCCACGACCGAATACCTCCGGCTGCCGTTCCTCGACTTCGTCTGCTTCAACGTCTATCTCGAGTCGCAGGACCGTTTCGAGGCGTACCTGGCGCGTCTGCAGAACATCGCGGGGGACCGACCGCTCTTCATGAGCGAGCTGGGTCTCGACGCGCTGCGCAACGGCGAAGGTGCCCAAGCGCGCTCGCTCGACTGGCAGGTGCGCACGGCATTCGCCGCGGGCTGCGGCGGCGTGTTCGTGTTCGCATGGACCGATGAGTGGTACCGCCACGGCCACGACGTCCAGGATTGGGCGTTCGGCCTCACGCGCGCCGATCGCGCGCCCAAGCCCGCCCTCGAGGCCGTGCGGGAGGCGTTCGCCGAAGCGCCATTCGCGCCGAACTTGCCCTGGCCGCGTATCTCGGTGGTGGTGTGCTCCTACAACGGGGCGCGGACGATCCGGGATTCCTTGGAAGGACTGCGCCGGCTCGAATACCCCAATTACGACGTCATCGTGGTGGACGACGGCTCGACGGATGAGACCGCCGCGATCGCGAGCGAGTACGACGTTCGGCTGATCCGGACCGCGAATCGCGGCCTCTCGAGCGCGCGCAATACGGGTCTGGCCGCGGCCACTGGTGAGATCGTCGCCTATCTGGACGACGACGCGTATCCCGATCCGCACTGGCTGACGTACCTCGCGGCCACGTTCCTGAGCACGTCCCACGCCGGCGTGGGTGGACCAAACATTGCGCCCGCGGGCGACGGGCCGATCGCGGAGTGCGTCGCCCGCGCGCCCGGGGGACCCGTACACGTCCTCGTCACCGACCGCGAGGCCGAGCACATCCCGGGTTGCAACATGGCGTTCCGGACCGCCTTCCTCGAGACGGTCGGCGGGTTCGACGCCCGGTTCCGTACCGCCGGCGACGACGTGGACGTGTGCTGGAGACTGCAGGATCGCGGCTGGACCCTCGGCTTCCACCCCGCCGCCATCGTGTGGCACCACCGTCGTAACTCGGTGCGCACCTACTGGCGACAACAGATCGGGTACGGCCGGGCCGAGGCGATGCTGGAGCGAAAGTGGCCCGAGAAATACAACGACGCAGGGCACGTCCGCTGGACGGGACGCATGTACGGCAGCGGATTGCCGTACATCCTCGGGTGGCGGCGGGCCCGCGTGTATCACGGCGTCTGGGGCGCGGCGCCGTTCCAGTCGTTGTACGAGCCGGCGCCCACGCTGTTGGCGTCGCTGCCGCAGATGCCGGAGTGGCATTTGATGACCGCGACGCTCGTGGCCATCGCCACGTTGAGCGTCTTCTGGGGCCCGCTCCGCCTGGCGCTCCCGCTGTGTCTCGCCGCGATCCTGCCGTCGGTCGCCCAGGCGTGTCTCGGGGGCGCGCGCGCGCGGTTCGACGCGAGCGGGGCGCTGGCACGACTGGCGCGCCGTGCCCTGACCGCGGCCTTGCACTTCATTCAACCCGTCGCGCGGCTGCGCGGGCGTATTCAGGAAGGCCTCACCCCGTGGCGGCGGCGATGCCCGCGGCGGCCGGGACCGCTCTGGCCCGTCACCGCCGCCGTGTGGAGCGAGCATTGGCAGGAGCAGGACCAACGGCTGCGGGCCATCGAAACGCACCTGCGGACGGACGGCGTGTGCGCGCTGCGCGGCGGGCGGGATGCGCGCTGGGACCTGGAAGTCCGCGGCGGCTCCTTCGGTGCCGCCCGCCTCCTCATGGGCGTAGAGGAGCATCCCGGCGGGAAGCAGCTCATCCGGGTGCGCTGGTGGCCGGTGATGCCGGCGGCGGGCCCGTTGCTCACCCTGGTGTTCGGGGTGCTGGCGTGGGGCGCCGCCGGCGATGGGGCCTGGATCGCGGCCGCCGTGCTCGGCCTCGGGGCGCTCCTGTCAGCGGTGCGCGCGATCGAGCAGTGCAGCGCCGCTACAGCCACGATTCGGGAGGTCACGGACCGGCTGCGGCGCAGCGAGGCCTTATGAACGACCTCGCGCTGTACCGACGGCTGGTGCGCCAGGCGCGGCCCTATTGGCCCCACCTCAGCCTCCTATTCTGCATCGGGCTGCTGGCGAGTCCCATCGCACTCTTGAACCCCGTGCCGCTCAAGATCGTGGTCGACTCCGTGCTCGGGACGCGCCCGCTTCCGGCTTGGTTGGACGCGCTGCTCCCCGCAACCGTCACACGGTCGCCCCCCGCCATCCTGGCCCTCGCGGTCGCCCTGCTCCTCATTGTCGCCGCGGTCGCCCAGGCGCAGGGGCTCATGAACAAGTTCCTGCAGACATACGTCGGCGAGCGGCTGGTCCTCGGTTTGCGATCGCAACTCGTCCAACAAGCCCAGCGTCTTTCCCTCTCTTATCACGACTCGAAGGGAACCGCCGACGCCCTGTACCGCGTCCAGCAGGATGCCGCCGTGATCGACAAGATCATGGTCGAAGGCATCATTCCTTTCATTACCGCAGCGATCACGCTCGGCACCATGCTCGTGGTCATGACCCGGCTCGACTGGCAGCTCGCGCTGGTCGCGCTGACGGTGTGTCCGCCACTGGGGCTGCTGGCGCGTCTTTACCGGCTGCGCATGCGCCGGCAGTCCCGCCAGGTGAAAAAGCTCGAGACTTCGGCCCTCGCGGTCGTCCAGGAGACGCTCGGCGCACTGCGCGTCGTCAAGGCATTCGGCCAGGAGGCGCGCGAGACGGAGCGCTTCGTGCGCCGCTCGACCGAAGGGGTCGTGGCACGCATGCGTCTGGCGTTGATGGAAGGCGGCTACGGCGTGCTCGTGGGGCTGATCAGCGCGCTGGGCACCGCTGGCGTCCTGCTCATCGGCGTTGGCCACGTCCGCCAAGGCGCCCTTTCGCTGGGTCAGCTGCTCATGGTCCTCGCGTACCTCGGGCAACTCTATGACCCCCTGAAGACGATCAGCAGGAAGGCGGCCGGGCTCCAGAACTATCTGGCGAGCGCCGAGCGGGCCTTCGCGCTGCTGGACGAGGCGCCCGAGGTGCCCGAGCGGCCACACGCCCGAGCGGTCACCCGCGCGAGCGGCGCGGTGGAGTTCCGCGACGTCTCCTTCGCGTACGGCCCGGATCGTCCGGTGCTGCAGGACGTTGCCTTCGCGATCGCTCCGGGGACGCGCCTCGGCGTGATCGGGGCGACTGGGGCCGGCAAGACCACCTTGATCAGCCTCCTCACGCGCTTTTACGACCCCACCGCGGGCCAAATCCTGCTGGACGGCGTGGACTTACGCGACTACAAGCTCGACGACCTGCGCCGCCAGTTCGCCGTCGTGTTACAGGAAACGGTGCTGTTTTCGGCAAGCATCGCGGAGAACATTGCGTACGCCGCGCCCGGCGCGAGCCGGGAGCAGATCGTCGCCGCCGCGCACGCTGCCAACGCGCATGAGTTCATCGTCCGCCTGCCACGGGGCTATGACACCCAGGTCGGCGAGCGCGGTGCGCAGCTCTCCGGCGGCCAACGGCAGCGCATCGCGCTCGCGCGCGCGTTCCTCAAAGACAGCCCGGTGCTGATCCTCGACGAGCCCACCAGCGCCGTCGACGCTGAAACAGAAGCGACGATTCTCGGGGCAATGCGGCATTTGATGCGCGGCCGCACCGTGCTGGTGATTTCCCATCGTCCCAGTACGCTGGAGCGTTGTACGGGGCTCCTCGTGCTCGATCGGGGCCGCGTCGTCACCGGTACCAGCCCATCAGACACGGCCGCGCAGCCGAGCGTCACGCCGGCGGTCCTGGGCGAGCGCCGGTCGAATCTCAAGAGCCATCCGGCCGTTCACGCGTGGTGCGAGCTGTATCCACACGCCGAGCCGGTGTCAATCAGGCCGCTGCGGGTGCGGAAGCGCAAAAGCAGTGTGTACCGGCTCGAGGGCGTCGGTCAGGATGGGTCGTCCGTCATCGCCAAACGCTGCCAGCGCGCGGTCGCACTACTCGAGCGCACCGTCTACGAAGACGTCCTCGCCCGCCTCTCGGTCCCCTCGCTCCGCTACTACGGATTCGTCGACGCACCCGACACCGCGTCCGGCTGGCTCTTCATGGAGGAGGCCAGCGGTCCCGACTACTCGAACCTGCTCCCCGAGCACCGTGACCGGGCCGGCCGCTGGTTGGGCTTGCTCCATGCCACCGCGGCCGACGCGGCCGCCCGAGGGCGCCTCCCGGACGGCGGACCGGGCCGGTACCGGGAGCGGGTGCAGAAGTTGCGCGACGCGTTTCGGCGCCATCTCGACAATCCCGTTCTGTCGGCGGAGGACGTGGCCTTCATCGACCAGCTCCGGGCCCGACTCGACGATCTGGCCGCGCGCTGGCAGCTGGTGGAAGACGTGTGTCACGGCGTGCCAGCGACGCTGGTGCATGGTGACTTCAACGGCAGGAACATCCGTCTGCGAAACGCGGGCGGGGACTCCACGATCACCGTCTTCGACTGGGAAGAGGCCGGCTGGGGCGTCCCCGCCGTCGACCTGGCCCAGCAGCTGAACGTGCCGTCGGGGCAGCTGTCCGCCAACCCCGACATTCCAACCTACTGGTCGACTGGTCGGGAGCGCTGGCCGGACTTGAGCAGCGAGGCGTGCTGGCGGCTGGCGTATTGCGGAACGGTGTTCCGCACGCTGTCCGCCATGTCATGGATAGCCGATGACCTGGCGAACGACTGGGCGCATGCGTCGCTCCGTGACATGCGGCTGTACGCCGCCGAGTTGGACGGCGCTCTCGAACGGCTCGACTGGGCGCGGCCGGCGGCTCCGCCGCGGCACGAGGTAGGCGCGACATGACACGACTCCGCATCGGCTTCCTGGTGGCTTCCCGCTTTGCGCAAAGCACGGGGCATGTACCCGCGCTGATGCGCGCGCTCACGGACGCTGGAGTGGTCGTGGCCGTCATCCACCCGACGCAGGGAGCCCTGGATCTCTCGCACGTGCGGGTCGAGCACGATCTCTACTTCCTGAAAAAGGCGAGCCGCCTCTCCCTCAGCATCGCCGGTGCGTTACACGCCCAGGGAGCCACTATCGTCAATTCCTATCCTGTGACGGTCGCGCTGCACGACAAGATCATCACTGCGCGGATCCTGCAACGCGCCGGCGTTCCTGTTCCCGCGACGTACGTGGCATCGCGCCCCGACCGGCTGGCACCACTGCTCGCCGAGGGTCCGCTCGTCCTCAAGCCGTATCACGGGTCGGATGGAATCGGCGTGCGGGTGGTCCGCAGCGTCACGGAGTTGGCCGCCGTGCCCGCCGGCAGAGACCCGGTCCTGGCGCAGCGCTACCACGCGCCCCAGGGCCGCGATCGCAAGATCTACGTGGTGGGCGAGCGGCTGTTCGGCGTGAAGAAGGTCTTTCCAATCAGGACCGAGCGGGACAGGCGCGGGGAGCCGTTCGCACCCGGCCCGGAGCTGTGCGAGATCGCGCGGCGCTGTGGCCGGGCGTTCGGTATCGACCTCTACAGCGTCGACATCATCGAGAGCGAGGGGCAGCCGTACGTCGTGGACATGTGCAGCATCCCGGGGTGCGGTGGCGTCGCGGACGCGCCGCAGCATCTCGCTTCGTACCTGCTGGCGGCGGCCGAGCGCGCCGCCGAGGGACAGCGCGTGTCCCTTATCGGAGCCCAAGCGTGATCGCGAGCCGTGCGAGCAAGACCAGTGCCCTGCGCGAGCGAGTGGCTCGCGCCCTCGACGAGCGGCGGGAGCCCGGCGGGGCGGAGGTGGGCGAGGCTCTGGAGCGGCTGTTGGACGGCGCTGCGGCGTTGGACGACGCCATCGGTCTCGAGCGCCTGCAAAAGGGTGTCTACCGGCTCCGAGTCAACGGGGTAACGGGCCGCACGCTCGTGATCAAACGACATACGCCGGCCATCGCGCACACCGACCGCCTCGTGGCGGAGCGCTGGCTGCCGGCGCTCGGTCTCGGTGACCGCTGCCCACGGCTCCTCGCCGCGGCGGCGCAGCAGGAAGGGCGCTGGGTGTGGCACGTCTACGAGGACCTCCGTGCCGAGACGATCGCCGAGCGGCGGGAGCGTGCGCGCCTCGAAGCGGCGGTCGATGTCGTCGCCCGGCTCCACACCCGCGGCGTGGGCCACGCCGTCCTGCCCGAGGTCCGCTGGCACGGCCGCGATCACGGCGCGCGGTCGTCGATCGCGTGCCTGCGCGACGGCATCGCCCTGCTCGAAGCGCTCGCGACCGTTCGCAAGCCGGCCAGGTTTGCCGCGGCCCGCTGGCGGCTGCTCGAGCGACTGTACCGGCTGTTCGATGCGGCGCCCGGTCTGGTCAGTCGCATGGAGAAAGCCGGAGGACCCGAGACCCTGCTGCACGGCGATCTCGGGCCCAAGAACATCTTCGTCGCCACGACCAGCAACCGTTGCTCCGCCCGGCTCATCGACTGGGATCACGTGGGCGTGGGCCCGGCGAGCTACGACCTCTCGACGCTCCTCTACCAGTCTTCGCCCGCCGATCGCCCGTGGATGCTGAGTCGCTATCGCGAGGCGCTGGCGCGCGCGGGCCACCGGCTGCCGGGGGATCGGGAGCTGAATGGTCTGTTCCACGCCGCCGAGACCGCGCGCGGCGTCAACAGCATCATCTGGCCTGCCATGGCCCTGCTGAACGATGGCGCCGCATGGGGTCGGAGCGGACTGGTGGACATCGATGATTGGTTCGAAAGCCTGCGCCCGCCGCTGCCGGATTCGGTGGGGGGGGTCGCGTGAGCCGCACGGTCTGTCTCGCACCGGCGAACACGGTCGGCTACCCCCAGGGCGGCGGACACCTCTGGGTGTACCTCAACTGGGCCCTGGCCCTCCGAGCCGCCGGCTGCCGCGTGATCTGGCTCGAGGGCGTGGACGACGCCGCGGGGGGGGCCGACGCCTCGGTGGCGAGCCGCCGTCGCTGGCGCGGTCGCGACGTGCGTGAGTGCGTCGCCGCACTGAAAGCGCACCTCGGACGCTTCGGCCTGGCGGACGCACTGGCGCTCTACTCCATCGACGGCGCGCCGCTCCCCGATGATTTGGCGCGAGCGGGTCTCAGCCTGGACGCCGCCGCCGACGCCGATCTGCTGCTAAACCTGTCGCACGCCCTGCCGGCAGCGGTGGTGGAACGGTTTCGCCGCTCCGCCTTCGTCGATACCGATCCGGGCCTGTTCCAGGTGTGGATGACCACGGGCGACATCTGCGTGGCACCGCACGACGTGTACTTCACCATCGGCGAGACGGTGGGTACGCCGGCGGCGCGCTTTCCCGACTGCGGGCTCCGCTGGCACTACACGCCGCCCCCCGTGTTCCTCGCCGAGTGGCCGGTGGTGGGCGCCGATCCCGCCGTGCCGTTCACGACCATCACGCACTGGTGGGGCGGGACCTTCGAGTTCGCGGGCACGACCTTTTCCAACGAGAAGCGGGTCGCCTACCTCGCGTACGCCGACCTCCCGTCTCGAACCTCCGCCCGACTGGAGCTGGCGGTGTGCCTGGGTCAGCACTACGCCGAATGGCGCGAGCGCCTCGGAGCCCTGGGATGGGGCGTGCGGGAGGCGTGGGACGTGAGCGCGACGCCGGAGCAGTACCGCGCCTACATCCAGTCGTCGCGCGGCGAATTCAGCTGCGTGAAGCCCTACTGCGTCCAGTTCGTGAACAGCTGGACCAGTGACCGGACCATCTGCTACCTCGCCAGCGGGAAGCCGGCGGTGGTGCAGCACACCGGGCCGAGCCGGCTGCCGGACGCCGCGGGGCTGTTCCGCTTCCGCTCGATGGATGAAGCAGTGCGCGCGCTGGCGGCGATCGAAGCGGATTACGAGCGACACTGCCGTCTCGCGCGCGACCTCGCCGAGGAGCACTTCGACGGTCGCCGCGTGGTGACGCGAGTGCTGGAGCGTGCCCTGACATGACGACGCGCGGCGTGGCGGATGTGCGTGAGCGCCTCGAGCGCTCGCTCGAGCGCTGGCAGGAGCCGGGCGCGACGGAGCTGTGCGAGACCGTGGGGGAATTCCTGGGCGCCGCGGCGGGACCGGAAGAGCCGCTGCAGCTCGAGCGACTGAAGCCGGCGGTGTACCGCCTGAGGGTGGACGGCGATCGCGGCTGTGCGCTCATCCTCAAGCGACATCCGCCCGCGATCGCTCAAGCGGACCGCCTGGTGGTCGAGCGCTGGCTGCCCGCCCTCGATTTGGGCGATGGGTGTCCGCAGCTGCTCGCCGCCGTGGCGGAGCGCGAGGGGTGCTGGGTGTGGCACGTGTACGAGGACTTGGGCGACGGCAATCTCGCCGCCGAGCGTCTGCCGTGGCGCCTCGACGCGGCCGTGGACTTCATGGCGCAGCTGCATGTGCGAGCCGCGCACCATCCCCTCGTCCCCGAGGTGCGGTGGCGTGCACGGGACCATGGTGTGCATTTCCTCAGGTCGAACGTGCAAGACGCCGTCGCGGCGCTCGAAGCTCTGGTGATGCCTCCCCGTGACGTACCTCCTGAGTTCGCCGGTGCGCGCGAGCGCCTGTTACAGTGCCTGTACCAGCTGCGGGACGATCTGCCGCAGCGGATTCGCCTCATGGAAGAGGCGGGAGGGCCGGACACGCTGCTGCACGGCGACCTCTGGCCCAAGAACGTCTTCGTGTCCATGACGCCCGCCGGCCCGCGCGCCCGGCTCATCGATTGGGATCACGTCGGTGCGGGCCCGGCGAGCTACGATGTTTCCACCTTTCTGTATCAGTCCGCGCCGGAGGAACGGCCGGCCATTCTGCGGCGCTACCGCGAGACCGTCGAACGGGCGGGCTGGCGGCTTCCCGACGACGCGACGCTGAACGCCCTGTTTTACACGGCCGAGTGTGCGCGCTACGCGCACTGCGTCGTGTGGGCGGCCATGGCCTTGCTCCACGACGGCGCCGAGTGGGGCATCGGAGAGCTGATGGACTTCGAGCACTGGTTCCGGGCGCTCCGACCGCCCTTCGCCCAATGACAACACCTGCGAAGCTGCTCATCGTGAACGCCGACGACTTCGGCATCAGTCGCGGAGTCAACCGCGGGATCGTCGAGGCACATCGGCACGGGATCCTGACGAGCACCAGCCTGATGGTGTATCGGCCGGCGGCGGTGGAAGCGGCCGCTCTGGGCCACGAGTGCCGCGCGCTGAGCGTCGGGCTGCATCTCGAGCTCGATGCCGATACGCGGGAGGACGTGCCCACGGCGCTGCTGCGTCAGCTCGACCGGTTCGGGCACCTCATGGGCGCACCGCCCACGCACCTGGACTCGCACCACGACGTGCACCGCGACCCGCGCCTGCAGCCCCACATCCTGACGTTGGCGCGGAGCCTGGGCGTGCCGCTGCGGGGATACTGCCACGTCCGCCACCTCTCGAAGTTTTATGCGCAGTGGGGCGGTCAGACTCATCTGGAACAAGTCAGCGTCGCAGGACTGCTCAGGCTGTTGGATGCGGAGCTCTGCCCGGGCGTGACCGAGTTGACTTGTCACGTCGGTTACGTGGATGAGGGACTGACTTCGAGCTACACAGTCGAGCGTGAAGCCGAGCTCCGCACGCTGTGCGACTCGGGCGTGCGCCAGGCGCTCGCCGAGCGCGGCATTCGCCTGACGGGGTTTCGGGACCTCGCGGAGCGCGCCGCGTGATCGCCGTGATCTCGGTCTACAAGGTGGCGAACTTCCCGGACGGGGGCGGTCACTTCTGGGTGTACATGCAGTACGCCCAGGGGCTGCGCCGGCTTGGCTGCGACGTGTACTGGCTGGAGCAGTTCCGCCCGCCAGCGGATGCGACGCAGGAACCACAGCTGCTCGCCCCGTTCTTCGAGCGCATGAAACGCTTCGGGCTCGAGGGCAGGGCCCTGCTCTACTCCGCCCCGCGCGGCTCCGCCGAGGGCCCAGCGTCGTTCCGGTTCGTGGGTTGTGAGTGGCCCGAGGTGGAGCGCGTGCTGAAGCGGGCCGACCTGCTCCTGAATTTCCACTACGCCATCGACCCCCGCCTGCTCGCTTGCGCCCGCCGCACGGCGCTGGTGGACATCGACCCGGGGCTGCTGCAGTTCTGGATGAGCACGGGTCAGCTCCA
>Ga0075434_100001772_pt1 | contig 18591 bp, 16 predicted proteins | sample RhiMethybrSRZTD3_FD_75298 | JGI IMG/M metagenome (GOLD analysis project Ga0075434, IMG submission 75298) | Populus rhizosphere microbial communities from Tennessee, USA - Rhizosphere MetaG P. TD hybrid SRZTD3 | ecosystem: Host-associated > Plants > Roots > Rhizosphere > Soil | place: USA... | reverse complement strand
GCGAGCCCGGCGGATGAACACCAGCGTCACCCTACGACGCTCCGGATTTCAGGGTGCTACCCTTGGCACGGCAAAAACCCGGGCAGCCTCATGAACTGGCACAAGTACTATTGACGCGGCAGAAGTTCCCGCGCGGCCGTCGTTCACCTACCCCCGCAAACACAACGTCTACGTCACACCCGAGCAGCACGGCGCGCCTAAGAGGACGCGCGCTCGGGGGTGAGTTATGGCGCGATCGTACGCCCACGGTGCATCTTGCATCGTGTACGCGCGTACGCTCAATCCGTTACGGCCTACCGCTCGGGGGCTAGATCATCCCGCTAGGGCAACAAAGCCGGTCAGCAGTCCAGCAAGCACTAGCAAGGCAATCCACGTCCAGTCAGGCCACTTTGAATCTTCGTCGTCGCTCGGTCCGTCTTCAGGCATCCCGCACCCGCACAATCGCTCCCCGACGGAGCGCCCTCGTGAAGCTAAAAGACCCGGGTACTGATGATCGGTAGGAAACATGACCAAAGCCGCGTCCGTACACTTAGACTTTCGCCTAGACACAGGGAGCCTGTCGCAGTCCGCGACTGCAGACCAAGCGCCCGGAGAACCCGTATGGAGAACCCGTATGAAGTGCGCCAGCCACCTGGCGAGACCATCGGGAGGGGAATGGTATGGTTAATGCCGCGCGGGTAAGGATGCTCGCATCGCTCGAAACGATCCGCCTCGGTGCGAGGACCTTGGTGAGGCTTGCTGTGTGGCCAGGCGTCTTTACGGCATCAGAAGCCGCCCAACGCTCGCGGCAGCATGCGCTTTAGAACAGCGTCGCGGCGAATAAAGTGATGATAGAGCGCCGCGCTGATGTGGGTCAGAGCGAGAAGTACCACTAGCCAACCGATCCAACGGTGGAGCGCGAACAGCTGTGTCGCGAGCGCTTCGTTTTTGCCGATTATCCGCGGCAGTTCGAACAAGCCAAAGAAGGGCGTGCTAGCGCCGTACGCCGAGTTTGCGATGTAGCCGACGATCGGCATTGCGAGCAGCAAGACATAGAGCGAAGTATGGACGATCGATGAAACCGCTTTTTGCCACGGCTCAATGCCTGCTTCGGCTGACAGCGCGCCTACCGCAAGCCGATTGATAAGACGTAGAACCATCAGGACAAGGATCAATACGCCAAGCGATTTGTGGAAATTGTATAATGCGTCCTGAGTTGGCCCTTTTCCGATGCGCGTCATCGCGATTGCCACCGGTGCGGTTGTCAAAACGCAGATAGCAACTAGCCAATGTAATACTTTTGACGTTGCGGGATAATGATCCGTCCTGGTGCCGTAGGTCATCGCGGCTCCTTGAAGTTTCTGAGCTGTCGAGGTCGTACAGAGCGGCGCACCTACGCTCGCCTCGCCGCGCGAGCGTAAGACGTTCAAACGATCAAAAGGTTCCGCCTCGCCCTGTGGTGCACTGCCCGATCAATTGGGAACCTTTGGCTCACCCAACTATCGAATCCCCCAGCCATGCTTAACCAGAACTTGGGAGCGGTCCGATGAGGCGCAACTCGCAGCGAAGCAATGATGCTGAGATTGGCACGGCGCAAAGTCATTCGCCTTCTATCTCGAGACGAGCGGTAGTTGCAGGGCTCGCGCTGAGCGCAGCACCGATTGGCGCCGTAGGCGCCCAGGCGCAGGGCAAGCAGACCGCCACTGAGAAAAGCCTGTACGAACGGCTCGGCGGTGTGTTCGCAATCGCCGCGGTGGTGGATCACTTCAGCGACGCCGTTGTGAAGAACCCCGTCGTCGGCCAGAAGTCGAAGAACCCGCAGCTGCGGGAATGGCACACCAAAAATCTGAAAAGACTACCCGACCTCAAATTTATGCGCACACTATGGGTCTGCAACGTTTCTGGCGGGCCGTTTCGGTTTACCGCTACCAAGCCGGGCGCAACGCCCCTCGGCCTCGAGGAAGCCCACCGTCGCCTCAAGATCTCTCCTGCGGAGTTCGACGAGGTGGCAGCAGAACTGGGACGCACCCTCGATTTCGCCAAGGTGCCGAAGCGCGAGAAGGCCGAAGTCTTGGCAGCCTTTGCCGCCCGTAAGGACGAGGTCACCGCAGGGTATGTCGCGCTCAAAAAGCGCGGGTGACATGTTAGTTCCTGGCCGGTTAGTTCCTGGCCGGGCTAGCCGCTCGCCGGTGTCTAGCCTGGACGCTCAGGCGCCGCGCAACTGCTTCGGCAAATCCATGTGCAGCTCAAGCCACCGTGAGAATCGATGGCCGGCGTCAGCACGTCGGCCGTGGTCAGATGGTGCTTTAGGTGCATCGCCCGGAGCTCGCCCGTGGGCACACTCCTCCGTTGCCGACCGTCTGCTCACCGAGGAGAACAACCGGCTGTTCCCCGCCCGGCCCATCCGCGAGGTCGAAACGGTCTACCTTGGATGGGGATGGAACAGCCGCTCAATAAGTTAGCTCTGTGCTGGTGCCCAGGAGAGGACTCGAACCTCCACGGCTTTTACACCGCTAGTACCTGAAACTAGTGCGTCTACCAATTCCGCCACCTGGGCAAGCTCGGCCATCGGCGGGCATCACCTAGAGCGGGGGCCTCCCCTTGTCAATTGCAGGCGCCGGGCTCGCCCGCCGCAGGCCGTAACGCGGGCGCAGCGGGGCCCCGAGAACCCCCCAGCGGATCCCCCTCAACACCTCTCCCGCTTCACACCTGCCCGCCGTGGCGGTATTGCTCGCCGCCGAGAGCCATTTGTCATCTGGAGATCTACGCATGCTGCGGCGCGAGCAGGGAAGCCTGGCCACCGTATTTGGTGGCTCCGGTTTTATCGGCCGCCATGCCGTGCGCGCTTTGGCGCGCGAGGGGTGGCGGATTCGCGCCGCCGTGCGCCGCCCCGATCTCGCCGGACACCTCCAGCCCATGGGCAGCGTCGGCCAGATCATGGCGGTGCAGGCCAACCTGCGGTTTCCTGACTCTGCGCGCAGGGCTGCCGAGGGATCGAGCGTCGTCGTCAATTTGGTCGGCATCTTGGCTAAGGCGGGCGCCCAGACGTTCGAGGCCGTACACGTTGAAGGTGCCCGCGCCGCCGCTAGGGCGGCCCGCCAGGTGGGGGCCAAGGTGTTCGTGCATGTGTCCGCGATCGGTGCTTCACCCAAGGCGAACGCGCTCTACGCTCGCACCAAGGCCGCCGGCGAAGCCGCCGTGCTCGCGGAATTTCCCGAGGCCCTGATCCTGCGCCCCTCACTCGTGTTCGGTCCCGAGGATCAGCTGTTCAACCGCTTCGCCGCCATGGCGACACGTTCGCCCGTCTTGCCCCTGATCGGTGGCGGTCGCAGCCAATTCCAACCCGTCTATGTGGGCGACGTGGCAAAGGCGATTGCCACCTGCTGCGCCGCCAAGGCGAAGCCCGGCACCACCTACGAACTCGGAGGACCCCAGGCCATCACCTTCCGTCAGCTGCTCGACAGAACGTTGGCCTGGTCGGGCCGCAAACGCATTTGTGCGCCAATCCCCTTCGCCATTGCCAAACTCGCAGCCGCACTGACGGCGCCGTTGCCGCACTGGATGCGACCCTTAACGGTCGACCAGATCCGTATGCTGCAGGTCCCGAATGTGGTGAGTGCCGCGGCGGTCCAGGACGGACGTACGCTTGCTGCTTTGGGCGTGAGCCATCCTTGCAGCATGGAGATCGTCGTGCCCGAATACCTGGAGCCGTTCCGACCGCGCGGCCAATTTGCCAGCTATCGGGGCTGACGGCGGCAGATGCCCGAGCTTCCTGAAGTGGAAACCGTTTGCCGGGGGCTTGCGCCGGTGCTTGCCGGACGACGGTTCGTGAAGGTCGAGCAGCGCCGTCATGATCTGCGCTTTCCCCTGCCGCCCAGCTTTGCCGAGCGCCTGACGGGCCGAACGGTGAAGCGCCTTGCTCGGCGCGCCAAGTATATTCTCGTGCATCTCGACGGCGCGGAGGTGCTGGCCGTGCACCTCGGCATGACGGGGCGCTTTCTGGTGCGCCATCCCGCGCGCGAGGCCGACGTCCAACTTGGCGAGTTCGTCCACGACCACGGCCATCACGGCAAGCACGATCACCTGGTCTTCACCATGTCCGGTGGGCCGGTGGTCACCTACAACGATGTGCGTCGCTTCGGCTACATGACCTTGATCGCCGAGCGGGACCTGGAGCACGACGCTTTCTTCCAAGGACTGGGGGTCGAGCCGTTGAGCGAGGCGCTCAATGGCGACTATCTGGCACGCCGCGCCTTGGGCAAGAAGACGGATCTCAAAGCCTTTCTGATGGATCAGCGCATCGTTGCGGGGCTCGGCAATATTTATGTGTGCGAAGCCTTGTTTCGCGCGCAATTGGATCCCTACGCGGGCGCCCGTCGTCTCGCGAGGCAAACCGGCAAGCCCACGTCCGCAGCCCAACGTCTCGCCGCTGCTATCAAGGCCGTGCTCAACGATGCCATTAAGGCGGGCGGCTCGACTTTGCGCGACTACAAGCAAGCAGACGGTAGTATCGGCCGCTTCCAAAACGAATTTGCCGTCTATGGCCGCGCGGGTCAACCTTGCCTCAGGCCACGCTGCCGAGGCAAGGTGCGCCGCAAGACCCAAGCCGGCCGTTCCACCTTTTACTGTCCGGTTTGTCAGCGTTGAGCCTGGCGCCGACGCAATGCCCGAAAGGAGTCCTCTATGGCGTACGAAACCATCATCGTCGAATGCAAAGATCGCGTCGGCATCATCCGCCTCAATCGGCCCGAGGCGCTCAACGCACTGAATGCGCAACTTATCGAGGAGATGCGCCAGGCGCTCGATAGCTTCGAGGCCGATGATGGCGTTGGTTGCATCATCATCACCGGCAGTGACAAGGCCTTTGCAGCCGGCGCCGACATCAAGCAGATGCAATCCAAGACTTACATGCAGGCCTATAAGGAGGACTTCATCGCGCGCTGGGACCGCGTTGCCGCCGTACGCAAGCCCGTGGTGGCCGCCGTTGCCGGATTTGCCCTCGGCGGCGGCTGCGAGCTCGCCATGATGTGCGACATCATCATCGCCGCGGACACCGCCAAGTTTGGCCAGCCGGAGATCAAGCTTGGGGTCATGCCAGGCTCGGGGGGCACCCAGCGCCTCATTCGGCAGATCGGCAAGGCAAAAGCCATGGAGCTTTGCCTAACCGGGCGCATGATGGATGCGGCGGAGGCCGAGCGCGCCAATTTGGTGAGCCGCGTGGTGCCCGCCGCAGCGTTGCAGGAGGAGGCCTTGAAGACGGCGCGCGCCATCGCCGCCATGTCCCTGCCGGCCGCCATGATGACGAAGGAAACGATCAATCGTGCCTATGAGACCTCCCTGGCGGAGGGTATCCGCTTCGAGCGGCGCGTCTTTCATGCCATGTTCGCGACGGCTGATCAGAAGGAGGGCATGGCCGCCTTCGTCGAGAAGCGCAAACCCGACTTCAAGCATGGCTAGAGGGCGGCGCCCCCCTGCCTCGAGGCTGCCCCGTCGCGCGTGTTGACCCTGCCGATTGTGACAGTCTATAGCAGCGCCAGTGCGGCGCCCCGAGGCGCCCCTCAATCAGCAATGTCCCTAGGAGGTGGCCCAATGGCCAATACCACTTCGGCCAAAAAGGCCGCACGCAAGATGCTCCGCCGTACCGACATCAACAAGGCGCGGCGTTCGCAGTTCAAGTCGCAAGTGCGTAAGGTGGAGGAGGCCTTGGCCGCAGGCGACAAGGCCGCGGCCCGCAGCGCGCTTGCAGCCGCCGAACCCGTTCTCGTCCGCACGGCGCAAAAGGGCGTCGTCCACAAGAAGACGGCCGCGCGCAAAGTTTCGCGCCTGGCCGCCCGCGTCAAAGCCATGGGTTAATCGCCGGACGTCCACAGGCGTCCCCAGCTGCCCTGGGTTCATGAGGCTGTTGCAGATTTGTCGCAAAAGCGGCACGTCCCACGGTCAGCCGACGCCCGCCGAAGGGGCATGAATCCAACGGGTTGTGTTCGCTTAGCGGTCGCCCCCAGCCACTAGCGGTTGCCCACGACCGGACTCGGCGCAAATGGAATCTTGGCTGAACGGCGCTCATGGGCGAGGGGCAATTTGGTCGCAGGCGGATCCCGCCCTGTCCCGCGAATCTCAACGTAGACTCAACAGGCTTTTCCCCAATCTTCAGGTTTGCTTGCAGGGTTTTTGCACTGACCTTGTGAACAAGCGGGAGCGCCCGCAAGAAAATGTGAAGGAGGCGGGCGATGTTGCCAGCCCGCTCACGTCTGGTTTAGAACCCCAAGGAGATGGGCGGCCCGAGTAAGCTCCCATCCGGTTGGTCCGCGTTGTTGTTCGAGCCTTGGGTGTGTGTGCGTGGCTCGGCAACCATTGGCCTCTTTGCTGTAGCAAAGCGTTTCGTGCGTAGTTCTCAGGCGATCCGGGAAAGGGTAATGCCTTGGTCCGGCGTCCCTGGGCAGCCGGGAGTTCACGGCAAACATGCGGCGTTGAGGGTTGCGGCGTGGAAGACATCCACATCGAAGGCGTTTCTGTAGAAGAGGCGTGGGCGAGGCTAAAGGCGGATTCGGCCTCGGTCCTAATCGATGTGCGAACCATCGCCGAGTGGGCCTACGTTGGGCTCCCCGACCTTGAGGCAATCGGCAAACGTCCGGTCCTTGTCGAGTGGCAAGGCTTTCCCGGCGATCGTCCGAATACCGCATTCGTGGAGCGGCTCGCCGAAGCCTTGCGCGACATCGGCGCCAATAAAGACTGCGAACTACTCTTCATTTGTCGTTCCGGCAGTCGGAGCCAAAAGGCTGCACGGGCGATGGCGGCGGCAGGATATCGTCGCTGCCGCAATGTGTCGGAGGGCTTTGAGGGACCATTGGGCCCGGACCGACACAGAGGGCAAGTAGCGGGTTGGAAAGCCAGAGGGCTTCCCTGGGCTCAGGGATAAGGCCGGCGCGCGACTTGAAAATGTGTGTGATGCGGCGGCTCCGTCCAACACGTAGGGCGGATGGCGGAGCCTGTGGTGTCGCACGGTTTGGAGGCGGCACGGCTGCAGTTTGCAGCCATTAGTGGCGGGGAAGTGGAAATGTCTCATTCCGTAGAGGGTCATCTTTCGTCCCAACTCGATGCACGCAGCAGCAAGTCTGAGCCGGCGGCCAAGGCAAATGAGCGCAAGTCCTGTAGTGAACGGGGCGAAAAAGTCCGCGCCATTTTAAAGGCAAGGCTGGGCGAGGACATCTACTCCAGTTGGTTCAACGCCTTGGAGTTTGAGAGTTTCGATGGTCGCCTGGTGGTGGCCACGGTGCCGGTAAAATTCCTGAAGAGCTGGATTCAGTCGCATTACGCCGACGACTTGTTGGAGTGTTGTGCGGCCGAGTTTGAGGGCGCCGAGCGGATCGACATTGTCTTGCGCCAGCCCGGCATGAGCAAACCCGCTGGCCAAGCCAACCAAACCGTCGGGCAGCCCAGCGCCTCGCCGGTCGCCGAATTGGCGATGGCCGAGCAGCGGCGTCCGCTCGCCCGCCCGGGTCCGGCCTTCCTGACCGGACGCACGCACGCCAACGGCTTCGAGGGCTCCCCGCTGGACCCCCGCTACACCTTCGACACCTTCGTCGTCGGCCCCGCCAATCGGATGGCCCATGCCGCGGCCACACAGGTGGCCGACACGGTGCTCGCCGATGATAGAGCCTTCAACCCGCTCTATCTGCACTCCAACGTCGGGCTGGGCAAAACCCATCTGCAGCATGCCATCGCCTGGGAGGTGAAGCGGCATAGCAAGGCCCAGGTGCTCTACCTGACCGCCGAGCGGTTCCGCTATCAGTTCGTCGAGGCCATCAAGAGCCAGGACGCTCTGGCTTTTAAGGATAAATTCCGGTCGATCGACATTCTGTTGATCGACGACCTCGAGTTCATGCGCGGGGAGAAGACCGAGCAGGAGTTCGAGCACATCGTCAATTCGTTGCTCGATGGCGGCAAGCAGGTGGTGGTGGCCTCGGCGCGACCCCCGGCCCAGCTCGATGGCCTCAACGATCGCATGCGCTCACGCCTGCAGCGCGGGCTGGTGACGGAGATCAGTTCGCTCGATCCCGCCTTGCGCCTCAAAATCTTGGAAAAACGCGCGCAGGAAAAGCGTGCTACCGACCCCTCCTTTGAGATCCCGAGCGCGGTCGTGGAGCTGTTGGCCGACAAGCTGACCGAAAGCGGTCGCGAGTTAGAGGGTGCCATCAATCGGCTTTACCTCACCTGGCAGCTGATGCACGCGCCCGTCACTCTCGACATCGCCGAGACGATCATCCGCGATCTGGTGCAGGGAATCGAGCCGCGACGCATCAAGATTGAGGACATCCTGCGCATCGTCTCCCGGCACTATGCCGTGTCCAAGCAGGATATCCTCTCGCAGCGGCGGCATCGCTCGGTCGTGCGCCCTCGCCAGATTGGCATGTACCTGGCCAAGCACCTGACCTCGCGCTCCCTGCCCGAAATCGGGCGCCGTTTCGGGGACCGCGATCACACCACCGTGCTGCACGCGATTCGCAAGATCGACAAGGAAGTGGGTGAGAACCCGCGTCTGAAGGAGGAAATCGAAGAACTCAAGCGACAGTTGCATCGCTAGGGCCCGCGGGCGCCTGGGCCTCATAGAATCCGCCTCCCAGGGGGCCTATTGGGGGCGGAGAGGCGGCGGGGAAGGAGCGGCGTCTACGACGGCGCCGCTCCTGCATTGTTTTTGGCCGTAACCGGTCCCAGCGTTGGCGGGTTCGCGCTTGCAAAGCAGGCTGCCCCGGTCCACCTTGCCTGAGGGTACGAATCCCCTAAGAAGGTACGAATTCCCTAAGAAGAAGTGGGTGCTCAAGGTTCGGCGCAGGTCTTTTCCGGTCAATGATGGGCCGCCGCGGTGATCTTGGGAGGTAAACCGGCGAGGCAAGCATGAAGCTGGTCATTGAACGCAGTGAGCTGCTGGGGGCGCTTGCCCATGTGACAAGCGTGGTGGAGCGGCGCACCACCATTCCGATCCTCTCCAATGTGCTGCTCAAGACCGCCGGACAAACGCTTGAGCTCAAGGCAACCGATCTGGAGCGCGAGGTGCTCGATCAGGCTGCTGCCGACGTGTCGCAGCCCGGGGCCGTCACGGTTCCCGCTCACATTTTGCACGATATCGTGCGTAAGCTGCCGGACGGGGCAGAGGTCGAGATCAAACGCGACCCGGAAAAGGAACGGCTTACCTTGAGTTCGGGGCAGTCCCGCTTTGCCCTGCAGACCCTGGCGCCCGAAGATTTTCCCGACCTTGCCGCCGGTGAGTTCAGCCACACGTTTCAAATCGCGGCCGCGGATCTGCGCCGCCTGATTGACAAGACGCGCTTTGCCATTTCGACGGAAGAGACGCGCTACTACCTCAACGGCATCTATTTGCACACGGCCATGCGCGGCAAGCAGCCAACTTTGCGCGCCGTTGCCACCGACGGCCATCGCCTGGCGCAGGCGGAGCTCGTCAGCCCGAAGGGGGCCGAGGGCATGCCGGGCATCATCCTGCCGCGCAAGACCGTGCACGAGCTGCATCGGCTGATGGAGGACAGCAGCGACACCGTTGAAGTTGGCGTCTCCACCTCGAAGGCGCGCTTTGCGATCGGCAACATCACGCTGACCTCGAAGCTGATCGATGGCACCTTTCCAGACTACGGCCGCGTGATCCCGAAGGGCAACGACAAGGACCTCAAGGTTCCCAACGCCGACTTCAAAAGCGCGGTCGATCGCGTCTCGACCATTGCCAGCGAACGCGGCCGCGCGGTGAAGCTCAACATCAAGGCCGACAAACTCGTCCTCTCCGTCAACAATCCGGACGGGGGCAGCGCCACCGAGGAAATCGGCGTTGAGTATAGAGCCGCCCCGCTCGAGATCGGCTTCAATGCCAAGTATCTGTTGGACATCGCCAGCCAGCTCGAGAGCGAAATGGCGCACTTCCAGCTCGCCGACCCGGGGTCACCGACCACGGTCAAGGACGCGAGCGACGAGGGAGCCTTGTTCGTGCTGATGCCGATGCGCGTGTGATTGCCGTGGCAAGTGCGTCGATCGGCACGGCCGCCGCGCAGGACACCATCGATGACCGCGAGCAAAGCGACACCGCCACGCCGTGCCTGTGGGTCGAGCGCCTGAAGCTCACGAACTTTCGCAACTACGCCGAGGTCTCCCTGCGGGTCGGCCCGGCTCCCGTCGTGCTGTGCGGCGCCAACGGCGCGGGGAAAACCAACCTCATCGAGGCGCTCTCGCTTTTGACATCCGGGCAGGGCCTTAGGCGCGCCCCCTATGCCGAGTTGGCGGGCCCGGGCGGCAAGGCCTGGACGGTGTGGTCGCGCGTCAATGGCAGAATGGGGCCGGTCGATCTCGGCACCGGGCTGGCCGGCGAGCCCGACGAAACCGCTCGAGCCGGGCGGCTGGTGCGTATCGACGGGCAAACCCAGCCCAGCGCCGCCCTCGATGAACACCTAGAGACGCTTTGGATCACGCCGGCCATGGATGGCCTTTTCACGGGTGCAGCTTCTGAACGACGGCGGTTCCTCGATCGCCTGGTTGCCTCGTTCGATCCGAGATACCGCAGCCGAGTTGGCCATTTCGAGCGCGCCATGCAGCAGCGCAATCGACTGCTCGCCGATGAGGTCAGCGATGCTGCGCGTTTTCAAGCCTTCGAGCGCAGCATGGCCGAGACGGGCGTGGCGATCGCCGCTGCCCGCGTGGCGCTCGTTGCCGAATTGGCCAGCGCCATCGAGCGGCGCCGTCGGGCTGTCCTCGGCGCTGCCTTTCCCTGGGCCGAACTGGCGGTGACGGGGGTGCTCGAAAACGCGCTGGCGACACAGGCCGCCGTCGATGTCGAGGACAACTATGCGGCCTTGCTGGCCAGGGAACGTGGGCTCGACCGCGCCGCGGGCCGAACCCGCGAGGGCCCACACCGCTCCGATCTCATGGTCGGCCATGGCGAAAAGGAGATGCCCGCCAAACTCTGCTCCACGGGCGAGCAGAAGGCCTTGCTGATCGGCTTGATTTTGGCGCACGCCGATCTCGTGAGCCAGCACCGCGGCGGCGCCGCGCCGCTGCTGCTGCTCGACGAAATCACCGCCCATCTCGACCCGTTCCGCCGGCTCGCATTGTTCGACGAAATCAGCCGGCTCGGGTGCCAGGCTTGGATGACGGGGACCGATGCGCAGGCCTTCGTCGGCCTCGGCCAACGAGCCCAGTTCATGGAGGTCGAGGAGGCGCGCGTGCGAGCGCGCGCCTAAAGCTCGCTTCGACTCGCCAAGCCACCTATAAGGTCTTGATACACATGATTTATTTAGCGCAGGCGGGCGGAGTTTTTAGCGTGCTCTCGCGGCCCAGCTAGTGTATACTTCGCACAAGCAAAAATCCCCCCAATCGAGACCCTCTTCCATGAGCGCGAAGCCCGCCAAAAAGACCAATGGTGCCCAAAGTTATGGCGCCGAGACGATTAAGGTTTTGAAGGGCCTCGACGCGGTGCGCAAGCGTCCGGGCATGTACATCGGCGACACCGATGATGGCTCGGGCCTGCACCACATGGTCTATGAGGTCGTCGACAATGCCATCGACGAGGCCTTGGCCGGCTTCGCCAGCGAGGTGCTGGTAATCCTCAATCCCGACGGGTCCTGCACGGTGCGCGACAACGGCCGGGGCATTCCGACCGACATCCATCCGGAAGAGGGCATCTCGGCCGCCGAGGTGGTAATGACGCAATTGCATGCCGGCGGCAAATTCGGCGAGGGAGAGGACGAGAACCCCTACAAGGTATCGGGCGGTCTGCACGGGGTTGGCGTATCGGTGGTCAATGCGCTCTCCCACGTGCTCGAACTCAAGATTTGGCGTGATGGCAAGGAGCATTTCGTCCGCTTCCGCAACGGGGTGACGGAGGCGCCGCTCAAGGTGGTCGGTGATGCAGCCGGCCAGCGGGGCACCGAGGTGACCTTCTGGCCCTCGGCCGAGACCTTCCATAACGTGACCGAGTTCGACTACACGACGCTGGAGCATCGACTGCGTGAGCTCGCCTTTCTCAATTCGGGGGTACGCGTGGTGCTCGCCGACGAACGCCACGCGGACAAGAAGCGCGAGGAGATGCGCTACGAAGGCGGCATCGGCGAGTTCGTGCGCTTTATCGACCGTTCCAAGGTGCCCTTGGTGGAGGCGCCCATCATGTTGAGCGCGGAGAAGGACGGCGTAGGCATCGAGCTGGCGCTGTGGTGGAACGATGCCTATCACGAGCAGGTGCTCTGCTTCACCAACAACATTCCGCAGCGCGACGGCGGCACGCATCTTGCCGGGTTTCGGGCGGCGCTGACGCGGGTGATCAACAAGTATGCCGAGGAAACCGGCATCGCCAAAAAAGAGAAGATCGCTCTCACCGGCGACGACGCGCGCGAGGGTTTGACAGCGGTGTTGTCGGTCAAGGTGCAGGACCCGAAGTTTTCGAGCCAGACCAAAGACAAGCTCGTCTCCTCGGAGGTAAAAACGGTAGTCGAGAGCGTGGTCGGCGATCAGTTGGCGGCCTGGTTCGAAGAGCATCCAAGAGACGGCAAAATCATTCTCACGAAAGTGGTGGAGGCCGCCGCTGCGCGCGAGGCCGCGCGCAAGGCGCGCGAGCTGACGCGCCGCAAGGGTGCCCTCGACATCAATTCGCTGCCGGGCAAACTCGCCGAGTGCCAGGATCGCGATCCCGCCAATACGGAAATGTTCATCGTCGAGGGTGACTCGGCCGGTGGCTCAGCCAAACAGGGGCGCAACCGTGAGTTTCAGGCGGTGCTGCCCTTGCGCGGCAAGATCCTCAACGTCGAGCGGGCGCGGTTCGACAAGATGCTGTCCAGCCAGGAAATCGGCACGCTGATCACCGCGCTTGGCACCGGCATCGGCCGCGACGATTTTGATCTCTCCAAGCTGCGCTACCACAAGATCATCATCATGACGGACGCTGACGTGGACGGCGCGCACATCCGCACGTTGCTGTTGACCTTCTTCTATCGGCAAATGCCCGAGCTCGTGGAGAAGGGGCACCTCTACATCGCCCAGCCGCCGCTCTATAAAGTCTCGAAGGGAAAATCGGAGACCTACCTCAAGGATCAACGGGCCTTCGAGGACTATTTGATCGATGCCGGGCTCGAGGAGACAACCTTGGCCCTAGGCAGCGGCGAGGTCCGCGCCGGCCGCGATCTGCGCGACGTCGTCGAGCAGGCGCGCGCGGTCTCCAAGGTGATCGAGGATGTGCATTCGCGCTACGCGCGCTTCGTCGTGGAGCAGGCCGCCATCGGCGGCGCGTTCGAGCAAAAGCTGCTGCTCTCGAGCGAAGCGGCCAACGCCAAGGCGGCGAGCATTGCCGCGCGCCTCGACATGCAAGCCGACGAAACCGAGCGCGGCTGGAGCGGTCGCCTCGGCAATGAAGGCTACGTGTTCCGGCGTGAAGTGCGCGGTGTCACCGAGGTCCACATGCTCGACCGGGCCCTGCTGGGCTCGCTCGAGGCGCGCCGGTTGAATGAGCGCCAGCCGCATTTGCAGGAAATTTATGCGACGCCGGCCAAGCTGCGGCGCAAGGACAGCGAAACGATGGTGTTCGGGCCGCGCAGCCTGCTAGATGCGGTCTATGATACGGGCCGCAAAGGCATCAGCATGCAGCGCTACAAGGGCCTCGGCGAAATGAACCCCGAACAGCTCTGGGAAACCACGCTCGACAAAGAAACGCGCACACTGCTGCAGGTGAAGATCGGTGACCTCGGCGAAGCCGATGAGATCTTTTCACGGCTGATGGGCGACATCGTCGAGCCGCGTCGCGAATTCATCCAAAATAACGCGCTCGCCGTTGCCAACCTTGACGTCTGAGCGATTTCGCCCCCGGCGGGCGGCTGACAAGGAGGCAGCCTTGGCCGTATAACGGGCAAAGCATGCTCCGCGCCAAGATTTGAACCGGCGGGGCTACAAAGGTGGAGTACCATGGACTTCGGCGTGGCGACCTCGACGCGAGGAGCAACAAGCACGCGTGAGGGCTATATCGCCGTTGCGGAGGCCGCCGAGCGCCTCGGCTTCGGTTTTTTGAGCGTCAATGACCATGTGGTCGTGCCGGGCGGCATTGCCTCGAAGTATCCCTATAGCGGCGATCATAAGTGGGCGGGCGCCAGCGTCGGGGAATGCCTCGACCTCATCACCACGCTGGCCTTCCTGGCCGGCCGCACGGAACGCCTGCAGTTGTTGAGCTCGGTGATGGTGGTGCCGCAGCGCCAGCCCGTGCTGACGGCCAAAATGCTCGCGAGCGTTGACGTCCTCTCGCGGGGGCGGCTGATCGTGGGGTGCGGTGTCGGTTGGCTCAAGGAAGAGTTCGAGGCGCTTTCCGCCCCGCCCTACGCTGAGCGCGGACGCGTCACGGACGAATTCATCGCCGCCTTCAAGGTGCTCTGGACCGAGGACAGACCGGCCTTTCACGGCACGCACGCGCGCTTCGAAGATCTGATTTTTGCTCCCAAGCCTGTACGCAAACCCCATCCGCCCATTTGGATCGGCGGGGAAAGCCCGCTGGCGCTGCAGCGCGTCGTACGCCTCGGTGATGCCTGGTATCCGGCCTCCAACAATCCACAGTACCGGCTCGATACTGCCCAGCGCGTCGGGGCCGGTGTGCAAGAGCTCGGCCGAGTTGCCGAGGCCGCCGGGCGCGATCCGGCCAGCATCGACGTCGCCTTCCTTGTGCTATGGCCCGTGACCTGGACCGCGCAGGGGACCGCCGACAGCGAGCGGCGCTTGCTGACGGGGAGCCCGGAGGCCATGGCCGCCGACATCGGCGCACTTGCCGCGGCAGGAGTGCGGCATCTGTGCCTCACCTTCCAGGCGGGCACGCTCGCCGAGACCCTCGAGCGGATGCAGCGGTTTGCCGGAGAGGTCATGCCGCTCGTTGCCTAGCAATCCTTATCCTCGGCGCGGCCGCACCGCAGCGCGCGCCTCCCGTGAGGTGCTTGCAAGCGTGTGGCTGACCTGCCCTTAGGACGCGGCCAGGTCGCAACGATCAAAGGACATGCATGAGGCCAAGGATGTCACGATCAAGCGCCGTCTTGGCATGGCAGCGCTGCCTGCGCGCTCTCATTGGCGCGGCTTTCCTGTGGCTCATCCCAGTTGGTTCGGTTGCCGGCGCCTCGCGGCCGGCCGTCGAGATCGTGCGCACCTTGCAGCTGCAAAACGAGTTGCTCGGGCGGACGCTCAAGGCGCTGCGGCCCGCGGCAACGGGGGGACCGCACCTCTATTTCGTGGGCTTTGCCGGCTATGGCCCGCAGGCCGTATTCAAGCGCGAGGTGCTCGCCGTGCGCAGGCTCTTCGATGCCCGCTACGGCACCGAGGGACGCTCGGTCGCCCTCGTCAATCACGCGAGCACCCTCAACGAGTTGCCCCTCGCCAGCGCCGGCAACCTGGATCGCACCTTGCAGCATCTGGGGAAGCTCATGAATCCCAGCCGGGATGTGCTGTTCCTGTTTCTCACCTCGCACGGTGAGGACGGGCGGTTCGTGGTGGAGATGCCCCGCTTTGGTCTCGCCTCGCTCACCCCGCAGCAGCTGAAAGACATGCTGAAGCGCTCGGGCATCAAAAACAGTGTGATCGTGCTGTCCGCCTGCCACGCGGGCAGTTTCCTGCCCGCGCTTGCAGACCCCACCACGCTTGTGATCGCAGCCGCCCGCGCCGACCGCAGCTCCTTTGGCTGCGATGACCGCCGCGAGTGGACCTATTTCGGCGAAGCCTACTTCGATCGGGCTCTACGCAACGAGCCATCCTTCGTGCGCGCCTTCGAGCGCGCCCGTGAGCTGATCGCGACGTGGGAGGCCAAGGCCAAGCTTGAGCCTTCCCTGCCACAGATGGGGGGTGGCGAAAGGCTCGGACCGGCTCTGGCCGCAATCCAAGAGCATCATTGATTGTGTGGCAAGAGCACAGCGTTTATGACCATCGCCTAGGGGACACGTGAGTCGCAACGATCCCGCGCGAGGAGCGTTGATCGAGCTCAACACGATCGAGGGACAGGCATGCTGGCGACGATCCTGAGGGGAATGGTGCTCGCCACGGGCCTGGCCGCGCTGCCCGCGTTGGCGGGGCCAGCGCTCCTGCTGGATGCCGGCACGGGTAGCGTGCTTTACGCCGAGGACCAGGACAATCAGTGGCATCCCGCCTCGCTCACCAAGATCATGACGGCTTACGTGGTGTTCGAGGCCATCAAGGCCGGCAAGATCACGCCGGAGAGCAAGATCGGCTGCTCGGAACTCGCCAATAGCCAACCGCCCAGTAAGGTTGGGCTACCCGTCGGCGCGGAAATGACGGTCGAAACAGCGCTGCAGGCCTTGATCGTCAAGTCGGCCAACGACGTGGCGGTGATGCTCGCGGAGGCGGTTGCAGGCTCCCAGGAGGCCTTCGTCGAGAAGATGAACGCCACCGCAGCCAGGCTCGGCATGACGCGCACCAAGTTCGTCAACGCCAATGGGCTGCCGGCGGCCGAACAGGTGACGACCGCGCGCGACCTTGCCAAGCTGTCCCTGGCCGTCGTCAAGGACTACCCTGAATATGCGCCGCTCTGGGCGCAGATGGACGTGCGCATCGGCAATCGCCACCTACGCACCCATAATGGGTTGCTCGCCAACTACGAAGGTGCCGACGGCCTCAAAACCGGGTTTATCTGCGACAGCGGCTTTAACGTCGTGGCCAGCGCCACACGGGAGGGTAGGCGCCTGATTGCGGTGGTGCTCGGCGAGGCGACCGGGCGGGAGCGCGCCACGCGCGCCGCCAGCCTGCTGGAGCACGGGTTTCAGACGCACGCCTGGAAGGCGCTGTTTGCCCCGCAAAGTCTCGACAGCCTGCCGATGGCCGAGGACGCCAAGGGGCCGATGACCATGCGCCAGGCCGTGGTCTCCTATGAATGCGGCACCGCCCGCAAGCGGCGTCCGGTCGCCAAGGCACCCAAGCGCAAGGCCACGGCCAGTGCGGAGGCCGTCCCCGCCGAGACCGCCAAGCCCGCAAAGAGGGCGCCCGCGGCCGCGGGCAAGGCATCCAAGACCGATAAGGCCGCAGTGAGCGCCGGCAGCCGCGCCGAATAGGCCGCCCGCTGAACGGCGCGCGCAAGAGGGCGCGCGCCCCCTCGCCCAGCGCAGACCCTCAGGCGGCAGGCGATGGGCCCCGTCTGGGCCCAACCGCCTCGCCCACGCCCGGCGTCGTGCGCCATCGGGGCTGCCGGCAATTGGGACGTTGTGGCCGGCGGCATGCCAGATTGGCACGTCCGTTTGCGATTTGGCCGCCACGCCGGGCCCGCGCCCGAGCGGCGGGCTGGCCGCAAAGCCCATCGGCGGGCCCGATTAACCCAAGGGCGGGGAAATCGCCCCGCTGCTGAAACGCTCTGGGATGGCTGGCGCCGAACTTGCTTCAGCCCCGGGCACGACCATCTTTTGAGGTAGGACGATGAACCTGGGGCGGCATTCTCGCGTAGACTCGACGCCGACGCCGATTGAGATCGATGCGATGGTGGCGGTCCTCGAAGGCCGCCATGGCATTTGGACGGCCGACGTTGCCGAATTCTTCTCAACACTGCATTCGCTAAAGGGTGATGCTGGGCGCAGCTGGGCCTGGGCCAATGTGGCCGATCGGGTGCGCCATCGCAGCGAACTGCGCCAGCAAGAACACGCACAACGCGAGTGAGCGCAGGATCGACGGCGGTCATGGCTGAGCCCGCCAGCTTTGCCTTTGGGGCGGCGCGTGTGGCCCCGGTCCGAGCGCCGGGCCGAACCGCGCCCTGCCCGCGCCCAGCCGGCCCGATGCCAAGGGAGCGCCGCGCGCCAAGCGCTCACGGTCTTTTTCGTGCGCAGCGTCAGCGCCGGGCTGCTCTACCTCAGCCAGATCGCGCTGGCGCGCTGGATGGGGGCCTACGACTACGGCGTTTACGTGCTGGTTTGGACCTGGGTCCTGGTGTTGGGCAATCTCTCCAATCTCGGGCTCTCTGCGGCCGTCGTTCGCCTCGTTCCGCAGCATCGCGCGCGCGGTGAGGATTGTTGGGCATGCTCGCCGCCGCCCAGGCTGCCGCCCTTTCGGTCACCGCAGGCAGCGGCATTGGCGCGGCCATCCTCGCGAGTTTGGGCGCGGTGATCGTGCAGAGCCTTCTCCTGCGCCGTCACCTGCAGCGCGATCTGCCGCGGGGACCGCGCCGCTATGCGCTGGCGCATTGGCTGAAGACCGCACTGCCCTTCTGGCTAATCGTGGCCTGTGACCTGACGCTGCAGAACGCCGACGTGCTCGTGGTCTCCGCTTCGCTGGGCCCCGCCGAGGCAGGGATGTACTTTGCGGCCGCGAAGACCATGGGCCTCGTGCTCTTTGTCCATTACGCGGTCGGCAGCGCCATGGCGCCCAGGATTGCCGCCCTCGATGCGCGCGGCGACCGCGCCGCGCTCAGCGCCGCCATGGCCAAGGCCACGCACTGGATTTTCTGGCCCTCAATGTGGGGCTGAGCGTCGTCCTGGTGCCAGTGCTGGGGCTGCTGGGGGCGGCGGCGGCGATGAGCCTTGCGCTATTTGCTGCCGCGGCTGGCAACTGCGCGCTGGCGCGGCGTCGCCTGAACGTGCGGACGGCGATCTGGGATGCGTGAGGCAGTAGCGC
>Ga0075434_100001771_pt1 | contig 18595 bp, 15 predicted proteins | sample RhiMethybrSRZTD3_FD_75298 | JGI IMG/M metagenome (GOLD analysis project Ga0075434, IMG submission 75298) | Populus rhizosphere microbial communities from Tennessee, USA - Rhizosphere MetaG P. TD hybrid SRZTD3 | ecosystem: Host-associated > Plants > Roots > Rhizosphere > Soil | place: USA... | reverse complement strand
GCATTTTGCATTTTGCATTTTGCATTACTGCGTGCCCCCGAAGCCCGTTCCCGCTCGCGTGGTCGCTCCCGTCGTTGCTGTGCCGGTGGCGTTGGTCACGCCGGTGATGCCCGTCCCGATATTGCCACTCGTCGCCGTCGCGACCGTCGAGACATTCGCTCCGGCCACGGGCGCCACCTGCACGGTCGCGAGATCGACCTCCGCGCGGTTGTAGGCGAGGATTGCGTTCAGCTCGTCGTTGCGCGCCTGCGCCAGGTCGCGCTGCGCCTGGAAGACGAGGAACGTGGTGGACGTTCCGGCGGCGAGCTTCTTCTGCTCGGCGTCGAGACGCTGCTCGGCGAGATCGCGCGCAACGCCCGTGCTTGCCACCAGCCGCTCGCTCGTACTGAGCTGCCGCGCAACGTTGCGCACCTGCGTCACCACCTGCAGCTCGGCGTTCTTCAACTGGGTTTCGGCCTGCGTCGTCTCGAGCTGCGCTCTCGCCAGATTGGCCTGCTGCTGACTGCGGCCGATGGGATAGCTGATGTTGAGGGCCAGCGTCCAGTTCGGGTACTGGTTGCCGAACAGGTCGCCGAGTACCGACGCAAAGCTGCGCTGCGTTGCAGTCGTCGACGTCGGGATGCCGAGGTTGTTGATGCGCGTGACCGGAGTGCCGCCCAGACCTGTCAGCCCGTAATCGAACTGCGCGGTGACGTCGGGCAGCGTTTGGTTGCGGTAATAGCGGATGTTGATGTCGCTCGCCTCGAGCGACTTCCGTGCCTGCTGGAGGTCGGTTCGCATCTGCAGTGCGTTGCGGACGGCGCCATCGACGTCCACGGTTGCAGGTTGAAACGCCGGAAGGTCGGTCGGCTCAATCCGCGTCGTCCAGAAGTCCGGCGACGACTGGTTGAAGATGAGCGCGCGCAGGTTGTCCTGCGCGTTCTCGATCTGCGCCTGCGCGACGATCACTGCCTGCTGGCGCGTCGCGACCTCCGCCTGCGCCTCAACCGCGTCGATGGGTGGCGTCGTGCCGATCTGGATGCGCGCGTTCGTCTCGCGCAGCGACTCGTTGGCGAGGTCGAGCGACTGCTGCTGCACCACGAGCGACGCATTCGCGTAGGCGAGATCCCAGTAGGCGTTCCGCACCGCGCGCGACGTGGTGGCAATCGTCTGCTGGAGCTGGAAGTCGGAGATCTCGCGGTTCTTCTCGCTCAGGATCACCTGCTGTCGCAGGCTGTCGATGTCGAAGTTCCGCAGCAGCGGCTGGCGAATGTCGATCGACAACGACGACTGCAGGAGCGGCGAGAAGTTCGAGAAGACGTTGGTCGTCGTCGATCGAGTGCTGTCCCACCCGACGCTGTAGCTTCCGCCCCAGGGGGTCTGCTGTGTGACGCCAACGTTGCTCGCAAGGCGACGGGCTATTGTCTTGTTCTGGCCCGTCGTTGCGCCCGACAGGAAGCCGCTGTTCGGCGTGTCCGTACTCGATCCCTGCGCCGTCGTGGTGAAGTACGGCACCCAGGCGGCGCGCGCCAGGGCGACCGAGAGGTCGTCCACCTGCGGGTTGTAGCGCGCGATCTGGATGCCGAGATTGTTGTCGAGGGCGAGCCGCACAGCTTCGTCAATCGTGAGCCGGCGAACCTGTTCGCCTGTCGTTTGCGCAGCTCCCGGTGCCGCGGCAATCGCACCGAGGAAGAAGGCGAGGACCGCCGTGAACGTCGTTCGCATTGAACTACTCCTGACACGTGAACGCACTGATACCTGATACCTGATACCTGAAACCTTACCGAAGCCCCCAATGGCAGATGTATGAACGTATGATGACATTGTGATTACGGATTCGGTGCTCGATCGGTTTCGACGCGTCGGCGCGCTGCTCGAGGGACATTTCAGGTTGACCTCGGGGATGCACAGTCCCGGGTACCTGCAATGCGCGCTGGTGCTGCAGCATCCGGCCGAGGCCGAGGCGTGCGGCGCCGCGATTGCCGATCGTGTCCGTTCGCTGGCTCCCGATGTCGTGCTTTCGCCGGCGCTCGGCGGCATCGTGATCGGCCAGGAAGTGGGGCGCGCGCTGGGCGTGCGGGCGATCTTCGCGGAGCGGCAGGACGGCAGGCTGACGCTGCGACGTGGCTTCTCTCTCGCGCCGGGCGAGCGGGTGCTGGTCGTCGAAGATGTCGTCACCACCGGCGGTTCGACGCAGGAGACGATCGACGTCGCCCGCGCGGCGGCGGCGACAGTCGTCGGAGCTGCGGCCATCATCGATCGCAGCGGCGGCAAGCAGCGCATCGACGTGCCGTTCCACGCGCTTGCCACCATTTCACTGCCGACGTACGAAGCCGAGTCGTGCCCGTTGTGTGCGGAGGGAACGCCGGTGGTCAAACCGGGATCCAGAACGTAACCACGAAGGCCGTGCGGCAGACCCGCGTTTAGCGACCTTCGTGGTAAAGCATGCGCACCCTTAAGATCACACTCGCCTACGACGGCACGCGGTTCGTGGGCTGGCAGCGTCAGGCAGAAGGCGACTCGATTCAGGGACTGGTCGAAGACGCGCTCGCACAATTCGAGGGCGCACCCGTGATGGTTCATGGCGCTGGCCGTACCGACGCCGGTGTCCACGCGCTGGGTCAGGTGGCGAGCGCCTCAGTCAGCTTCACACACTCCGTGGACACCGTCGTCCGCGCGTTGAATGCCCGGTTGCCCGGCGACATCCGCGTGCTTGAGGTTGCCGACGCCGCCGCCGAGTTTCACGCTCGCTTCAGCGCAACTTCGAAGACGTATCGCTATCAGCTCCGGACAGGAGGTGTCGGTGATCCGTTCACGCGGGCGTTCACGTGGCAGATGCCGGAATCACTCGACGTTGACGCGATGCGCACTGCAGCGGGACTGCTCGTTGGCAGGCACGACTTCGCAGCGTTTCAGAGCACGGGCACGGACACGAACAGCACCGTGCGGACGATCTTTCGATCCGAGATCCGCGGACCAGACCAGGCGGAGGGGTCCCCGCTGTTGACGACCGGGTCCGCGCCACCGACGACAGGGTCCGCACCGCTCATGTTCGAAGTGACTGGCGATGGCTTTCTCCGCCATATGGTACGGGCGATCGTCGGGACGCTCGTCGAGATCGGCCGCGGCTGGCGGTCCGTTGAATCGATGACGCAGCTTCTCTCCGGTGGCACACGTGCGCAGGCGGGTGCGACCGCGCCGCCCCACGGATTGTTCCTCGTTCGTGTCGACTATGATTAGAAGTCGCCGTGTGTAGGGGGATGAGCACGCGCCGTGTCTAGCGAAGAACTCCTGGCGTGGATTCCGGCGGGCCACCCGGACGAAATGCTGGTCCGGCAAATCAACTTCGAGCGGCTGCCGGAACACATCGCCATCATCATGGACGGCAACGGGCGATGGGCGGCCCAGCGTCACCTGCCGCGGGTCGAGGGACACCGCGCCGGCATCGATGCCGTACGCGACACCGTCGAGACCGCGGCGCGGCTCGGCATCAAGGTGCTGACGCTCTACGCATTTTCCATCGAGAACTGGAAGCGTCCGGCTGCCGAGATCAGCACGCTGATGATGCTGCTGAAGCGGTATCTCCGATCCGAGCTGAAGACGCTGCTGACCAACGACATCCGGTTCCGGGTGATCGGGCGCATGGACGATCTTGCAGACGACATCCAGGACGAGCTGCGTGCGGCGATGGATCGGACCGCCGCCGACACCGGAATGTTGTTCAACATTGCGCTCAACTACGGCGGCCGCGCAGAAATTGTCGACGCTGCACGCCGGGCGATTGAATCGGGCATACGTCCAGAGGATCTCGACGAACAGCGGTTTTCCGGCTTCCTGTACACGGCGGGGCAACCCGATCCCGATCTGCTCATTCGCACCAGCGGCGAAATGCGCGTGAGCAACTATCTCCTGTGGCAGATTGCGTACGCCGAGATTTACGTGACGGAAACGCTCTGGCCCGACTTTCGCCGCCGCCACCTGCTCGAGGCGGTGCTGGCGTACCAGAAACGAGAACGGCGCTATGGCGGCATCAGCATGGGACAAGCCCGCGCCAAATGACGCGTGTCATCAGCGGCATCATCCTTGCCGCCGCGGTGGTTGCCGCCATTCTCCTTCTTCCGTTCGCCGGCTTGCGTCTTCTGGCATGCCTGGTCGCAGGCGTCGCGGCCGACGAGTACGTTCGCATCACGAGCGCGGCGCGCGGACTCTCGCGGTGGATCGTGATCGCCGTTGTCGTTTACACCTGCTGGTGGGCCGCCGTTCCAGCTCCCCTCAGCATCGTGGTGCTCGCGATTGTCGTCATACTGTGGCTGGCATTCGCCGTTCTGCGTGAGTCCCGGAGCCTTCAGCAGGCGGCCGTCGATCTGGTCGCGCCGATCTACATTGGCGCGCCGCTCGGAATGCTGGTTGCGCTGCAGACGCTTTCGGGACCCAGGGCCACGCTGTTGCTCGTGGCGACGATCGTCGTCAGCGACTCGGCGCAGTACTACACAGGCCGCGCGTTCGGCCGCCGGCCGCTCGCGCCCACGATCAGTCCAAAGAAGACGATTGAAGGGGCCGTCGGCGGTGTCATATTCGGTGCGTTGTTCATGGCCATCGCGATTTCCTTCGCGTTCCCGGCGACACCAATCGTGGTCCGGATTCTCCTTGGCCTCGTGATCGTGTTTCTGGGGATTACCGGCGACCTCTTCGAATCGCAATTGAAGCGCGCAGCGTCTCTTAAAGACAGCTCGACGTTGATTCCCGGGCATGGCGGTGTGCTCGACCGCATCGATGCGCTGCTGTTTGCGATCCCCGTTTTCTACTTCATGGTCCTGCAGGGCCGCGTCGCGTGAAGAGCCTCGCGATCCTCGGATCGACCGGCTCCATCGGCCAGAGCGCGCTCGCTGTCGTCGACGCGTATCCCGATCGCCTCCGCGCCGCGGCGCTTGCGGCGGGCGACAACGCTACGCTTCTGGCCGAACAGGTGCGACGGTATTGCCCCGAAATCGTCGGCATGGCGACCACCGATGCCGCGGATCGATTGAAGACGTGTCTCGCCGAAGCCCCTGGCGAAGGCGGGCGGGCGCGCGCCGGCCGGGAGGTGCGCACCGTCTACGGCCCTGAGGGCCTCCTGGCGGTGGCGACGCATCCATCCGTCGACATCGTCATCTGCGCCTCGTCAGGAACCGCAGGTCTCGAGGCCGTGATCGCGGCAATCGAGCATGGCAAGACCGTCGCGCTCGCCAACAAGGAGGTGCTCGTCATGGCGGGGCAGCTCGTGACCGACGCGGCGCGCCGCCACGGTGTCGCCATACTCCCGGTCGATAGCGAGCACAACGCCATTCACCAGTGTCTGCACGGACGCAATCACACCGAGATCAAGCGGCTGATTCTGACAGCGTCGGGCGGACCATTCCGGCAGTTCAGCGCGGACGCGCTCGACACCGTTGACGCCGCGGCCGCACTGCAGCATCCGACGTGGCGCATGGGGCGCAAGATCACGATCGATTCCGCGACGCTGATGAACAAAGGCCTCGAGGTGATCGAGGCGCACTGGCTGTTCGGCGTCTCGGCCGAACAGATCGACGTCGTCATCCATCCGCAGTCAATCGTGCATTCGCTGGTGGAACTGATTGACGGATCGATCATTGCGCAGCTCGGGATCACGGACATGCGGCTGCCGATTCAGTACGCCTGCTCGTATCCGGATCGCTGGGATGCGCGATCGCTGCCGACGCTGGACCTCCTGCGTGCCGGACATCTCGATTTTCACGCCCCTGCACGCGACCGCTTCCCGTGCCTCGATCTCGCCTATCGCGCGTTGAGAACCGGCGGCACCCTCCCCGTCGTCTTAAACGCAGCCAACGAGGTCGCCGTCGAACATTTTCTCGACGGGAAGCTCGGCTTTACGGCGATCCCGCGCGTCATACAGGAAACGATGGACGCGCACGACGTGGAAAAAGTGACGACCGTCGATGTGGTACGACGCGTGGATAGATGGTCGCGGGAGTGCGCCCGGCACAGAGCTCAGGCGCTAGAATTGAACGCGTGACGACAATCCTGGCGTTTCTGTTCGTCCTCGGCGTGCTCGTATTTGTCCACGAGCTCGGACACTTCGTCGCGGCCCGTCGCATCGGCGTTCGCGTGCTCACTTTTTCGCTCGGCTTCGGGCCCAAGCTCGTGTCCACCCGCCGTGGCGACACGGAATACGCCATCAGCGCCATCCCGCTCGGCGGCTACGTGAAGATGGCCGGTGAAAGCCTGGACGACCCGCGCAGCGGGGCGCCCGACGAGTTCCTCTCGAAAACGAAGTGGCAGCGGTTCCAGGTGCTGATCATGGGACCGGTGATGAATATTGTCCTGGCCGTTGTCGTGATGGCCGTCGTGCTGGCGCAGGGCGCCGAAGTGCCCGCCTATCACGATCAACCACCGGTTATTGGCTCGGTGAAGTCCGGCTCGCCGGCGGCAACGGCGGGGCTGCGACGTGGTGACCGCGTCCTTGCCGTTGATGACACGGCCGTCGACACCTGGGACAGGTTCGATGTCGAAGTAGCGACGCGGCCGAATCGAGAAATCGCGTTGACGTTCCTGCGCGACGGGCAGACGCGCTCGGCCGCGCTGCGCACATCCTCCGAAGGCAGATTCCAGGTCGGCAAGATCGGTGTGTCTCCCGACTCCACGCCCGTCGTCGCTTCGCTCGTGAAAGGTGACGTCGCGGAGAGGGCCGGTTTGAAGCCGGGCGACCTCCTGCTCGCCGTCAACGGCGAGGTGATGACGCAGCCAACGCTACTCACCGATGCGATCTCGAGAAACGCGGGCAAGCGCACCGACATCCTGATCAAGCGCAATGGTCAGGAGATGCACATCGAGCTCACGCCGGAGAAGCGGGGCGACCGCGGAATGATTGGGATCTTCTTCGGTGAGCAGACGAAATCGTTCAAGCCGGCACCACTGGAAGCCGTGAAGCTCAGCATCTCACGCAACATCGAATTTGGTGGCCTGATCTTCAAGACTCTGGGCGGACTCTTCGTCGGCACGACGTCTCCGCGGCAGTTGATGGGGCCGATTGCCATTGCCCAGCTTTCAGGTGAATCCGCGACGGCAGGGTGGATTTCCCTCTTCACGCTGATGGCGTCCATCAGCCTCAATCTTGGTCTGCTGAACCTGATGCCTATCCCTGTCCTCGATGGTGGGCACATCCTCATCATGGCGCTCGAAGGGATCGCCCGGCGCGACTTCAGCGCGCAGGTAAAGGAGAAGATGCTGCTGGCCGGGTTTGTGCTGATTTTGCTCCTCATGGTCACGGTGATTTACAACGACCTCACGCGCATCAGTTGGATTGAACGTCTGATGCCGTGGAGAAATTAAGGAGGCACTCCAGATGTTTCGCATTCAACTGGTTGCCGTCGCGGCAATCGTGGCGGCGGCGCTCGCGGCGCCCGTCGCTGCACAGCAGCAGAATTACGCGCAGGTAACACAGGCCGACATTCAGCGGCTGCAGGACAGCGTCTTCCAGGCCGGCTCGGACGTCCAGCAGCTGAAGAACCGCGACGCGGCGCGCGCGTCGCAGCTGCAGGCGCAGCTCGACGACCTCCGTGACGAGGTCATCTATCTGAAGGTGAAGCTGCGCAAGGAGGGGACGCTGCAGCGCAGCGAGTACGCCAGCGTTCGCGATCGGCTCGACGACCTGCGTTCGCAGGCGAGCAACTACACGACGAACTACACGCCATCGACATCCACCAACACGGCCACTGCGTCGGCTGGAACGACCTCCAATCGCGCCGCGGCCACCACTGCGACGCCGTCCGGCACGTCCTCGTCGACATCCTCGTCAACGGCTCGAACGACGGCCTCAACGACTCCTGCGGCATCGGGATCTCAGGTCGAAGTGCCGTCGGGCACGGAGATCGACGTGCGGCTGACCAACGCGCTGAACTCCGGAACGGCGCAGGTTGAGGATCGGTTCGAGGGAACGACGCTCGTCGATCTGAATATCAACGGCCGCACCGTAATTCCCGCCGGTTCCGTGATGCGCGGTGTCGTCACCGCGGTGGACCCCGCGACGCGCACCAATCGCACGGCGAAGATGACCGTCAGCTTCGACCAGGTGACGATCAACGGCCGCGCGTACCCGATTCGCGGCACGGTGACGCAGACGATTCAGGGTGAAGGGATCAAGGGCGAGGCCGGCCGCATCGCGACGGGCGCGGGCGTCGGCGCGGTGCTCGGCGGCATCCTCGGAGGCGTGAAAGGCGCGATTCTCGGCACCGTCATCGGCGGCGGCGGCATCACCGCGGCAACCGAGGGCAAGGAAGTCGAGCTGCCGCAGGGGTCGGTGCTGCGCGTCAGGCTCGATTCGCCGGTGCAGATCTCGACGGCTCGATAACCACGAAGACCATTCGGCGACCACGAAGCTCACGAAGCATCACGCTGTTTTCGTGGGCTTCGTGACATGTCGCGGGAGCGACCTTCGCGGTTAGTTCTTTTTGGCCAGTGCTGAAGCGATCAGCGCCGCATGCGACGCGGGATCCTGATGAATCGCGTTGCGGTTCGCTTCTTCCGATTTCCCCAGCGGAATACTCAGGTTCTTCCATTCCTCGCCTCGGTACGACTTGGCAAGAAACACCAGCTGGCCGACGTGATAGCAGATGTGCGCGAGCGCCCGGTGCAGCGCGTCGTGTACAGCAAAGGACTGGCCTCGGATTGTGACGGTCTGCTGCAGGTGCGCGTCGGTGAGCTCGCCGAGGGCGCCGAAGAGCGCCTCCCACCCACCGTTCCATTTCGCCAGCAAGTCTTCACGCGTCACCGTGCGAGCCGTGAACTCCTCGTCACGGTGCCGCCAGGGCTTCTCGCCGTCGCTCGTCAGGAAATCGGTGAACCGCGAGCGGAGATTGCCGCCGACGTGCCACACGAGGATTGCGGCTGAATTCGAACCAGCGCGCGGATCGCCCAGCGCGAGCTCCTCGTCCTTGATCTGCGCCAGCGCGGCATCGCCGAGAGCCTTGTAGCGGCGGAATTCGCCGGCGACGGAGGAAACCACTGAGGTCACGACGACCAGTTTAACCACTCTGGGTGTCCTTCGTGACCTTCGTGGTTAAACCGCCCGCGCGACTTCCTTCATTGCCATCTTCGCCGCCGCGATCGTCTTTGTCACGTCGCGATCGGTGTGCGCCGCGGACAGAAACCACGCCTCGAACTGGGAGGGTGGCGGATAGATGCCTCGGTTCAGCATCCCGCGGAAGAAAATCGCGTAGGCGGACGTATTGGAACCGAGAGCGGATGCGTAATCGCGCACCGGCGACGCCGTGAAGAACGGCGTCAGAAGCGATCCGAACGCGTTGACCTGCAGCGGGACATTCGCGGCGCGTGCAGCGTCGGCGAGCCCGGCCGCAAGCATCACCCCGCGGCGCGCGAGCTCCTTGTACAGCCGGGGCGACAGCCGTTCGAGCGCCCAGATGCCGGCCGTCATCGCAATCGGATTTCCCGAGAGCGTACCGGCCTGATAGACGGCCCCGGCAGGCGCCACCATCTCCATGATCTCGGCTCGCCCGCCGTAGGCGCCGACCGGCAGGCCGCCGCCAATGATCTTGCCGAGGCAGGTCATGTCGGGCCTGATGCCGAACAGCTCCTGCGCGCCGCCGGCGGACGCGCGAAAGCCGGAGATCACCTCGTCGAAAATCAGCAGGCTTCCCTGTCGCGTGCAGAGCGCCCGCAGGCCGGCAAGGAATCCGTCTGCCGGCGGTACCAATCCCATGTTGCCGGCGATCGGTTCAACGACGACGGCGGCGATCTGTCCCTGATGCGCCTCGAAGAGCGCCGATACCGAGGCGAGGTCGTTATAGCGCGCATTCAGTGTGTCTGCCGCGACCGCCGCGGGGACCCCCGGACTCGTCGGAATGCCGAGCGTCGTCGCACCCGACCCGGCCTTCACGAGGAAGGCATCACCGTGTCCGTGATAGCACCCTTCGAACTTGATGATGCGATCGCGCCTCGTGAACGCCCGCGCGACGCGCACCGCACTCATTGTCGCTTCGGTTCCGGAGCTGACGAAACGGACCCGCTCCATGGAAGGCACGAGCGTGCGTACCAGCTCGCCGAGATCGTTTTCGAGGGGGCTGGGGGCACCGAAGCTGGTGCCGCGCCTGGCGGTGGCGTTGATGGCCTTGATCAGGCCGCGCGGCGTATGGCCGTGAATGAGCGGTCCCCACGACATCACGTAGTCGACGTAGCGGTTGCCGTCCACATCTTCGATCGTCGAGCCGGAGGCTTTCGTGATGAATAGCGGCGTCCCGCCGACCGACTTGAAGGCGCGGACGGGGCTGTCGACGCCGCCCGGGAGAATCCCCGCCGCCTGCGTGAAAAGCTTCCGGGACTTCGTCGCTTGCTTCATGGTGTATAAGGAGTCCGCAATTCGGACCGCGATTCTCGACCGACCCTGGGCCGCCGCGTCAATCAGACACCTCTCCGCGGTGCGGAGACGGAGGCTGTTACATGAAGCGTATCCTGCGGAGTTTGTCTATCGTATCGCTGGTTCTTCCAGGTGTCGCGGCGGTTCTTCTGCTCACAGGCGGGGTGGCGTGGGCGCAGCTGTCGACCGCGCAGCTCACAGGCAAGGTCACCGATCCGAGCGGCGCCGTCCTGCCCGGCGTCACGGTCACCATGACGCAGACCGATACGCGGGCCACCCGAAGCGTGGTGACCGACGCGACCGGGACCTATTTGCTCCTGAACCTGCCGACGGGTCCCTACCAGCTCGAGGTCTCGCTGCAAGGGTTCCGCACGTACGTCCAGAACGGCATCGTGCTGCAGGTTGCCGCCAGCCCGACGATCAACATCGTCCTGCCGCTCGGTGACGTCGCGGAGACTGTCACCGTCGAGGGCGCGGCGCCGCTGGTCGATGTGAAGAGCGCCGGCGTCAGCACCGTCGTGACGCAGGATCGCATCGTCGAGCTCCCGCTTCAGGGACGTCAGGTCACCGACCTCATCGTGCTGGCCGGATCGGCCGTTCAGACAGGACAACCGCCCAATCATCACTTTCAGGGTGGGGCCAACATCGCGGTGGCCGGCGGCCAGATGTTCGGTGTGGCCTACGTCCTCGACGGCGCGGTGCACAACGATATGCAGAGCAGCGACGGTCTGCCGCTGCCGTTCCCCGACGCGCTTCAGGAATTCCGCGTGGCGACCAGCGGCCTCTCGGCGCAGAACGGGATGCGCGCGGGCGCGGAGGTCAACGCCGTCACCAAGTCCGGCACCAACACGTTCAGCGGGAACCTGTTCGAGTTCTACCGCGATCACCGGTTCAACTCGATCAACCGCTTTGCGCCGATTCTGTCAAACGGCAAGCAGAAAGACGATGGGCTGCGGCGCCATCAGTTCGGCGGGACGCTGGGCGGTCCGGTGGTGCGCAACAAGCTGTTCTTCTTCGCCGGCTACCAGGGGACCAACACGCACCAGCAGGCCAACGCGAACGTCACGTTCGTGCCGACGCCGGCGATGATGGCCGGCGACTTCACGGCGATCACCTCGCCCGCGTGCAACAGCGGCAGGCAGATTCTCCTGCGTGGGCCGTTCGTGAACAACCAGATCAACCCGGCGCAGTTCAGCCCGGCCGCCGTGAAGCTCACCTCGTATCTGCCGACGCCGACCAATCCCTGCGGTGAAATCCGGTGGAACACCGGCGGTCCCGGCGGCGAGCGCAACGACCAGCAGATCGTCACCAGGGTCGACTACCAGCGCACCTCGAACCATTCGCTCTTCGGACGGTACATGGCCACGCTCCAGAAGCAGGGCATCCCAAATACCACCAACGTCATCGAGGCGCAGAGCAACCTCAACGTGGGCATCGACAACCTCGCGGAGTCCGCCGCGTTTGGCGACACGCGCGTCTTCGGACCGGAGCTGGTCAACGCCATCCGCGCAACCTACAACCATACGAACGTCGATCGCTACAATCTGCCGGCGATCGAGCCCAAGGACATCGGCATCAACGTCTACAGCTACGAGCCGCATCGCATGAACGTGAACGTGACCGGAGCATTCGTCTTCGGCACCAATGCGGGCTACGGCACGACGCACACGAGAACCTATCAGGTCAGCGACGATCTGACGCTTGTTCGAGGGAACCACCAGCTCGCGATGGGCGCGAACCTCGCGTACTGGAGGACGTACATCGAGACGTGCGCACGCTGCGGCGGCCAGTGGGATTTCAACGGACAGGTGACCGGCCTGGGGATGGCCGACTTTCTGATCGGCAGGCTTTCCAACCTCGAACATGGCGGGCCTGGCGGAGTGGGACACCACACGCGGTACCTGGGCGTCTATGCCCAGGATGCGTGGCGCGCGTCCGGCCGCGTGACGCTGAATGCGGGTCTTCGCTGGGAGCCGTACTTCGGCCAGCAGCTCGCGCCGCCGTTCGGGATCGCCGATTTCAGCATCGAGAACTTCCGTCAGGGCATCAAGAGCTCCGTGTTTCCGAACGCGCCGGCCGGATTGATTTACGGGAGCTGGAGCGGCGCACCGGCGGACGCGGGATTCCCCTCCGGCAGATCCGGCATGAAGACTCAGTGGCGGAATCTCTCACCACGTCTCGGTGTGGCGTGGGACATCAGAGGGGATGGCCGCATGGCGCTTCGGTCCTCCTACGGCATCGCCTATGACTTCCCGGTCGGAGATTTTCTGTTCCTGCAAACCTCCGCGCCGCCCTTCGGCAACCGCGTCTCGGTTCCCTCTCCTCCGGGCGGCTTCGACAATCCCTATGGCGCGATCCCCGGCGGCGATCCGCATCCGATCACGGGCATCCCGCATGTGACCAGCAGGAATACAGCGTTTCCACTCGGCGGCGCGTTTGGCGCGATCACCCCCGATATCAACTCGCCGCGCACCCAGTCATGGAACGTCACGTTCGAACGGCAGATCGGATCGCAATGGTCCGCGGCCGTCAGTTATCTGGGAAGCTACTCCGACCGCCTGTGGGATCTCGTTCCCGGCAATCCCGCCAGGTTCATGGGACTCGATCCCTGCACGATTAACGGCATCTCGTATCCCGTGTGCAGTACGACCGCGAACACGAACCAGCGGCGCGCGTTGTACCTGGCGAATCCGAAGGAAGGGCAGCTCATCGCCAATCTCGACATCATCGACGACATCAACACGTCCGTGTACCGCGGGTTGAAGCTGTCGGGCGAGCGCCGCTCCTCGAATGGCCTGAGCCTGAACGGCAACTACACGTGGTCGTATTGCTTCGGCGTCGAGATGACCCCGAATCAGAATCAGTTCGGCCAGGGACCGACCAACCCCGATGACTTCAAGATGGAGAACGGCAACTGCAGCTTCAACCGGACGCACATCGTCAACGTGACAGCCGGGTACGAGACGCCGCGGTTCGCGAGCCGCGCCCTTCGTCTGGTCGCGTCGGACTGGCGCGTGTCGGGAATTCTGACGGCGAGCTCGGGGAGCTGGCTCAACATCACCACGGGACGGGACAACGCGCTGAACGGACAGCAGCCGACCAAGCAGCGCGTCAATCAGGTCAGCGACGACGTGTATGGGCCCAAGACCCTGAACCAGTACCTGAATCCGGCCGCGTTCGCGCAGCCGAATCCCGGGACGTACGGCAATTTCGTCCGCAACGGCATTCGTGGCCCGGGGCAGTGGGTGATCAACCTGGCGCTGTCGAGACTGGTCGCACTTGGCGGCACGCGCAACGTCGAGTTCCGTGTGGAGGCGTTCAACCTCTTCGACCATTTCAATTGGGGGGTACCGGTGACCAATTTCGGTGCCGGGAACTTCGGCCGCATCACGTCACAGGCCACCGACCCGCGAATTTTCCAGTTCGGTATCAAGTACGGTTTCTGATGACCGGCGAACGTGTTAACGTTTGCGCTACCGAGGAGAGGTCACCGTGAGAAACGCAGTTCTCGGGTTCATCGCGATCATCGCCGTCAGCCTCGCGGTGTCGGCGCGGGGACAAAATGCGCAGCAGCGCCAGGGACAACGGACGGCGCCGCAGGGACAGGCGCAGGGAGGGGCGCCGAGCCCGCAATCCGAGCAGGGACGGCTGCCCGCGAGGCTCTCGGGAGAATTCACGCCGCTCGCAAAGCCAGACATTGCCAACGGCCCCGTGCCGCGCATGCCTGACGGCCATCCGGATCTCTCGGGTCCATGGGTCGGAGGAGGCTCCAACAGCGACATCGAGAAAGATGGCGGGCTCAAACCCGGAGAGCTGCCACTGCTCCCGTGGGCGAAGCAGCTGCGCGAATCGCGCAAAGAAGAAGATGAGCCGTACTTGTATTGCACGCCAATGAGCGTGCCGCGCGTGAATCCCTATCCGTGGCGCTTCGTGCAGTCGGTCACCGCCAATGGCCTGGGCACGATCTACGTGATCCACGAGAACGGCGACGCCGGCGGCGTCCGCAAGATCTTCATGGATGGACGCAAGCATCCGCCTGCCGACGAATTGCTGCCGACGTGGTGGGGCCATTCGATCGGCCGCTGGGAAGGCGACACGCTCGTGATCGACACCGTCGGTTACAACGACAAGTTCTGGTTCGACAGCCGCGGCACGCCGCACACGACTCAGCTCCACACGATCGAGCGGTGGACGCGCACCAACTTCGGGACGATGATCAACGAGTTCACGCTCGACGATCCGGGCGCGCTGGAACATCCGGTGCAGTTGAAGTTCACCGCGCACGCGCAGCCGCCCGGGTCGGAGCTGATGGAGTTCATCTGCACCGAGAACAACCAGTACGGCGTGGCCGCCGACATCCCGAACATCTATCGTGAGAAGGGCTATGGCCTCGAAGTGCAGCCGCCCACGCAGAAGTGAGGAGGATTCGATGAAGACGACGGTCGGCATCCTGGCGGCTGCATTCGCACTCTTCGGTCTCGCGGCGCCGTCGGCAGCGCATCACTCCTTTGCCGTCGAATACGACAAGGAGAAGCCGGTTCAGGGCACGGGGGTCATCTCCAAGGTCGAGTGGACCAATCCGCACATGCGCGTCTACATCGACTGCACCGACGAGAAGGGCGTCGTGACGACGTGGAATCTCGAGCTCGGGAGCCCCAACAGCGTCATTCGACGCGGATGGAAGCCGTCGGATCTGAAACAGGGAGCGAAGATTTCCTTCAAAGGATTTGGCGGACGGAAGGTGCTGACGAGGGCCGCGGCCGATGTCCTGACGCTAGCGGATGGACGGTCGTTTGCCGGCGCCTCGGGCGCTCCGGATGGAACGCCCGAACAATACGGTGTCGGCGCGGGCGTGCCGATTCCGTAAATTCAAAATGCAAAATGCAAAATGCAAACACTGCGATTTTGCGGCATCGGGGTGAACGTCGCAGCGACTTTCACCGAGTTGCCCGCACAAGGCACCGTTTGCATTTTGCATTTTGAATTTTGAATTAGAGAACACGCGCAGCATCGCGTGCGTAATACGTGATGATGATGTCGGCGCCTGCCCGCTTGATCGCGGTCAGCGTTTCGAGCATGCCGCGCCGTTCGTCGATCCATCCTTTCGCGGCTGCCAGCTTCAACATCGCATACTCGCCGCTGACGTGATATGCGGCCGTCGGCTGGTTGAACTCCCGCTTCACGCGCGAAATCACATCCAGGTAGTGCAGGGCGGGCTTCACCATGATGATGTCCGCGCCCTCCTCGAGATCGGTCTCCACCTCACGAAGCGCCTCTTCGACGTTGGCCGGATCCATCTGATGGCTCCGGCGGTCGCCGAACTGCGGCGCTGAGTCGGCGGCGTCGCGGAACGGACCGTAGAACGCGGAGCAGTACTTTGCCGCGTAGGACATGATCGCGACGCGATCGAGGCCGCGCTCGTCGAGCAGGGTGCGAATGGCCGCGACGCGGCCGTCCATCATGTCGGAGGGCGCGACGATATCCGCACCGGCAACGGCATGTGACAGCGCCGCGTCGGCGACATGGGCGACTGTCACGTCGTTGAGGATCTCTTCGCCCTCGAGGATGCCGCAGTGCCCGTGCGAGGTGTATTCGCAGAGGCACACGTCGGTGATGACGATCAGGTCCGGCACCTCGCGCTTGAGCGCGCGCACCGCGTTCTGGACCGGTGCATCGGGGTCCGACGCCTTCGAACCGGTTGCGTCCTTGCTGTCTGGCAGCCCGAACAGCAACACGCCCAGCACGCCATCAGCCTTCGCCGCCGCGGCCTCTTTCACCGCTTCATCGACGGACAACTGGCACACGCCAGGCATCGAGCTGACCTCTCGGCGTACGCCGCGCCCCTCACAGATGAAAAGCGGAAGGATGAAGCAGTCGGGCGTCAGCCGCGTCTCGCGCACGAGGCTGCGGATGGCTTCGGTGCGCCGCAACCGGCGGGGTCGCCGAGTCAACGCGAGGCGTGCCGTGGAAGTCTGGATGGCCATAGCTGCGATCTTAAGCCTGAAGGCGGAGGCCTACGCTCCTCGCGCCTTGACCCCTGATTCCTGAGCCGCGTAATGGGCGGCGATGGCGTCCACGAGGGCGGGAACCGTATAGGTTTTAGGCTGAATGGTCACGTGAATCCCCAGCTGCCGCGCGGCGTCGGCAGTGACGGGTCCAATCGTGGCGACAACCGTGTTCCTCAGCAGATCTGCCACCTGCTCGGCGCCGTGGATCTTCGCGAAATTGCGGATGGCCGACGGACTCGTGAATGTCGCGACGTCAACCTTTCCCTCGAGCAGCATCCCGTAAATATCAGGGTCGCCCTCGCGCTGCGCGTCCTCGAGCATGGTGCGGTACGCGATCACCTCGGTGACATCTGCTCCGGCTTCGCGCAGCTGCTCGGCAATGACTTCGCGTCCTATGTCGGCCCGCGGCAGCAGCACGCGGACGCCTTCCATCGGTCCCTGGGCCAGGAGCGACGCAACCACGGCGTCGGCGCGGAACTCGCGCGGAATCAGATCCACCTTGATCCCGTACGTCGCCAGCTTGTCAGCCGTCGCCGTGCCTGATGTGCAGATGCGCGGCCCCTTCAGCGCGCGTACGTCGCGCTCCCCATCCAGGAGCGCCGTCATGAACGCATCGACCGCGTTGGCGCTCGTGAAGATGATCCAGTCGAATGCTTCCGGGTTTGCCGCCGCCCGAAGCAGCGGATCGGGGTCCTCGGGCGGACCCATGCGGATCATCGGCGCCTCGATGGATTCAGCTCCAAGCGCCGTCAACCGATCGATCAGTTCCGCCGCCTGGTCTCGAGGGCGTGTCACGAGCACTCGTTTGCCGAACAACGGGCGCGAGTCGTACCACCGCAAGTGTTCGCGAAACCCGGCGACACGCCCGGCGACGAGCACTGCCGCCTGCCGGCGCCGCGCGTGCTCCCGCACAATCGTCAGCAGCTCCTGCATCGTCCCCGACAGCGTCTCCTGGCTCGGGAGTGTTCCGTTGTAGATGATCGCGGCCTGAGCATCGGCGGGCCATCCCTTGCTCATGAGCGCTTCCAACACGCGAGGAAGCTGCTGAGCGCCCGCGTAGCAGACGATCGTCCCCTCGAGCCTGGCCAGGCTCGCCCAGTCGATGTCCGGAGGCGTGCGGCTTTCGTCCTCGAAGCCGCGCACCAGCGTAATGGTGTCGCCGCCGCCGGGGTACGTCACCGGTACGCCCGCATACGCCGGCGTGGCCAGCCCCGCAACCAGCCCGGGCACGACTTCGTACGGGATGCGATGCTCGTGAAGGAAGAGCGCTTCGGCTCCGCCTGGTTCGAAGACGAACGGGTCGCCGAATTTCAGCCGCGCAACCAGCTTGCCTTCGCGCGCCTTTTCGACCAGCAGGTAGCAGATGGCGTCCTGCGCCATGGGTTGAGGAGACGCCGCGCCGACGTTAATCAGCTCCGCGCCCTGCCGCGCATATTTCAGCAGCCGTGCGGGAACAAGATCATCGTAGACGACGACGTCGGCCGCGCGCAGATGGTTGAGCCCGTGGACGGTGATCAGTCCGGGATCGCCCGGACCTGCCCCAATCAGATAGACGGCGGGGCGTCTCACGGCTGGAGGCCTTCGACCGCCGCGTGCGCTCGCTGGACTTCCGCGAGGATCTGGTCCGCGCCCAGCGACAGCAACTCGTCGGCTGCCGCTCCTCCCACGATGTGTGGTTCTGTCATTGAACCGCGCGATTCTGCGCGAATCGCCCTCGTGCCGTCCAGCGAAAGTACGACGGCGACAAGCGACATCTCACCGTTGAGGATCTGCGCGTGGACGCCAATCGGCATCTGACAGCCGCCGCCAAGCGTCGTCACCACCGCGCGCTCCGCCTCGAGCGCGGCTCTCGCCGGCGGATCGTCGACTGCCGCGACGGCGCCGGCGACACGTCGATCCTCGGAGCGAATCTCGACCGCGATGATGCCCTGTCCGGGCGCGGGAACGCAGGCGGCGATCGGCAGGACGCAGGAGATCCGCGCGCGATGCTCAAGCCGAATCAAACCCGCTGACGCAAGCACGATTGCATCGTACTGTCCTTCATCAAGTTTACGAAGTCGCGTCCCGAGGTTGCCGCGGATAGGAAGAAATGCTGCGCGGGGAAAGAGACGGGCGAGCTGCGCCGTTCGCCTGACGCTGCTGGTGCCGATGCGCGGGGTTTCAGCGAGCCGCGAAACGAGCTCCTCGAAGCCAACCGTACCGCTGTTCGCGGGCAGGA
>Ga0075434_100001770_pt1 | contig 18595 bp, 17 predicted proteins | sample RhiMethybrSRZTD3_FD_75298 | JGI IMG/M metagenome (GOLD analysis project Ga0075434, IMG submission 75298) | Populus rhizosphere microbial communities from Tennessee, USA - Rhizosphere MetaG P. TD hybrid SRZTD3 | ecosystem: Host-associated > Plants > Roots > Rhizosphere > Soil | place: USA... | reverse complement strand
CCATCAACAACGTGCGCTACGGCATCGAACAGTACTTCGTGCCGCAGGGCGAGGGTCCACGCCTCGAGGCGCTGGCCCGCGACAAGAAGCTCGCGGCCCTGATCGCCGTCGATGCCAGCGGCAATGCGGCCATCAAGGGCCTCCTCATCGATGGTCGGCTGCAGTACGAGGAGCCGCTTTTGTGAGTTGGCGCGCGCAACCGGGCGCGTGCTAAGACGTCTCCACGACCAGCCAACAGGGAGAGTGCCATGGCGATCACGCGTCACGAACCGTCTAAAATCTACTCCAAGGTGGTGGAAGCCAATGGCTTTGTGTTCACGGCCGGCATCGTCGCCGATGACGTCAAGCAGGATGCCAAGGGTCAGACCCAGCAGATTTTGAAAGAGATCGACCGGCTTTTGAAACTGGGCGGCACGGACAAGTCCAAGCTGGTCTCCGCCACCATCTGGGTCACCGACATTCGCAACCGGGATGCCATGAACGAGGCCTGGAACGCCTGGACCGGTGGCGAGAACCTCCCTGGTCGCGCCTGCATCGAGGCCGCGCTGGCCGATCCGCGCATGTTGGTCGAGATCGCCGTCGTCGCCGCCAAATAGGACAGCGACGGAGGCCAGGACTCCAATTCCTGACTTATCGAGGAAGCTTTTTTAAGACCGTCCCTCTGACGTGTGACGCAAATGCAGCGCCGCAGGCGCAAAGTAGCGCCTGCCGACCTTCGGCCGAAGCGGAATCGCGCAGCGTTCGTTAAGGCTTAGCCGAACACACGATGATCAGAAGGGCGGGAGCCATGAAAGGGGTTGCTGCAGCAATAAGCGTGGGCGCGCTCATCCTGGGACTTGTGCCCGCGGGCACGGCGGCCCAAGAGGGAATGGGGTTGGCCGGCATTCATGACTGGGTCAAAATTGGCGGCAAGACCTGTATGGCCGACCACTTCCATGATGGGCAGGGCACAGGCCCGACCAGGGCGCAGGCGCAGGCGGCCGCCGTCCGGGCTTGGGTGGATTTTACCGCCTGGGAGTACGGCCGGCGCTGGGCGAAATGGCAGAACTCCGTGTCAAAGTCAGGCAGCTGCTCGGGCGCGCGCGGCAACATCAGTTGCAACGTTTCCTCGCGACCCTGCGCCTATTGAGGCGCCCGCGGCTTAGAATGGATTCCACGTCTCCTTCGGCGTAAAGCGGATGTAGCCGATGTTGGCGCCGAGCCTCAGCCCCATGCCGGAGCGGATCGGTGCCATGATGACGCTGCCGTTGGTGACGAAGGTGGCGCCGACGCCGCCCACCAGGTAAGCCGAACCGTCGATACCGGTAAAGCTGGCGTACATCTGGTCCGGCGATCCCAAACGGTAGATGAGAAAAAGCGTCTTGGACCCCTCGGCACCGACGTCGGTGCCGAGCGAGGGGCCGTGCCAATAAATTTTCTGGCTGCCGCCGGCGCGCAGGTACAGCGTTCCCGAGCCATAGCGCACGCCCGCCAGCAGGGCCCCGCCACCTTCGGTGCCCAGGACGTAGCCCGTGGGACGGCCGCTCTTCTGGAACAAATACTCGATGACCGCCCCCAGGTTGGCTGAAACCTTCCCGAAGAAGCCGGCGCTTGCCGCCATGATTTCGTCGATCGCATAGCCGTCTTCATCCGGCGTGGGGTTGGCCGGCGGCAGCGGCGCCAAAGAGACCTGCGGGGGTGGCTCGAGCACGGCGACGTCGCGGGCCTGACCACCCTTGGTCTGGGCGGACCAGGCGCTGCTCTCCGGGGCCTTGTTGGCGCCCGCCGCCGATTTGGGCGCGGCACTTGGGGCGGGTGCCGGCGCCGGTTTTACCGGCTCGCGCGCCTTCGCCGCCTCGGCTGGCTTCTCGGCCTTCACTTTGGGTTCAGGCGCCACGGGGGCGGGCGGGGCCAGCATCTGGTCGAGCTTGGAGAGTGTGTAAGTCGTCTTGGCCTTGATAGTGGCCTGCAGCTCCAAGCTGGCCGCGCTCAGCTCGCCGATCTTGCTGCAGTCGGCCTCGCTGGTGGGCTCGATGCTGCCCAAGGTGTCGAGCTTGGCGAGCAAGTCGTTGGCCTGGGCGTTATAGGCCTCGATGCGCTCGTCCTGCACCGCCGCCATGGCCTTGTCCTCGAAATCGGCGTCAGACCAGGCTTTGCGCTCTTTGAGCTCGCGCATCTTGGCGCGCAGGCGTGGCGCGTTGTCGGCATTGAGCTTGCGCAAGGCGGCGCCGGCTTGGTCGACGGCCCTGCCGAAATCATCCTTGCTGCACTGGGCTGCTTCAGCCACGGAGAAGCCTCCGAGGCCCAGTGCCAGCGCCAATAAAATCACGTGCCACATGGCCGTGTCCTACTCATCGCTTGGCCATTGCTTGGCCATTTCTCGTGCGGACTTGGGCAAAACAAGGCCCGACTCGCACGAACCCGGCCCGACTGTGGCCTCCTTAGCGCTCGGGCACCAATTAAAATGCCGCAAACTTGGGGCACCGTTCCGCTTACGCTGAGGGCGTGCGAAGCTAGGCCATGCCAAATTCACTGACCCTGCCAAGGCTCACGCTCCCGGCAGCGCTCGCGCTCTGCGCCGCAATCATGCTTTTAACAGCGGCGCTGCTGGCGTGGATGGGTCACGTCCTCATTTGCAAGTGTGGCACCATCAAGCTTTGGCATGCCAGCCGCACCGATTCGGAAACCTCCCAACATCTAACCGACTGGTACACCTACAGCCATATCCTGCACGGCATTATCCTCTATTGGCTGACGGGCGTCCTGGCGCGGGGACGCTTGTCCGTTGCCGCCCGCTTGGTGATTGCCGTCTCCATCGAAGCGGCCTGGGAGGTGTTCGAGAACACCCCCTTTATCATCAACCGCTATCGCAGCGTCACGATCTCCAGGGATTACTTCGGCGACAGCATCGTCAATTCGCTGGCCGATATTGGCGCCATGATCCTGGGCTTTTTGCTGGCGGCGCGCTTGCCGGCCTGGGTCACGGTGGCGCTGCTGATCGCCGTCGAGCTCACCCTGCTTGTCCTGATCCGCGACAATCTGATCCTCAACGTCGTCATGCTGATCCATCCGACGGAGTGGTTGCGGACGTGGCAGGCGGGCGGTTGAGAGGCGACGGTCAGGAGCCTGTCGGGCCCGAGTACCGACCTAAATGTCGACCACCTCGAGAACGCCGGGAAGCGTGGCGATTGCTCCTTTCTGGGCGGGCGACACGTCAAAGCGGCGCTGCGGAAAAGTGATGCTGACCTCCCGCCCCTGAACCAGGAAGGACAGCGCAATTTCGCCCTTGCCTCCCGGCTTCAGTCTTTCCCCCAATTGGGCGAGATCGCGACACCCATTCTTGATCAGCCGGTCGGCATCCAAGACGACCTTCCACCCCTTCTGCACACTTGAGGCCGCCGCATCGAGCGACTGCACCGCCTGCGCGCGCAGCTTCAAGGCCTCCCCGTCACGCTCGCCCTCAACGGTCAGGAGCACCGCCGTGCCCGCCTCCAGCAGGGGACGTGCCGCAGCCAGGGTCTCGGCGAAGATGACCGCCTCGAATTGACCCGTCGGCTCGGAAAAGATGGCGAAGGCGAACTTGTTGCCCTTCTGCGAGCGCCGCTCGCGCACGGATACGACGATGCCAGCGATCCGGCCGGCCGCGGCACCCCGCTCGCAACGCGCTTCGAATTCGGCATAGCTCGACACCCCGAGCTTGGGGAGCGCGCTGGCGTAGGCATCGAGGGGGTGGCCCGACAGGAAGAAGCCGATCGCCTCGAATTCCTGTTGCAGGCGTTCCATCGGCGTCCAGGTCTCGGTCGGCCGCATGTCGACGGCCGCCTCGCCGGCACCGCCGCCGCCAAACAGATCACCGGTTCCCTGGGCCTCGTTGGCGGCCAACCGATTGGCGAAGGCCAAGAGCTGCTCGACATTGCCAAAAACCAGCGCCCTATTCGCTTCGAGCGCGTCGAAGGCGCCGGCGGCGCTCAAGGTCTCCAGCGCGCGCTTGTTGAGCGCCTTGGTGTTGCAGCGGCGGGCAAAGTCGGACAAGTCACGAAATTGACCACCGGCCCGCCGTTCCCCGACGATGCTTTCGACGGCCTGCGCACCGATGTTCTTGAGCGCCGCCAGCGAGTAGCGGATCGAGCCGACGCCGGCCAGGAAATCGACCTCGGAGGCGTTGATGCAGGGGGGCAGAATGGCGATGCTGGCCTTGTTCGCCTCGGCCGTGTACATCGCCAGCTTGTCGGTGTTGCCCATGTCGAGGGTCATGGAGGCGGCCAGAAATTCTTCGCGGAAGTTCGCCTTCATGTAGGCGGTCTGATAGCTGACGAGCGCATAGGCGGCGGCATGGCTTTTGTTGAAGCCGTAGCCGGCGAACTTATCGACCAGCTCGAAGATGTACTCCGCATCCGCGCGCTTGACGCCGCCCTTGAGAGCCCCTTCGACAAAGCGGCTCTTCTGCTGCGCCATTTCGCGCTTGTCCTTCTTGCCCATGGCGCGCCGCAGCAGGTCAGCCTCGCCCAGCGAGAAGCCGGCCAGGACCTGGGCGATTTGCATCACCTGCTCCTGGTAGATGATGACGCCGTAGGTCTCTTTCAGAATGCCTTCGAGGCGCGGGTGCAGCAGCTCCACCGGCTCCTCGCCGTGCTTGCGATTGATGTAGGTTGGAATGTTGTCCATCGGACCCGGCCGATAGAGCGCCACCATGGCAATGATGTCCTCGAAGCGGTCGGGTTTCAGGCGCTTGAGGCTGTCGCGCATGCCCGTGCCTTCCAGCTGGAACACGCCGACGGTGTCCGCCCGGGCCAACAGTGCGTAGCTCGGCCCATCATCGAGGGGCAGCGCCGCAAGGTCGATGTCGATGCCGCGTCCGCGCTTGACCAGGTCGACGGCCTTGCGCAGCACGGTCAGGGTCTTCAGCCCCAGAAAATCGAACTTCACGAGGCCCGCCGCCTCCACCAACTTCCAATTGAACTGGGTAATGGGAAAACTCGATTTGGGATCGCGATAGAGCGGGACCAGTTCCTGTAGGGGGCGGTCGCCGATCACCATGCCCGCGGCATGCGTGGACGCGTGCCGGTAGAGGCCTTCGAGCTTCTGGGCGATTTCCAACAGCCTGGCGGTGACGGGTTCGCGATCCCGCTCCTCCTGCAGTTTGGGCTCGATCTCAATGGCCTGCGCCAGGCTCACGGGATTGGCGGGATTGTTGGGAACGAGCTTGCAAAGCCGATCGACCTGACCGTAGGGCATCTGCAGCACGCGGCCCACATCGCGCAGTACCGCGCGCGCCTGCAGCTTGCCGTGGGTGATGATCTGCGCCACCCGATCGGCCCCGTATTTGCCCTGTACGTAGCGGATGACCTCGTCGCGGCGATCCTGGCAAAAGTCGATGTCGAAGTCCGGCATCGACACGCGTTCCGGGTTGAGAAAGCGCTCGAACAGCAGGCCGAAACGTAAGGGGTCGAGGTCGGTGATGGTGAGCGCCCAGGCCACCACCGAGCCGGCGCCGGAGCCGCGTCCCGGGCCTACGGGAATGCCGTTGGCTTTGGCCCATTTGATAAAGTCGGCGACGATCAGAAAGTAGCCGGGGTACTTCATCCTCGAGATCACATCGACCTCGAAGGCCAGCCGCTGCTCATAGTCTTGCGCCGTGAACCCCGGCGCCAGCGGCGTGGTGGCGAGCCGCTGCTCGAGACCGGCTTGCGCCTGGCGTCTCAGCTCTTTGGCCTCGAGCGCCAGCTGCTCGGCCTCCGAGGCACCCTTCGCCGCGACCACGAACTTGGGCAGAATTGGCTTCCGCCCCAGCGGGCGAAAGGCACAACGCTTGGCGATCTCGATGCTGTTGGCGAGCGCTTCCGGCAGATCTGCGAACAGCCGGGCCATCCCTTGCGCGCTCTTGAAGTAATGCTCGCGCGACAGCCGGCGGCGATTGTCTTCCGTCACATAGCTGCCTTCGGCGATGCATAAGAGCGCATCGTGCGCCTCGTAGTCGTCGGGGCTCGCAAAGTAGACTTCGTTGCTGGCGACGATCGGCAGGGAGCGCGCATAGGCAAGCGCAATGAGTTCGGGCTCGGTCTTCAGCTCCTGCGCCAGGCCGTGGCGCTGGAGCTCGACATAGAGCCGGTCGCCGTAGATCGCCGCGAGCGCCGCCAGGCGCGCGCCCGCGAGCTCCCTTTGCTCTTCGCCGAGGGCGCGGTTGATAGGTCCGTCCGGTCCCCCGGTAAGCGCAATCAGACCTTGGGCGCGATCCCCCTGCAGCTGGCTCAGCTTGACGTGCGGCGGCTCGTTTTCGGCGGGATCGAGGAACGCCCGCGAAGAGAGCTGCAGCAGGTTTTGATAGCCGCTCTCATTGCAGGCAATGAGCGCGATGGCCCCGGCCGAGGCAAGGCGCGCCGGCGGCGCCAGCGGGCGGCCAGGCCCGGCGCGGTCCGGCTCCCCGAAGTCGACCCTGAGCGTCATGCCGACGATTGGCTGCACCCCGGCGGCCGCCAATTTGTCGGAAAATTCCAGGGCGCCGAAGAGGTTGTTGCTGTCGGTCAGACCGAGGGCAGGAAAACCCTGGGCCACGGCCAGCTTGGCCAGCTTGGCAATGGTGATGGCGCCTTCGAGCAGCGAATAGGCTGAGTGCACTTTGAGGTGCACAAAGGCCGGTTCTGCTGCTGCTGTCATTCGCGCCTCGTTCATGCGAATCATCGCCGTCATGGCTCAGAATGCACAATCTTTCAGGCCAACTTGCAATTGCCGCAAGCGCGCGAGCCGCCGCGCGCGCGCACTTGTGGATTGCGCGGATTGGGTGCACGCGATGGACCCCTGCTGCCGGCAGGCTGCAGGCCCTCGCTCTGGGCCGATGCCGCCACCATCTACCCGCTGCGGGGTGGCCCGTCGAGCCAAGACCCAAGGATCCGCATGGCATCTATTCGCGAGGCGCTGCTCTTGAACGCGCCCCTCTCATTGGCACTTGGTGGCTTCCTGATCGGCGCCGTTTTCGGTGCCGTCGTGTTCAGGACCAACTACTGCGCCATGGGCTCGCTCTCCGACATTCATAACTTCGCCGACTACCGCCGTTTTCGCGCCTGGCTGCTGGCCGCCGCCACGGCCGTGCTGGGTGCGCAGCTGCTCGAGCTTGCGGGTATCGTGGCCTTGGACCAATCGATGTATCTCACGCCTACGCTGAACTGGGCGGCCAATGCCCTGGGCGGCGTCGTGTTCGGCATTGGCATGGTGTTCGCCGGCGGCTGCCCGAGCCGCAATCTGGCGCGTGCCGGTGCGGGTGATCTGCGCTCCCTCATCACCCTGCTGGTGCTGGGGCTGACGGCCTATATGGCGATCGGTGGCTTGCTCGGGCCACTGCGCGCCCGCTTCGAGGCGGCGACGGCGATTGTGCTGCCGCTGCCCAGCCAGGGCCTGGGGCATCTGTTGGGCGCCGTCGTGCCCGCGCCCGTGGGTGTCATGAAGCTGCTCGCCGCGGCGGGGCTGGTGGCCGGCGCGCTCTTCTATTGCGCCCATGATGCAAAGTTTCGCGCCTCGCGCTTGCACATATTCTCGGGGTTGGCGGTCGGCGCCTGCGTCATTGCCGGTTGGGCGCTGACGGGGCTTGCCTTCGATGAATTTGCCGCCCGGCCGCTGCAGCCCGTATCGCTCACCTATGTGCGTCCGGCGGGCGATGCCTTGGAATGGCTGCAGCGCTTCACCGCCGGTCCGGTCCCGAGTTTCGGGGTTGCCAGCGTGTTCGGCGCCCTCCTCGGCGCCTTCGCCGCGGCTAAGGCGATGGGTCGTTTCCGACTGATCGGCTTTTCCGATACCGGCGATATGATCCGCAGTCTCAGCGGCGCGGCCCTGATGGGTGTGGGCGGCGTGCTGGCCCTCGGCTGCACGGTCGGACAGGCCATCACGGGCGCGTCGACATTGGCCCTTGGCTCCCTCCTGACGTTTGCCGCCATCGTGCTTGGGGGTTTTTGGGGATTGCGCCTACTGGAACGAACCCTGCTGGATGCGAATTGATTGCTTAACTCCGCGTCGGGGTGGGCAATTCTTGCCCAATTTAAGAGCAAGCATCGGCCGCATGGGCTGAGGCGGAATGACATCATGAGCTTGGCGATTGTATCAACATCCCCCGTCTGCATCCGGAAACGCACAGTCGTTCAAGGACGCCCTGGCCGAATCGCTTCACAATCCCTGTCATTAAACCGTCTTCGAACAGAGACGGCGGCGCGGGGCACGCCACTTGCAATAAATCGATTTGCACGACCATGCGCACGGGCCCCCTTCGCAGACCGTGCCTGTGGGACGGGGCCGTTGCGAACTGGCTTGTATCGAATGAGCCCGTCGCAACGGAGCGCGGGACCGCAATGGCGGACCGCGCGTCGATAACCTAGGGCGGGAGTCACTCGAGGAGAAAAGAGGCGCGAAACCAGCGAGGCATATTATGGCAAGAGCATGGATATTCGCAGGTTTGCTGTTGGCCGCAACGGCGGCGGCGGCTCACGATTGGTACCCAATCGAATGCTGCTCGGGCATGGATTGCGCGCCTGTCGAGAAGGTTGAGATTGTATCCGTGCAAAGCGCCGGCATCATGGGCAGCGCAACGCTTCCCGGCACCATGCTGATTACCACCAGGCACGGCAGCGTGATCGTGCCTGCGAATTTCCCGCGCCGCGAATCGAAAGACAATCGCATGCATGCCTGCATCCGCGCTTCCGCGGGTGGCAACATGCGCCTCATCTGCCTATTTATGCCACCATCGACCTGAGCCGGCGCGCGTCTGCCCGCAACACGCCAAAGGCAGGCCCGCCGCACCACATTCGCGCCGATCAGACGCGATCAGGAGCACCGCTTCTATAGCGCCGAGGAGCTTGCCGAAAGGCGGCGGGAACCGCGTGGCTGTTGTCGATCGAACGAGCTTCACGCGAAAAGCCGGCGGCCGGGCGCATTCGCCAGCCGCGCGGCGCGACCCTCAAGGCTAATCAAGCCGCGCCGAGGCCGCGCAGCTGCCGCGCGCGCGAAGGGTGGCCGCTCAAAAGCGTACCCCCTGACTTGGGGTGCGCCTCAAGCTAGCGTCGGGTCGCCTGGCGTGCTTTGCGCGCAGCATAACGACGATCGCGTTCGGCTTTGCGCTCGGCGGCCTCCGCCGCATCGCGGATGACCTTTGCGACGGCCTCGCGGCGCTCGCGCGCCTCCCGCTCTGCCTTTTCGACGGCCTCCCGCTGAGCCCGCTCTTCGGTCTCTTTGCGCCTGCGCTCGGCGCGCTCCTTTTCCCGGGCCTCGCGCGCTTCGGCGACGGCCTTGCGCTCGGCCGCCCGGGCCAAAACGTCTGGATCATCGGCCGCCGGCCGCGCCCGGAACTTGTCTAAGATTTGTTGTTTGGCTTTGGCGGCCCGCTCGAGCCGCTCGGCACGATTCTGGTCCTTGTATTCTCTCATTGCAGTCCTTCTCGCATCGCAGTCCTTATCACCGTCGCTCTTTGCTATCGGCGCCAGGGCTGCCGTCACTCGGGCCAAATATGCTCACGAGCGGTGGCGCCTCCGAGAGAGGGCCCGTGTCTCTAGCAGCTCCGCCGATTTTGGCCAAGCTCGCTGGTGCATGGCCGACCTGCCCATTTTGCCACGTCGATCTCCCGTCACAAAACCTTACATCCCCCGTGCCTACCTTTCCCCGCCGCAATCAGCCCCTAGCTAGGGCAAAGGCTTAGCGGCACCGGAGATCCCAAATGCCAAAACTCGTCCTCTATCACGCGGCGCCTTCCCGCTCCTCGATCGTGCACTGGATGCTGGAGGAGCTGGGACAACCCTACGAGTTGCAGATGCTCAACCTCAAAAAGGGGGAAAACCGGCAGTCGGCATATCTTGCCATCAATCCCATGGGCAAAGTGCCCGCGCTCAAGCACGGGGATTGCGTGATCACGGAGGCGGCGGCCATCTGCACCTATCTCGCCGACGAGTTCCCGCAGGCTCAACTCAACATTCCCGTCGGCGATCCGCGGCGTGGCACCTACCTCAAATGGCTGTTCTTCGGGCCAAGCTGTGTGGAGCCCGCCATTGCCGAACGCGCCTTTCCCCGCAAGGAGGCCGCCTCGCGCGCGGCCCTCGGCTTCGGCGACTTCGACAGCGTGGTGGACGTGCTGGCCAAGGCCGCCGGCGCGGCATCCCCCTACTTGTTAGGCAATAAATTCACCGCCGCCGATGTGATCATCGGCTCGGGTCTGCGCTGGGGCACCCTGTTCAAGCTTCTTCCCGAGCGTCCGGAGTTCAAGCAATACCTGGCCACCCTCGCCGAGCGCCCGGCGCTGAGGCGTGCCACCGAGAAGGATGCCGAGTTGCAGAAGGCCCAGGAGCAGGCCGGCTAGGCCGCGCCCGCCGCCAGGGTCTTCCTCTGCACGCGTTCATCGAAGCGGGCCACATTGACGACGACGCGGGCGTGTTGGCCATCGCCGATCAGCTCGCGCTCATCGCGCGCTTCAACCTGAAAGCGGATGGTCCGCGCCTCCACCGCCAGTACCGCCGCGACGGCCGTCACGCGCAAGCCGACCGGGGTTGCCGCAAAGTGGCGCACGTCGAGGTGGATGCCAAGGCTCTGATAGCCCTGAGGCAACAGATGCTCGACGGCGGCCAGCGCGGCCGCCTCGATGACATTGATCAGCACGGGCGTAGCGAGCACGGCGATGCGCCCCGAGCCGACGCGGGGCGCCGTGTGCTCGGGGCCGACAATCAGTTCCGCCGTGCCGGTGAGCCCCGGGCGGATAGCCGCAAGATTGATCATGGCGCGTGCTCGTGACCTGGCTGCTAGGGCAGGCATAGCACGATCGCCCCGCCGGCGGCAGCGCGCGCCGCGGCGCCAAGGCGGCTAGGCGCTCGACGGCGGCGAAGGCAGGAGGACCAACGTCCAAATCGGGAGGCGCGGCCGGTCGCGGCTTCAGCTCGGCAGTGAGCGTGGGCTTGCCCGCGCAAATTGCGCCAATTGGCTCGGCGCGTGATGGCACTTCTCGAGCCGCGAAAAGGCGCGCAGGTGAGATGAAGGCAAGCGGGACGTTCGGCTGCCGGCCTAGTCCTTGGCGCGCTCGACGTAGGAGCCGTCGTCGGTGGAGACGACGACGCGCGTGCCCGCTTGGATGTGCGGCGGCACCATCACGCGCTGGCCGTTGGAGAGCATGGCCGGTTTATAAGAGGAGGAGGCCGTCTGCCCTTTGACGACCGGGTCGGCCTCGACGATTTCCAGGGTTACGCGCGGCGGCAGCTCGATTGCCACGGGCACGCCCTCGTGCAAACTCAAGGTGACGGGCATGCTCTCCTGCAGATAGGCGGATTGGTCACCCAGCAGATCCTTCGGCACCGTGATTTGATCGTAGGTATCGGGATCCATGAAGGTGTAGCCCGTGTCGTCTTCGTAAAGATAATTGTACGTCTTATCCTCGAGATAGGCGCGCTCGACCTGGTCGGTGGTGCGATAGCGTTCGGTGATCTTCACGCCATCGGCAATGCGCCGCATATCCAAGTGCGTTACGGGCGTGCCCTTGCCCGGGTGGATATTCTCCGCCTTCAAGACGGCGCAGAGTTTGCCGTCCACCTCCAGCACGTTGCCTTTGCGCACCGAGCTTGCGATAACCTTCACCACCGTCGATCTCTCCCGATTTGCAGGCTTGGCCGCGTGCGCCAGGAGCGACGGCAGGCTCGCCATGAGTCCTCAACGCTGGCGCTTTCTAGCGGCCTTTTCGAACCGCGCCAAGGAGCAAACGCCTGCCGCCCCAAAGCCCAAGTCCGTGGTGGAACCCTCAGAACCATGCCGACCGCCGCCCCTTTTTGTTGGCGCGCGGCCGCATCATGACGGCAATTCGCCGCTGGTTCTCCGATCAGGGTTTCCTGGAAGTCGACACCAGCGTCCTGCAGGTTTCGCCCGGCAACGAGGCCCACCTGCACGCCTTCACGACCCGCCTGATCGATCCCGCTGGCGCCCAGCACACCTTCTATTTGCACACCTCCCCTGAATTCGCGTGCAAGAAGCTGTTGGCCGCCGGCGAAGCGCGGATTTTTACCTTCGCGCCCGTGTTCCGCAATCGCGAGCGGGGCGCGCTGCACCATCCGGCCTTCACCATGCTCGAATGGTACCGCGCGCGCAGTCCCTATGACGAGCTCATGCAGGATTGTGCGAGCTTGCTGCGGCTCGCCGCCCAGGCAGCCGGCACGACCCTCCTGCGCCACGGCGCGCGCAGCGCCGATCCCTTTGCCCCGCTCGACCGCCTCAGCGTGGCGGAGGCCTTTCGCCGCCACGCCGGCATCGATCTGCTGGCAACCCTTGCGGGCCCGACAGCAGACGCCGCCGCGCTCGCCGCCGTGGCAACCGCTGCGGGCGTGCGCGTGGCTGCGGATGATACCTGGGGTGACACCTTCAGCCGCCTCTTGCTTGCCAAGGTCGAACCCCACCTCGGCGACGGTCGTGCCACCATCCTCGACCAATACCCTGCCGAGCTTGCGGCGCTGGCACGGCCCGCGGCCGGCGACCCGCGCCTGGCCGAACGCTTCGAGCTTTATGCCTGCGGGGTCGAACTTGCCAATGCCTTCGGCGAACTGACCGATGCGGCCGAGCAGCGGCGCCGCCTCGAGGCCGAGATGCGAGAAAAAGAGCGTCGCTGGGGCGAACGCTATCCGATCGACGAGGACTTCATTGCCGCGCTCGCCCAGATGCCGCCGGCGGCCGGCGGCGCCCTGGGACTGGACCGCCTGGTGATGCTCGCAACCGGGGCCAGCCGCATCGAGCAGGTGCTATGGACACCGGTCGCCGCGCGCGGCGCCTGACGTCACTCGGCCGCGGTGGGATCCTCCTTCAGGAAACGCCCGGCCACCCAGCCCTGCTTGCCATGAAACTCGACCCGGCACCACTTGGTGTTCGCCGCCCGCCGCTGCGCCTCGCGCATGCGCGCCCACTGATCGAAGGGCAGCTCGCCCCGACGGCAGCCGAAATTTTTTAGGCCGCGGGCGTTGAAGGGAATGCCGACAAGGCTCTTGCTGTCGGCGGAGGGCACGTCGCGCAAATGCAGAACGTCGTCGGGAGCAACGCCGGTAACCGCCCAGTGGCTCGGGCTTGCCTTGACCTCCTCGTCCTGGGCCACCGCGCCAAGCGCGCCGGCGCAGGTGAGCGCGATCGCAACGGCGATGCTGGAGCCTTGGCGCATGCGCAGTTTTCCCCCCAACCCGATCGGCGGCAGCTGGGCGCCAAGAATGTGCCGCGCCGATGGCAATCCTGCCGCCGCGACCCCCAGCCGCGCCCTTGCGGTCTCTGCCGAAATAGGCCTTGCGGGCCAATGGCATCTAGGCCTAAAGGCTCGGCACCACAGGCGAAGGGATCCCAGCGTGGTCGGTGCCAACACCACCCTGCGCAAGCCGAGCGAATTGGAAGCGGCCGGCCTTCTTCCCGCCGGCGCGGCGCGCCCGCTCGCGGCGGTGACCGATCGCTATGCGCTTGCCATTACACCGGACATGCTGCGGCTGATCGCGCCGGGCGAGCCGAGCGACCCGATTGCGCGCCAATTCGTGCCGGACCTCGCCGAACTCAACAGCGTGGCCGGCGAGCTGGCCGACCCCTTCGCGGAAGCGCAGCTGTCGCCGGTGCCGGGGGTGGTGCACCGCTATTGGGACCGCGTGCTCCTGAAACTGACGCACGCCTGTCCGGTCTATTGCCGGTTTTGCTTTCGCCGCGAAGTCGTGGGCCCGGGCGGGCCGCCCCCGCTCACGGCGGCCGCCCTCGAGGCGGCGCTCGCTTACATCGCCGCTACTCCCAAGATCTGGGAGGTCATCCTGACCGGCGGCGATCCCTTCATGCTCTCGCCGCGCCGGCTGGCTGAGGTCAGCCGCGGCCTTGCTGGCATCGACCATGTCAAGGTCTTGCGCTGGCACACGCGGGTCCCCGCCGTCGCTCCGGTCCGGGTCAGCGCGGCGCTGGTGGCGGCCCTGGCCGTGCCCGGCAAGACGGTGATGGTGGTGCTGCATGCCAACCACGCGCGCGAGTTGACGCCTGCCGCGCGCGCCGCCTGTGGCCGCCTGGTCGACGCCGGCATTCCCATGCTGAGCCAGAGCGTGCTCTTGAAAGGCGTCAACGACGAGGTCGAGGCGCTGGCCGACCTGATGCGGGCCTTCGTTGAGGCGCGCGTCAAACCCTATTACCTGCACCAGCTCGATCCCGCCCCGGGCACCAGTCACTTCCGCGTTTCGATTGCCGAGGGCCAGGCGCTCATACGCGCCCTGCGCGGCCGCCTCTCCGGCCTGGCGCAGCCGACCTACGTGTTCGATATTCCCGGCGGACACGGCAAGGTGCCGATCGGTCCCGCCTATCTCAATCGGGAGGCCTCGACGATCTTAGATCCCCGCGGGGCCGAGCACCGCCTCGGCGAGCGCGGCTGAGCGGCGGCTATTGGGGACGTTTGTGCCCGGCTCGGCGGCCGCCGCTGACGGGCCGGGCGCCGCAATCACTCCGCTGGCAGCGCTCTGCCGGTCGCCAAGACCGTCTCGTGGCCCGGCGCGGGATGGCGCGGCACCAGGAACGAGCCGCTGAGCGAGACACACGCCACGCAGGCGCCCAGCCAAAAGATAATGGCAGGATCGATCATGCCGAGGGTGCCGAACGCCACCGGCACCACCACGGCCGCGACATGGTTGATGGTGAAGGCGACCGAGGTGGTGGCCGCCATATCCGAGGGATCGGCGATTTTCTGGAAATAGGTCTTCTGCGCCAGGGTGAGCGTGAAGAACACGCCATCGATGATAAACAAGAGACCCGCCAAGGCGGCACTGGAGGTGGTGGCATAGCCGGCGAACACCCCGATCAGCACGCAATTCTCCAGCATGATGGTGTGGCGCTCACCCACCCGCATCACCAGCCGCCCGAGGCGCGGGGCCAACAGCGTGTTGGCGGCCGTCGTGATCAACATCAGCGATGCCATGTCGGCCACGTCGTAGCCGAATTTCTTGACCAGCAGAAATCCGCCAAAGGCAACGAACAGTTGCCGCCGCGCGCCGGTCATGAAGGTGAGCGCATAGTAGAGCCAGTAGCGCCGGCGCAGTACGATGCGCTTCTTCTGCGGCACCGGCCCATCGAAGCGCGGGAACCATAGCGCCGCCCCTGCGCTCAGAACTGCGCAGGCGACCCCGACGCTCAAGAACAAATGCTCATAGGCACGCCAGCCGGCTCCCCATGCCAGCGCCAGCCCACCGTAACTGATGAATTGCGCGGCCGCGCCGGCCGCCGTGATGGTACCGATCAGGCGCGGCGCCTCGGCCTTCGGCAAAAGCTGCAGTTGCAGGGAGACGTTCATCGTCTCGAAGTAATGAAAGCCCATCGACATGATGAAGGTGGTGATGAGCACACCGGTGAGCGTCGGAAATTGGCCGGTCAACGCCACGCCGAGGCCCATAACGCCGAGGGCCACGTACGCCAGAACCTGCTCGCGCACCACCAGCAGCCAGAAGATGGCGGTGAAGGCCAGGAAGCCCGGGATCTCCCGGACGCTCTGGGTGAGACCCGTCTCCAACCACTGAAAGTTGGCGCGCTCGACCGTGAAATTATAGAGCAGCGCCGCCCAGCCCGCGTAGCCCAAATAGTTGATGAAGGCGAGCGTGCGCAGGAACACAATGGGCGTGGCACGCCGTTGGGCGGGGGAAAGATCGAGCACGTGCGCAGGCTCTAAAGCTGGTCGCTGGGACGGCCCCAGCTGTGCCCGGTCGTGCGCTCCGGGTCAACCACGCCGATCGCCCGCCCCCAAAGACCCACCAAGCCGGAGCCAGCCCGGTGGCGAACGCGCCAACGGCTGGCCGGGCTGGTCTAAGCGCGCGCCTGGCGCGGGCTGGCCGCGGCAAGGCCAAAAGCGAAAAGCCTAGTCCTTGTCCGTCTCTTCCTTGGGTTTCTTTGGCGGCTTCTTGGACTTTTTCTTTTTGCTGCTGTCGTCGGCGGCGGGCGCAACTTCGGGCGCCCCGAACATGACGGTTGCCGCTGCGCCGGCCCCGAGCCCCAGAGCGCCGAGCAGGGAGCGGCGCGTGACGCCCCGCTCGGCGCTGATATCGGTATCGCTCAGGCTAATGGTGCTTTGGGCGTCGGCGGGGACTTGCTTCGGAGCCACGACAACTCTCCTTTGTGGAATGTCATATTCAACAATTAACGCGCCCCGCGGCCAAGTCAAGTCTCGGCTCGGCATGGCAGTCCTGTAAATGCCCCGGCGTCCCCGCGCGCCCTGCCTCACGGGCTCCTGAGCAACAGGCCCTCGCGCAGCAGCCGTCGCGCGAGCACGATTTTGCTGGACTCGTCGAGGCGCCCCGGCAAGGCGCCGACCGCGAAGGGCTCGCCTTGCAGTGCGAAGCGGAGGGGTTCGGCGGCAACGGCTGGAAAGCTCAAGCGCGAGGCGCCGAACAGGAGGATCACCTGGTCCGCCTCGAGTGTGAGCCGCCAGATGAGGTGTGGCCGGGCCGCAAGGCGGGTGTCGCGCGTCACCGCCCCCTCGCCATCGATTTCCTGCAGCGCGCCGGTGAAGTCGGGATGGCGAGAGATCACGAAGTCCTGCGCCAGTCTCTCCAGAATAGGGGTGAGGTCGGCCTCGCGCGCAAAGCGCTGCACGAGGGCGCGGAAGGCGGTGCGCGCGGCGCTGGCGTCAAAGTCGGGATTGGCGAAGCCCGCGGGCAGATTGGCGCGAAACTCGGGCGAAGCCAGGCAGGCGACCGACACGGCTTCCGCCATGACGTCGGCCCAGGTCTTGCCGATCAAACCAAGGGTAATGTGAAGCGAGGCTTCCTCGGTGGCGCGCGCGGAGTGAAACAGGCCACGCGGACAATAGAAGAGGTCGCCCGCGCGCAGCTCAATCTCGCGGCTGGGCGGGCCAGGCTGGTGCTTGGTCTTATCGAAACCCTGGCCGTGCAGCGGCAGCTCGATCAGGGTGTCATAGAGCGTCCACACCTTGGATCCCGCCACCTGCAGTACGAACACGTCGTGGCTATCGAAGTGGGTGCCGAAGCCCTGCGCCTGCGGCGGCGACAGATAGACGTTGCATTGAAAATGGGCGCTGAACACCTTCTCCACGGCCCGGCAGAGCGCGGCGAGTTCAGGCAAGCTCTCATTCAGGCGCCGAATGGAGATGGTGGCGCCGGTGCGGAAAAGCTCATAGACCCGCGCCAGGTCGAGCTGGCCCGCGCGCTCCGACTCGCCGAGCGTATAGTCCTCGGCAGTGAGTTTGCGGGCCGCGTCGACCAAAAAAACCTCCGGGTGGCACGGTGAGGTGGTGGCGAGAAAGCGATCGATACTGGCAAGACTCAAAAGCGCCTCATAGCGGCGCGCCTCATTGCGCGCGATCAACAGCGGCTGGCGTTCGTAGGATTGGGTAAAAAAGGCCTCGGGCGTAACGGGCTCGAGCAACCACGCGAAGGAGAACGTCATCGGCGCACCTTAGATCTAGGCCTCGAGCTCGGCATGGCGCGGCCGGCTACTTCAGCAAGCCCATCAGGCGTGGCAACGCAAGCGTCAATTCGGGAAAGAGCGTGATCGCCACCAGGGATGCGAGCAGCGGGATCAACCAAGGCAGGATTGCCATGGTGGTCCGCTCGATCGACAGCTTGGCAATGCGCGCCAGCACGAACAGCACCATGCCGAGGGGAGGATGCAGCAGGCCGATCATCAGGTTCAGCGTCATCATGACACCGAAGTGCACGGGGTCGATGCCGACCTTGGTGATGATGGGCATCAGCACGGGGACCAGGATGCTGATGGAGGCGATCGGCTCCAAAAAGCAGCCCACCACCAAAAGCAAAATGTTAATGAGCAAGAGGATCAGGTAGCGGTTGGTCGTGAAGGAGAGAAGCGCATCGGCGGCATACTCGGTGAGCCGCGTCGTGGTGAGCACCCAACCGAACAGGGACGCGGCGGCAACGATCAACAGCACGGCGGCCGTGGTCTCGATGGTCTCGATGGTGACCTTGTAGAATTGCTTGAAGGTCAACGAGCGGTAGAGGAAGAGCCCCAGGATAATGGCCCAAGCGCAAGCGGCGATCGCCGCTTCGGTTGGCGTGAACCAGCCGAAGGTCATGCCGCCGATGATGATCATCGGTGTCAACAGCGCCGGCAGGGCCGCCACAAAGGTCGCACCCAGAATGTGCAGCGAGAAGGCCTGATCGCGACCCATGCCGTACTTGCGCGCGCAGTAGGTGACATAGGCCATCATGAAAATGGTCATGACCGCGCCCGGCACGACGCCGCCCAGAAACAGCGCGCCGATCGAGACATTGGCCATCATGCCGTAGATCACGAATGGCAGCGACGGCGGAATGATGGGTCCAAGCGTAGAGGAGGCCGCCGTCACCCCGACGGAAAACTCGGTCGAGTAGCCATGGTCCTTCATGGCCTTGATTTCGATGGTGCCGAGGCCGGCGGCATCGGCAATGGCCGTGCCCGACATGCCGGCAAAGATCACCGAGCCCACGATGTTGACGTGGGCGAGGCCGCCGCGGGTCCAGCCCGCGATCGCCACCGCGAAGTCGTAGATGCGGTTGGTGATGCCGGCCGAGTTCATCAGGTTGCCCGCAAGAATAAAGAACGGCACGGCCAGCAAGGGAAAGCTGTCCACGCCGCCGGCCATGCGGTGCAGAATGACGAAGTCCGGAATGCCCGC
>Ga0075434_100001769_pt1 | contig 18601 bp, 14 predicted proteins | sample RhiMethybrSRZTD3_FD_75298 | JGI IMG/M metagenome (GOLD analysis project Ga0075434, IMG submission 75298) | Populus rhizosphere microbial communities from Tennessee, USA - Rhizosphere MetaG P. TD hybrid SRZTD3 | ecosystem: Host-associated > Plants > Roots > Rhizosphere > Soil | place: USA... | reverse complement strand
GTTAAGGGCATCATTGATCTTATTGACGACATAATGAGGCATATCAGCGTTGATTTCACTCGCCAGTTCGATGAACCGAGCCCGGTAATTCAAAGTCTTCAGCTTCCAGGACAGATACAACGGGTCAATAGGGATGCAATGTCCTCCCAGCCCCGGTCCAGGCTGGAAGGGCATAAATCCAAATGGTTTGGAAGCGGCGGCGTCAATGACCTCCCAAACGCTGACCCCCAGCCGATCACACATCAAAGCCACTTCGTTCACCAGTCCGATGTTGACGCTTCTGAAAGTGTTCTCCAAAAGCTTGACCATCTCGGCTGCGCGAGACGACGACACGGGCACGATTCTTTCGATAAAGTGCTTGTAGAGCCTGGAGGCTACATCCAGACACTGAGGGGTGACTCCGCCGATGACCTTTGGTGTATTGCGAGTGTTATAGGCAGAATTTCCGGGATCGACACGCTCGGGTGAAAAGGCCAGAAAGAAGTCTTTCCCGACTGCGAGTCCAGACTCCTGCAACTTAGGCAACAGCAGCTCCTCGGTGGTCCCAGGATAAGTGGTACTCTCAAGGACGATCAGCTGGTTTGCCCTGAGATTCTCGGCAATTCTCTCCACGGCTGCGACGACCATCGAGAGGTCCGGATCCTTGGTCTTTCCTAGCGGTGTCGGAACGCAGATAATGACGGCATCGAGCTGATTGAGGACCCTAAAGTCACTCACTGCCTTGAAAGAACCTGAGCGCACATACTTGGAGAGCTCGGAAGACGGGACGTCTGGAATATAGGAAGACCCATCGTTAATCTGTTTGATCTTGGATTCAACGATGTCAATTCCAATAACTCTGATTCCAGCCCGAGCAATCTCAACTGCCAGCGGGAGTCCAACGTACCCCATCCCTATCACGCCAACCTGGACTTGTTTGTCTTCAATTTTCTTGAGCAATGCCTTCATTGTCTTCTAAACCTTTCGGTCTTTTTGGGATAACTGTGCGAAAAGCAACGTACGTATCGGTACCTCGGTACTTTGAGGTTAAGCCGTCGGGACAGAATCTGAGCCGGGCTTGCCAATGGCGGCTCGATTATACCAAAGCTGGATGCGAACCATGCTGATAGAAACCCTGGGGTTACAATCCACAAGGACAGCGAATCGCAAATCTAGAGTTGCGAAACCGTTGTATCAATTCGCGACTCAAAGTTATCGTGGTCTTCTATGGAAAAATCAAGTCGTCCGATGTCGCTGGCAGCCAAGCCAACCGACTCTGACTTGGCATGATTCAACCTGGCTGCGGCGATGGGAGGCCCGGCTTGACGGAAACCGACTTGTAGTCTCTGAGTTGAACCAACCCAGGCTTACTTCCCTTGGGTTTCGACACGGATCTCTTTTGCGTGTAATGGACCTCCACTTTCGAGGAGTTGCGAGCCTGGCTGAAATAGGCAGCCAGCCCAGCCGCTTCCAGTAGTGATAAGCGCGGCGGTGCTTTGAGCTTTTGGGGATTCCTCAGAACCACATGAGACCCCCCGTAGCCGGCCACATGAAACCAGAAGTCGTCACTTTGAGCAATCTTCAGGGTGAGAGTATCGTTGTCTTTGCTCGATTTCCCGACCAGAATCGTCAGCCCGTCGGAAGATACGAAAGATTTGGCTGTCTTTCGAACCAGTGCGTCATGGACATCTCGTGGATGGCGGGTTGTTCCGTGTCCTGTGGGCGACGGACCTGTCTTGTCCGGTCTGTTGCTGCTTCCTTGGCCCGCTCGCGCGCCTAGGGATGCGCTTCCGGCTTGCCGCAGTCCCTCCAAGGTCACGGCTGCTGCCAATCGCTCTCTTTCGTCGGCCAAGGTCCTAATCTCTTGCTCGGTTTTCTTAATTCTGGAAGCTACCAAAGGAATCGAACGCCTTGCTTTCTGGTACAACTTGCTATAGCGGACTGCGTTTTGGATCAAGGACAACTCTGGGTCAAGCCGGACCTCGATTTCTTTCTGATCGACGTCAAACAGATCAACGAGTTTTACCCCTTTTCCCCCAGGCGGCGATTTATGCTGGTGAGCATAGAGCAAATCGGCATACTTCTTGTAGGTCTCGGCTCCTTCGGTTCGCCCCAAATCCTCCCGAAGATTCATGAGGAGTCGCCTCTTTTTCTTTAAGAGGGAGTCCACTTGAGACAATTGTGAATTTCGAGTCGCCACCAGCAATGCATTGGAGGCACGTATTTGGTAGACCTTGGCCAGCGCCGCATTTATGGACGGGAATTCAGAACGCTCGACTCCACTAAGGCAATCGAGTGGGAAGGGCGACACGTAGATTTGTCCTCCGCCACCGAGCGTAAGGCCTTCACTGAGGTCCGTCGGCTTTGTCGATAATCTGTGCCCGCCCTTCAGAAAATAGAGCTGCGGGAAATAAGGCCCGTGCCGGACTCTTCTCAGCAATGTCTGAAACCGCTCCCATAGCGATTCCGGATGCGACAACTCTTGACAGAAAATTTCCTGGACGAAGTAGCGGCTCATGCCGGCAAGACCCGCTGGAGACTGAGCAGGTTTGGATCGAAGAATAGCCGTCATTGAGTTAGTTCCCTTACCACCGTTGGCGGCAGGGACGGCTGCATGCCGACTGAGGGTTCTCCCTCCCAAAGTGCCAGAATTCAACGCCCACTGTTCGAAATCTTCTTTGCTGATTCGGTCGACTGCCCAAGACGAGTGGATTTGAGTCTTCCAAGTCCTTAAGACTTTTCCAGCGTGGGCTGGATAAAAGGAAGCCATTACCTCCTGATTCTCATTCAACAGCCAGGCATTAGCTTTCGCAGGGGTCAGCTCCAAAACCAAGGACAGTCGTACCGGCGAAAGCATCCGGCGATAGTTTTCAAGTTCGACCAGCACCCTACGTTCCGAGAACTCTTTGCACACGCTCAGAATCTTCCCACCCATCAGATATTTTCGCAGCGTGAGGAGCCAATCCGAGGCCTCTCGCTGAGACGAGGTGAACCTGTCGGTCAGGAAGAGAGTAGGGCACGGTCGTTCCAAGGAGATCATCAAAAACTCGTTGGTTCTGGAGCGAAGCCCCAGAACGAAGCCTGTTCTCCCAAGCGTTTTGATTTTCTGAATTTGCTTCTGCAGCAAGGAAGGGCTGATTTCCCGAACCAGCGCCTCGAGGGCGAAGTTATCCATAGAGGGGATATCCTACCTTCCTGAGCATCCGGTAGAGCAAAGAGAGCGGCAAACCGACCACGTTGAAGTAGCATCCATCGATTCTTTCCACATATCTCGCGGCAAATCCTTGAATGGCGTACGCCCCTGCCTTGTCAAAGGGTTCACCGCTTTCTAGGTATCGTTCAATTTCCAGCTCCGATAGGGGACTGAACTGGACCTTTGTCTCAGAGACGCCCAAACGACATTGCCCGTTCCGAAGGACGCACAAGCCGGTTAAGACCCGATGGGTTTTTCCGCTCAAGTGGATGAGCATGTTTCTTGCGGCCGCATGCGATTTGGGCTTTCCAAGCACCAACCGGCCGCAGACGACCACGGTATCCGCTCCCACAACTGTTGAATGAGGTCTCAAAGCCTGAACAGCCCTGGCTTTGGCCTTAGCCAAGCGCTGAACCATTTCTTGCGGAGCCTCCTTCGGTTTCGACGCTTCAGGCACGTGGCTCGCTACCGCCTCAAACTTACTGCACAGCAGCTTCAACAGCTCACGCCTGCGAGGAGATTCAGAGGCCAGGACTAGTTTTGGTTTCGGAGGCATTCAAGAAAAACTCACAATAAGATTAAAAGGCGAACTCATCGTGGTTACCTCTTTCACGGCCGAAGCTTCGCACGTTGGATTGGCGACTCGACGACTTTGATGGACACGGGAGCTTTCCGTGTTTACAAACTTCAGAACGGTATGATAAAACAGGTCCGAAGGTGGATGCTAGTAAACTCAGCTCTGGCGGGAGTTTCATGGCAAGACGAACCAACACTTTGAAAATCGGTGGTGCTTTTTTTCTCCTGACGCTGACGGCTTTTCTGTGTGCGTTTCACGCCCAGACTCAAGAGGCTGATCAGGATAATCCCAATTTTGATTTCAGCGTCTACTATACAGGCAACGTTCGAGGCAATCTCGAGCCCTGTGGCTGACCAAGAAACCCAGCGGGCGGTCTGGCTCGCCGTGCCCATGTAATCAGCGAAAATCGCAAGAAGTTCCAGAACAAGCCTGCCCTGCAGGTCGAGCTGGGAAATTTCATGCAAGCCACTGGTCCCGACCGCACCGTTAAGAATAAGTGGCTGTGGGAAGGGATGAATCAAATGGGTATTCAGGTCATCAATGTCGCGGAGAATGACATTGCCGAGCTGATGGCTCAAGGTATCGACCTCAAGGATTCCGACCGGTTCATCTCGGCCAATTTGCTCTCGAAAAAAACGGGCCAGCCCCTGCTGAAGCCTTATGTAGTGAAAAATATCTCCCTCCCGGGAAATCCGCGAGCCTTTCGTTTGGGCTTTCTTGGGATCTCGGGACGTGAGAACTTCTATAAGACCGATGAACTGGGGTATGTCTGGGATGACGCGCTGGCGAGCGCCAAGAAGTGGCTTCCTGAACTGAGGCAAAAATGCGACTTCGTTATTCTCTTGGCTTGCGTTCCTCAGCGTGAGGCAGTGCAATTGGCCGTGGATACGAGTTCGGTCGACATTATTATCGACGGCTTCAAGCATCAGGGCAGCACTCCGCCGGCTTCCATCAACAAATCGACGATCGTTTATGCTGAAGACGAAGGCAGGATTCTGGGCGAGTTGCGTTTTGTCGTTGGCCCGGGATCCGGCGATGTCAGGCCGTTGACGCACATCTTGACACGAAACGTGCCCGATGATCCAGAGGTGGCGCGATTCATCGCTAAAGCGAAAACTGAAATCTCAGAAGTACAAGTTCAACTAGCCAAAGACAATGGAAGTTCGCCAGCCAAAGTCGAATCTGCAGTTGAGTCTGATTTCATAACGTCCGTCAACTGCGCTCCTTGCCATCAGGCAGCATTTGACGTCTGGTCGAAATCCAAACATGCGCACGCGATCGAAATCCTGGTAAAGGAAAAGAAACAATTTGACACCTCCTGTGTCGTCTGCCATGTCACGGGTTCGGGAAAGCCCGGTGGTTTCTTAGATCTCTATAGAACCGCCCAGTTGGCCAACGTGCAATGTGAAGTCTGTCATGGGGCGGGAAGGGAGCATCGCTTGAATCCCGGTTCAGCCAAGGCGGCCAAGGCTGGCATTGAGACTTGTGTCGTTTGTCATACCAAGTCGAATAGCCCCGAGTTTGAGTTTGCTTCGTACTGGGAAAAGATCAAACACTAATGACCAAGCTTTCACTGCTGCTGCCCAAAGCGCTGAGACAGTTGCCGCCGACTGATGATTTAGTTGAGAAGCTGGTGCTGTCCGTGTGGCAAAGTGCCGTCGGAGAGACCTTGGCTCATAAGACGAAACCTTTTCGATTGTACAAATCCACACTCATTGTGGCGGTACCCTCCTTGATGTGGAAACGTGAGCTGCATCACTTGCAGGAAGAGATCATCGAAAAGCTTCGTCAGGCGGTGGGGCAGAAAATCGTCCAAGCTTTGGAGTTCAGAGTCGACGTCGAGTTTGATTGCCCGACAGCTGCACTGCCGGCCTCAAACGCAGATATTAGCGAGCCTGTGTTCCAGCCGGCGGATTGCATCAAGGATGAAGAATTGCGCCGCGCCTTTGCAGCCACGGCGTCGAGTTACTTGAATCGAAGCCGATAGGATCTAGCATGAAAATTGGTAATGCCGAGGTTGAGTACGTTGCGAAGCTGGCTAACTTAGCCATCACCGAAGAGGAAAAGAAAATGTTCATCGGACAGCTTAACTCGATTTTGGAATATGTGGAGCAGTTGAATTCTCTCGACACTGAGAACGTGGAGCCCACAGCTCAGGTGGTCCATACGCAAGAGCAGAATTTCAGCCTGAGACAAGATGAACCATGCGTAACTTTTTCCCAGGAAGAGTCTTTGGGTAATGGACCAGCCGTCGCCGCAGGCTATTTCAAGGTCCCGAAGGTCATTGCGGAACGCTAGAGATTGGTTTGTCAACATCGCCTACCCCTTAGGAAACGCAGTTGGAATTCGACAATCTCACAGCCGGACAAATCAAGTCCCTGATTGAGCGCGGCGACGCTTCGGCGGTAGAAATCTGTTCGCACTACATCGCCAACGTCCAGCGAGAAGATCCTAAGATCAAAGCTTACCTGCACACGAGTTTTGAAAAAGCCAGGCAACAAGCCGCTCGAATCGATGAACTAAAGAAGGCTGGAGCTTCGCTCCCTCGCTTAGCGGGGCTGCCCATGGCTATCAAAGACAACATCCTGGTTAAGGGGTTACGCAGCACCTGTGGATCGAAAATCCTTGAAAACTTCATTGCTTTATACAACGCCACCGTCGTCGAAAAACTGGAGGCGGAAGGAGCCTTGTTTCTGGGAAAGGCAAATTTGGACGAATTTGCGATGGGCTCGTCCACTGAGAATTCAGCGTTTTTCCCCACGCGAAATCCGCATGGGCTGGAACATGTGCCGGGCGGGTCCAGCGGAGGATCTGCCGCCGCTGTCGCCAGTCATATGACAGTCGCCGCCTTAGGCTCGGATACCGGCGGCTCCATTCGACAACCGGCATCGTTGTGTGGGGTCGTAGGCTTGAAGCCGACCTACAGTCGTGTTTCCCGCTACGGCCTCGTGGCCTTTGGATCGTCTCTGGACCAGATTGGGCCGATTGCGCGCAGCGTGGAAGACGTCGCTCGGGTTTTAGGAGTTATCGCTGGAAAAGATCCTCACGATGCCACTTCTCTGGACCTCCCGGTCCCGGATTACCTCACAGGCATCGCAAACTCAGTGCAGGGTGTCACGATCGGCTTGCCCAAAGAATACTTTGGCGCGGGCATCTCCCCTGATGTGAAGGACAAGCTTCAAGCCGGCTTGAAGCTGCTTGAGGCGCTGGGCTGCCGGATGGCGGAGATAGAGTTGCCCCACACAGACTTTGCAATCGCCACCTATTACGTCATCGCCATGGCCGAAGCAAGCTCTAACCTGGCACGTTTTGACGGGGTTCGTTACGGCTTGAGAGTATCCGGAGAAGGGAACCTTTCCGGGATGTATCGGGAAACTCGCGATGCTGGATTCGGGACCGAGGTTAAGCGACGCATTGTGCTCGGAACCTTTGTCTTGAGTTCTGGATACTACGATGCCTACTACTTGAAAGCGCAAAAGGTGAGAACCCTGATCAAACAGGATTTTGAGAAGGCCTTCCAAAAAGTGGATTTCATCATTTCCCCGACCTCTCCAACGACCGCGTTCCGCATTGGTGAAAAGAGCAGCGATCCTCTGGCGATGTACCTCTCGGACATCTTCACAATCACGGCCAACCTGGTCGGAGTCCCCGGAATCTCTATTCCCTGTGGCAAGACGCCAGCAGGACTCCCGGTTGGCATGCAGATCCTGGGTAAACATTTTGACGAACAACGCATGCTGAATCTGGCCTACGCCTTCGAGCAAGCCGGCGGCTTTGATCTGTAACTGGCGAAGAAGTTACACAAGAAACTCGTCTCCTAAGTTCGCTAACGGGTTTTGCTTGGCAGTGACCGCACTCCTAGCTGTCGAGAGCGTAGTCGATTGTCTTGCGGCCCATTCAGGCAAGAATGCCGTGCCACCCTGTGGCCCGCATGCTAGCGAAGTCATGAAACAGAATTCGAGGCATCGGTAGAATAGCCTCGAGCGACACATGCCAAAGCTCAAGCACAACGCAAAACACGAAACGGAGAATCTGAGAACACGCTTGCTGCAAGGCATGGTCATTCCGGCGCATCCGCTAGCGCTGACCTCGGATCGGAGGCTGGACGAGAAACACCAGCGAGTCTTGACTCGCTATTATCTAGCCGCAGGGGTTGGCGGAGTCGCAGTGGGGGTTCACACTACTCAGTTTGAAATTCATCATCCTGAGACCGGTCTATACCAGCCCGTGCTGCAGCTGGCGATGGAAGAGGTCCAACGTTTCTCCGGGCGAGGTTCCAGCAGCCCGGTAAGTGTCGCCGGCATCGTTGGGAAGACTGCTCAAGCCACGAAAGAGGCGAAATTGGCTCAAGACCTGGGCTTCGATTGCGGATTGCTCGGTCTGGGAGCTATGAAAGACGCGTCAGACGACCAGCTGATTCAGCATGTGCAGGCCGTCGCCGAGATCATCCCCATCTTTGGGTTCTACCTCCAACCCTCGGTGGGTGGCCGTGTCTTGAGTGTCGCGTTCTGGAGGCGGTTTGTGCAAGTGCAGAACGTGGTGGCTATTAAGATGGCCCCTTTTAATCGATACCGGACACTGGATGTCGTGCGAGCTGTTGTTGAATCGGGCCGGGCAACAGACATTGCTCTCTACACCGGCAACGATGACAACATCCTTTTGGACTTGCTCGCCGAGTATCGCTTTTCAAATTCCAAACCTCCTCTTCGCATCGTGGGAGGACTATTGGGTCACTGGGCGGTCTGGACTCGAAGAGCCGTTGAGGTATTGGAACGTGTTCAAGAGATCATCTCTGAAGGGGACTCTGTCCCAGCCGAACTGCTTACGTTGAATCTGCAAGTCACCGACGCAAATGCTGCTCTTTTCGATCCACAACACGACTTCGCCGGGTGCATCCCCGGAATTCATGAGGTGCTTCGCCGCCAAGGTCTGCTGGCAGGACGGTGGTGCCTCAATACGGAAGAAGAGCTTTCTCCAGGCCAGATGGAAGAGATTGACCGGGTCTGTTCAGCCTATCCCCACCTTAACGATGATTCATTTGTGGCCGAGCATTTGGATGAGTGGCTAAGATGAGCCTTGATCTTGTTCATGATTACCGTCAGCAATCGCTTCACTACGGTTGCCGAACCATGAGAACTCATGGTCCTGATGGCAGCTCGAAGGCAACCGAGTATCGAAGACGAGTAGAGAGAATGGGGGGGCCCCATTTGAGCCATCTCCATCGTTTTAGCCAGGACCGCTCTGGCTCATGAGAAGTGGTTTCACAAGGGTGGCCGGGAGCCCACAAATTGGCGAACCGTAGTGCAGTTGCCGACAATTGCGCTGATCGTAGCGGTGGTGGTCGCTACCATCTTGGCCTTCCTGGCCAGGCGGCGGCTGGGGCGATCCAACATCTTCTCGGGACCGGTTGCGCTAGGTGCGCAACCCGAAGGTATCGCATGCTTCTATGCCTGGGTACCTGCTATTCTGGGATCCACGTTGCCGTGCCGCTCCTGGTATATGGTATCCAGGGACACCTACTTTCCCCCAACCTGGATTTGCTGAATGCTTGGCAGTACTGGCTGGGCATGATTGCCATTCAATCTGACACTGACCATCCTTGACTGGGTTGAGCTCATCGGTCATCTGCCATTCTACGGCGCCCTAGCAGTCCTGTTAATCTGGACGCCTGAAGAGTCTGACTTGTGGGTTAAAGGGCTACAGGGCAGTCAAATGACGGTACGGAGTTAAGGGTTGGCTAGAAATCCTGAAATCAATCGTGAAGGTACAAAGTATAAGAAGGACGAGCGCCATTGGTCTTCGATGTTCCAAGCCTGAGGCGAATGTCTCTTATTTCCTTCGAACTCATGGCGGTTTCGGCCCTGTATCTACTCCAAGCAGCGCCTTCACTTCAGCTAGTCGCTTTCGTACTTCGGCATCATCGGATCTCAGTGCGCGAGCCTTCTCAAGGAAGGCCAGACACTCTTTGTATTGCTTCCTGGACCAGCAATTGTGAGCCAGAAGCATTGACACCTTAAAGAGCAATCCGGCTGTATCTCCATCCTCAGGATTGAGCTGGTAAGCGTGATCGAGCGCCCGGTAAGCGGCTTCATCTTCCTTCAGAATGAACAGAGTGGCCCCGAGCAGCGCATTTGAGGCAAAAAAATCTGGACGAAGCTCGACGGCCTTCGCGAGCCACCGCTGCGCCTCGGCATAGCGTTTGAGGCGAAAGTAGGAGAGCCCCAGGTTATAGTTCGTTTCAAATGAATCCGGGTCCAGCGCTACCGCCTTTTCAAGCGGCTCCAGAGATTCCTCATAGTATCCTTGCTTCCCATAGATCAGTCCCAAGGTCGTGAGTTTGTCGGGATCGGAAGGATCAAACAAGGCGCGACAAGTCTGTCGAGCCTCTTCCAAGGGCCGATTGGTCAGTTCCTGAATGCAATCGACTCCCTGGCGGGCGGCATCATTGTAGTGTTGCCTTCGCGCTGAGGAGACGGCGAACTGTTGTTCTGCCTCGACGCGCCGACCGGCTTTCAAATAGGTCCGCGCGAGGTGCTCCGGTGCCCGAAAATCACGGGGATTCAACTCCACCGCCTGCTTCAGCCATTTCTCAGCTTCTGCCAGCTTCCCCTTTTTAAGATAGGCAGAACCGAGATAGTACGAAGTATCAGAAAAGGGAGGATCGTTAACAATCTTCTCCAGTCGGCTGACCGCCCCATCCAGATTTTCCTCCTGCAGATCAAGCCGCCCCAAATAGTAGATGACACCGGGGTCAGGGGCGGCATCGCTCCGCAGCCGTTCAAACTCCCGCCGGGACTCCGGCCATTGTTGCAAAGCAAAATAACTCACTCCCAACTGATATCGGATCTGGGTTAAGCCAGGATTCAGATCGAGCGCCGCTTGAAATTCCTGTACCGCTTGTTGAAACTGGCCATTCTGAACAAACTCGTACCCCTTTCCTATGTGGGACTGTACCGCGGGCGGCAAAACAGGCTTGTGCTGCTCGCTGGTGCGAGAAAGCAGAGATGATTGACCAAAGACCCAGCCAAATGTCAAGATCAAGACACCACTCTGCATGCTCGTGGCAAATGTCGTTTTCATCGCGAGGAGTGTGAACACGCGTCGTCAGGCGGCAAATCTATCACTCCGTCTGTTTTTCTCACATCTTTCGGAATGTTTCAATTTCTTTTGGAATGGAACACCAATCTTCTAGTGGTCGCTGGAAAACTTCGAGGGAATTGCTGAAGCGGTCACGGCAATCGCTGGCTGGAGGGGTCAGCAGCCCGTTCCGGGGCAAGTCGCCGGTCCCCCTTTTCTTCAAAGACGGATGGGGTTGTCGTCTCAAAGATGTGGATGACAACATCTACATTGACTACGCGCTCGGCTGGGGTCCGAATATCCTGGGCTATGGGCACCCTCGAATCGTCGAGGCGATGAGAAAGATCGTGGACAGCCCGCATACTTATGGCGCTCAACATCAGTTGGAATACAGAGTAGCGGAGCGGCTCCAAAGGGCGGTTCCTTGTGCCCAGCGGGTCGCGTTTACGTCCAGCGGTAGCGAAGCGGTTCAATTGGCGCTGAGATTGGCGAGAGCCTTCACCAGGCGGGAACTGATTCTCAAGATGGAGGGACATTATCACGGTTGGATGGATTCAACTCTTCTGAGCTACAAGCCTGAACCTCAGGAAGCAGGCCCCCTCACTAGCCCACACACGGTTTTGGGTTCTCAAGGGCAGGTCCGGAATGCGGCGGAGAACGTGCGCGTGGCCCCATGGAACCGAGTCGATCTCGCACAGGAAATCTTGGAACGGGAGGGTTCAGCAATTGCTGCGGTTATTCTGGAACCGGTGCTTTGCAATGGTGGTTGCTTGTTGCCGCTGCCAGGATACCTGCAGAGCCTCAAGAGCCTTTGCGAGAAGCACGGCACCCTCCTGATCTTTGATGAAATCATCACCGGCTTTCGCCTAGCCTTAGGGGGAGGCCAAGAGCACTATGGTGTCACACCGGACTTGGCCACGTTTGGGAAGGCCATCGGAGGGGGACTCCCCTTGAGCGTCGTGGCTGGACGTCAAGAGGTGATGGAACTGATGTTTGGCGGCGGAGTAGCTTTTGGAGGAACCTTCAATGGCAATCCGGTGTCGCTCGCTGCAGCCGAGGCCGCTCTTGAAGTGCTTTCTCACGACGATGGGGCTCCGCTGGCCCAGGCCAATCAAGTGGGCCAGACGTTGAAGGAGGGGATAACCGGCTTGGGTCACAAACACGGTGTTCCCCTGTTGACCACAGGGTTTGGGACAGCGTTCGCCGTTCACTTCACTAACCGGACGCAGCTCATCGACTATCGCGACACCCTGGACGACAATAGGGAGCTACTGTCACGGTTTCTGCTGGGAGCCCTGGCCGAAGGCATCCATGTTCTGCCTGATGGACGTTTTTACACGTCGATTGTCCATTCTGATGAAGACATTGTTCAAACTCTGAATGCATTCGACAGGGCCCTCAAAAGGCTTGCTGAGTGAGAGGGGTTCCCGGGCGAAGGAAGTGAGATTCAAAACCGACCATCCCACGAAACCTGTTAGAATTTGCGGGCCGGATAGAATTAGATGAAATCCGCGAAGTGGGCCGGCTAAAAGCTCTCGTGAGGAACTTCATTGCGATTGCCTCTCTCTCGGGTCTGATCGTTTGGCCTTTTGCCAGCGCGGCTGGAGGCTCGCCAAATACTTTTTCCAGCTTGATTGAGTATCGATTACCGTTGGAAGCGCGCTCTGCCGAGTTCCGAGAGGCTCAAGCTGAACCTGACGGGACGGCAGTTACGTCCCTGCAGTTGAGCTTTGAAAAGGCTCTTTCCGAGGGCGAGATCTCCAAGGCCCGGACGATCCTACACCAACTTTTACAACATTCTCTAAACTCCGAGGCACTTTCAAAACTTGGCGTGGCGCTGGCCCAAAAGGAGCTCTATAGCGAAGCCGTAGAGGTCTTCACTCGTTGGGCTACCGATTACCCCAAAATGTTTGAGCCTCATTACAACCTGGCACTTGCCTATCTGGCTGTGCAGAGATATCCCGAGGCGCTCTCAGCTCTAGAGAAGACGCCCGAGAGCTCGAAGGTCCAGGCCACGGCGCGGCTCTATATGCGGGGCAAGATATTAGACGCTCTCGGGCGAACAGGAGAAGCTGAGCAGAATCTTTCTACTGCCTTCTCAGGTGCACCCCAGCAAGAGAACTATGCGCTGGACCTCGGACTTCTTTACCTGCGGCAACGCGCCTATCCCAAAGCTACTGCCGTCTTCAGCCGTGGCAGCAGTTTCCATCCACGTTCCAGCTATCTGCTGCTGGGGCTGTCACTGTCTCAGTTTTTGGGGGGAAAAAGCCTGGAATCTGTAGAGACTTGCCGAAAGCTCCTAGCCTTCGATGCAAACTTTTCCGCCGGTCGCTTGCTGCTGGGTTTCGCTCTCTACCAAAAAGGTGATTTCGAAGAAGCGGAAAGAGCCGCTGCCCAAGGCTTAGCGGCCGCTCATCCCAATCCTTACCTTTACTATCTTCGTGCCGCTGCTTTACTGAAGCTTCAATCGAAGGACTACGACCGGATCTCTCAGGATCTTGCGATTGCCACCGGGGCCATTCCAGAATGTGCCTTATGCTACCTTGCCCAAAGCAAGGTCCATGAGGCGCGCGGCGACCTGCAGTCTGCCGTTGCCGATCTGGAAAGTGCCGTCAAACTTGATCCGAATTTTGAAGAGGCGTGGTACCACCTCTCCACAGTCTATACGCGGTTGGGCCGGAGAGAGGAGGCAACCCGAGCGAGCGAGGAGTTTAGCCGTCTCAAATCAGAGAAGACAAACCGTGATACCGAAATACTTCGCGATATGTTCCTCAAGACGCTGGCTACGCAGGAATAGCTCAAGGATTGAGGTGAAGGTGATGGGCAGGCCCTTAAAGGATTGGATGCGACTCGCGTCGGGACTCGTTGCTGGGCTCATTCTCCAGGTCCTCCCCTGCGTTATTGCCGAAACGCAAGAGCCAGTGCAGCAGCTCTTCGAGCAAGCTCAGAAAGCCCGGGCACAGGGAGACTTGGTAGAGGCTGAGCAGAAGTATCAGGCAGTCATCCAACAGGCTCCGCAAATGGCCAGTGCCTATCATAACCTCGGGATTGTTTACTTCATGCAGCGCAAGTACCCGGATGCGGTGGCCTCTTTGAAAAAGGCCTTGAAACTGAAGCCGAGCCTGTCGGGAGCCCAGGTCATGCTGGGTCTCTCGTACTATGAACTCTATGACCTAGACGAGGCATGTGCTGCGTTGGAGGCCGCGTTGAAAACGACACCGGGTGATGCCAACGCACTTCTCTATTTAGGCAAGGCGCAGCTTCAGAAACGAGAATATCGTGCCGCACAAAGAACCTTCGAAAAATTGATCGAGATAAAGCCAAAGGATCCCGAAGTGCTCTACGACTTGAGTCTCACTCACATGAAACTGATGTTGGAGAACGTGAATCGCCTGGGCGAGGCGTCGCCAGGATCGTATCTGTTTTCCTTGCTGCTGGCGCAGGATGCTGAAGCTCGCAATGATGACGAATCTGCGATCAAGAATTATCGTGAGGCTCTGGCTCTGCGGGGCAAGGAAGAAGTAGTGGGGATTCATTATGCCCTAGGGAGCGTCTACGCCAAAGTGGGCAGATATGAGGAGGCCGCGGCGGAGTTTAAGAAGGAGCTCCAGGTCAACCCCAATGATTCGCTGGCGCTTTGGAAACTGGGAGAGTTGGGTCTGCGCAGTGATCCCCAGAGCGTTCGGGGTTACCTCGAGCGCGCTGTCACGCTGAACCCGGATCTTCCTCAAGCAGCTCTGGCCTACGGCCGACTTTTGGCACGTGTCGGCGAGACCGAAAAAGCAGTTGAACAGTTTCAACGAGTGGTTCGGCTGGCTCCGGAGGAAGACTCGGTTCACTACCACTTGGCAAAGGCCTATCGTCTTCTGGGTCGAGTCGAACAGGCCCAAGCTGAAACGGTTCGATTTCAAGAGCTGGCGATGAAGAAATCAGAGCGCAAGCGGGACATGGCTCGTCAGTTGATCGACATAGGGCGCACTATTCAGGAGGCAGAACAGGAACCGGATCCCGGCTTTTCTCCGTCAAGGAATCCGACCCATCAGCTGAAATAGTGGTGTGCCCTGCAGGCTTCCACGGATCTCGCAAAACCGTGAACACGTCCCGGGTGCAACGTCTAAAGTCCAAGGTCAAAACTGCCGGCTCTTGGACTTGGATATTGGACTTTCAACGTTGGACGTTAGTACGGCCTCCTGCACTGGCTCCTCGGCCTAGTCACGACCGTCCAATCTGCGGCTCGTAGGGCTTGTCGTCCGGTGTGGCCCGCAGGAAATCAAAGTCACATCCTTGATTCGCTTGCAAGACGTGCTCAAGGAATAAGGTGTAATAGCCACGCCGATATCGAGGCAGAGCAGGCCGCCACTCGTCAAGCCGGCGTTTCCTCACTTCTTCCGGGACAAGTAAGTCGAGACACCGATGGGTAACGTCTAGCTGAATCAGGTCTCCGTTCTGGACAATTGCCAGAGGTCCGCCCACCGCCGATTCCGGTGAGATGTGCAGAACGACGGTGCCAAAGCTGGTGCCGCTCATCCGCGAGTCGCTAATGCGAACCATATCCTGCACTCCTTGCTTCAGGAGTTTGGCAGGAATTGGGATCTGTCCCCACTCAGGCATTCCGGGGGCGCCGACCGGGCCACCGTTCTTGAGGACCAAAACACTGGCGGCATTCACCTCCAAACCGGGGTCATCGACTCGCCCCATCATTTCTTGGTAGTTTTCAAAGACCACGGCTCTTCCTGTATGTTGAAGCAAGCTAGGAGAAGCGGCAGACGTCTTCATGACAGCACCGTTCGGCGCCAAGTTTCCGAAGAGCACAGCTAGTGATCCCTCCCGATTGAGAGGATCATTCAAGGGGCGAATCACATCGCGGTTGTGGCACTTGGCGCTGGCAACATTTTCAGCGATGGTCTTGCCGGTCACTGTCAAGGCATCGCCCTGCAGGAGGGGCAGAATTTCCTTCATTACCGCAGGAATGGCTCCTGCGTAATAGAGATGCTCCATGAGATACTTGCCTGAGGGCTGAACATTGACAATGTAGGGAGTTGAGCGTGAAAGCGCGTCAAACTGACTCGGCGGAAGTTGGAGTCCCAACCGCCCGGCAATAGCAACCAGATGGATGACCGCGTTGGTAGAGCCTCCCAGGGCCATGCAGAGCCGGATGGCATTTTCAAATGCTGGAGGGGTGAGAATGCGCGTGGGACGTAGCTCTTCTTTGACCATCTCCACGATGCGACGACCGCTGGCCTCAGCGATGGCATGGCGACGCGAATCAACCGCGGGGATTGAGGCACAACCGGGGAGCATCATTCCTAGAGCCTCGGCAAGGCTGGTCATCGTGGAAGCTGTTCCCATAGTCATGCAGTGACCCGGACTGCGCGAGATACAGCCCTCCATCTCATTCCAGTCTTCCGGGCTCATGCGACCCGCCCGGTGCTCATCCCAGTGCTTCCAGAGGTCCGTTCCCGATCCAAGCTCTTCATTCTTCCACATTCCCCGTAACATTGGCCCCCCGGAAACCATGATTGATGGGACATCCATACTGGCAGCGCCCATCAATTGAGCCGGTGTTGTCTTGTCGCATCCACACAAGAGCACAACCCCATCCAGCGGATTGGAACGGATCATCTCTTCCACGTCCATTGCCATGAGGTTGCGATAGAGCATGGCGGTGGGCATCATTAGCTCTTCCCCTAATGAGATTGTCATGAACTCAAGAGGAAAGCCGCCTGCAGCCCAGACGCCCCGTTTCACTGCCTCGGCCAAGCTACGAAGATGGGCATTACAATTGTTGAGCTCACTCCAGGAGTTACAGATTCCAATGACTGGCCTCCCAGCGAAAGCTTGGCGGGTGAACCCCTGAGAGCGGAGTGAAGCCCGGTGAGAAAAACCGATTTCGTCTTCGGTATCAAACCAGGCCGAACTGCGAAGTTTGAGTGTCATAAATCTTCCCCCAAAGTCCCCTCCCTTACCCTCTTCAAAGGAGGGCTGAGCTCAATTTTCATCTCTTCGCGATGCCGCCTCGCGTATGAATGATTCTTTCAAAGACTGCTAGGAAATCTCCTTGACAGAGATCAGATGCAAATCTAAGGTAATGCGGAACTCGCATTCTTAGCCATCCTTTATCAACTCGAGGAGCCCATAGTTATGGAGACTTCACGCCTGCGCGACTGGGGGCTACTGCTCGCCTGCAATCTGATCTGGGCCAGCCAGTTCGTGATGGTCAAGCTGGTACAGGAGCAGATGGGGCCGGTCTTTGCCACTTTCTTTCCAATGACCCTGGCCACTGTGTTACTGATTCCGATTGTCCGACGCGAGCGACGAGAGAATCCTGCCGGTCCATCGGACCCCATGCCCAAGAAAGACGTGCTCGAATTCATCCTGATTGGAGTCCTCGGACAAGTGGTGGCCCAGCTATTTATCACTTGGGGAGTTCGGTTGTCATTGGCGTCGAACGCAGCCCTGCTCATGCTGGCCCTGCCGGTTTCAACTGCTATCATGGCCTATTGTTTTCTGGGCGAGCGCATGACGCCTGTGCGCTGGATTAGTTTTGCTTTGGCTATTGGCGGTGTTCTCGAATGCTCCGGAATTGACTGGAAAGAGTTGAATTTGACGAGTGGCCAATATCTTCTCGGCAATCTCATGATCTTTCTCAGCGTCAATGGCAGCGCCTTCTACAACGCCTATAGCAAGAAACTGTTGAGCCGTTATTCGCCGCTCCAGGTGTTGCTCTACAGTTACTATGCTGTCTTTGTCTTCTTGTTTCCTATTACCCTGAGCACTGAACCGCAGGGCTTTCACGACCTGCCGCAGTTTACCCCGGTCGTCTGGCTCGGTCTGATTATGCTGGCATTTTTCCAGTACTTCCTCTCTATGGTTCTCTTTCTCAATGTTCTGACCCGTCTGGATGCGACCCAGGCAGCGCTTTCAAATTACCTCATCCCATTTTTTGGGGTGATCATTGCCGCCGTGGTGCTGCACGAAAGGCTGACTATGTTCATGGTCTTCGGCGGTCTGCTGGTTCTGGCGAGCACACTGCTCGTAACGGTCTACGAAGAGAGGCAGCGGTTGAGAGTCCAAAGTCGCACGACCTTGGACGTTGGACCTTAGACCTTGGACTGGTTGATTTTCAAGCCAGGTCTCGAAGCATTTGCAGCCCCTCTTTCACAACGATTTCAGATGCCTCTGGAGCAAATGGTGAAACTTCCACTTCATAACCGCCCTCTTTGTAGGCGCTGGCAACCGGCAAGTAGCCGAATCCCCCGTTCGAGTATCCCGAAAACAGAGTGCTGGCAAAAGGAGACAGGTCGACAATTCTCTGATTGGTCTCTGTAAAAGGTTCTCCTGGAATCGAGAGCAGGGCCACGGAATCTAGGCGGATTCCCTGCAGCTGCCAATCGATATGAGTCTTGCCCTGGTAGAGTCTGGCATTCTCAGCGCGCATCCCGGCTTGAGTCGCTTTCGCGCGTGCAGCTCTGATCTCTTCATCGGTCCCACGATTTTGCAGTTCCACAAGCTGTTTCTGAAACTTGGCGGTTTCGGCTTCCAGTTCCTCGACCGGACGAAACTGCGCCACTGGGAGTTTGAGCCGGCGTGAAAGCACGCGCAGAAGGGGCGGCTTCATCTCGACGGCTTCTTCCTCGTAAATCGCGATCGGAGCTCCAGACTCAATGACGTTCACGAGGCGATCCCGACGGCCTCTAGTCCTAATGCCAGTGGCAACCTTGGCTCCCTCCAGACCTAACATTTTCCCCTCGCGCCGATAGATTCTCGGGTCACCG
>Ga0075434_100001768_pt1 | contig 18603 bp, 17 predicted proteins | sample RhiMethybrSRZTD3_FD_75298 | JGI IMG/M metagenome (GOLD analysis project Ga0075434, IMG submission 75298) | Populus rhizosphere microbial communities from Tennessee, USA - Rhizosphere MetaG P. TD hybrid SRZTD3 | ecosystem: Host-associated > Plants > Roots > Rhizosphere > Soil | place: USA... | reverse complement strand
CGCGCCGCCGCCCGTCGATCGAGTGGGCGATGATCGACCGGACCAACGACGCCGACGAGCAGGCCGAGCGGCTCGCGCCGATCGCGCTGCGCCTGCGGGCGCACGTCAACCTGATCCCGCTGAACCCGACGCCCGGGTGGCCGTCCAAGCCGAGCCCCGCCTCGCGGATCCGCGCGTTCGCCTCGATCCTGGACGACGCCGGCGTCGCCGTGACGATCCGCGACACGCGGGGGCGCGAGATCGACGCGGCGTGCGGCCAGCTCTCGCTCGAACACGAGCGCGCGGCGGCGCGCTGAACGGAGCGGCCCTGGGCGGCTGCTAGCGTGGACCGCCCATGGGGTTCATCGAGCTGACCGACGTCGCCTATGCCCTGCCGGGCGGCTGGACGCTGTTCGAGGGCGTGAGCTTCCGCGTGCCCGAGGGCGAGCACGCCGGTCTCGTCGGCGCCAACGGCATCGGCAAGTCGACGCTGCTCCGGCTCATCGTTGGCGACGACCGCCCGACCGCGGGCTCGATCCAGACCGACGGACGGGTCGGGCTGATGCGGCAGTTCATCGGGTCCGACGCGCGCCCGACGACCGTCCGCGACTTCCTCCTCGCCTACGCCGAACCGCGAGTCTCGGAGGCGGCGATCCGTGTCGCCAAGGCCGAGCGCTGGATGCGCGATCATCCGGGCGAGGAGGCGCAGATGCGATACGCGGACGCGCTCGCGGGCTGGGGCGAGGCCGGCGGGTACGAGGCCGAGGTGCTGTTCGACCGGTGCACGCACGCGGCGTTCGGGCAGGGCTTCCCCGAGTGCGCCGAACGCAAGATCGAGACGCTCTCGGGCGGCGAACGCAAGCGCCTCGCGCTCGAGGTGATCCTGCGGTCGCGGTTCGACACCGTGATGCTCGACGAGCCCGACAACGCGCTCGACATCGAGGGGAAGCGCTGGCTCGAGGACGCGATCGCGGGCAGCCCCAAGACCGTCCTGTTCGTGAGCCACGACCGGACCGTGCTCGACCGCGCCGCGACCAGGATCGTCACGCTGGAAGGGCGCGCCGCATGGACGCACCACGGCGGCTTCTCGGGCTACCCCGCGGCGCGCGACGCCCGAGTCGACCGGCTCGACCAGGATCACCGGCGCTACGAGGCCGAGCACCGCCGGCTCTCGGACATGGTGAAGGAGATGCGGCGCAAGTCGGCGTACAACGACAACTGGGCGTCCAAGGCTCGGTCGGCGCAGCACCGGCTCGACCGGTTCGAGGAGCGCGAGAAGCCCCCCGAGAAGGCCGATGTGCAGAGCGTCCGGATGCGCATCGAGGGCGGACGCACGGGCAAGGTCGCACTCCGGGTCACCGGGCTGTCGATCGCCGGGATCGTCGGGCCGTTCGACGCCGAGGTCTGGTTCGGCGAACGGATCGGGGTGATCGGCCCGAACGGGACCGGCAAGACGCACTTCATGCGGCTGCTGGCGGGCGAGGAGATCGCGCACGAGGGCGGATGGAAGCTCGGGGCCCGGGTCGAGCCCGCCCTGTTCGCCCAGCTCCACGAGCGCGCCGACGTGGCCGATCTGCCGATCGTCGAGGTGCTCCGCAAGCGGGGGATGACGATGACCGAGTCGATGGCGGCGCTGCGCCGCTACGAGATCGACCAGGTCGGGCGGAACCCGTTCGAGCTCCTGTCCGGCGGCCAGCAGGCCCGGTTCCAGCTCCTGCTGATGGAGGTGGACTCGCCCACGATGCTGCTGCTCGACGAGCCGACGGACAACCTCGACGTGGCCTCGGCGGACGCGCTCCAGGACGCCGTCGACCGCTACCAGGGGACGGTCGTCGCCGTCACCCACGATCGCTGGTTCATGCGGCTGATGGACCGCTTCCTGTTCTTCGACGGCGACGGTTCGGTGCGCGGGCTGCTCGAATCGCCGTACGAGGACGTCGCGGCGGTCGGATGAGGCGGTCGCTCATCGCCCTCGTCGCCGTCGCGATCGCGCTGCCGGCGTGCGCCGGTGATCCCCAGCGTGCGTCGTCCTCGGATCCGCGGACGAACGCGGCGGCGAGGGCGGCGGCGACGGGTCCGAGCGGAACCGTGTCGCCCTCGCCGGTCGCCGATCCGACGTCGCCGATCCCCGAGCCCGACGCATGGATCCCCGGCCGGGCCGATCCGCTCGCCGTCCGGCTCGAGGCCACGTGGGAGGCCCGGCGCGAGGCCGTGCGTCGATGGGTTGGCACCGGGAACCCGGATGCGTGGCCGCCGCCCGACGACGTCGAGCTCCTCGTCCTGTACGAGCAGCGGATCTACCGGGTGTTGGCGGCGCGCGACCGCCTGGCGGTCGCGGTCCTGGACCGGCTCGACGGTCCCCTGGCCGCCGAGGCGAGGTCGAACGTCCGAGCGGGCGGCGCCCTGTACGACCACTTCTCGCCGCTGAAGACGCTGCCCGACTACCGGACTCGGCCCCCCGACCCCGCCGACCTGCTCCTGCGCTACTTCGAGAAGGGCGAGCGGCGGTTCGGTGTGGACTGGGAGCTGCTCGCGGCCGTGATGCTGATCGAGACTCGGATGGGTCGGATCGTCTCGAGCAGCTCGGCAGGCGCGCAGGGGCCGATGCAGTTCCTCCCTTCGACCTGGGAGGTCTACGGGCTCGGTGGCGACATCCGAGACGAGCACGACGCCGTCCTCGGCGCCGCCAACTACCTGAGCGCCTCCGGCTCCCCGGGCGACGACCGGGGCGCACTGTTCCACTACAACCCCGTGGCGGCGTACGTCACTGCGGTCATCCGGTACGCGAACGCGATGTCGCGCGATCCCGATCTGTTCTACGCGTACTACAACTGGCAGGTGTTCGTGCGCACCAGGCACGGGGACGTGCGGCTCACCGGTCCGGGGCTGTAGGGCCGCGACCCCGGGGCGCTACGCTCGCCCGATGGAACGTCGGCGAACGGGCGTCGGCCGCACGGCGTCACGCGTCGCCCTCGCGGCTTCGGTCGCGTCGTTCGCGTTCGTGGCGCTCGTCGCGGCGACGCCGGGGTCGCCGTTCACCCCGATCCTTCCTTCCGAGCCCGGTGGTCCGTTCCGCTGGCTGGTCGAGCTCGTCGGCCTCGACGGCGTGCACGGGAGCGCGCTCGCGGCGGTCGGTGTGATCGCGGTGTCGTCGTCGGCGGCCGCGTTCGTCCTCGTGCTGCGCGAGTGCCGCCGCGGGACGATCTCGGCGCGAACGGCGATCGGGCTCGCGGTCGGCTACCACCTCGCGCTGCTGTTCCTTCCGCTCCTGTTCTCGCGCGACGTCTACTCGTACGCGTACTACGGAAGGATCGCCGCGGCGTATCACGCGAACCCCTACGTCGCGACGCCGGCGGACTTCCCCCACGACATCCTCGCCACCTTCGTCGGCCCGAAGTGGGTCGACACGCCGGCGGTGTACGGGGCGCTGTGGACCCAGGTCTCGGCGCTCGTGACCCGAGCGACCGACGACGTCGGCACGATCGTCTCGACGTTCCGGCTGATCGCGATCGGCGCGAGCCTCGCGACCGTGTTCGTGGTGGGGGGGCTGGTCCGCAGGGTCCGACCCGGGCGCGAGGCGTTCGCGGTCGCGCTCGTCGGGCTGAACCCGGTCGTGCTGTTCCAGAGCGCGGCGAGCGGGCACAACGACCTGCTGGTCGCGCTTGCGATCGCCTCCGCGCTTGCGCTGGTCTTCTCGGGTCGCGAGCTGTGGGCGACCGCCGCGCTCGCGCTCGGGACGCTCGTCAAGGTCACGGCCGCGGTGCCGCTTCTGCTGTGGTGGGTCGCGGTCGCCGCCCGGCGGCCGCGGGGCGAACGCCTCCGAACCCTCGCGCCGCACGTCGGGCTGGCCGCCGTGTTCGCGCTGATCGCCGCGGCGCCGTTCGCGAACACCGAGGATCCGACCCTCGGTGCGGTCGAGCTCGGGTCGCACGAGGGCTGGCTCGCGCCGTCGAGGTTCTTCCGGCGGGTGTTCGACGCGGTCTCCGGGGACGTCCTCGGGATCGTGCCGAGGATCGCGTTCGCGGTGATCGCGGTGGCGGCGATCGTCGTGGTGGCGAGGACCGTCTGGCGTCGGCGGCCCGAGATCGGCTCGGCGCTCGTCGGTGCGTCCTGGGGGTGGGGGCTGCTCTGCCTGATGCTGCTCGGGCCCGTCCTGCTCCCGTGGTACGTCACGTGGGCGTTGCCGCTCGGCTGGTTGCTGCCGCGCGTGCCCCGAACCGTGCTGATCGGCACCGGGCTCGCGCTCACCGTGTCGCAGTGGATCTCGGAGCCGGCGGCGTTCGCCACCGCGTACGACGCGAACCTCCTGGTCGGCCACTACGTGATCACGCCGGTCGTGATCGGGCTACTCGGCTGGCTGCTCCTGGACCTGTGGCGCCGAACCCGATCCGGCGCGCCGCTCGAGGACGAACCGGGCGAGGTACCCGCCGCCGCCGCCGAGCGCTGACACCGCGAGCGCGCCGAGCGTCGTCCCGAGCGCCACGCCGAGCGCGTCGAGGGCGGTCGCGACCAGGATCAGCATCGCGGCGCCGATCGCCGGCGCGGCCGCGGCGGCCGTGATCGTGTCGGCGAGCCCGATCCGTGCCCAGCCGTAGCCGACCACGGTGAGCAGGGCAAGCGCGACGATCGATGCCCAGGCGATGCCGGCAGCCGACGAGGCTTCGAGGGGGTCGACCGGAAAGGAACCCTTCACCGGCCGTGAAGGATCGACGACGAGCGCATCCGTCGGTCGGTCCACGTCGTCGAACGGCGTCAGCACGATGACCGCGGCCTTCCGGCCCGATCGCGCCTCGGCGGCCGCCAGGTCACGAGCCGTGAGTCGTTCGAGGGCGCGGCGTTGGCCGCTTGCGGGTGTGCCTCCGACAGGTGGCACCACGACCACCACGTCGCGGATCCGATCGGGCGGCACGCCCGCTCGGATCACGTTCCCGGCGCGTGTCGCGAGGAAGCTCACCGTGTCGTCGGGCTCGTTCACCAGGAACGCGACCGGCGTCCCGGCTTCGAGCCGGGAGACGGCCTCGTTCGCGACGACGAGCGCCCGCACCTCGTCCTCGGACACGAACGGCTCCTGGCGGTTCCACGCGATCGCCGAGCCCGCGAGCATCGCGAGTGTGAGCGCGACGGTCACGACGACGTCGAGCGCTCGACGCCGTTCGAGCCGGCGCCACAGGCGGACGAGTCCGAGGGCGGCCAGGATCGGGATCGCGAACCCGAACGTCACGAACCGATCGGCCGGGAGCCATCCCGTCACGAGCGCGAACGCCACGCCGACCAACGTGAGGACGAACCACGAGCGCAGGATGCGGCCGGCGTTGCCGTTCGGTGCCGTGAAGCCGATCGCGGCGAGCGGCACCGAGACCCACTGGACGTACCGCGTCCAGCGATGGACGAAGCGGTCGAGGTACGCGCTCCGCAGCTCGGAGGTCAGGCCCGCCCGCCGCAGGAAGGCGTCCTTCGACGTGTCGACCTCCAGGGGCGGTCCTCCCGGCCGCACGGCCAGCAACCCGATCCCGAGCGCGGCGGCGCTGCCGACGGCGGTCCCCGCGATCCGGAACGCCTCGTGGCGATCGCTGCGCCACGCGAGGGCGGCCGCGACGAGCAGGATCGCGACGCACAACAGGAGGAACTGAGGATGCGCGAGGCCGCCGCCCGTGAGCACGACCGCGGCGAGTACGGCCGCCCGGCGTCGCGGGTCGTCCAGCAGCGCGCCCGCAGCGAGGAACGCCGCCGCGGTGACGAGGTTCGCGAGGTATCCGGCCGCGAGGTGGACGGCGAACGCCCCGGCCAGCAGCCCCGCGAGCGTCGATCCGACGGCGCCCGCGCGGCGCCGCACCAGGGCCGCGGACGCGAGCCCGACCGCGACACCCAGGATGACCTCCAGCGCCGCGGTGGCCTCGACGACCGACTGCGCCAGGGTCCCCTCGAGGACGAGCGACAGCGCCGGTGCGCCGGGGCGGTCGGCGGTCGCCGAGAGGCCCTCGTCTCCCGCGAGCCGGGACCACCAGAGGTAGACCGGCCCGTCGGGACCCACCGGGAACCGGGCGCCTCGCACGGCGAACGGCCAGAGGAAGCATGCGAGCAGGACGAGGGCGAGGGCCGCGACCAGGAGTGCGTCGGTCCGGTTCGCCCTGCGGTCCGTCGTGCTACCCCCGAGTGGTGAACGAACCGGTCGCGTGGCTCCTCATCCCGTCCTCGGCAGGGCGATCCGGCCTCACCCCTCGCGAGGCCGTGGGCTCGGTCGCCGGAACGTACCACGGGTCGGTCGCTCGACCCGCCGCTGCTAGCATCGCGCCGTGCTCGACCGCGATCTCGCCGCGGAGGTCCTCCGCACCGCTCGCGCCCGCGGCGGCGGGTTCGCGGAGCTGTACGTCGAGGAACGCCTGGGTATCTCGGTGAGCCTGGACGACGGCAAGGTCGAGGAGGTCACCACCGGTCTGGATCGCGGCGCCGGCGTCCGGGTGGGGCACGGGACGTCGTTCGGGTACGCGTACTCGAACCGTCTGGACCGCGATGCGCTCCTGCATGCCGCCGAGGCCGCCGCCGCGTCGGTGAGCGTCGGCGGGCCGGGCTCGGTCGTCGACCTGCGCACGCTCGAGGCGCCCGTCACGCACCAAGCGCTCGTCGACGCCGCCTCGATCCCGACCGAACGCAAGGTGGGGTGGGTACGCGAGGCCGACGAGGCGGCTCGCGCCTTGGGGGCCGAGATCCGGCAGGTGACCGCCACCTACGCCGACTCGGTCCAACGCCTGCTGATCGCGACCAGCGACGGACGGTGGGTGGAGGAGGTCCGGCCGCGGGTCCGGCTCACGGTGTCGGCGGTGGCGGGCCGCGACGGCACGATCCAGACAGGGTTCCACGGCCCGGCGGGCCTGGCCGGCGCCGAGTTCATCGAGGCCAACCCGCCGTCGGCGACCGCCGAGGTCGCCGCCCGCAGGGCGATCACGATGCTCGACTCGGAACCGGCACCCGCGGGCGAGACCTCTGTGGTGCTCGCCCCCGGGATGGGCGGCGTGCTCTTCCACGAGGCGGTGGGCCATCCGCTCGAGGCAGACATCGTGGACAAGGAGGCGAGCGTGTACCGCGGCCGGATCGGGGAGCGGCTGGCCTCCGAGATCCTGAGCGGCGTCGACGACGCCACGGTGCCGAACGCGTGGGGCTCGTTCTCGTTCGACGACGAGGGCACGCCGGCGCAGCGGACGGTGCTGTTCGACAAGGGCGAGCTGCGCGGGTGGCTCTACGACCGGCTCCGGGCCGAGAAGGACGGGGTGCCATCGAGCGGGAACGGGCGTCGGCAGTCGTACGCCCACACACCGATCCCGCGCATGACGAACACCTACATCCTGAACGGTTCGTCCGCGCCCGATCAGATCCTGTCCGACACCCAGCGCGGGGTCTTCGTCACCGCGCTCGCCGGTGGGCAGACGAACCCCGCCACCGGCGACTTCGTGTTCGGGTGCGCGGAGGCGTATCTGATCGAGCGAGGCGAGGCGACCAAACCGATCCGGGGCGCCAACCTGATCGGCCGGGCGATCGAGGTGATGTCGAACGTGGACGCGATCGCCGCCGACTTCGACATCTGGCCGGGGATCTGTGGCAAGGACGGGCAGGGCGTGCCCGTCGGGAGCGGTTCGCCGACGCTGCGGATCTCCAGGATCACGGTCGGGGGCACGGGTGCCTGACCTGTTGGACCTGTGTGCCGCCGCGGTCGATGCGGCCGAGGGCGGCGAGCACGTCGAGGCCTTCGGCGAGGAGCGTTCCACGACGTCGGTGGAGGCGCATCGCGGCGAGATCGAGGGACTCACGTTCGCCGAGTCGCGCGGCGTGGGCGTCCGCGTGATCTCGGACGGTCGACTCGGGTTCGCGCACGCGGCCGATCCATCGGTCGACGAGGTGCGGGAGGCGGTCTCGCGGGCACGAGAGAACGTCGCGGTCGCCTCGCCCGACCCGTTCAACGCGCTCCCGGCCGCCGAACCGATCGAGGAGCTCGACGGCCTGTTCTCCGAGACCCTCGCGAGCATGTCGACCGACGAGAAGGTCCCGATCGCGCTCGGCATGGAGCGGGCGGCGACCTCGATGGATCCTCGGGTCCGCAAGACCGAGTCGGTGCGGTACGGCGATGCGGTGGGCGCGGCGGCGATCGCGTCCACCGAGGGCGTGCGGGTCGAGTACCGCGCCACCGGTTGCTGGGTCGTGGTGGTCACGCTCGCCGAGCAGGACGGCGACACGCAGACCGGGTTCTCGTACAAGATCGCTCGGACGGGGGAGGAGCTCGACCACGAGAGCGTGGTCCAGGAGGCCGTCGAGCGTGCCGCGCGGATGCTGGGCGCGACCAAACCGGCGACGGCCCGTGTGCCGGTGCTGCTCGACCCCGTCGCCGCGTCGTCGTTTCTCGGCGTGCTCTCGGACGGGTTGTCGGCCGAGTCGGTGCAGAAACAGCGGTCGCTGTTCGCCCCGCTGCTCGGCGAACGCGTCGCGGCCGACGTGCTGACGCTCGTGGACGACGGGCGGTTGCTCGACGGACCGGGCGCGGCGCCCTTCGACGCGGAGGGGGTCCCGACCCGCCGGACCGAGCTCCTGTCGGCGGGCGTCCTGCGGGGGTTCCTCCACAACACGTACACCGCGCTGCGGGGCGGCACGCGTTCGACCGGCAACGCGGTGCGGGGCTATCGCTCGTCCCCGGGCGTCGGCACGACGAACCTGTTCGTCGAGCCCGGCGACCGGTCGCTCGAGCAACTCCTGCGCGAGGCGGAGGGCGGCGTGCTCGTGCAGGAGGTGAGCGGCGTGCACTCCGGCGCGAACCCGATCAGCGGCGAGTTCTCGGTCGGGGCGACGGGTCTGCGCATCTCCGGCGGCGCGCTCGGCGAGCCGGTGCGGGAGATGACGATCGCGAGCACGATCCCCGAGATGCTCCGCAGCGTGGTCGCGCTCGGGAGCGAGCTCCGATGGTTCTCCTCGATCGGGGTGCCCTACGTGCTCCTGGGCGAGATGACGCTCGCCGGCGTCTGAGCCGGTCTCAGATCGTCGCGGGGCGAGCCCCGGTCGCGATCACCACGAAGATCAGCGCCGCGACCGCGACCCGGATCCACAGGAACAGCGCGAAGTCGTGGACGCGCAGGTAGCGCAGCAGGAACGCGATCACCAGGAAGCCGCTGACGGCGGAGGCGGCGATGCCCGCGAGGAACGGCCCACCCATGCCGGCCGGGATCCCGTCGGCGGCAAGGCCCAGACCTTTGTAGAGCACCGCACCCGCGATCACGGGCAGCGAGAGCAGGAACGAGAACCGGGCGGCGGTCTCGCGGTCGAACGTGAGCACGCGCGCCGCCGTCATCGTGACCCCCGAACGGGAGACGCCCGGCTGGAGCGCGAGCGCCTGCGCGACGCCGAGCACGACGCCGTCGCGGACGCCGAGATCGTCCAGGTGCCGTCGGGACGACGCGATCCGGTCCACCACATACAGCACCGCGCCGAACACCACGAGCATCACGGCGATCAACCACGGCTGCCCGAGCTCGTCCTCGATGAGACTCTCGAGCGTGGCCCCGACGATGACGGCCGGGATCGTCCCGACGACGAGCGCCCAGGCCAGGCGTTCGTCGGTCGTCCCGATCCGGCGGGCCGTGATCGAGCGGAACCACGCGGCCGCGTAACGAACGACGTCGTGTCGGAAATACACGAGCGCGCCGACGAGCGTCCCGAGGTGCAACGCGACGTCGAACGTCTTGTTCAGGCTCGGATCGGTGAGGATCGGCCAGTCGAAGAGCCACGGCACGATGATCAGGTGCCCCGAGCTGGAGACCGGCGCGAACTCGGTCACGCCCTGGGTGATGCCGAGCACGATCGCCTGTAGGACGGTCAGGGGTGGCCTCTCGGTGTCGCGGAGGTGGACCCGGCAATCCTAGCCGCGCCGCGATCTCGCCGATCCTCAGACCGCGTCGACCGGCGCGATCGTCACCGTGAGCTGTCCGAACGCGGTCGCGCGCGCAAGCTGTTCGGCGGTCTCCGGGCTGACGAGCAGGACGAGGGACGGGCCGGTGGCGCCGCCGGCCTGGAAGGTCCCCGCGTCCTGCTCGACGATCGACAGGATCTGGAGCGCGCTGGCGACCGTGTCGGTGTACGGGTGCGGCCCGCCGAACGTCGCGATCACGTCGACTCGGTCACCGGGTTCCAGCACGCCGGATGGCAGACCCGAACCCACGACGAACGCGCGGAGGCCGCCCTCGACGAGCGAGGCCACCGGCCCGCCCGCGCCGCCGACCCGCGTCCGGGTGACGGCCTCGCCCTCGGCGAGATCGGAGCCGAGCGTCCGCCCCACCGCATCCTCGACCGAGTGGAGGGCCCCCGGCGGCGCGTATTCGGAGGGCATCCTCTGCAGACGGACCGACCCATCGTCGATCGCGGACCCGCGCTCGAGGTCCCGGTCCGCGACCACGACCGCTACGTCGCTCCCGGGCACCGGTCGGAGCGCCTCGAGCTCCGCCGCGTAGCCGCGGACGAGGGTGAACGAGCCGGCGCCCGCCACGACGGCGAGGAGCGCCATCACCTTGGAGCGCAGCGACCACCGACGCAAGAACACGCGGGCCTCCTGTTCGCGAGCGGGGTTCGCAGGCTAGGCGATGGAGCCGTGTCGCGCCGTGAACCGGGTCACACCCATCGCCCGGACCGGTCGCTTCAGCGTGGACGAGGTCCCTTGGGCGGGGTGAGCGGCAGGGCGCGGACGCGGAAGTCCTCGAGCTCCTGCCTCCCGACGATCAGCGAGGTCGCCTCGCGGATACGCTCGCCGAGCGCCTCGGGGTCGTCGTCGGTCGTGAACCGCAGCTCGATCGTCACCAGGACCTTCTCGCCGGCCATGTCACTCCACCTCGAACCGCGCGTTCGCAAGCGCAGTGGCGCACTCGCAGTCGCGGTCGGCCGGGAGCGCCGGGATCACGCTGAACAGCAGCTCGCGCAGGTGGGCGTTGTTCTGTCCGAACACCCGGACGACCTCCTCGTGGGTGACGGGCGGCACGCCGGGCACGCCGACGTCGTAGTCGGTGATCAGCGAGACGTTGGCGTAACAGATCTCGAGCTCGCGGGCGAGCAGTCCCTCCGGATACCCGGTCATGTTGATCGTCTGCCAGCCCTCCGAGTTGAACCAGGCGGACTCGGCCCGCGTCGAGAACCGAGGCCCCTCGATCACGACCATCGTCCCGCCGTCGTGCACGCCGATGCCGAGCTCGCGCGTCTTGTCCACGATGATCGGTCGCATCGTCGCGCAGTACGGGTCGGCGAACGAGATGTGCGTGGTGACCGGCCCGTCGTAGAAGGTGTGCGGGCGCGAACGCGTGCGATCGACGATCTGGTCGCACACGACGAAGTCGCCGATCTTCACGCCCGTCTGCAGCGATCCCGCCGCGCACGGCCCGACGATTCGCTGCACGCCGAGCTCCATCATGGCCCACAGGTTGGCGCGGTAGTTGATCTTGTGCGGCGGGAACTGGTGCTTGATGCCGTGACGCGGGATGAAGGCGACCCGGTACGGCCCGATCGACCCGATCACCGGCGCCGCCGAGGGCTCGCCGTAGGGGGTGTCGACCTCGACCGTCTCGGCGTCGTCCAGGAGCGAGTAGAACCCCGAGCCGCCGAACACCCCGATCTGCGCTTTCGTGGCCGATCCGGTCACGACGAGGTGTGTTCCTTCTTGCCCCCGGTCGTCGATGGCTTGCCGCCGTTCGAGCCCTTCGAGCCCTTCGAGGACGACCCACTGTCGCCGCCCTTGGAGGCGGACCCGCCGCCAGAGTCCGAAGACGGGGTCCCACCGGACGACGACGTCCCTCCGTCCGAATCCTTCGTGGACCCGGCGCCGGATGAGGCCTTCGCGCGGCTGTCGGTCGCGTAGAACCCCGAGCCCTTGAACACGATGCCGGCCGGGTGGAAGACCTTCCTCAGCTTGCCTCCGCACACCCCGCAGGTCGTGAGCGGGTCCTCGGAGAAGCGCTGGAAGACCTCGATGTGCTGGCCGCAGACCGTGCACTCGTACTCGTAGGTCGGCATGAGGCAAGTGTATCCGGGGATGCCCGGCACGCCGTCGTGGACGGCGGGTTGCCCCGCGAGGGTACACTCCGGGCTCCCCGCAGCGGAGGCGCGATGACGAAGGTCCGAAAAGCCGTCATCCCGGCAGCCGGACTCGGAACCCGGTTCCTTCCGGCGACCAAGGCCCAGCCCAAGGAGATGCTGCCGCTCCTGGACAAGCCCGCGATCCAGTACGTGGTGGAGGAGGCCGTTCGCGCCGGCCTGACCGACATCATCATCATCATCGGCCGTGGCAAGCACGCCATCGTTGACCACTTCGACAGGTCGTTCGAGCTCGAGCACTTCCTGGAGGCCAAGGGCAAATTCGACGAGCTGAAGCTCGTCCGCGAGATCTCGGACATGGCCTCGATCCACTACATCCGCCAGCGGGACCCCCTCGGGCTCGGCCACGCGGTCGCGGCCGCCGAGGGCCACGTCGGCGACGAGCCGTTCGCGGTGCTGCTCGGCGACGACCTGATCGTGGAGAACACGCGCCTACTGCAGGAGATGCTCGGCGTCCACGAGAAGTACGGTCGGAGCGTGCTCGGCGCGATGGAGGTGAGCCGGGACGAGATCTCGCTGTACGGCTGCATCGAGCCCGAGCTCGTCGAGGACGAGCACCTGGCCCGCGTGCGCTCGATCGTCGAGAAGCCCGCACCCGAGGAGGCGCCGTCGAACCTGGCCGCCATCGGCCGGTACGTCCTCACACCCGAGATCTTCGATTGCCTGCGGCGGACGCAACCAGGCGTCGGCGGCGAGCTGCAGCTCACGGACGCGATCAACCTGCTCGCCCAGGAGCAGGCCGTCTATGCGTTCGTGTTCGAGGGCGGACGGTTCGACGTCGGCAACAAGCTCGACTACCTGAAGGCCACCATCGAGCTGGCGACCGGCCGCGACGACATCGGCAAGGAGTTCCGTGACTGGCTCGCTGGCTTCGTCGAGCGCAAGAAGCTGATCTGAGCGCCGATAGACTGGCCCGGATGGCGACGCCCGATCACATCCACGATCACGACAGCGGCGAGGGGCTCGTCCCGGTCGACGAGGCCCGCGAGCGCGTCCTGTCGACGATCAAGCCGCTGCAACCGCTCGCGCTCCCGCTGACCGAGGCCTACGGCTGCGTGCTGGCCGAGAGCCTCGTCGCCGAGCGCAACATCCCCGATTTCGCGTCCTCGGCGATGGACGGGTTCGCCGTGCGCTCCTCGGAGATCGCGTCGGCGACGACGACCGCACCTGTCGAGCTTCGCATCGTCGGTCGCGCCGTGATCGGGGAGCGACCCGAGGGCACGGTAGGCGGCGGCGAGGCGTTCGCGATCGCGACCGGCGCGCCCGTCCCGGCCGGCGCCGACACGATCGCGCCGATCGAGACCTGCGAGGTCGCGGGCGGCCACGTTCGCGTCCTCGCCCCGTCGATCGGGGGCAAGCACATCCGCCCGAGCGGCGAGGACGTTCGAGCCGGCGAGACGCTCGTGCAGGCGGGCCGCCGCCTCCAGGCGCCCGAGCTCGGGTTGCTCGCGACCGCCGGCTTCGCGCATCCGCTCGTGCACCCACGCCCCCGTGTCGTCGTGCTCTCGACCGGGGACGAGTTGATCCCGCCGTCGCGGAACCCCGACTACGGTCAGGTCCGCGACTCGAACGCGTACACGCTGTTCGCGGCGCTTCGCGAGGCCGGCGCGGTGCCGACGATCGCCGGCATCGTTCCGGACGACGTCAACGCGTTCAAGGAGGTCGTGTTCTCCCACCTGACGCAGGCCGACGCGTTCATCTCATCGGGCGGGGTGTCGGTCGGGGAGCGGGACGTCGTGAAGGCCGCGTTCTTCCGCCGGGGGGAGGTCGACTTCTACCGGGTCGCGATGCAGCCGGGGATGCCGCAGGGGTTCGGCAAGATCGAGGGCAAGCCCTACTTCGGCCTGCCGGGCAATCCTGTCAGCGTGTTCGTCAGCTTCGAGACCTTCATCCGGCCGGCGCTCATGAAGATGATGGGCCGCCGGCATCTCTTCCGGCCCGAGGTGACCGCCAGGCTCGAGGAGGATGTCACCGGGCCGATCGGGAAGACGCAGTTCGCGCGCGTCCGGGTTCGCCGGACCAAGGACGGCTGGGTGGCCGCGCCGACCGGCGGCCGCGGCTCGAACCTGATCGCCACCGTCGCGAAGGCGAACGGCCTCGCCATCGTCCCCCCGGGCACCCAGACCGCGCCCGGAGGGAGCCAGGTGAGGGTCATCCTGTTCCGTTCGATGGAGGACTAGGTGTCGACGGAGCGAGAGGCCGTGGCGCGGATCGTCGAGGTCGGTGACAAGCGACCGACCGACCGCGAGGCCGTCGCCGAATGCATCGTCTCGATGACGCGCGAGGCCTGCGCGCACCTGATCGCGGGCACGCCGAAGGGGAACCCGCTCGAGGCCGCTCGGATCGCCGGCGTGATGGGCGTCAAGCGGACGCCCGATCTCTTGCCGTTCTGCCACCCGATCGCGGTGACCGGTGCGGAGGTGCTCGTCGAGCCCGACGAGGCGAGCGGGACGATCCGCGTTCGTACGACCGTTCGTGCGCACGACCGCACCGGCGTCGAGATGGAGGCGCTCACCGCTGCCGCGGTGGCGGCGCTCAGCCTCTACGACACGGCGAAGGCGTTCGATCGCGCCGCGCGCATCGACGGCCTCCGTCTGATCGAGAAGCGCGGCGGCAAGAGCGGTCATTACTCGGCGGGGTAGTCGCTCGCGAGAAGGCGCGCGAGATGTGCCGATGCGATGACCTTCCGAGCAACTTGCGCGAGGTGTTTGTACGTCCTTAGCCTCGGTGCTAGGTTGCAGACCCAGCCCAACATCTTGTGCCGGACCGGGGATCCGAACACATGGGGGTTAGGTAGGTGGGTTGGCTGCTGCTCGTGGCTCTGGTCGTCCTGTGGGCCGCGTTCCTCGTTCCATCGTGGGCAAGCTCCCCAAACAAGGCGGACAAGAGCATGAAGGATTTCGAGCGGAACATGGACCTGCTCGCCGAGACCGAATCGCCGGGCCGGTGGATCGTCACGCCCCGCAAGGGGACGACGTTCATCGGCTTGCGAGCTCGGGCACAGGCGAGGGCGCGCGAACGCCGACGCCGCGTGCTCATCGTGCTGATCGAGAGCCTGGTGCTCACTGCGCTCATCGGTCTCGTCCCGCCGCTCCGCGCGATGTGGTATGCGACGGCGACCCTGTTCGTACTGCTCGCCGGCTACGTGTGGGCGCTGCTCACGATGAAGGCGCAGACCGACGCGCACGACCCGGCTCGTCCGCGCGAGCCCGCGGCGACCGCACCCGCGAGTCCGCGCCCGACTCGGCAGCGGTACGCGGCCGACGCCTCGAACCGCACGGCGCGGCGGTCGTTCAACGGCCTCCCCGCGCTCGGCGACGACCTCGTGAACATCGTGGTCAGGCCGGCGGCCGAGGTCGACGCGGCTGGCATCTGAACGTCGTCCCGTGGATCTGGACGGCGTCTCACACGATCTGCGACGTCGCTTCGACGAGCGCGTGCTGGCTCGCGAGCGCGCCCTCCCGGCATCCCGTCGAGCGATCCGCTCCTGCGCGAACGCGATCCGCGCGATCCACCGCGGCGAGTTCGAGCTCGCGCATCGGTTGATGGAGGAGGCGAGGGCGGCCATCGACGAGGGACTCGCCGCGGTCGCCGAGCATCCGGACATCCGGTTCGCCGGCTACCTGCAGGACGCGCAGAAGGAGTACGCGGAGGCGCGGCTCACCGAGGTGATCGTGGACGGCGCGAGGCAGGTCCCGACGCCCGACGCCCTGGGTGTCGAGGACGCGCCGTACCTGAACGGGATGGCGGAGGCGATCGGCGAGGCGCGCCGGCGGGTCCTCGACCTGTTGCGCGCCGGGCGCGTCGACGAAGGCGACGCGGTCCTAGCGGCCATGGAGGACCTCTACGGGGTCCTCGTGACGATGGACTACCCGGACGCGATCACCGGGAACCTGCGTCGTGCGACCGACGTCGCGCGCAGCCTGATCGAGAAGACGCGGGGCGACCTCGCGGTCGCGCGCGTCTCGCAGAACCTGCACGACGCGCTCGACCGCCACGCGCGCGAGGTGCTGGGGAAGGGGGACTGACCGTGGGTCGAGCGGTGTGCGCGGGACCCTCTGCTACCCTGGCCGGGTTCCGGGGGTGTAGCTCAGTCCGGTAGAGCACTGCCTTCGCACGGCAGGGGTCAGGGGTTCAAATCCCCTCACCTCCACTAGCGCGCACCAAAACCCTTGCCCCGTGCGGGCAACACCTTCCCCCCGGCACCGGCACGGCGCACAATCGCAGACGGAGGTCGTGGTGAAGGCGGCGCTCACCCCATGTCCGCCGTGCTCGACGGTGTCGGCTGGACGATACGCAGCGAGGGCGTGATGACCGGGAGACGATCGCGAATGCCGTGGGTCGCGTGGGTGATTGGCATGGTCGCCCTGGCCCTCACGCTCGCGCTCGTTGTCTTGAACCACAGTTACGGCGAGGACGCCCTCTTCATCCCGCTCGCCGTCGCCGTGACGATCGGTTGGACGACCGTCGGCGCCATGGTCGCGTCGCGGACGCCGGGCAATCCAACAGGCTGGCTGATGATCGCGGTCGGCGTCAGCTTCGTGATCGGTGGTGTCGGCAGCGAGTACGCCACGTACGCACTGCAGACATCTCCTGAGGTGCTCCCGCTCGCGTCGTTCGCCGCATGGCTCTCGGAGTGGATCAACGTCGTGCTCGTGGCTGCGGTGCCGCTGCTCCTCCTGGTCTTCCCCACTGGGCACCCCCCATCCCCACGCTGGCGCCCACTCGCTTGGCTCATCGTGGGCCTCTCGGCGATCGCGGCGGCGGGCATTGCTGTGGAGCCGGGTGCGATCCAGGTGACCCATGGGGACTTCGTCACGAACCCGATCGGCGTCGCCAGCCTCGAGCGGCTGCTCGATGTCGTCCTGCCGGTGATCGGCGTTGCGATCCTGCTCGCGTCGCTCGGAGCGGTGGCCAGCGTCGTGGTCAGATTCCACCGGTCGCGGGGTGAGGAGCGCCAGCAGCTTCGTTGGTTCGCGTACGCGGCCGCGCTAGGCGCCGGGTTGCTGATCTGCGTACTCCTATCGTCGCTCGGGTCCGAGGCGGGTGAGGTTCGACCCGCGAGTGAGATCTTCGGCTACGCGTTCCTCGTGGCTGTTGGCATCGGCTGGCCCGCCGCGATCGGCATCGCCATGTTGAAGTACCGCCTGTACGACCTCGATATCGTCCTTCGAAAGACGGTTATCGTCGCGGTGGTCGCTGCGTTCATAACGGTGGTCTTCCTCGGCGCAATCGTCGTGGCAACAGTCGGGGGCGGCTTCCTGCTTGCGGTTCCGCTCCTTCTGCTCGCCTTCGACCCGGTTCGCAAACGAGCGCGTTCAGTCGCGGATCGCGTCGTCTACGGGAAGCGGGCGACACCGTATGAGGTAATCACTTCGTTCTCGGAGCGGATGGCTGAGACGTACTCGACCGACGATGTTCTTCCACGCATGGCCCAGGTGCTGCAGGGAGCCACGGGCGCGAGCGCCGCGACTGTGTGGCTGAGGGTTGGCCGCGAGATGCGCCCCGCGGCGAGCTCGCCTGCGAACGGTCGAGAGGAACCGCAGTCCATCGCCGAAGATGGGCTGCCGTCTCTCCCGGCGGACCTCGCCGAGGAGGTGCGTCACCAGGGTGACCTCCTCGGCGCGCTCACCGTCTCGATGCCATCGAACGATCCGATCGACCCTCCACGCTCGAAGCTCGTCCGGGACTTCGCCGCCCAAGCGGGGCTCGTCCTTCGGAACGTCCGTCTGATCGAGGAACTGCGCGACTCGCGTCGCCGGATCGTGAGCGCACAAGACGAACGTGCGAAGGCCCTGGAACGCAACATCCATGACGGCGCGCAGCAGCAGCTGGTCGCGCTCGCCGTTAAGCAGCGACTCGCCGCGAGCCTCGTGCATCGGGATCCGGACAAGGCCGCCGAGATCCTCGCCGAGCTTCAGACCGATACCGCAGACGCGCTCGAGGACCTCCGCGACTTGGCACGGGGGATCTACCCGCCGCTCCTGGCCGACAAGGGGCTCGCGGTCGCCCTGGAGGCGCAGGCACGCAAGGCCCTGATCTCCACCGAGGTCCAGGCAGACTCCATCGGACGCTACCCTCAGGAGGTCGAGGCCGCTGTGTACTTCTGTTGCCTCGAGGCGCTGCAGAACGCTTCGAAGTACGCGGGTGCTTCCAAGATGGATCTTAGGCTGTGGGAGCGGGAGGGTGAGCTCGTTTTCTCCGCTGCCGACGACGGCCGAGGATTTGACAAGCAAGCTGCCTCTCTGGGAGCGGGACTACAGAACATGTCGGACCGCATCTCTGCATTGGGTGGCACTCTCGAGGTGACTTCTCAACCCGGAGCGGGTGTGATCATTACCGGACGCATCCCGCCCGAGCCACGAGTCCACTCGTAGGTCAAGTCCGGGGTGCCGGCAGCCCGCACCGTACCCGCTTCTCGACGGCAGGGGACCCACTCCTCGCGGTAAGCCGGAGGTAGCCGTTGGCATCACGCCGAGCTTCTTCGAGCGCGGGCCCCCCGGGCGCTGACGA
>Ga0075434_100001764_pt1 | contig 18608 bp, 18 predicted proteins | sample RhiMethybrSRZTD3_FD_75298 | JGI IMG/M metagenome (GOLD analysis project Ga0075434, IMG submission 75298) | Populus rhizosphere microbial communities from Tennessee, USA - Rhizosphere MetaG P. TD hybrid SRZTD3 | ecosystem: Host-associated > Plants > Roots > Rhizosphere > Soil | place: USA... | reverse complement strand
CCGGTCGGTATGCGGGATTCGGGGTTCGGGAGTCGGTCCTGGCCGGTCGCAAACCCTGAGCAGCGACGACGCCCACCGCGATAAAAATCACACCGTAGCGAACGAGCGCCGCCTGGTAGCCCGCATCTTTCAACAGCTCCGCGATCGGAAATGTCGTCAGCAGCGCGCCCATGCCGTAGCCCGCGGCGACGATGCCGGTGGCGAGACCGCGGCGATCGGGAAACCACTGCACCATGTGGCCCACGACGCCGACGTAGACGATGCCGGTACCGATCCCGCCGAGCACGCCATACGTCAGATACAAACCGGCGAGCGTCGTCGCGCGTGCGGCGAGCACCCAGCTGAGACCCGTGAGCGCTCCCCCGACCGACAGCAGCGCACGCGGACCGAAGCGATCGACGAGCAGCCCCTGGCAGGGCGCAAGAAAGGTCTGGATGACGATGAGGATGGAGAAGGTGATTTGAATCTGCGCCAGCGTCGCGCCGGCGGTGGACATCAGCGGCTGTGTGAACAGCGTCCAGACGTATTGCGGGCTCGAAATGACAACCATGCAGACGAGCCCAAGCAGCAGCTGCGTCCAGCGTGACTTCATAACAAGGGCTCGGGGGTGGCGCACCCATCCTTGCGCGGATCGGATCCGCCGTAGTTCACCTTCGCGCCGGCGTCGTGCATCACCGCCTGCCCGCCGCCTACCATGTTCGAGAACTCGCCCTGCAAATCGATGTCGTGGCCGCGACGCTCGAGCGCCTGACGCACGCTCTCGGGCACGCGCGATTCCATCATCACGTCAGTGCCCGGGAACGTCAGCTTCACAAACCGCGGCGCCTCGAGCGCCTGCTGGATGTTCAGCCCGTAATCGACGATGTTGGTAATGACCTGGACGTGGGCCTGGGGTTGGTTCCACCCGCCCATCACGCCGAAGCCAATGCCGACCTGATCGCGTTTGATGAACGCCGGGATGACGGTCTGCAAGGGGCGCTTGCGCGGCGCGAGCGCGTTCGGATGCAAGCGGTCGAGAGTGAACAGACCGCCGCGGCTTTGCAGGACGAAGCCGCCGCCCTCGGGCACGACTGCGGATCCGAAGTTGGCGAAGTTGCTCTGGATGAGTGAACAGATGTTGCCATCCGCATCGACGGCGCAGAGATAAGTCGTGTCTCCGCCATGCGTGGGCAGCTGTCCCGCATCCACGCTCTCTTTCGCGCGCCGCTGATCGATGAGGTGGGCACGCTGACGCGCGTAGGCTTTCGACAGCATCGCCTCGATCGGAATGTTCTTCGTGAATCGCGGATCGCCGATGTGCCGCTGCATGTCGGCATAGGCCAGCTTCTTCGCCTCGATCATCACGTGCAGCGAATCGGCGGTCAGGCGACCGTATTCGCCCAGCGGGAAATTCTCGAGGATGTTGAGCATGACCAGCGCTGCGATGCCCTGGCTGTTCGGCGGGATTTCATAGACGTCCCATCCGCGGTAGTTCGTTGTCAGCGGCGTCACCCACTCGGCCTTGTAGTCCGAGAGATCCGAAGGTGCCAGTGTGCCGCCGTGCTCGGCGCTGCATTTGAGAATCAACTGCGCCACATCGCCGCGGTAGAACGCATCGCCGCCGTCGCGTGCGATGGCGCTGAGGGTGCGCGCCAGATGGGGATTGCGAAACACCTCGCCCGCCTGCGGTGCGTGACCGCCTGGAAGATACGTGGCGGTCGCGTTCCGATCGCTACGCAGTGCGGGCACGCTGCCCGACCACTCGAGCGATGTGATTTCGGAAACCGGAAAACCGTTGTCGGCGTGGGCGATTGCAGCGGACAGGATCGTGTCGAGCTTCAGCCGTCCGAACTTCCCGTGCAGCGCCGTCCATCCCGAGACCACGCCGGGAATCGACACCGAGTGGATGCCCGTCTGCGGCATCGCCTTCAGTCCACGAGACTCGAGAAACTCGATACTCAGTCCCGCCGGCGACCAGCCGCTCGCGTTCAGACCGTAGACGGTACCGTTTGCCGGCTCGTGAACGATGGCGAACAGGTCCCCGCCGACGCCGTTCATCATCGGCGCGACTACGCCCATCACCGCGTTCGCTGCGATTGCAGCTTCGGCAGCGTGGCCACCACGCGCCAGCACGACCGCGCCTGCCTGCGCCGCGAGCGGATTTTCCGCAGCCACGATGCCGCGCGTCGAGATGGTCATCGATCTCGACTGCCAGCGGCTGATTTCGGTGCGGACATAGTCCGCGTTCAAACTGGCTTTGGTCATGGACAAATTGGCGGCTACTCTTCTACCTTCCGGACGCGAATGCGGCCGTCCTTCGTGCGGGTGGCTACACCGCTCGCCAGCGAACGTTCGACGATGGCATCCCAATCGGCCGCAAATGGGCCGCGGAGATGCTCGGGCACGCGAAGAATCGCCGTGTCGTTCGCAACACGATAGGCGGACCGCCGCCTCGAACGCTCGCTGTCGCTCATCCGCTGCCAGTTGTCATCCGTCCGCTCGATCGCCTGGGCAACGGCGAGAAAGAGATCATCACGCACCGTACAGAAAATCACCTTGAACCCGTTGGCTTCGAGTGCGCGCACTGCCGACGGCTGATTGAACGTCTGCAGATGGAACGGATTCAAGGTGTTGAACATCGACTTTCCGCGTTCGAGGAACTCGCCTTCCATCGGCTCGTTGTAAAGGTAGAGATAGCCGCCCGGCACCAGCCGCTCGCGCACCGTGGCGAGAAAATCTCTGGGGCGCACGGAGTGCGTCAACATGTGATTGCTGACGATCAGATCGAAGTGCCCCTCGAACGGAATGCCGAACGCGTCGAAGTCGATCGGACAACGCGCCGGAAACCCGTAGACCTCCTGAATGAGAAACCGCTGATTCTCGAAGATCGTCATCGCGCAGCAGTCCGCGCCGTAGAGACGCTGGAGCATCGCGGAGATCGACGCCAGCCGCGATCGAATCTCGAGCACACGGGGGGATTTGAGCGGCAGCAGCGCTCCGAGAATCTCGACATGCATGCTGCTGGCGAGCCGATCGTTCATCAACGACGGAAGGTAGTCCTTGCGCGTCAGGCCGCTGTGCGCCGACACAAACACTCCGTTGCCAATCATCCGACGCAGCTGCTCGCGTTCCTCATCGCTCAGCGCCGAGGAGCTGAGGGCGAACTTCCCGGGCCGCGGCGCTCCCACCTCGGTCCGGCCGAGCGTCTCTTCAAACCGTTCGAGCAACCATCGGTATCGCTCGCCGCCAGGCCGCTGCCGCGCGAACACGACGCCGCAGCTGTGACACAGCGAGTAGTTGTAGAGAGGCGCCTGAGCATCAGGCACGCGGTCGAACAGGATGAATCGGTTGTAACGGCTGACCTTCGTGGATTCGGTGCCGCCGCACACCGGGCAGGTGTCGAGCGACAGAATCGGTCCGGCTGGGCACGGCGTGTCGTTCCTCGCGTCGTAGGTGAGGGTTTCACCATCGATGGCCGCCGCGACGGGCTTCGCTGGTTTCGGCGTTGCCGGAGCGGCGAATCCGCCTCCGCCTAGAAGCGCACGTACGCCAGTCTTGACCTTCGACAGCATGAATGGTGAGCAGCGATTTTATCAGGTGGTCTGCGCCTCAGCGGCGCAGTAGAGCAACACATTCGTGTACTTCCGCTCGCGATGTCCAACATATGCGAGTGCTTCGCGCAGCTCCGACGTCGGCCGCACGCGCACACCGCTCTCGCCGCGTAAATCGATGAAGTTCGTGAAGTGCCGCTGCAGCAGCGCGAACACCTCGTCGATCGACCAGCCGGAGCGTTCGAGCATCGCCGGGCTGAACTCGATCTGCCATGCGATGTGCTTCTGCGAGAGGACGCGTGGTGCACCCGCAAGGACATGCGCATCCCACCCTTGCGTATCGGACTTGACGAATGCGACATCCGACAAATTGATACCCATACGATCGACCCAGGCATCCAGCGTCAGACAGGGGACAGTCACGCGCTCGGCTTCGCTGATGTCCGACGCACGTGTGACGAGGTGATGCGTGCCACTCTGCATGCTCCGCAGCGTCATGTCGCCAACCGTGTCGCCAATCGCGACGCGGTCCGGCAAAACGAGTCCACGCACGCCATTGCTCACGATGTTGCGCACGAGACACGCGTAATTGGCGGGGTCGGGTTCGATTGCGTACACGTACGCGAAGTCGCCCAGCAGAGCACGAGGAATCGATGTGGTACCGACGTTCGCACCGATGTCGATCATCGCGCGGCCGACCGCAAGCTCCCGCGTTTCCAGAATCTCCGCCAGCGGAAGGCGCCGCTTGCCTCTCATGCGCTCGGCAATCCCACCGGAGCCTTCCGCCTGCGCGGGAAGCCGCCATGTCAGGCCGGCAAGAACGACCTGCTCGACGTTGCCGGGCAGCGGCGCCTCTGGGTGCGCCAGCGTCTCGCGATACGACGCGCTCCGGGCGGTGAAATCGGCTTCGCGCGCGACGCGGGACAAGTCATGGTTTGCCGCGAGCATCGCCGCATGCCGCAGCGGCAGCACGTGCTCGAGCACCGCCTCGTCAGGCTGTACGGCGCGCTCGCGGTCCCGCCGCGCATTGAGCCGTGCACGGAGAAAGTCCGCCTCCTGCTCTGATCTGTGAAGCCGCTTCTGCAGCGCGTCGATGCGGCGGCGGCTCTGTTCGAGTTCGACGCTCAGGCGGCGTCCTCCCGGCAGTCGGGCGGCGAGGTTCCGAGCCAGACGCGCGAACCAGCTCATTTGAAGGCGATAATAGCGCCGCGATGAGCGTCCCGCGCGATCGGCGCGTGGCTACCCTGTGGAACCTGCGCTTCGACGACAGCATCCTGCGTTGCGTCGTGTATCACGGAGACAGCGGGATGGAGCTGCGGCTGGAGTCGGCGAAGGCGACGATTCTCACCGAGCGCTTCGACATGCACCCGCGCGCCTTCGCGCGGACGAAAGCGCTCCGAGAATCGCTGAAGCGCCGCGGTTGGAAGGAAGAACGCTGAAGCTTCGACCTTACCTGCGTTCGGCCCGATGCTCGTTCAGATGATTGTGCACGGCAAGGTAGACGCGGAACGCCGTCATCGTCCACAGGCCGGCGGCAGCGAGTTTGTCGTGTTTGGGGCCGATCGTCAGGTTCCAGGCAGCGATTCCCGCAACGTCCATCACGCCTCCGACCGTAATCATCTTGGCCGGAGTCGTCTGCATCGGCTTCAGAAGGGGGTTGGTTTCCTGAACGCGATAGAACTTGAGGGCGTGATAGGTGGTGACCCAGTCGGCGGTGGCGGCGCTGCCCGCGGCAATCGTCGGCCAGTAGAGACGTCCTCGAGACGCATCCTGCGCCATCGCCGCGGAAGGAACAATCAGCGCGACGAGCAGGGCTGCCGCAAGAACCCGAACCTTTCGATTGTGGGGCATGGCGGCTCTATCGGCAGCATCGTGTTACTTCTTTAGGGGATGCCCGTCTCCGTCCGCCTCGGATCCGACGTTCTTCTCTGCTCGAACCGCCTCAAAGGCACCCGCGTCGGTGTGGTCTGCAATCACGCGTCGATCGACCGTGGGTTTTTGCACGTCATCGACCGCGTGGCGAGGTGCGAAGGAGTGACGCTCGCCGCGATTTTCGGCCCGCAGCACGGTTTCCGCTCCGATGTGCAGGACAACATGGTGGAAACCCCGCACCGCGACGACCCCAGGCGGCGCGTGCCTCTGTACTCCCTGTACAGCGAAACCCGCGAGCCAACGGCTGAGATGCTGCGGGTTCTCGATGCGCTCATCATCGACCTGCAGGACATCGGGGCGCGCATCTACACCTACATCTACACGATGGCCAATTGTTTGCGGGCCGCTGCCAAACACGGGGTGACCGTTATCGTCTGCGACCGCCCGAATCCGATTGGCGGCGTCGAAGTCGAGGGCGCGACACTGCGTGAAGGCTGGGAATCGTTCGTAGGTCAATTTCCTATCCCGATGCGTCACGGCATGACCATCGGCGAGCTTGCGAAGCTCTTCAATAATGCCTTTGGTATCAACGCAGCCCTCGAAGTGGTCAAGATGGAGGGTTGGAATCGCGAGATGTACGCGGACGATACTGGCCTTCCGTGGGTGATGCCGTCGCCCAACATGCCGACACTCGACACCGCCATCGTTTATCCGGGCACTGTGTTGTTCGAAGGAACGATGCTGTCAGAAGGACGTGGCACAACTCGACCGTTCGAACTGGTCGGAGCACCATGGATTGACGCGGAGCAATTTGCCGCCGCCATGAACGACGCCGGCCTTCCCGGCACCTATTTCCGGCCTGCTGGTTTCGAGCCGACGTTCCAGAAACACGCGAAGCAGCCGTGCGGTGGCTGCCAGATTCACGTTACGGATCGCGCCGCCTTCAAACCGGTGATTACCGGCGTGGCGCTGATCGATATGTTCCGACGGTTCAACCCATCAAAGTTCGCGTGGCGACAACCGCCGTACGAGTACGAGCACGACAAAATGCCGATCGACATCCTCGCGGGCTCCGACGCGCTGAGGCAGCAGATCGAATCAGGCGTGCCGATTCATGAGATCGCTGCGAGCTGGGCGGACGATGAGGCGGAATTCAAACGGCTGCGCGCGCCTTATCTCTTGTACTAGGCGCGGCTGACAAGGCGCGGCCTCCTTTAGCTCTGAGCGCCAGACTGCGTCTTGGCGATACCAGGCGCCTTTTTCTCCTGGGCCGTGTGCGGGCGCAGGTGGTACTTCGTGAGGTGCGCCTTCAGCAGCTCGAAGGCGGCATCCGGCGTGTCGGCTCGACTGAGCAGATCAACGTCCTTTGGTGAAATCGCGCCCCACTCGACGAGCGGCTTCATGTTGAGGATCGGATCCCAGTAGTCGCTGCCATAAAGGACGATCTGAATCTGTTTGGCGAGCTTCTCGGTCTGCATCAGCGTGAGGATCTCGAACATCTCGTCGAGCGTGCCGAAGCCGCCAGGAAATATCACGAGCGCCTTGGCGAGATAGGCAAACCAGAACTTCCGCATGAAGAAATAGTGAAACTCGAAATGCAAACCGTCGGTGATGTACGGATTGGGCCCCTGCTCGTGGGGAAGGCTGATGTTGAGGCCGATCGTCTTGCCGCCGGCGTCGATCGCGCCGCGATTCGCGGCTTCCATGATTCCCGGTCCGCCGCCTGAGGTGACGACGAATCGTTCGTGCTCCGCGCTGATGGTGAGCGACCACTCCGTGAGCATGCGCGCGAGCTCGCGCGCTTCTTCATAGTAGCGGGACCACTCGACCGCCCGCCGCCCTCGCGCGACGATCTCGTCGACGTCGCCGGTTGTGCCGACGCCGTGCACCTGCATCAGCTGGTCGAGCGCGTGCTGCGCCGCCTCGCGGCTGTGAATGCGCGCCGACCCGAAGAACACGACGGTGTCCTGGATGTTCTGGAGCTTGAAGCGGCGCTGTGGCTCGAGGTATTCGGCGAGGATGCGGATGGGGCGCGCATCTTCGCTCTTCAGAAAGGTGTGATCGAGGTAAGCCTTCGGCTGCGAACCCATCCCCCGATTATCCATCGTTCGTAGGCGACGCCTTCAGGCAGCTCAGGGCGGGTGGCACAATGAGACGTGCTCGAGTTCACGACCGACATCGTCATCGTCGCGCCCCCTACACAGGTGCTCGACGCATTTTTCGATGCGAAAGCGCTCGCCATCTGGTGGCAGGCGAAGCAGGCGGTGTGCGTGCCGCGGCCGCTCGGGAGCTATGCGGTGGCGTGGGACCCCACGGAATATCGCGACGAGATCCTGGGCCGCCTTGGAGGTGCACTGCACGGGACGGTGATGGAGTTCAAGCCCGGACGTGAGTTCTTTCTCGCTGACACGTACTGGTTGCCACCGGAAGGAGACCCGATCGGCCCGATGGCGCTCGAAGTGACCTGCAGCCGTCACACGTGGGGCACGCAGCTCCACGTACGACAATCGGGCTACGAGGAAGGGCCCCGGTGGCGCCGCTACTACGAGGTCGTTGGCCCCGGATGGCACCGGGCGCTCGAGGCGCTGAAGAAGTACGTCGAGCGCGGCTCGCTTTCGTAAACGCAGAGGCCGACTCTACATCACGTGTCGGCCGAATTCCGTCGGCCTACACGCGTTCCAATTTCAAGAAATTCGACGACCCGTGCGACAGGTCCGGCGAGATGCTGACGACGACGATCACCGACGACGGCGCGATGAAGCTGCGCGTCACCAACATCTCGCTGATGCGATCGATCGCCAGCCGCGTGTCGAAGCCGAGATCGCAGACGAGCGGCGTCACGCCCCAGACGAGGGCCAGCTGCCGCGCCACGTTCGCGCTGTTGGTTGCCGCATAGATCGGTGCACGCGGATGGAGTGCCGACAGCACTCGCGCCGTCTTCCCGCCTCGCGTCACCGCGACAATGGCGGCGGCGTCGCTGCGGCCGGCGAGCGTCAGGGCAGCCTCACATAACGCGCGACCCGGGCCGGAAAGCAGATGCGTTTCCTCGAGCATCGATGTGACATGGGGCGGCATCTGTTCAGCATCACGGATGATCAGATCGAGCGTCTGCACCGTGCGTACCGGGAACTTCCCCGCCGCCGTCTCGCCCGCCAGCATGATCGCGTCCACGCCGTCATCGACGGCATTCGCTGCGTCGCTGACCTCGGCGCGCGTCGGCCGCGATTCGGTGCGCATTGACTCCAGCACCTGCGTAGCGACAATGACGGGAATTGCACGCGCTCGTGCCTTGCGAGTGACCTCCTTCTGCACGCGCGGCACGCGCTCGAGCGGAAGCTCGAGACCTAGGTCACCGCGCGCGACCATGATGGCGTCGCACGCGGCGAGGATGTCGTCGATGTGCGCCACCGCCTCCGGCCGTTCAAGCTTGGCGACGAGCGAAATGCGCGGGGTCCCTGCCTTCGCCAGCGCCGCGCGTGCCTGACGCAGATCCTCGGCGGTTTGCACGAAGCTGAGCGCGACGTAGTCCACACCGGCGCGTGCGCCGAAATTCAGATCGTCGACGTCCTTCGGAGTCAATGCACCTGCGGGAAGGACAACGCCCGGCACGTTGATCCCTTTGTGTTCGCCGAGGGTCCCGCCCTCGACAACCGACGTACGCAGCTCATGCCCCTCGACACCTTCAACCCGCAGTTGAATATGCCCGTCGTCGAGCAGGAGCGCGCTGCCGGGAGAGACGGCTTTGGCCAGATCGTAAGTCGTGGACACCATCGAACTGTCGCCCGGCTCGTCACCAATGACGATGCGCAGGGCGTTGCCGGCGGTGAGCTCAATCGGCTGGTGGTTCTTCAATTCGCCCGTGCGGATCTTCGGCCCGCTCAGGTCCTGCATAATGGCAACGTATCGGTCCGCTTCCTGCGCGGCGGCACGAATCCGCGCCATCGCGGCGCCGTGCGTCTCGTGCGTGCCATGCGAGAAGTTCAGGCGGAATACATCGGTACCTGCCGCAATCAACGCGCGAATCGTTTCGTCGCTGTCGCTGGACGGCCCGACCGTCGCCACAATCTTTGTTTGCCGCATTCCAGCAGTCACAGGGTACAGGTTTCAGGTGTCAGGGTATAACCATCTGAGCTATGACACATGCCGACTGGAACGCCAGGATCAAACGTGCTTTAGAGCTGGCCGACCGTCGGCCGGCGTCGGCAGTGCAAATCTTGCGCACATTGATCCGGAGAGTCGAAGACTCATGTCAGACAGGCCTTCACGAGGGGCATCTTGCATTGCGACAGGCGCATCGATGGTCGGCCCTCGTGCGACCAAAGGACAAACTGCTGGATCAGGCACACACGCCAATGGCAGCGCTTTCGGCACGAATCCGCACTCGCAAGTCGGCTGCTGACGCCTGACGCCTGAAACCTGTAACCTACGTTTGATGACCGTCAAAGCCTGGCTTGAAATGGCCGTTCACGATGCGGAGCGGCGCGGCCTGCCGGAATTGAAGCCGCTGCTGGAAGCGCTCGCCAAGTCGACATCCGCATTGCGGACTGCCGAATGGAATGCCGACGCGACAGGCGAACTCCAATTTCCCCGCCGGAATGAGCGCTGAGCCACACACCATCGCGCAGCTCGCGCGCGCGCTCGAGTCACGGCAGACGACATCTGAAACGGTTGTGGACCGTTGTCTGCGCCGCATTGCCGACCGCAATGGGACGTTGAACGCGTTCATCACGGTTTTTGAGGACACGGCGCGCGAACAGGCGCGGGAGGCGGACCGCGAGATTGCCGCGGGGCGCTACCGCGGGCCGCTGCACGGCGTGCCGATCTCGCTGAAAGATCTGTTCGATGTGCGCGGCTCGGCGACCACGGCGGCGTCACGGGTGCGCCAGGAACATGTGGCCGAGGCTGATGCACCGTCCGTCACGGCGTTGCGTGAGGCGGGCGCTGTCATCATCGGCAAAACCAACCTGCACGAGTTTGCCTTTGGCACGACCAACGAGGACTCGGCATACGGACCGGCGCGCCATCCGCTCGATGCGAATCGATCGCCAGGCGGATCGTCAGGCGGCTCCGCCGCATCCGTCGCCGACGGAATGTGCTTCGCCTCGATGGGCACCGATACCGGCGGATCGATCCGCATTCCATCGGCGGTCTGCGGCCTTGTTGGATTGAAGCCAGCAGTCGGCGAACTGTCGACGGATGGGGTCGTTCCTCTCAGCGCGACCCTGGATCACATAGGGCCGCTCTGCCGATCGGTCGAGGATGCGGCCATCGTCTACGATGCGCTGCGTGGCAACCCACGCGCTGCTGGCAAAGCGATCGATCCGCGCGCGTTGAAGCTTGGCGTTCCGCGCGATTATTTCTTGGCGCTTCTCGATCCGCAGGTCTCGTCGACATTCGAATCGGCCTGCGAGCGCCTGCGCGCTGCGGGCGCGGCGCTTCAGGACGTGGCGATCCCCCACGCGCGCGACGTCGCAGCCATTTACCTGCACATCGTGCTGGCGGAGGCGGCTGCCTACCACGCGAACACGCTCGAGCGGCGGCCGGACGATTACACCCCGAACGTGCGTATGAGGCTGGAGATGGGGCGCTACGTTCTCGCCGAGGACTACGTGCGCGCCATGAGGGGCCGCGAGATGATCAGGTGCGAGGTCGATGCCGCCCTTGAGGGCCTCGACGCCCTGCTGCTGCCCAGCGTTCCGATCCCGGCGCCGAAGATTGGCACTCCCACGGTGAAGATAGCGGGCAGCGAAGAGCCGGTGCGCAATGTGATGCTGCGCTGCACGCAAGCGTTCAATGTCTCAGGCCACCCGGCCATCTCTGTTCCGTGTGGAGCGACCATCGACGGCCTTCCGGTCGGCGGCCAACTGGTTGGACGCGCCGCAGACACAGCGGGGCTGCTGCGCGTCGCGGCCGCGGTCGAGGTCTATCTCGGCCCAGGCACGTCCCGCTGAGGCATCGGTGCATCGGGAAGATCAGCGGGCGGGATGTCCGGCGGCGGCACCACCGGAATGTCGGGGGGCGGCGCGTCGATCACGTCCGGTGCTCCTTCGCGGCGCGGCTGCGTCTCCGGAGGTTGTGGATGTTCGAGCATAGAGGTGAGCAGTGCAAATGCACTGCCGATGTGGCCCTGCAGTAACGATGATCAGCACTTTCTTTCATAGCTGGGAGCGCCGGCTCGCGGACGCGACCAAAGATCGCGTCGTGCGTCCGTTTGACTGGGGCGTCGACTGGATTTCGCCGGACGCCGACTTGCGCGAATGGGTGAACGCGGTGATGGCGGACACGACGGCGTTCTTCCATCTACCGCCCACACCCGACTACGACTTCGACGCCTCGCGGGGAGAGCTTCGCTTTCCGAGCGCGTTGACCACGCCGCATCGGGAGAACAACACGGTGTTCGCTCGCTGGTTTCCTGCCTCCGCAGGCAAGGACCGCGCGGTCGTCGTGCTGCCGCAGTGGAATTCGGATGCCGAAGGCCACATCGGCCTGTCGCGGCTGATAGCGAGATGCGGGGTGTCGGCGCTGCGGCTCACGCTTCCCTATCATGACGTCCGCATGCCGCCCGAGCTGACGCGTGCCGATTACATCGTCAGCGCCAACGTCGCGCGGACAATACAGGTCTGCCGCCAGGCCGTCCTCGACGCGAGACGTGCGGTGGCGTGGCTGGCGCTTCAGGGATACGAGCGCATCGGCATTCTGGGGACGAGCCTCGGTTCCTGTCTTGCGATGTTGACGTCGGCGCACGAACCGCGAATCCGGGCGCAGGCGTTGAATCACGTCTCGCCGTGGTTCGCCGACGTAGTGTGGCGGGGACTGTCGACGAGGCATGTCCGCGAGTCGCTCGACGGAAACGTCACACTGGATGACCTGCGCGATCTGTGGCGGCCGATCAATCCCTGGTCGTATCTCGAACACGTGCGGAACACGCGCACGCTGCTTGTCTATGCGCGCTACGACCTGACGTTCCCTGTCGATCTCTCGCGCATCCTTGTGGACGAATTTGCGCGGCGCGATCTGCCGCATGAAGTCGCGGTGCTGCCGTGCGGCCACTACAGCACGGGAGTCGCGCCGTTCAGCTATCTCGATGCCTACGTGCTGATTCGCTTTCTCCGCCGCAGTCTCTAGGAAGGCGGCAGGACGCGGAGCTCGCCGACGCCGAGCGCGGTGAGCGACTGCTCGGTCGCCGGCCGATCGCCAACGACGAGTGCGATGGCGCGTGAGGGATCGAGATAGTTCTGCGCGACGCGTGTCACCTCGGCCGCCGTGACCGCGTTCACCTTGGGCACGAACTCCTCGAAATAGGTATCCGGCAGGTCGAACAGCGCGAGCTGCGCGACCGAGCGTGCGACCTGCTGCGTCGTTTCGAAGTTGCGCGGGTACCCGCGCGTGAGTGACGCCTGTGCCAGCGACATCTCCTGCGGGGTCGCCGGCCGCGATCCGCGAAGGCCCGAGATTTCCGCCAAGATATCTGCAATCGATTCCGCGGTGGCGGCGGTGTGGACGCTGGTCTGCACGAAGAACGGCCCCATGCCACGCCGCCAGTCGAATCCCGTGCGCACGCCGTAGGTAAACGCCTTCTCCTCGCGCAGCTTGAGATTGATGCGGCTGACGAACTGTCCGCCGAGAATGGCGTTCATCACCAGCAGCGGAGCGTAGTCAGGCGTGTCGCGGCGCGCGGACAGATGACCGATGCGAAGCTCCGACTGCGCCGCGCCTTCGCGTGGGACGATGGCCAGCAGCGCGGGAGTGGAATCGGCGGCACGCTCCGATGCGGCCTCGAGCTCCTCGAGACGCTCACCAGGATCCCATCCGCCGAACGCCTCCTCCGCAAGCCGCCGCAGTTCAGCATGTGACAGCGCTCCGGCAACCACCAGGGTTGCGCGGGCGGGAAGAAACGTCGCGCCGTGAAACGCGACGACGTCTTCGAGCGATAGCAAGCGCAGCGACTCCTCAGTACCGATGGCAAGGTGGCCGTAGGCATGCGACGGATACAGCAGGCGGAGGAACGCGCGCTCCGCGACCGCAGGCGGCAGATCCTTCAGCTGTTTCAATCGATCGAGGCGCAGCTGCCGCACACGCGCGAAGTCGCTCTCGCGCATCGACGGCGCCGTGAGCATCTGCGACAGCAGCCGCGCCCCACGCTCGCCGAAGCGAGCCAGCGTCGTGAGCGTGAACATCGTTGTGTCGGCGCCGACCTCGACGTCGTATTCCGCACCGATCCGCGCCAGCGCGTCGGACACGTCGATTGCGGAAAGCGACCCGCTCCCCTCGTCGACCATGTCCGCGGTCAGCGATGCGAGTCCTTCGCTGCCCGCGGCGTCGGCGCCGAGACCGCCATCGATCTGCATCACGAAGGTGACAACCGGTACACCGGGATGCTCGACCGTTCTCACTTTCAAACTGTTGTCGAGCGTGTGCCGAACGATCTGCGGAAAATGAAAGCGCGGGTCAGGGCCGACCGACGGGAGGCGCGAGCGATCGATTGCGGGCATCAGGAGACCACGACGCGCTCGGAGCCGGCCAGTGCCAGCGCGTCCTTGCCGCGCGGGACAATGCTCAGGAGAACACGGCAGTCGAAGGCAAGATACGCGCGTGCTGCCTTGCGGACGGTCTCGGAGGTCGCCCGCCGGTAGCGTTCCAGATCGCCGCCGAAGAAATCCGGATTCCCGCGAAACACGTTGTAGGCGTTCAGTTGATCGGACTTGCCTCCAAAGCCGCCGACCGTCTGCAGGCGATACATGAAGTGCGCTTCGGCCTGCGCGATCCCACGCTCCATCTCGTGGTTTGTCGGCCCTTCGTCGATCAGCTCCCCGATGCACTCGTCGATGAGCGCGACGATGTCTGTCAACGACTGCCCGGGGGCAGCGGTCGCAGCAAGCAGGAAAAAGCTGCTGATCTCGCGCGAGTGCTGATAGGCGGAGACGTCAAGAGCGATGCGCTTCTCGTACACGAGCAGGCGGTACAGCCGCGACGTCTTGCCATTGGCGAGCAGGTCGGCGAGCAGATCCGCTTCCGCATCGCCGTCATGGAACATCGCCGGCGAATGCCACGCGATGTAGAGGCGCGGCAGCTCCACCCGGTCCTCGAGGACGAGCCGGATTTCGCGAGACAACGAGGCGTCGGCCTCCACCGGCTGCGGCTTCGTACCTGCCGGCATGTCGCCGAAATATTGCTCCGCCAGCTCGAACGCGTGTTCTGTATCGATGTCGCCGGCAAGCGCAAGCGACGCGTTGGCGGGGTGGTAATACGTGCGGAAAAACGCTCGCACGTCCTCGAATTCCATGGCGCGGATGTCCTCTTCCGCGCCGATGGTCAGCCAGTGATAGGGATGCTCCGGCGGAAACAGCGCCGCGCTCAGCGCCATCAGTGCCATGCCGTACGGCCTGTTCTCGTAATTCTGCCGCCGTTCGTTCAGCACTACGTCGCGCTGCGTCTCGAAGCGCTCGCGCGTGAGCGCCGGCAGCAGATATCCCATCCGATCCGATTCCATCCAGAGCGCCAGCTCGAGAGCGCTCGTCGGCACCACTTCCCAGTAGTTCGTGCGATCCGTGTTCGTCGATCCGTTGAGCAGCGCGCCCGCCTGCTGCAGCGGCGTGAAGTAGCCGCCGTTGTAATGCTCGGAGCCTTCAAACATCAGGTGTTCGAACAGGTGCGCGAAGCCGGTGCGGCCGATGCGCTCGTTCTTGGAGCCGACGTGGTACCAGAGATTGACGGCGACGATCGGCACCCGGCGATCCTCATGCACGAGGACGTCGAGGCCATTGGGCAGCGTGCGTTTGGCGTGAGGCAGTTCGATAGCAGTCGACACGGCCCTCAGCGAACTGGAATGAGCGGAATCTTTCCTTTATTAGCTTCCGCGGTCTTGTGCGCGAGAATCGAGACCTGCGCCGCGGTCCGTTCGGCGACGAGCATGAACGCACGGCCCGCCGACGAGCCGGGCTCGCTGAGCACGATCGGAACTCCCGTGTCGCCGCCCTCGCGGATTGGCTGATACACGGGAACACGTCCGAGAAACGGCACGTCCATCTGTTCGGCCAGCCGCTCCCCGCCGCCGTGGCCGAAGATATCGGTCTCGTGGTGGCAGTTGGGACAGGCGTAGTAACTCATGTTCTCGACCAGACCGATCGGCGCGATGTTCAGCTTCTGATACATCCTCACGGCGCGGAGCGTATCGGCGAGCGAAACCTTCTGCGGCGTGGTCACAACGATGGACCCGACGACAGGAACAGTCTGACTGAGACTGAGCGCGACGTCGCCGGTGCCCGGCGGCATGTCGACGATCAGGTAATCCAGACCCTGCCACGCCACGTCGCGGAAAAACTGCTGAATGGCGCCGTGCAGCATCGGGCCGCGCCAGATTACGGGTGCGTCGTCGGCGGTGAGAAACCCCATCGACACGACCTGTACTCCGTGCTTCTCTGCGGGGACGATCTGCTTCCCGTCGGTGGTGAGCTGCGTCGCGGACAGCCCGAGCATGATGGGGACGTTCGGGCCGTAGATGTCGCCGTCAAGGATGCCGACGCGGCTGCCGCAGCGGGCCAGAGCGAGCGCCAGATTCACCGCGACGGTTGTCTTGCCGACGCCGCCTTTGCCGGCGCCGACGGCGATGATGTTCTTGACGCCCGGCAACGGCGGACGGCCAAGCTCCGGCGCGCTTACGGACCGGACATTCGCGGTCATCCGCACGTCCACCGACGTCACGCCCGAAACGCCGCGTACCGCCGCCTCGGCCTGCTCGCGCATCTGATCCTTCACCGGACACGCCGGCGTCGTCAGCTCGATGGCGAACGACACGCGGCCGCTGTCGATCGTCAGATCTTTGATAAAGCCGAGCGACACGATGTCGCGGCGAAGGTCCGGATCCTGAACGACGCGCAACGCGTTCAGCACGGCGTCGCGTTCGGGTGTAGCGGCCATCCCCTTATATTAATCCGGCGGTAGGCGCGTGCTGCTCGAACAGCCGCCGTCCTTCGTCTGTCAACAGAATCCAGATGGCGTACGCACCAAGCGCGGTGCCGAACGGAAGCACGAGCAGGTTGACAATGGCGAGACCGAGTGTGAAGAACCGCCCGATAGGCTGTCGCCGCTGCAGCAGCACGCTGGCTGCGACGTGGGCGCCGCCCCAGAGAAGGGCCACGACGCCCATCACGGCAAACGCGGTGGCGGTTACGCCGGCGGCAAATCCTACGGCTGAGCCATCAGGCCCAAACAGAATCGCAAGCGCTCCGGCGGAGAGCAGCAGCAGCGAGGCGCCGACGAGCATCGCCAGGGCGCCCCATAGCGTACAGAGAATGGCGAGGATGCCGAGGTGACGCTCCATCAGCCGCGCGCGGGCGGACTGACGAGCACGCGCAGCTCGATGCGCGTCGAAAGATCGTGGCGGGCCGAAATCGAAAAATGGAAACAGGCGCCGTCTTCAACGCCCGCGGGAACCGTGATGTGAACTTGATGGTGCAGCAGCTCGATGCCGCTGCCGGCACAGCTGGCGCAGGGCTGGGCCCACGTCTCGCCGCGGCCGCCGCACGTGCGGCAGGTGCAGCGTACTGGAACGTCGAGCGGGACCGTGGCGCCTTCGGTCGCTTCGCGGGGCGTGATCTCCAGCGCCGCCGTCATCGTGCGCGCGTGCTCGTCGGCGACGAACGCGCTGCGCATGCGCTCAACGGCCGGCGCAATTGACGGAAAATCGACGACGACTTCATCGGCAAAACACGAACGCTCGTGACGGATGTCCTCCGTGCCACGCACTGCGATCGCATGTCCGCCGAAGCCGCCGAAGGCGTTCCACGCCATGACTTGCTGTTACGATAGGGGTCGCCTAAAGAGAAGTCAATGGCGGCCCCGAAAGATTGCCCGATGTGTGGCGAAGCGATGCGACTGCGCGAACGTGAAGTGACCGATCGCGTACCGGGCAGTACGCAAACGAGGACGGCAAAATTCCGTGAGTGGGTCTGCCCTGAATGCGACTACTTCGAGGAAGCCGAGGATGGTTAGCGGGCGCCGAGCGTCAGCAGCAGCTCTTTACGCAAGCTTTCGTCGATGTCGTCGATGTTGAGTGCGGTCTCGCACTCGTCGCACAAAATTTCCAGAACCGCCGGACGTCCTTCCTCTGATGCTTCGACGCGCGAATCGTCGATGTGCACGACGTGCATCTGCAGGGTCTTCACCAGGAAGTTCTGGTCGTTACCGCAGCTCGGACACGTCAGCGCCACTCGGGTCTCCTCGTTGATGGCCAATCGATTCTCCTATTCCTGATTGTAGGCAATGGGATCTGCATCCGCAACGCAGAAACTGTGTCAATTGGCGCAGACGAGCTGGAAATCGTCATCTTTTTCGGAATAAACGAGCACCGCGTTGATGATCGCGGTCACAAACGCCTGCTTCATTGCCTGTCGATAGACGGCCAGCTGCGCCTGGTGCTCCGGGCGCGGGCGGCCCGTTTTGAACTCCAGCACGGTCAAATGTCCCGGCGCGGTCTCGACGAGACAATCGACGCTTCCACGCAGCACGCGACCGTCAATGACGGTCGTGAACGGCACTTCATGCAGCTTCCGCCCCGCCGCATAGAGTTCGCGCACGTCCGGGCGCGCGCAAATGGTCGCGTAGTCGGCCACCGCCTTCTCAACGACGCCATCGACGTCGTCACTTGCATCGATCTCTTCACCACGCAGTAATTGTCGCGCGCGGTCACGGAAATCATCTGCCGGCGCGGTGAAACCGAACCGATGCAGCAGCCGATGCACAAGCGTTCCGACGAGGCGGTCGGAAAGCGGCGCCATGTGCAGACGGCCCTCGGTCACCGCGGCGATCGCGTGCGCGACGGAGGCGCGCAGCGGCGGCGACGATGGCAGCGGCTCGACGATGCGCGGTTCGGTGGTTCGAGATTCGGTACTTCGTGGTTCTGTGGTGCGTGGTTCGGTGGTTCGCTGCTCGACAGCGAGCGATTCGCATCGATGGAACCGATGCACGGTTCCTGATGCGGCGCGCCATTCGTCGCCGGCTGCGAACAGATCCATCAGCGACTGCGGCAGCACCTCAGCGAGGCTGCCGCGTCCCGGCTGCAAGCGGCCTTCCTTCAGCACACTCGCGAGATAAAGCCGATCGCGCGCGCGCGTCAAGGCGACGTAGAGCAGGCGCTTCGTCTCCTCCCTCTCCCTCGCCGCATCGTCTTCGTCCGCGTCAGATCGGAAATCGCCGACCGCGACCGAG
>Ga0075434_100001763_pt1 | contig 18616 bp, 12 predicted proteins | sample RhiMethybrSRZTD3_FD_75298 | JGI IMG/M metagenome (GOLD analysis project Ga0075434, IMG submission 75298) | Populus rhizosphere microbial communities from Tennessee, USA - Rhizosphere MetaG P. TD hybrid SRZTD3 | ecosystem: Host-associated > Plants > Roots > Rhizosphere > Soil | place: USA... | reverse complement strand
GGCGGCGGACAGGCCGCCAGCGTCCGCTTGCAATCGGTTGCGGCCAAGTCAGAAATGCTCTTGGACGTCGTGCCTTTCGCGTTGCGGACCTCTGCCTCGGGGAGGGGAACCGGACGAAACAGTCAGAAACAAGCGTCGATTAAGGAACCGCGGTACCCACACTTTATTGTCGGCCCAGTAGCGCTCAAACTGGGTCGTCCAACTCCAGTAACCGTATCAGGCTGGATGACGCTGTCCGGCTACAACCTCTTGGTGGATGGGGATGCCGAGTTGCCACGATTGCTGGAGGTCGCTCGAACCCTAGGCCTTCCCGCTCTCTACCCGGCTTTCACTGGGTCAGCAAGAGTGAACCTGCAATTGGCTGGAAACTGGTTCGGCTTCGCGGACCCCGTTACGACCGGGGCCGCGCAGCTGCATTCCGTTCGGGCCGACGTGCGCGGACTGAACGCACCGCTCGAAATCACGACGGCGACTCTCAACCTTGCTTCCTCGGACGTCCGGGTCCAGGCGATTTCCGCCTCTCTTGCAGGTGCGCGGTGGACGGGGTCACTGTCACTTCCACGTTTGTGCACCTCCCTGCAGACCTGCCCGATCAACTTTGATCTCCACGCCGACGAAATCGACACCGACAAGCTTAACGACTTGATGAATGTTCGTCCCCCGGAACGACCCTGGTATCGATTCTTGCCTTCGACATCACAAGCCGGCAAGTCCTTTCTGGCCAGAGTCCGCGCCGCTGGGAAACTCTCCGCCAATCGCGTCGTGATTCGGAATCTGGTCGGCACGCGCTTTACTGCGCAGGTTGACCTCGACGACGGTAAGCTACATCTCTCGTCAGTTCGCGGGGACATCATGGGAGGGAAGCATCAAGGTGACTGGCGCGCATCTTTCGCTGGGAAGCAAGCCGTGTATTCAGGAGTTGGAACCGTCGAGAGCTTGTCTTTGTCGCAGGTTGGGGAAGCGATGCACGACGACTGGATTCGCGGTACCCTCAGCGCCCGCTACATGATCGACATGAGCGGTCAGTCGCTTGGTGAACTCACTAGTTCAGCTCAAGGCACAGTTCAATTCAACATGCGCGATGGAGCTCTTTCCCACATTGTTTTGGCCGGGTCCCCGCTTCGAGTACGTCGGTTCTTGGGTTCGCTGGAGATTCGCGACGGACAGGTGGAGTTTCGGGATGCGACTTTGGATTCACTTACTTCCAACTTTACCGTCAACGGCACAGCCTCGTTAAGCAAGAAACTGGATTTTCAATTCGTGAGAGAAGGTGCTTCTGGATTCAATGTCACGGGCACTCTTTCCGAGCCTCTAGTGGCCCCTTCACGTCGTAGTGAGACTCAGGCCGCACTGAAGCCCTAAGTCCGTACGACCCCGCCTTTACAGCCAAACTATCCCCGGCATGCATTGTCCCGGGGCACTCTTGTTTCTGTCATAATCGAGCCCTGAGCTTTATGAATCGCTTCTACCTACTCCTACGTGACAAGTTGAGCCGATGGGGCTTTTGGCCCACCACGCGAGTAGCATGGGGCGCGTGGTATTCCCTGGGTTTGGCTCTGGTGTTGTTCCTGCTGCAGAAGCTGGTTGTAGTTTTGAAAGTTTCCGCAGGAACGAGTCTCGGATGGTGGGTCAGTTTCCTCAGCTTCATTGCCATCGTGCTCTTTACAGTTCTGGCGTTCCGATGGCTCAAGGCGAAACTTCTGTGGCGCCTGCGGAACCGGTTGATTGTCACGTATGTCTTCATTGGCGTAGTGCCCGCCCTTCTGCTGATCGCAATGGTTCTCGCCACGCTCTACCTCTTCGCTGGGCAATTCGCGAATTTCATTGTGACATCGGAAATCCATCTCCACCTGCGTAGTGTGGAGGCAGTGAACTCGGCGATCGCTCATGACTTGGCCTCGCAACTTCAGCGCGGGAAGCCGGCAGCTGAAGAGCTAGTCGAAAATCTGCGTGAGGGAGAAGTGATCTGGAGGCACCGCACGGTATGCGCATGGCAGGGGGGCCATCCCTTGCCCCTCTGCGGGCATGAAAAAGAAGCAGCCCCTTTTAGCTTCCCATCCTTCGTTCACGGTCCATTCAGCGAGATCGTGGATGACCATGGCGGACTCTTCCTCCGAACGGCCACGGTACTGCCCGTTCGCTCTGAGACTCTCACTGTAGTTTCGAGCGAAGCCCTCGATCAGGACCTGTTGCAGGAAATTGCCGTCAATCTTGGGGAGATTACTCTCTATACCATAGGCCTGCGCTCAGGGAATCCGTCCAGCGGCGGCCAAGGGAAGTCTCCCGCCGAGTCCAAAGATGCAGCTACGGCCAACAATTTCCGGGAAGACGAAAAAGGCCTCACGGTAAACGGAGAGGCTCCGCACCCGACCCTGAGCGCCGGCACTCTGCCAGCGGCTGTCAACATGTTTGACCGCCAAATAACCTTCGGCACCCCGTTGCCGGTCGTCAGCTGGGAAACGGGCAACCATGAAGAGCCCGCGCCGTTAGTCCGCGTTCAAACACGCCCGTCGGTTCTCTACAGCCGGTTATTCGCTGCATTAGGGGATTTTGCCAAGGGTGTGGAGTTCATCCTCCTGGGAATTGCCATCGTGTTGGCCATCATCGAAGCGGTCGCACTAATTGTCGGTACCAGCTTGACGCGTTCCATCACAGGTTCTGTGGCGCAACTCTATAAGGCTACTCAGCATGTGGACCGCGGAGACTTCAGCCATCGGATTCCGGTCAAGTCGCGCGACCAGTTAGCAGAACTCGCATACTCGTTCAACACCATGACGGCTTCGATCGAACGCCTCGTTCTGGAGCAGAAAGAAAAACAGCGTCTTGAGAACGAACTGGTCATTGCCCAGGAAGTTCAGGCGCAGCTCTTTCCTCGCGAGATTTCTCAGTTGGAGTCTCTCGAGGTTCATGGTTACTGTCGTCCGGCGCGTACTGTGAGCGGCGATTACTACGACTTTCTGACCATCAATTCCGATCGGATGATTCTTGCGGCCGGGGACGTCAGCGGAAAGGGGATCTCAGCCGCGCTGCTAATGGCGACCATTCACTCCGCCGTGCGCGCCTACAGTATGGAAGGCATCCCACTCTTGCGCGAGCCAATCGCGGTTGGCGCGGCCGCCAATTCCGGGCTGTTGCTGGCTTCTGGCGCGGACGGAGTCGAGGTTTCTCCCGGAGCACTGCTGGCCCTTCTCAACCATCAGCTTTACGCAAGCACTCCGCTGGAGAAGTACGCGACCCTGTTCCTCGCTCTTTATGACGGCACATCCCGCAAGATCACGTACAGCAACGGCGGTCACCTTCCTCCCGTGATCGTAAGCCGTGCTGGCTCAATCCGCCGTCTCGACAAGGGTGGTATGGTGGTAGGCCTTTTTGACGGTCTTTCCTTCGACGAAGGTTGTGTTCAACTGGAGCCGGGTGACATATTCCTCGCCTACAGTGACGGAGTCACTGAACCAGAGAATGATTTCGGCGAGTTTGGCGAACCCAGGCTGATTGACCTGGTACGCGAGAATCGGGATTTGCCGTTGGTCGAAATCACCGAACGCGTGACCTCCGCCGTCGACGACTGGATTGGCGATCAAGAGCAACCAGACGACATCACGCTCGTGCTTGCGCGCACCCGATGACGGATGTGCAGCGCGGGTGTGCGGCCGGCTACCCTCAAAGCGAAGTCGTGTATTTTGTGTGAGACTCCTCACCCGCCGCTGTGATTCGAATCACGGCCCGGGTTCAGCGGTCATCGTTTAATGGCCTATGGCTGAGCTGCTGCCGGGCTCACGGTTTCCAACGCCCTTCCGAGGTAAGCAAATCATGGCTGAAAATCATGACCTCCTGAAGTGCCCGGTCTGCCAGGGGCACGGAGAAGTTCTTCGCTCCGAAGTTGTGGAGCAACTGACAAGTGGTGAGCTGAAGTCCCGGCTCGACGCCGTTCTGGCCGAAATTGTCCCGCCCGAGACGTCCCCTGCGGTTATTGCTCACCATACGGAGTCGCCTGATTTTCAGAGGGATGTGCATAGCTGGAACGCCCAACTGCCGATGTGGCGACGGAGCCCAAAAGAGTGAGCTCCGTTAGCAGGAATGCCTCGGTCGGTCGGAGAGTAGCCAGCCCAAGAGCCTTTTTCCGCTGTCAAGGTGTAGAGTTGCTGACCAAAGCCCTAATGGGTGTGGATTGAGGAGGATATTCTTATGAGCGCAGGTACGCTGACGCCGACCGAAACTCGTTTTTCGGGCGACTATATTGAACAGGTCCTTACCCAGGTGAAGGCCAAGAATCCGGCTGAGCCTGAATTCCACCAGGCAGTTCAGGAAGTCTTCGACTCGCTGCGACTGGTGCTGCAGAAGCATCCCGAATACCGCGAAGCCCGCATTCTCGAACGGGTCATTGAAGCCGAACGCGTCATCATGTTCCGTGTACCCTGGTTCGACGATCAGGGAAAAATCCAGGTGAATCGTGGGTTCCGCATCGAGATGAACAGCGCCATCGGCCCGTACAAGGGTGGTCTGCGTTTCCATCCTTCCGTCACGCTGGGCATTTTGAAGTTCCTGGCCTTCGAGCAGGTTTTCAAGAACTCGCTAACAACGCTGCCCATGGGCGGCGGCAAGGGTGGATCGGATTTCGATCCCAAAGGTAAGAGCGACAACGAGGTCATGCGTTTCTGCCAAAGCTTCATGACGGAACTCTATCGCCACATCGGCCCGGATACAGACGTGCCCGCCGGGGACATCGGTGTTGGTGGCCGTGAGATCGGCTTCCTGTTCGGGCAATACAAGCGGCTTGCCAACGAATTCACTGGCGTGCTGACGGGCAAGGGCCTGGGTTGGGGCGGTTCTCTCATTCGTCCGGAGGCAACCGGCTACGGCTGCGTCTACTTCGCCGCCGAGATGCTGAAGAGCCGGCAGGATTCTTTGGAGGGCAAGCTCTGTCTCGTCTCCGGCAGCGGCAACGTCTCGCAATACACGGTAGAGAAATTACTGGATTTGGGAGCGAAGCCAATTACGCTCTCCGACTCGAACGGCGTGATCTGCGATCCCGACGGCATTGACCGCGAGAAACTGGCTTATGTCATGGATCTCAAGAACAATCGCCGTGGGCGCATCCGTGAGTATGCCGACAAATTCAGGAAGGCTCTATTCATGCCGACCGACATCAAGTCGGATCACAACCCACTCTGGAATATCAAAGCCGACTGTGCCTTCCCAAGCGCCACGCAGAACGAAATCAACGCCAAGGACGCTGCCAATCTGATCAAGAATGGTGTGAAGGTCGTGGCTGAGGGCGCCAACATGCCGAGCACACTCGAGGCGACCAAGCTGTTCCTGGAGGCCAAAGTCCTCTACGGGCCAGCGAAGGCCGCGAATGCCGGGGGCGTTGCCACCTCCGGTCTCGAGATGGCTCAGAACAGCGCCCGTCTAAGCTGGACGCGCGCCGAAGTCGACGATCGTCTCCATAAGATCATGATTGCGATTCATCAAAATTGCTTTGAGACGGCCGAGAAATACGGCACTCCGGGCAACCTGGTGAATGGCGCCAACATTGCCGGCTTCCTGAAGGTTGCCAACGCGATGCTGGATCAGGGGCTGGTTTAATCGAATCAGAAAACTTTTTGCTGGCGGGGTAGACGAATTCTGCCCCGCCTGTTTTTATTAGGGTGACAAGCCATAGCGGAATTCGCGGATGACCGTCAAATATGTCCCCGATGTGACGATGGATGCGCAGCGGCTTTTCGAGGGCTTCGAGAACCTCATGCCCTTTCGTGTGCGGGATATTCTGCTCGTCTCCAGCCTTTACGATTCTTTTATTCTTCGCGAGGACGGTCGTCTGAATGAACTCCTCATCGGCGAATCGCTGGAACTGAATCTTCAGCAGATTCCGGGGATCACGCAAGTTTCTACGGGGGTTGAAGCGTTAGCCATTGCCCGCTCCAGCCCGCGCTTCAATCTGATCGTCACCAATCTTGAAGTCGGCGATATGGACGCCGCACGCCTCGCGCGCGAGGTCAAGAAAGCAGGACTGGACATCCCGGTGGTAGTGCTGGCCTACGACTATCGGGAACTCAAGGATTTCGTCGCACGCAATCCCAGTACCGACATTGAGCGAGTTTTTCTGTGGCAGGGCAACATTCGTATGCTGATTGCCCTCGTCAAGTACATCGAGGACAAGCGCAACGTGTTGCATGATACCGCCGCCATCGGTGTCCCTGTGATTCTGGTGGTCGAAGACAACATTCGTTACTACTCGTCGTTCTTGCCGGTGATTTACACGGAGTTGATCACGCAATCGCGCAGGGTGATTCGCGAAGGTATCAACGTTGCGCATAAGCTCTTGCGGATGCGGGCTCGCCCGAAAATTCTGCTGGCCTCGAACTACGAACAGGCCGCGGAACTCGTGATGAAGTATCAGCCTTATCTTTTAGGTGTTGTCTCCGATGTGGAATTTCCGCGGGAGGGGGAACTCAGCGCGGAGGCCGGGTTCGAATTGGCCAAACTGATCCGCGAGGCAGTTCCCGACGTTCCCATCGTCCTGCAGTCGAGCCGCACGCAATTTCGAGAGCGTGCCCACGCCGAAGGACTGTCGTTCCTGCGCAAGCGTTCGCCCACTTTGCTGGGCGACTTGCGTCGGCTTCTTACGGAACAGTTCGGGTTCGGCGATTTCGTATTTCGCCTTCCAGATCTTACCGAGGTGGGTCGTGCGACCGACCTCAGTTCTCTCGAGACCATGCTCCAGGAGGTCCCCGCCGAAAGCATCGTCTATCACGCCCAGAGTAATCATTTTTCCCACTGGCTGATGGCGCGCACGGAATTCGTGCTCGCTCAGAAACTTCGCCCCCGGAAAGTTTCCGATTTCGACGGTCCCGAACACTTGCGACGAGACCTGATTGCTTCGATCGGCGACTATCGCAGCGAGCAGAGCGAAGTCCTGATCGGTGATTTCAGCGCCGCAGCCCTCGCTTCGACCGACGCCTTCTTCCTTCGCATTGGCGATGGATCGCTTGGGGGGAAGGCGCGAGGCCTGGCCTTCATGCGTCACCTGCTCAACAAGCACCGCGTTCAACAACTATTCCCGGGCGTGCGGGTGAGTGTTCCGCCGGCAGTCGTTCTGGCGACCGATATCTTCGAACGCTTTATCAACGAGAACGATCTCGCGGACTTTGCGCTGCACTGCACCGATGATCACGAAATTCGGGAGAGTTTTCTCGAAGCATCTTTCCCTGCGTCGGTCCGCGACAGCCTGCTTGAGTTCCTCGCGGATATCCGGTATCCGTTGGCCGTCCGGTCTTCCAGCCTTCTGGAAGACTCGCAATACCAGCCCTTCACGGGCGTATACGAGACTTTCATGCTGGCGAACCATGATGCTGACCTCTCGGTGCGTCTTGCTCAGCTCATGGAGGCCATCAAGCGCGTCTACGCGTCTACTTTCAGCCAGCATGCGAAGGCCTACGTACGCGCAACGCCCTACCGACTCGAAGAAGAGAAAATGGCGGTCATTCTCCAGCAAGTCGTGGGCACGGTTCACGGGCAACGGTTTTATCCGGACTTTGCCGGAGTGGTACGCTCGCACAACTTCTATCCGGTTCCACCGATGAGTTCCGGCGATGGCATCGCTGCGGTGGTTTTGGGTTTGGGCAGGGCGGTGGTCGACGGTGGCAAGTCTCTGGCTTTCTGCCCGCGCTATCCGAGGCATCTGGTTCAGTTCTCTTCGGTCGAAGATATTCTCGCGAACTCCCAGTCCGACTTCCTGGCTCTTGAACTGAACCACATTGATCGCAATGAAGAAGACGCCGTTGCTGCATTGCGTGAAGTTCGCTTCGGACTCGACTCAGCCGAAGCTGACGGCACCTTGCACTGGGTCGGATCTACATATTCCGCGGACAATCACGCTGTCTACGACGGGCTCAGCCGCGCTGGAACCAGAGTTGTGACGTTCGCGCCAGTCTTGAAGCATGAAGTATTCCCACTGGCGCCCTTGCTGGATCAACTTACGAAAATCGGCGAGGACGCCTTTGGCCGTCCCGTGGAAATTGAATTCGCTGTCCGCCTGGCTCATCGTGCCGAGGACAACGCCGAGTTCGGATTTCTGCAGATCCGACCCCTCGTGCTCTCGCGCGAGGGCTCTGAAATCCGGATGGAGGAAGTGGACCCCTCCACACTGATTTGTCAGAGTTCCAAGGTTTTGGGCGATGGGCGCATCGCGGATTTGCGAGACGCGGTTGTTGTCGATTTTCATCGTTTCGAACGTGCCAAAAGCCAAGAAGTGGCCAAAGGCGTGGCGCATTTCAATGCCAAATTGAACGAGCAAGGCCGGCCCTACTTGCTGATCGGAGTCGGCCGCTGGGGCTCGACCGAGCCTTGGCTCGGGATCCCGGTCGAATGGGACGAAATCTCTGGCGCTCGCGCCATCGTCGAAGCGGGATTCCGCGATTTCCGCGTGACACCCTCGCAGGGCACTCACTTTTTTCAGAATCTCACCGCCTTCCAGGTGGGTTACTTCACTGTGAATCCGGATGCGGGCGAGGGTTTCGTCGACTGGGATTGGCTGAACTCGACACCCGCGGTCGAGGAAGACGGCTGCGTCCGTCACTTAAGTTTTGAAACGCCTCTTACCGTAGTAATGAACGGCAAAACCAGCCTGGGCTTAATCTTCAAGCCGCAACCGCCGGTGTAAGCACGAACACCTCTTTGGAACTGGAAAAGCGTCCGTGACCTGACGCTCCCTTGCGCGTGACCCACATCACAGCCCGGGTGGACATCATTTCGCCACAATCACACTGAGTTCAATTGGGAGAAACGTGTTCAAGATCATTCACGCGGAATTCATAGCGCCTGGGATTAAACGGTTCGTTATCGAGGCCCCACGCATCGCACGCAAGCACAAACCAGGACAATTCATCATTTTGCGGCTCTACGAGCAGGGTGAGCGGATTCCTCTGACCATCGAGCGTGCCGATTCTGAGGCCGGCACGGTCAATCTGGTTGTGCAGTCCGCGGGCAAGACCACCTATTTGCTGAATCTGCTCGAGACGGGAGACGGCATCCTCGACATCGTCGGTCCTCTCGGCAAGCCCTCCGAGATCGAGAAGTTCGGCACGGTAGTGGTCATGGGCGGTGGAGTCGGTACCGCCATGGCCTATCCCACAGCCGCTGCTTTGAAGCGCGTCGGCAATCGGGTGATCTCGCTCGTGGGCGCCCGCAGCAAGGAGCTGGTCATCCTTGAACGGGAAATGGGCGAGGTCAGCGACACGCGGATGGTTACGACCGACGATGGCAGCTATGCCGAGAAGGGTTTTGTCACTGACAAGCTTCGTCAGTTGATCGACACCGGGACGCGCATCGACCTGGTGCTGGCTGTCGGGCCGATACCGATGATGAAAGCGGTCGCGGACGTGACGCGCAAAGAGCGCATCCGGACCATCGTGAGCTTGAACCCGATCATGATCGATGGCACCGGGATGTGCGGAGGGTGCCGGGTTCTCATCGACGGCAGAAGCGAATTTGCCTGTGTGGACGGACCCGAGTTCGACGCGCATCGCGTGAACTTTGAAGTGCTCGTTCAGCGCAATGCCATGTACCGGGAAGCCGAAAGGAAGTCGCTGGCGGAATTCCAACAGGAGCCGAACCGGCAGCTCGGGATTGTGCGCAAGGAACTCGAGCAGCTTTGTGCCCTCGGCGGAGTGCGGCGATGACCCCTCCGGTCAAAATGGCGTCTCTCAATCCGTTGCCTCTCAAAGAGCGGATGAAAGTTCCGCGGCAGCACATGCCCGAGCAGGCTCCACAACTGCGCGCAACAAACTTCACCGAGGTCAATCTTGGCTACTCGACCGAACTCGCGCGCCAAGAAGCGATTCGCTGCCTGGAGTGTGCCAAACCCGCATGCACAAATGATTGTCCGGTGGGAGTGAGAGTCAAAGAGTTCGTGCAATTGATTGTCACCGGTGATTTCCTTGCTGCAGCAGCCAAGATCCGCGAAGACAATGTGCTGCCTGCGATCACCGGCCGCGTATGTCCGCAGGAGGACCACTGCGAGGGTGGATGTTTGATGGGCAAGAAGGTCCAATCCCTCGGCATTGGTTACCTTGAGCGCTTCGTCGCCGACTACGAGCAGCAGCACCTCGACTTCAACAACATTCCTAAGGCTCCATCCACCGGTAAGAAAGTCGCCATTGTTGGGAGCGGCCCATCAGGGCTTACGGCTGCCGGCGACCTGGTGCAGAAAGGCCACCAGGTCCACGTCTTTGAAGCGCTGCACGAAATCGGTGGTGTCCTGGTCTACGGCATTCCAGAGTTCCGCCTGCCGAAACAGATCATCCGTGAGCAAGTCGACTACATGCGGGCTATGGGCGTGGAGTTCGAAACCGACGTCGTGGTGGGTCGCACAGTGACGATCGACGAACTGATGAATGGCGAAAGCTACGACGCAGTTTTTATCGGTACGGGTGCGGGCCTGCCGCAATTCATGGGCGTTCCGGGTGAACACCTTAACGGCGTCTACTCCGCTAATGAGTTTCTGACCCGTATCAACCTGATGCACGCCTACGAATTCCCCCGCTACGATGAACCGATGCTCGATCTCGCGGGAAAAAACGTGGCCGTCATCGGGGGAGGGAACACCGCTCTCGATGCGATCCGTTCCGCTCTGCGCTTAGGCGCCGGTAAGGCGTATGTCCTGTATCGCCGCAGCGAGGCCGAGATGCCAGCACGCGCCGAAGAGGTCAAGCACGCCAGGCAGGAAGGCATTGACTTTCAGGTGCTGACCGCACCGATTGAATTCTTGTCAGATGGCAAAGGTTGGTTGACGGCCGCTCGTTGTCAGCGTATAGAACTCGGCGAGCCTGATGCATCTGGCCGCCGACGCCCAGTGCCGATCGGCGGCTCGGAGTTTGATCTCCCGTTGTCTGCTGCCGTGATTGCCATCGGTACCAGCGCTAACCCGATCGTGCAAAGCACGACTCCCGGCCTGCAGACCAACAAGCGCGGATACATCGACGCGGACCAATCGACACAGCGAACTTCGCGGAAGGGCGTGTTCGCAGGCGGCGACATCGTTACGGGCAGCGCAACGGTGATTCTGGCCATGGGGGCCGGTCGCCGCGCAGCGAAGTCAATTCACGAGTACTTAACCACTGGAATCTGGTGATGGGGAGCGACGGGCGTCTCACCCGTCGGCGCGTCGCAGACGTGCAGTGGAGCAGAGAGAGACAGCAAAAGGAGGCGCAGGATGAGTGAAAAAGTAACTTTCGCAACATTCGATCCCATGAGATTCGATGCACCTTCGCAGTGCGACATCTGCGCCGCGAAACCGGTCTTGTTCCACTACGAATACAGCGTCGATGAAGGCGCCCGAGTCTCGCCCAAACGAGGCTTCTGCTGCAGTTCTTGTGCCAGCCGACTGCTTGACAGGCTGCAGCGGGCCGAGTCCCAGGTCTGGGCCCAGGAAGAAGCTTCGCTAAAAGCCGATGATATCGACGTGGCAGATCTCGAGGAGCGTCGTCTGGCGACCTTCGGAGAGATGCGCAGTCGATAAGGTGTTCGAGGAGTGCGCTGTTAACGTGTTTCTGGCTGAGTCGTTCTTAGAACCATCACTCAGCCAGGCGGATGGGTCATAACCGTGATCATCCGCCTTTAAATTTTGCGGCTCAAATGGGGTTGATCTAGATCGTCGTTTCCAGCTGCAAACCCTGAATCATCTCATTGAGTGTCCTCTGTGCTGCCTCTCGCTTCTGATGCAGGTCGCCCAGCTCTTTCTGAAAAGCTTGTACTCGGTCTTCCTGCGTATTCAGCTCGCGAGCGTATCTTTCCACCAACGCTTTCTCCTCTGCACTGCCTTTCAGTGCTTTCAAATTTTCCCGCAAGCGTTGTTGATCTTCCGAGAGGCTCACCATCTGGGCTTTGCGAGAACCTATCTCCGCGTCGAATGACGCAACCTCGTTCTTCTGCGTCACCACCCGCCGCAAGGCCTGTTCGACCTCCGCGGTGATCATCTTTCCTTCCGCGAAGTAGGTCATCTCTTTGTCGGTAATGTTGGTGAGTTCCCATCGCGAGGAAACCGGATGCAATTCAACAATCTTCAGCGTGGCGGTCTTCTTGGGCTCAACCGTGAGCCGAAAACGATGAAACGAAGCCGAAGTCTCATCGGGGGTCTGACCATCCTCCAGCTTCCATCCCGGTCGTGCTGGGTGCTCGATCACGACGTTTCGTGGCGAGTGGTCGCGATTGCGAATGGTGTAAGTCCTCTCTTGTCGATCGGCGCGGGTCTGCACCATCACGCCGTGAGAAATGACGATCTTCGTAACCTTCCGATTGTCGTCCTTCTCCTTGGCATCGACCACCAGGCCCAGATCCGCTGCATAGGACAACAGCCTCTTTTCTCCGGGCTTGATCGGGTCCATGAGCCCTTCGCCGGCAAACGCATCTCCTTCCAGGATGTTGAAGCTTCCTCCATCCAGTGTCAGGTCGCTGTTGTTTGTTACCCACAGGGCGCGCAAAACACAATCTTGCGATGGATTCCACACCGAGACCTTTTCTGCTTCAATGCGCATCTGCAGAATGGGTACGAGCGCTGACTGGTTCTTCCGGATCGTCACATGATCCTTTAATTTGTATTCGAACAAGTCACCCACTTCCTGGCTTCCTCCGACTTCAGTGCCACTCTCGATCATGTCAGCGATGAGTTCACCGTTGTTTACGCTACTTTCGATACCAGCCGTAATTCCGGAAGGCACCGTGCTGCTCATAATGCCCCCAATTACTCCTCCCATCTGCCCTCCCGGCACACCGCCAGGTACTCCGCCCACGACACCTGCCGCGGCCGACGCGGGAGGAGGACTTTCTTCGAGCGTTGCCTCGTGTGTTTGGGGAGTGATCATGGCGTTCTCCGGCAACGGAACGACCGGGCGACGCGTGTAGTAAGGCTGGGAGAGTTCCTGAACGAACGATTGGGGAGCGCCCGCGACCAGCGACAGTTCCACGTTGCTCCAGTCTTCCCCAACCGTATTGTCGACAATGGCCCAGCCTTGCAGGAGGGGCTTGCCGGTCGGTGGCATCACGATGCGATAGGTGCATTTCCAGACCGGCACTTCGCTGATGTAGCTGACCAGCAAGCGTCGCTCGGCGTCTCCCGCGGTGGAGATAGTCATCCGCCGGACATCGCGGTCGCGAGTGGAGGCTATCAGATGCAGGTAGTGTCCGACCTCGTCATTGAGATCCCGTTCCATGATCCGCACGCTCGTCGCGGGTGTCAGACCAAAGCTTCGAATCTCCCCGCCATCGCTGACGACGGACAGTTCGTTGAAGGTGATCTTCTTGTCATCTTTGCCCGGCACTTCTTTCTTGTCGACACTTAGCAATCGGCCAGTGGCGCTGGATTCGCCATTACGAACTTCCAGGCGCGCACCTCGCAGAGCAGCAATGAAGTCGGCTTCAGAGGCATTCTCCCCGACAGGCAGACGCAACCCACCTAGTTGCTGGCCTAGGGGAGCCACGGAGTTGTAACTGACGCCGGTGATGCGACCTTTCCCAAGATCCAAGACAGTGAGCGATTTGAGGACGTCATTCAGTTGCGCGGTCGTGAAGTCGACGTTCACGTTCTGCTTGCCGCGAATCCGCCCAGCATGCTCGAAGTATCCGACACCGTTCTTGTAGAGAATGACACGTGTGACCGGAAGCCGTGCGGCCGACTCCAACTTCGGTGGCGAGGCGGCCGAGCCAACCTGGCCAAAGCATTGGCAGGCGAGAAATAAGAGGCTGCAAACCAAGGTGCGCATGGTTCCTCCTTACATAGAAAGGCAGCGCATCCTGCCAAACTTAGACACCGGTAGCAGCCCGTTGGGTTCCGTGTTGAAAGACCTCAATGAAAAGGGCGGACAGCCACTGGCCGCCGCCGATTCCCAATCAGGAGGTCTCTATTTTTGCTTGATTGCACCTGATCCTATGAGGTCATCCGGTGTGGAACGAGATCACGAAGGGCGTAGGCGGTGCTTAGCGGCGTGGAATCACCAGGACCTTGGCGGTCACCTGCTGTCCCTTCTCCATTCCTCCGAGGATGACGAGATTATCCCGGGTGACCAGCAGGCCCCGATGGTCCATAGTCGGGTTGGACGTCTTGTCCGTTATGGTTTCCCATTTCCCGCTGCGCACATCAAAGGCGAACGTGACAGGGGACGGTTCGGAAGGTTGGCCGTTGTAGCCAACGCCGTTGTAGTTATATGGGTTGTCAGTGCCTCCCGAGAAATAGATCCGATGATCCGCCGCACCTGCGGCAATACGATAACGTGCGGTCCCGGGATGGGCCGGCAGCTTGGTCCACTGAATCTTGGTGATGTTCTTGTGGTCGATTTTGCCCATCCAGCACTCGTCTGAAACGACGTACGGCGGCGTGCCTGCCGGATTCTTGCGTGCTCCGTCGATATAAACGATCGTGTCGTCGATCACACCGCCCGCATGCCCGAACACAGGCGTGCCGGGAATCGGCGTGGCTTGTTCCCAATTGTCCTTCTCAATATCGTAGACCTGCACATTGGCGACTGCATCTTTGTTTGACCACCCGCCCACCACGTATAGGTAGCGGTCTCGGTAGACTCCCAAAACGGAATCGTCAATCGGGATTGGAAGGTCGGCGCCACGATACCAACGGTGGGCCTCGGGTTCGTACACGGACACATCACGCACCGTGATCTCACCGTCCTGATGGTCGAGCGCATAGCCCCCAAGCAGGAAAATTTGCTCGTGAGCTCCGATCGCCGAAGCTCCGATGCGTCCTGCAGGTCCGGGCACCGGACGTAATTCAGTCCATTTTTCTTCCGATGGATCAAGCATGAAGGCCGAGTTGGTGATGGCATCCCAGGTCTTCTTCGCTCCGATTCCCATGAAGGAAAACAGAACTTCATGCTTGCCAATTTTCAGGCTGGCCACTGCGTTGTTGGAAACCGGTGAGGGAAGTGGTGGTACTTGGGCAATGACAGGTAGACTCACCAGCGCGATCCATAAGGTCAAGAGCATCCAGAGAGGTTTCATAGGCAGCATGACAAACGGGGAAGCTTACACCCGGAGGGAGTGGTTCGGAAAGGGCAGATCAGAACCAGGTGCGACTGCGATAACTGCGATAGTCGTCGCCAAACTTTGCCTCGAGCACTCGAGCTTCCCTGCGGGCGCGGACGGTCTGCATCGCTACAATCGCCAGGAGAAAAAGCCACATCGCCGGTTTCTGGAGGATGAGGCAAAGGCCGGCAATCGCAATTGTGCCGAATATGTAAATGGGGTTGCGGATCTTGGAGTACAGGCCGTGAGTCACCAGTTCAAGTGCCTGTGGAGTCACCGAAAACGACCGACCCAACTGGAAGCGAGCTATGAAGACCAAAAGCAAGCCAATCACCAGCAGGGACGATCCGAGGAGTCGCTGCGCATCCCACGGGCCCGGCCAAACCCACACAAACGCAAACAAAGCAATGGCGGCGAGGCCCTGCGCACCGATGATGAGGTAGAACCTGAGATCGTTCATGAAAAGTGAACCAGGGCCCCTCTTACTTCACCAGCCCCTGACGGACTCCATGAATGAAGTCGGTGTAGGCCGGTACGTGCCCCGCTTGCCGCATGTCGGCTGCAATCTGCCCGCGATGATATGCCGAGTGCATGAAGACGTGCGTGAGGATGTCGCGGACGAGATTGTTCCACGGCTCACCCTTGCTGTTCTTGTAGGCGATGGACTGATCGAGCAGCGCTGCTGACTTGCCAGCAAGATACTTGCGCCATCCATCGGCAAGCCCACGCGCCTCTTCCTCGCAATGGTCTATGGACAACTCAGGCCAGACCGGTTGTGGCGACTCGCGGCTTAGCAAGCGTGCCATCCAGACATGTTCGGCACCGATGATGTGGGCAATGAATCTCAGGGATCGCGCCGGTGGCGTGTTCACTGCCCGAAAGGATGCAATCATCTCAAGATTGGCCCACTCGTCATAGGCCACGAGTTGCAAATAATGCGCAAAGAGATCCATCTCTTCTCCTCACCGAGCCGTGCTTACCCAACGGTCTTCATTGATCCCACCCCGGCTGTGCTAGCCTGACGGGAATGACACGTGTTGGGCTTCTCCTGCTTTGGATGCTGGCAACCGCTCTGCCGATTGCTGGCCAAGCCTCTACCCGCAGAAGCCCGCTCCCTGATGTCTTTCTGATCACGATCGATACACTCCGTGCGGATCATGTTCGCTGTTACGGTTACGAGAAAATCGAAACGCCAGCAATCGATAGTCTCGCCAAAGACGGCATTCGCTTCTCGCATGCTTTTACGCCCAGCCCCATCACAAATACCTCGCATACCACGATTCTTACGGGGCTGATGCCGAGCGTCCACGGCGTAACGGACTTCGCCATTCCGCTTGCAGCCGAACATCCTACTTGGGCGGAGTTGTTGTCTGCCCAGGGCTATCACACGGCCGCATTCATTGGCGCGGTGATTCTGGATAGTAAAGCACTCGTCCCGGGCCTGGATCGCGGCTTTGATTTCTACGATAACTTTCCCGAGCAACCTAAGACCAAGTCGCGTTGGGGACGAGTCGAGCGCCGCGGCATGGACGTTGTTCAGCGCGCCAAGGCCTGGCTGGGGGCTCATCCCCGCGGTCCGCACTTCGTCTGGGTACATCTCTACGACCCTCACGATCCTTATGAGCCGCCACCGCCGTATTCCTCAACCTATAAAGATCGTCTCTACGATGGTGAGATCGCCTATGCGGATTCCGCCTTGGGAAACTTTCTCACCTATCTGAAGTCTCACAACTGGTATCGAAATGCTGTCATCGTTGTCGTCGGCGATCACGGTGAAGGCTTGGGTGAACATCGCGAAGAAACACACGGACTCTTCCTCTATGACTCCACGATCCATGTGCCCTTGATCTTCAAGCTACCGGACCGCTCGTCGACTGCAAGAGTGGTTGACGCCCAGGTACGCACGACTGACATTCTGCCGACTGTGCTCGATTTGGTCGGGTTCACCCAGAAACCTCGGTTGAGTGGTGAATCCTTTAAGGCTCTCTTCACTGGAGAAGCGTCGAGCCGCATTGCCATCGGTGAAACGGATTACCCACTGCGCTTCGGATGGGCTCCGTTGCGTTCGGTGAGGACTGAGACGTTCAAGTTCATTGAAGCGCCACGACCGGAATTCTACGACTTGAAAGCAGATCCGCAGGAACTGCACAACAATTACTCCGACGGTAGTGCCGACGTCGCGAGGTCGCGCGCCCTACTTGCCGAGTTGCCGGCGAAGTCACCAATGGCCGCTGGACAAGTTAACTCCGGCGCGGAGGGCCCGTCGACGCCTGAGGCATCGGCCCTCCCCGACCCAAAAGACAAGATTGAGGAACAGAATCTGCTTCACTCCGCGTTGATTGCTTCTGAAAACGACCAGTCGGCCGAAGCTCGCAAGGCCCTGGAAAGAGTTCTCGAGATGGACCCGAAGTCCCCGGTGGCGCTTCGGCAACTGGGAGAACTAGAACTCGAGGCCGGCGATTACGTTAAAGCCTCGGACCATCTCAAAAGCGCGAATCAAGTGCGTCCGGAAGATGCAGCGGTTGCCTACCACCTTGGCCAGGCACTGTCTAAGGTCGGAGACTTGCCTGGTGCGCGCGACGCTTTGGAGGCAAGTCTCCAGAGTGCGCCGGGACAAATTCCAGCCCGCATCTTGCTGGGCAATGTGTACCTTCAGCTCAAGAATATGGACGCTGCGAAAGATCAGTTCGAAGCAGTGCTGCTATCCGAGCCCAACAACGCCGACGCCAAAGGCGGAATCGCCAAAATCAATGCTGCGCAAAAATAGAGAGGTGCGGGCTCCTCCCTGTATTAAGCGTGTCATCGTCAACTCTTCCGCCTGCCATTTATAATCATCGATTCGGCCTCTGGCCGTATTCCCGACAAGAGAAGACAACCTTTGCTCGACTTTCTAGGCGACCTGAAACGTAGTCACATGTGCGGCGCTCTGCGCCCGTCCGATGCCGGCAAGAAAGCGGTCCTGATGGGGTGGGTGAACCGCCGCCGCGATCTTGGCACGCTCATCTTCGTCGATATCCGTGACCGCTCCGGCATGACTCAGGTTGTATTCAGTGAAGAACTGAACGCCGCCATCCATGCCAAGGCCGAACTTCTGCGCAATGAGTATGTTATCGCGGTGGTGGGGACTGTGAAGCTTCGCGATGCCGACACGATTAACAAGAACATCCCAACAGGAGAAGTAGAACTCGTCGTCGACGAGTTGCGTATTTTGAACGATGCAAAGCACCCGCCCTTTCTGCCGAGCGATACCTCGCTCGCGAATGAAGAGATGCGCCTGAAGTATCGCTACATCGACTTGCGCCGCGATGCCATGCAATTCAACATCGAACTGCGGCACAAAGTGGCACTGGCAATTCGTGACAATCTGGCGTCGCAGGGCTTCTTCGAAATCGAGACGCCCTTCATGACGCGCTCCACACCTGAGGGCGCACGAGATTATCTCGTGCCCAGCCGTGTGCAGCCGGGCTGTTTTTATGCTCTTCCCCAGTCACCGCAATTGTTCAAACAGATCCTAATGATTTCTGGCTTCGATAAGTATTTTCAAATCGTGCGCTGTTTCCGCGATGAAGACCTGCGCGCCGATCGT
>Ga0075434_100001762_pt1 | contig 18616 bp, 14 predicted proteins | sample RhiMethybrSRZTD3_FD_75298 | JGI IMG/M metagenome (GOLD analysis project Ga0075434, IMG submission 75298) | Populus rhizosphere microbial communities from Tennessee, USA - Rhizosphere MetaG P. TD hybrid SRZTD3 | ecosystem: Host-associated > Plants > Roots > Rhizosphere > Soil | place: USA... | reverse complement strand
GCAGTACGCGTCCAGCGTCCAGAGCTTCATGGTTGTGTTGCAGCGGTCATACGGAAGGCTGAGCACAACTGAATATCGCGGACCGCAATTCGTACAGTTAATGTATGGATAGCCGTACCGCGGATCATCGGGATCGAAGACCTCTCGCAGGCATTCATCGCAAATGGCAAGGTCTGGCGAGATGCGGACGGTAGGATGGTGTCGACGTTCGCTGATGCGAATCGTGAACCCTTCCATGCCGACGGGTTTTCCGAAGCAACATCGATTTCCGAGATGCTCGCGGCTGGCGGCGCCTGCGTCCTCAGGGCGCGAACGAACGCGTCGAGGCTGGGTTCGGCTCCTTCGAGATGAATTTCAACGCCTTCCTCGCCATTCAGGACCCAACCTGCCAGCGTGTTCGCACGAGCGAGGCGGTAGACGAATGGACGAAAGCCGACCCCTTGCACCACGCCCCGCACTCTTATGGAACAGGCGCTTGCCATTTCTAATCCGCTTCGACCACGCAGGTTCGACCTTTTCCGGGTATGGCCAGGCACATATGGCATCCTCCAGAGGCACCGACGTCGTCTTGGTCGTTCATGGGCGTTACTCCTTGCGAGCTACGGTTCGAAGGTGCACTTCAGGTCGATCTTCAGGTTGATGGGTTCCGGCGACGACCCTCACGGCATGAATATCATAGTCCGTTTGCCGCACCCATGAACTCGCCGGACGCCAGCAAGGAACCGTTATCAAGGACGACTCTAGCCACTACAGAAAACGTCACCCTGGGGCAACTCTAGAAGAGTCAGAGTTTCCACGCACACTGTTCTATGTCAAAACCTGGTCCAGTAGTTGCCGGACAGCTCGCTGCGCCTCGAGGATCGAGTAGCGATGGTCCATCGCTCCTGCCAGGTCTGTGTTCGCAAAAGCGATCCGGCCAAAAGGCGCGCTACGAAGAGTTTCCCGAGGCGCGGGTCGACCGTCTCGCCCGAAGAAGAATCCTGGCTGCGGACTCAAATAGGCGTGGCCCCATCGGTTAAGGACGATTCCGGCAATATCGCGCCCGGCGTCGAAGCCCACGCCCGCAAACATCTCGCTGAATTGTTCACGGATTCGCCTTTCATAGTCCTTAAAAGACGTCCCAAGCATCTCCCGGCGGCCTTGGTTGCCCTGTTCCTCCGTTGCATGCCCCGGATAGGAGTACAGAACCTTCAAAGTGAGCACGATGGGCGAGTCGGGGCCGATGGTGGATTCTTCGATCCCGGTCAGAGCCAGCTTGCGAACTTCCATGTAATTGCCGATGCCTTCAAACCATCGGCATCCGGTCATCCCCATCTGGTACAGGAAGCGCCAGTTCCGCACGGCAACATTCGCCATCATGCATGGAGAGCGATAGAACTGAGCGTATGCAGTGCGGTGAGTTTCTGGAAGCCCCTTAAGGATGTGCTTCGTGGTCCAGCACCCACCGGCCATCACAACGGACCGTGCTTTTACCTTATATAGCTTCCCTCCACTTAAGTAGGCGACAGTAACGGAGCCAGCTTTGTTCGGATCTCCATCGTGCGCGACATGAATCGCGGTTGACGACAGGCGAATTCTTGTCGTTGATCCCGGGATGTCGAGGGAAGCAAAATTCACCTGATTGCGGCAAACTCCTTGAACATCGTTAGCACCTTCGATTGCATTAGGGATGAGAGTTTTCAACATCAAGCGGGCAATCGTCGCGTTCCCGCCCGGAAACATCTGATCTGAGCCGCCGTTTTCTTCCGGCAGAGGATGCAGCATCTCAAAGGCATAATCGGAGTACCCTGACAACGCATCCGGACCAAGGCCTGAGCCGCCACCCTCCACGGGCGAAAGAAAAGTTTGGACTGTTTCCCGGCTGAGCCCAAAACGCTCGATGTAGTGCTGTTCTAGCGTGATCGAATCGAGATATCGCGAAATCGCATCGCCTTCCACTTTCGGACGCTCGAACTTCTTTTTTTCGACTGGTTCACCCTTGAGCCAGCGCAACCATTCCAATCGAGTAGCGTTCGAAATCGGAGCGCCCTGCAGGCTCTTTCCGAGCGGATCGACCAACCACATCCCCGGCTTACGGACGAACTTTGCCCCAAACCAGAATCCGTACTGTCCGTGCTGCAAACCCGTTGCCTGGTAGGGAGTCGTGGAGAGAGGGAATTCCGGGTCAGGCCCAGACCATCGCTGGTACGTCAGATTGGGAGCTTTCAATCCGATGGATTCGTAGAAGCGGGCGAGAAAGCTGTGTGGATACTGGAGCTGAAAGATCGCCGAGCCCTGGTGCGAGATCAGTCGCTTGCCGTCCACCAGAAACTCGTTTTGTTTGGCCTCTCCACCAAAGATGGGGTGGTTTTCCAGAATCAGGCATTTCATTCCAGGAGTTGCGTCGCGCTGGAAGAACAATGCAGCCGCGAGCCCGCTGATTCCGCCCCCAATGACGACGCAATCATAGGTTTCTCCGGTATCAACAACATCCTTGGGCAGGGGATCGTACGCGCTGTTGCGGATCGCGTGACCTGCTTCAAGAACATCCCAGGTATTGCCGTTCGAATTGCTGTATTCCCCGACTCCGCCGAAGCCCGTAAATTCGTTCCCGGCTACCAGCTGAGCAGGAGTCGCATCTCCTAGTAACAACGATCCTGAAGCTAACAAGACTGACCCCAGGAAATCGCGGCGGGTAATCGGTGCTTCCATGCCCAGGGCTGCATCGCCCGTACGAGTAGGTTTCATTCTGGATGTGGGCGAAAGGTTAAGTTGACCTCAAGCGTGACGGTGAGTGTACACCGAGGGGCGAGGTGTGTGGCTGGGATTCCGCTGTCTGGCTTTGAGAGCCGCGTGAGGTGCCTAGTCTGACTGCTCGGAGAGAAGCAGCGACCGAGTGCAACCACTAGAAGAATAAAGAAGAGCCGACCGCCGAACGATGGTTTTGCTTAGAAAGCCGCCGAGATACTCGTTCCCGCCGCTGCGAACACTGCTTCGGTATCTCTTTCCGCGATAGGAATGAACACCTTCACAACGTCCGAATCGAACTGCGTGCCACTGCTTTTCAGCAAACGGGAGATTGCCTCGGCGTGAGGCAAACCGGCGCGATAGGCGCGGTTGGAAACCATGGCATCGTATGCGTCGATGACCGAGATGATTCGCGAGACCAGAGGGATATCTTGGCCCTTCAGTCCAGCCGGGTAGCCCGTGCCATCTGCGTTTTCATGGTGATGCAATGCGTAGAGGCTGGCTTGCTCCAAGCCTGAAAATAGCCGGAGAATGGACCAGCTGTATTCAGGATGGCGATTGATAATCGCGCGCTCCTCATCCGTAAGGCGGCCGGGTTTTTTCAAAATTGCATCAGGAACACCCATCTTCCCGATGTCGTGCAAAAGCGCCGCGACTTCCACCTGATAGCAATGATTTTCCGGGATGTTCATTTCGCGCGCCACACGGACAGCCCACTCCGCCAGTCGCGTGCTGTGCACACCGGTGCTGATGTCCTTCAAGTCCAACATCTGGTTAAACGCACAAATGACGGACTTGCGAAGATCGAGTTGCTGCTCTTCCAGTTCTTTGACACGAAGTAGCAGTTCCGATACTTCAAATCCCGGGCTGGAGATTACCGCCATAGGACGAGCTGACTATGTTCCTCTCAGGCAGGGAGCGAAGGTCTCGCCGGTACCTGACGAGACCTTAACGCTCCGGGCCGGTTGTTTTAGTGAAGAACCCGACACGCGAGTACGGCTTGGTATGTGTCCAACCGCCCATATCCCATATCGAGATCGCCAATGGGATGAGCAACGGCCAGATCCCAAGGAACGCTCGAGGGGCGAGTACAGCCTCCGTTTGTACCGAGCATCAGCGCGGCTGTTCCAGCAACAAGTGGCGTACTGAACGAAGTACCCCATCCTGCGGCGTAAGTTCCCCACGGATAGGTGGTCATGACTCCTTCTCCCGGCGCGGCCATCCAGACCGGGGGAGCGCCATAGTTGGTGAAGGTCGACTGGATGTCCCAGTTGGATGTGGACGCCACATCGATAACCCCGGGCAACGCTGCGGGATAAACCAGGGTACGCTGGCCATCATTGCCCGCCGATGCGACGGAAACGACCCCTTTGCTGTTCGCGTACTTGATGGCGCGCGCAAGTTCGGGGGAGTAGCTCGAATAATCGAAACTCATGCTGAGAACTTTCGCGCCGTGCTGTACTGCGTAGTAGATCGCGCGCAGCACGTCGGAATCGTAGCCGGCCCCATTTGCACTAAAAGCCTTTAACGGCATGATCTTCGCCTGCGGCGCCACTAGGTGAACAACTCCGGCGGTCATGGTGCCGTGTCCGAAGGCCGAATAGTTGCTGCCATCGAGTACGGCGACTGTGCGCTGGTCGAGCACCGCCACGGTACGCTGGTTCACTTCGCCGGTCTGCGCCGAAGTGTTATCAGGGTTCGCGTTTACGTCGGCCCTTTCGGAGCCCCCGCTAACGTTGCGGGTGAAATCGTACCCGCTCACGAGCACGGATTTCAGCACAGGATGGTTGGGGTCGACACCAGTATCGATGACCGCAACAATTACTCCAGCTCCCGCGGCATTGAACGCTGAGTGGGTTTGATTCGTACGAATGAGTTGATTGGCGGGTTGGTTCACGTAACCTCGCCAAACAGTCGCACCGTAGTACGAGACAGGCGCCTTGTCCGTTAAGTAGTTGGGCGTACCATCCGCATATGCGCCTTGCGTATTTACTACTTGATCGATTTCAACCGACAGAATACCGGTCTGCAGGCTCAGACGCAGGATGCTTGTCACCGGATTAAGGACAGCAGGGAGGGTCACCAGGAACAATTGTCCATCGGGATCTCCCAATCCTGTAACGACGTTACAGCCAGTGAGCAAGCAGGTCAGATTGATACCGGGAAGTCCCAGCGAGTCGCGAACGATGACTCGGGTCTGGGCTTGGGCCGCTGGTGCGCAGACAGAAGCGAGCATCAGCAACAGACAGATGACCAGGCCCAATCGTGTTCGACCAAATTTAGTGTTCCTACCGTTCATGCTTCCGTTCCCCCTAAGTGGCGGGTCATAGCGTTCGGGGGGATGTTTGGCGAGTGTAGAGGGAAAGCTCGCGCGATAGCTACTTACGCCTGTAATCTCTTTCAGTAACTAACTACTTCGTAACCCACATGTAGTTACGACCGTAACTCACACTATTCAAAATTACCTAAAGCGACCCGCAGTGTTCTACGGCTTTCAGTGATGATTGAGAGCCGCAGTTGATCCTGTGGCGGAAATTCCAGGTGAAACTCTCCACATTGATTCGTTTCAGTCTTACTGACCATGCGCCCTTGATTATTCCAGAGCACAATGGCTGCATTACCGAGCCAGGTCAGGGGAGCCTCCCTGTCGAGGAGCTGTCCGAAGGCGGAGATCAGATTTCGCTGATGGTTGCGTTCAAAGTGCATGTCCACTGTGAGGCCCTCAGCCTCGTAGACAACCTGGCGGGTGCGCGCTGTGCCATTGCGCAACCCTACTGGTAAAAGCTGAGCTGCCGTGTCAAAGACCAAGGACGCGATCATCGGACTGTTCCGTTCCTCCTCTTTCCTGTATCGGAATTCAGTTTTCACCAGATGGACAAGTTCTTCCGGTACTTCGCATTCGCGCTCCAAAGTCGCGAAATCCGTCATCCGTTTCCACAATACGAGTGCATTTTCACACTCGTGGCAATGACTCGCCAGGTGCCTTTCGATGTTGCGCGTGCCTTCCGTTGCGCTAACACCACGTGCGAAGTCAACCCAGGTTTCGTCTGAAAAATGCATTACTCGCCTCTAACGAGTCCCCTGCCATTCAATCAGTAAGAGCAGGTGGAGGAGTGCAAAAATATAGGTCCTGTGAAATAAAGGCTGAGCAGCTTAACCCTTTCCTATCAACGAGAAAGGCGCCCAGTAATACGGATGTGGGTACCTTTGGCGTAAGTCGAGCATTGTGTTCTGCATTGCTTGCGCCTTGGACATTCCGACCTGCAGCCGGCTGTAAAAGCCGATCATGAATTCCTTGGTGCTTTCGTCGTGAACGTCCCAGAGGCTTAAGACAAGGGATTGGGCTCCGGCTTGCAGGAGGCCGCGGACCAACCCCATCAGTTCGTCTCCTGGTGAAACCACGTTCAGGCCAGTCGCGCACCCGCTCAGCACGATCAACTCCGAAGGCAACCGCAGGTACGAGAGGTCGTACAAACTCAGGTGCGAGCGCCCCAGACGAATTGAGGAGAACATAGGATTGTCCTGACGAAAATAGCCGTGCGTCGCAATGTGCACGATGCGGCTATTTCGGCCATGGACGCGAAGAACGTCTTCCGTCGCCGCATCGCCAAGGAACAATCTGGCGTTGGACAGGATGCGGGCAAGTGCCACGGCTTCCTCGCGGATCAATGGAGCTTGGACGTCGGGGACGCCGAGGATGAGTGAATCTTCGGACGTAGTTACGTTCTTCGATTGGCAGATCGCGTAGACACTGGCGCTGGGCGCGTAGGAAACGGAGTGACGATCCACCAGATACGAGGTGCCATCATGTAGAGCGTGAAAGGGAACGTGGTGCAGCAGCCCGTGAGGTACGAACACCAGGTGCTGAGAATCGAGGGAATGCTGAATCGGGGCGATCAACTCCTGATACAAGTTTTTAAGGTGTGCTTCGGTCGATTGCAGGAGAGAAACGTTGAAGGTCTCCAGGTATTGGGAGCTGAGTCGAAATTTCGACATTTGAAACTGCAAGAGCTGCAATATCTTTTGAATACGCGTATGGACCGTAACAGGGACGATGTGGAGTTGTTCGCGGGTTACGACGCAGGCGATGGTACGGTCCTGAATCCTGAAGTATTCAACCAGCGTCGTGTCGGCCGGCAGCGCGGCGCGGATTTCATCGAGGGAAATGGTTGAGGCAACGAGGCCCGCTTCGTAGGCCTCAGCTGCGGTAGCGTCCTTGACGGCACGCATCAGTTCGTTTTCACGGGTGCGGGCCTGCTCTTCGAGCTGCTGAATGCGCTCCCGGGAACGTTCCTCGGGGCGGAGTTGCTCACGCTCGATCAAGTTGTAGTACCAATTCAGCTCCTCCCGCAGGTTGCGGATGGATCGCACCAGTTCGCTTTGTCCGTCGTCGGCAGCAGCATGAACGTGGACCGAATGCATGAGAAGATCCATCAGCGCTCGCGACTTCGCCTGTTCGATGTAACCAAAAGCTTCTTCAAAGCCGCCCGGACGGCGCAAGCACAAGTCCACCAGGTTTTCGTACACCTCGAGCTTATTTTGGAAGAATGCGATTTTGAGCTCTTCACCGCGCAGTTTTCCGCGAACGTGCTCAACCGCCTCACGGGCGCGACAATAGGCTTCATACGCCTCTTCCGACTTGGAAGCCGCCCGTTCAATTTCGCCCATCAGGAATTCGGCCTGGTACGACAAAAGCGGAGAATCCACTTTCTTAAGCATTTCCCGGGCGGATCCGCACTGTCGTTCCGCCAAGGGGAGGTCCTTCATCCTGAGAGCAATTCGTGCCAGGAGGAGCTCAGACAGCACAGCCTTTCCCAGCATGGGTGACGTGCGGAAGAATCCGGCAGCTGCGATGCACAGGCGTTGCGCTTCAAACCAGCGGCCTTCGTTGAACAGAACGAGGGCCTCATAGAGGTCGATAAGCGAAGCCCAAACCTGATTCTGATCCCGCACAAACATTTCTTTCGCTTGTGCGAAGAGCTTGACGGCTTCGAAGGCTTGCCCACTTCGGCTCGCAGCGATGGCGGTAAAGGCGAGTGCTTTCGCTGCTTCATAACCAAAGCCGAGATCAAGGAATGCCTGGTGGGCGGCGCGGCCCAGTTCTCCCGCCTCAGTGCTTAGATTCAGCTCAAGATAGATTTCCGACAGATCCAGATTGCACAATGCCTGCTGGTAAGTATCCTCGGCTTTGCGGGCGCTTGCAGCAGCATCACGCAGCATCTGGATCGAGCGGCCAAGTTCACCACGAAGGAAATACAGGTATGCAATGTTGTAGTCCGCATAAGCGACGAGAATGGGCATGCCCTTCTGCTCGCAGTGCGTTCGTGCCATGCGATGAAGCTCGAGAGCCTTGGGGAAATCGTTCAGGCTGATGTAGCAGAGAGACAAATTGCTGAGCACGGCCGCGAGTCCTTCCGAATCGTCGTGCTGCAGCAGTTCATCATAGGCGCGCTGATAAAATTCGACGGCTTCGCTGAACCGATCCTGCCTGTGATAGATGTTGCCGATGTTGATATCGAGCCGGGCGAGCCGTCGTTTGTTGCCCTGCGATTCGAAGATTCTGCGAGCACGCTCCCCATATGCCAGAGCTTCGTCGTAGCGACCCAACAGGAGCAAGGGCTGAATCGAGCCGCTTAGAGTTCGTGCTAGTTCCGCTTCGTTCCCGGCTTTTTCGAATAACGCCACGGCTTCCTGGTGCAGTTGAATCGCTGCCGCATGGTGGTCAAGCGCGTAGAGTGCATTGGCCTTGGCCCGAAGGCTCATGCCTAACGCGCTGGGATCGCCGATGGCCTCGGCGACGTCGACCGCGGCCTGTGCCGACCTCTCTGCCTTACGTGTGTCGACGCGCACTTCCTGCCAGACGCGCTCAGTAAGGCCCTGCACGATTTCGGTCCAAGCAGCCAGCGGATGCTGCGCAACTAACTGCTTTCGGCTGGGCCCATCCTCGAGTGTCAGGACTCGTTCGGTGAGCAGCTCAGCTTCGGTTTTGCGAGATGCCTGAACCCCCATCAGAATCCTCTCTTCTCCAGGCTCTTCCTCAAGCGGGCGAGGCAGCGACCACGAATGAATCCGATGGAACCTGTGGCAAGCCCAAGTTCGCGGGCGACCTCTTCGTAAGGGCGGACGGGGGCTTCAAAGAAAAGCATGCGGATCATTTGTGCGCAGCGTGCGGGCAGTTGCGAGATCGCATCCCGCACGGTCTGTTGTTGCTCCACCTGAATCAACGCCTCCTCTGCGGGGACGTCGGTGGTTTGTGTTTCTTCGGCACCCGACGACTCGAGACTTGCCTCTTGACCTGCATTCCGCCGATGCCGCAGGCACTCGTGGTAGCACGTCGTCATCAACCACTTTGGGAGAGCGCGAGGTTCGCGTAGCTGGGACAGACTGGAAAACAGTTGGACGCAGACCGCCTGAAAAATGTCTCCTGCCTCTTGGTGCATGCCGAGACGCACGGGAATCGAATAGATCAGATTCTTGTAATGATCGATGAGCGCGGACCAGGCATCGGTATCGCCCTTCAAACAGCGGTCGATCAGCTGCTGATCACTGGCGGTCGTTACCTTCTCTAGCTGTTGTCGTGCGGCCGTCTGCGTCATCGCACTCCTGCGTTCTCGATGGGTGTACGAATGTAAAGCTCATCGGCGTTCCAGAGCGTGTACGGATCAAGAATCGCAGGATGGAAATTTGCAACCCGGGCATCGGCGGCTGCTAAGACATTGGGGGTTGCAAGAAAGATGAAGGGCAGTTGTTCGGCAATGAGTTGCTGCACGCGATCGTAGAGTTGCTTCCTTCTTGCGTAGTCGAGCGTAACCATCTGCTGCTGCATGAGTCCATCGATTTCGCGCTCCCAGGCCGTGGCTGGCTGGGCTTCGTTTAAGTGCCAGAGATGGGACGTACCCTGGGAGGTCCAGACATTCATTTCGGGGTTCGGATCGGCGTCGCCGCCGCCCAATCCCATGATTGCTGCCTCGTAGTCGAAGCTTTGGAATACACGATCCACCAGAGCACGGAACTCGAGGGGCACAATGTGAACTTGCATCCCGAGATGGCTAAGGTCGTCCTGTAGCAGCGTCGCCATCTTCATGCGTTGCGTGTTCGACGAACTCGAGATGATCGAGAACTCGACGCGTGCGCCCGAGGAATCCAGTAGCTGGCCCGCGGAATTCCACGAAAAACCCGCCGACTTCAGGAGTTGGCGCGCTGAGTCGAGCGACTTCGGTGGATGTGGGATGTTCGTATTGATCCACAATTTGTTACCGGGTGGAACATTTCCCCAGAGCGCCGTACCGCGGGTTTGATAGACAAGGCGCACAATTGCTTCGCGATCGATGGCGGCGGAAACCGCCTGCCGGAACTTCAAGTCCCCAAACCACCTCTGCTTGCGTGCGATTGCATCCAGCTTTTTCGTACCGAGATCGTTCTGGTTAAAGAGGAGGAAGTTGTACTCCAGGCTAGGTCCGAGATCGGCAAGCTGGGCGCCTGAGCGGCTACGTTCGCGACTCAGCAAGTTGTAGTTTTCCGAACTGAGCCGGCTGATCATGTGAGTGGCGCCGGCTTCAAAGCGCATGACCTGGGCATCTTCCGTGCCGACAAAGAGGAACGTCAGTTCGTCCAGGTAGGGAAGACGCTGATTGCGGTTATCTGCTTTCCAGTAATAAGGATTTCTTTCGAGCACGACGCGGTCGCCGGGAACGTATTGCTTCAGGCGAAATGGTCCCAGACCAGCGACCGCGGCAGGTGCAGTGTTCAACGACCATGTTTCAACGAACTTGCCCTCGCGAAACGGTTTTTCAAGCAAGTGCTTCGGAAGCATGGCGATGCCATCAAATAGGCGTTCCGCGGCTGCGTAGGGACGGGGCAAGACGAAGCGAACCGTGTACTGATCGATTTTTGTGACCGCGATGGGTTTGCCGTCGATGATGAGAAGGTCTCGCTGCGGCGAGTCGACTTTCTCGTCCAGGTGGACGGCAAAGGAGAACAATACATCGTCGGCATCGAAGCCATGACCATCGGAAAAGCGGATGCCCTTGCGCAACTGCAGAGTGAACACGCGGCCGTCGGAAGATGTTTTCCACGATTTTGCCAACGCCGGTTCGGTTTGCTGGGAGGCGCGGTTGATCTCGATCAGGTCGGCCACGAGGCGACCGATCACCTCGCGTGAGACTGCGTCGGTCGCGATTACCGGATTAAATGTCTTGGGCTCGGCGCGTCCACCAATTGTCAACTGACCGCCATAGTGTCCGGAAACCTGCTCAGCGCGAAACAGTTCCTCGCCCGGATTTGGTTTCTCCGGGAGCGGTCCCGTAGCGTGGCAGACCCCTGCGAGCAGACACACCAGTAGGGCTAGGCGAGTGATAACTTTCATGACACCCCTATCCCCACAGAACGAGGTACTAAGTAGAGGAAAATTTTAACCGGGATTGGACTGTGTCGGCGAGTAGGGCATAGGTAACGGAGGTAACCACTACCGCCCCGACAGGCGCCAACAACCACGCGTACGACACGAGAACGCTGTATTGTTGCAACGAGCTGAGCATATTTCCCCAGCTCGCCATGGGCTCATTGACGCCCAAGCCGAAGAAAGAGAGCGTCACCTCAGCGGCTATGTAGCGAGGGACAAGGAGTGTTGCCTGAGTCGTTAACACCCCGAGCACGTCGGGCAATATGTGATATCGGAGTACGTGCAGGTCTGAGGCTCCAAATCCATTCGCCGCGAGCACGTAGTTGCGCGAGCGCGTGCTGAGAACGATCCCGCGTACCAGGCGGGCAGGACGCGCCCAGCCGATCAGGCCGATCACGCAGGTCAACAGGAAGAATGTCCGGGTGGGACTTAAGTGCAACGGAAGAAAGGCCCGCACTCCAAGGAGAAAATAAAGCCAAGGGAGACAAAGAAATAGTTCCGTTCCGGCCATCAGAGACTGATCCGTCCAAGCCCCGTAATATCCGGCGAGGATGCCGAGAATCCCACCTGCCAGCAAGGCGATGAGTGTCGCGACGACGCCCGCGGCGACTGAGATCTGTCCCCCATAGAGAACGCGAGAAAATTCGTCGCGGCCAAAGGCGTCGGTCCCAAAAAGCGCGACCGTTGCGGGTGGTTCCACCCCGAAAAGATGCGTTGTGGTATCAAACAAGCCCAGAAGCTTGTGCGCTGACCCCTTCGGGAATAAGTGCACTGGGAAAGGGATGGTCTTGTCTTCCATATAGCCGTCCGGCCCTATCGTTAATCGATAGACGAAGGGTCGTGCATGCCAACCCGATCCATTATGAAAGTGCAGGCGAGTGGGCGGCGCATAGGGAAGTTCGCGATTTTGCCCGGCTGGATCGTAGGGCGCCACAAATCCGGCGAAGAGGAGAGTTACATGCAGCACGACCACCGCAGCAATGACACCCCAAGTCTTATTTCGCATCGAGACCTCCGGTGCGAATACGAGGGTCGGCCACCAGAAGCATGACGTCGGCGATCAGATTGCCTCCGATCATGAAGCACGCCGATAGCATGATGCTGGCGATTACAATGTAGAAGTCGCGGGATAGCGTCGCTTCGAGGATAAACGGCCCAAGTCCGGGCCATCCGCAGATCACTTCGATCAGTAGCGATCCACTCATCAGGCCTGCAAGGGAAAATCCGAACAGTGAAATTGTCGGACTGGCCGCAGCCGGCAGCACGTGACGGAACAATACGCGCGTTCGAGGAATTCCCAATGCCTTCGCGGATTGCACAAATGGCATTCCCAAGATCTCGAAAACACTGTCACGAACATGTCGGACGATGATGACACTCTCCACGAGGACAAGAATGAGGACGGGAAGCAACATACGGACGACGAGATCGTGCGCACGCGCGAGCGCGGTTTGGCTGTCGGTCGTCGGAGGTGTGGAGAGAGGTAGAAGACGCCAACGCACGACGATGGCCAGTAAAGCTACCCCGAGCACGACTTCCGGAATGCTGACGAGCATGGAGCCTGCGGCACTGAAAGCTTTGTCAAAGGTGCTGCCCCGGCGTGCCGCCATCCATACACCCAAAGGAAGTGAAATCAGCCAGGTGAAGAACATGCTGGTGGTTGTCAGCAGAAGAGTGTTCTTGCACCTGGTCCACAGCAGGGGAGCGACGGGGGCGTTGTAGGCGATGGAATAGCCGAAGTCTGCCCGCGCGGCTGATTGCAGCCAACGTCCATAGCGGATCAGCAGCGGTTGATCGAGGCCGTAACGCGCTTGGAGTGCGCTGATTGTCTCGGGTGAGATTTGAGGATTCAGCCGCATCTCGTCGAAGAAGTTGCCTGGCGCCATCTCCGTGAACAGGAAGCAGAGGAGGGAAACTCCTGTCAGTAACAGGACAGCACGCGCCAACGTCCGCAAGAGGTATTTCACGCGAATGCTCCTGCTGCGCGGACGAAGGCCGACTTCACGGAATCAACGGCTGCGATCAGTTTCTTCGTTTCCTCGTGTTGTGGCGTAGAGAAGACGCGCTCGCTACTCCCTCGTTCGACGATACGACCGTGTGACATGACTGCGACGGTATCTGCCATCTGGGTCGCATGCGTCAGTTCATGGGAAATCAGCAGGTACGTCAGCCCGTGAGACTCTTGCAAACTAACAAGGAGATTCGTGATCTGTGCCTGAGTAGAGAGATCGAGGCCAGAGAGCGCTTCATCGAGAACCAGTAGTTGCGGGCGAGTGGCCAAGGCGCGGGCAATGGCCAGTCGCTGTCGCTGGCCGCCGCTGAACTCAATGACAGACCGTGACAGCCAAGCGGGAGAAAGGGAGACCTCCTGCATCAGGTTCTCGGCGATGATTCTTCGTTCGGATTGGCTTTTCCCTTGAATTCGTAAAGGTTCCTCGATCGCCTCTGCCGCGGAGAAACGCGGGTTGATCGAAGTGACCGCGTCCTGAAATATGATTTGAATTTTCGGGCGGAAGGGTGCGAGATCACGACGGCCGAGTTGGGCAAGGTCAATTCCGTCGAAGCAGATTCGTCCCAAGTCGGGACGTTCCAGACGCGTCACACACCGCGCTACCGTTGATTTTCCTGAACCGGATGCGCCGACCAAGGCGAGAGTCTCGCCGGCCCTGATCTGGAAACTGATTTCCGAGATCGCCGCCACACGCTTACGCCGATCCCAGCGGCCGTATGTGTAACTCTTCGACACTCCTTCCACTTGGATACGTGGATCGGTTCCGTGAGTGAGACTCCTATCCACCATACTTAAAGCAACTCACAGACCTCTCAGGTTCTGGAGCGACCTCCTGTGGCGGACGTTCGACGCAGATTGCCATTCTTTCAGGGCAGCGCGCCTCGAACATGCAGCCCGTGCGGACAGGATTGCTTGATACCTCAGAGATGATCGGAAATTCCTGTTTTGTGATGGCCGGGTCGTCGAACGATGAATGTGCCACGCGCCTCAATGCTTGCATATAAGGATGCAGTGGACGCCGAAAGACCTCACGGAGAGTGCCGATCTCCACCAGGCGTCCCGCGTACATCACCGCTACACGATCCGCGAGTGCTGAGAGCAGCATTAGGTCATGGCTGATGAACAATATCGTAATCTCGCGTGTCTCACGCACTTTCGATAAGAGGTCAATAATCTCTAACCGAAGCGGAGCATCGAGTTTTGTGGTGGGTTCGTCAGCGACCAGAAGCGTGGGGTCACATGCAAGAGCCTGGGCTATCACTACCCGCTGGCGCTCGCCACCGCTGAGTTGATGCGGATAGGCATCGCAAATTCGCGCAGGTTGATCGAACCCAACCTCGTGAAGGAGGTAGGTGACGCGTTCGTGCCGTTCTTTTCGGCTCAGGGGCAGGTGGGCCGTCAAGACTTCCGAGATCTGGGTCAGCACCCTTAACACAGGATTGAGCCAAAGCGCTGGTTCCTGCGGAATTATGGAGACTTCGCGACCGCGAATCCGACGCAGTTCGGCGTGTGACAGTCGCAACAGATCACGTTCGCCAAACCGGATTTCTCCCTCTATTGTTGCTTTGGATTGGAGTAGCCCCAGCACCGCATTTGCCAGAGTACTTTTTCCGCAGCCGGATTCGCCGATGATGCCTAGAACTTCACCGCGATTGACGTCGAGAGAGACTTCATCGAGAGCGGGCACAGCTTCGCCGTGGTCCCGCGGGTACGTGACCCGCAAGTTACGAATGCGAAGCAAGTTCTTCGCTGGCCGGCTCAAGTGTCGTCACCCCAGACTCAAATCTTACGCAAGTCTTGGGTCACGACAATCTTCGTGGAGCAAGCAAAAGTATCGACACTTTTGGTTTTGCAGGGACGGATAGGCGGTGGTATCCGCAGTTACGGTGAGGGCCCAGTTAGAGCCACACTGCAGCCTCACACCACTAAACGCGAATCGTTGAAAGCCGCCAAGCCTACCAGATGACTTTGGCACCCAACTGGATATGCCGCGATCCTCCCGACCCAACCACCGGATTGGAGGCATAAACATCGGGCGTAGCACTGGCACGGCCAAAACTGGAGAAATCGGACAGGTCCGGACCCACTGAACCGGCCGAGTAATTTGGATGATTCGCGACGTTGAACACCTCGCCGCGGAGTTGCAGGCTAAACCGCTCCTTGATCTTCCAAGTCTTGCTTACGGAGGCGTCCCAGTTCATGAAGCCGGGGCCGCGCAGTATGTTCCGTCCCATGTTTCCGAATGTATAAAAGGCTTGCGGGTAGATGGTCACGCCGTTCTGAAAATAACGGTAGCCCACATAGTCAAGCGATTCGATCAACGCTGGCGTTGTAGCTACTGCTGTGCAATGCGGATCGCGCGTTTAGCACGTTGCCGTCGTCGTCATAGGTATTTTCAAAGTGTGGAATCGCCTCGGTCGCCGACCATCGCAGATTCCGCGGATCGCCTTGAATGTTCCAACGCTCGTTGCTGGCATTTCCTGGACCTTCATTGGTGCCCGACAGATCGTTCGAATCGTCCCACATAAGAATCGGGTAACCGGTCTGCCAGGAGACGATGCTGGTTACCTGCCAGCCTTCGAGCAATTGTCCCCAGGACTTCCGAGAGGGAAGATCGTAGGTGGCCGAGAGCGTGAATCGGTGCCGGATGTCATAGTCACCGTCCCCTTTTTCCGCGGCGTAATTAAGGCTGTCTTGCGGAATGTATCCCAGGTTGTTCGTGTTACCAGCGACGTCGATGGCATGCGCCCACGTATAGCCGGCGAGCAGGTACAGGCCTTTCGAATATCGCTTCGTCAGCGTGACCTGCAGACTGTTGTAGCGTGATGTGGACTTGTTCCCCAGGACATCTAGGAATGAGATGTAGGGATAGCATGGAGCATTCCCGACGCCCAAACCTGTCGGGGGAGCACAACTGGCCGTCATGGGCCGGCCCAGTTGCAGCGATCCGTCGTCCAGATTGGTATCCACTTGGTTCTGGTCGATGGTGCTATAGAGTTGAACGCCGCGATTGCCCACGTAAGCCACTTGCAGCAGCGTGTTGGGCGACAGCTGTTGTTGAACGTTGAGATTCCAGTTCAGTACGTAGGGGGTTTTCAGTTTCCGATCGGTAGCAAAGAATGCACAAGGAAGGTCGGAACTGCAGGTGTTCAGGACCGAACCATTCACTGGGAAAATAGGACCATCCACGGACCAGTTAATCAGGTCGGTGTCCTCGTCGGTGCCGGGACTTACGAGCAGAGCGCTAATGTTGCCGTTCGCACCGGGTTGAATCAGGGCGCTTGGATTCAGGTGCAGTCCGCCGCTATTGAAGGCGAAGGTCCGGATGGCGGGCTGGACGTAAATCATGCCGAAGCTGGAGCGGACTATTGTTCGGCCGGTCCCAAACAGATCCCAGGCCACACCGAGGCGTGGCGAGATGTTTTTATAGTTTGTTGGGTAGGGTTCTCTGATGCCGTAGCCCACTTGTACGATCCCTTGCGAAGGCGCGAAATTGGCGAGACGGTTCTGCGAATCCTTGATGGGATAGGTCACGTCATAGCGCAACCCAAGACTTAAGGTGAGCCTGCGCGTGGCACGGAATTGATCCTGCAGATATAGGCCAAATGACTTCATACTGAGATCCCGGCCCGGGTCGCCAAACAACAGTTCCCAGGAGCGAACATTCCCCTGCAGGAAATCCTCCAGGTAGTGGAAGCTAACGCGGCCGCGACTGTTACCCGCTCGAAAAAGATCAACTCCACCGTTGCTGAAATCGCCCCCGAAGCGCAAAGCGTGTTTTCCACGCGTGTAGGAGACGCTGTCGGAATAATTCTGTGTGTGACTGGGCGAGGTGTACCCGGGCCAAATATCGTTACCGCCCAAAGGATAGAAATAGGTAGTGCTCGGGTTGATGCTTGGGAACCCGAAACTGCGGGGATCGGTGATGCCTGTGTTCAACCCGTATTGGGTCGGGTTGACGTTCCCATCCACCGACGTAATCTTCTCGTAGAAACTGTTGTAGCTGAAGCTGGCGCGATTTACCCAACGGGAATTTGGGGTCCACGTCCAGTCTGCGCCAAACACCTGAGTAATCGGTTCCGCGTGCGACAGCCACTCTGGACGGAGCGGATAATAGTCTTCCTCGGTTTGCGTCGTGTTCGCGTAAATGAAACGGCCACTGAAGGAATGATGTTCGCCGGGATGGTAGTCGCTCTTGAAGACTAGGTTGTCGGCGCGGTTCAGATTATTGAAATTAAAATTGATGATGGTGGGATCATCTGGATCGGCGGTGTAGCCAGGATTGGTCGGGAAGTACTTAATCAGGTTGAGGCTGAGCTGGTTACATAGAGTGGGGTCTTGATCACAACCTGTGGAATGTAACGCGTCCACAATGCTCGAAAAGGGGTCTCCTTCGAGATTGTCGGGCGTTGCTAGGGATACGGTAACCGGGCTGTAGGTGTTCAAAGGATTACCAACTACCGAGCGCACCCCTTCGTAGTTGGCGAAGTAAAACCACTTGTCCTTGACGATAGGTCCGCCAACCGAGGCTCCGAATTGGTGCAGGCGCAGCGCTGAAAGCGGCTGGGGAGCCGGGTTGAAGACATTGCGCGCGTCGAAGGCAGAATTGCGGTGAAAGTAATAAGCGGTTCCGTGAATCTGGTCGGTGCCGGACTTGATCCCGATGTTCACCACCGCGCCAGGTTTCTCCCCGAAGTCCGCCTCGGGCTGTTCTTGCGTATTGAATTCTTGAATGGAGTCCAGCGGCAGAGTGCTGGCAGGAGTTCCCTCGATTCCTGCGTCGTTCACAACGGTCTCACCCCAGTACGCGTCGTTGTCAGTAGCTCCATCGATAATGAAGTTATTGTCATCCGGCCGCATTCCATTCGAGGTCACGGAGTGGAACCCGCCCCCAGGATCGCGCTGGACACCGGGATGAAGCGCCAAGAGATTCTGAAAATCGCGGCCCTGTAAGGGCAACTCGTTAATTGGCTTGTTGGAAAGGACGCCGCTCAGCGTAGTCGTGGTCGCATCCACCAGGGGCGCTTCGTCCTTCACCTCGATGACCTCGGTGGTCGTTCCAGGCTGCAGTTCAAAGTCGATCTTGAGATCATTGCCCACCTCGACCTGAACGCGTTCCCGCACATATCTCCGGAAGTTCGCCGCTTCGACCGTGATCGAGTAAACGCCTGGCTCCAGGCCCGGCGCAACGTACTCCCCGGAGGTGCCTGTTTCGAGAGTCCGCTTCACTTGGTTACCGCGGTTCTGAATCGTGACTCGGGCGTGCACAATCACAGCGCCACTGGAATCCAGGACCCGGCCGGAGATGCGTCCCTGCGAAGTCTGGGCGGGCAGCATCGACTCGAAGATCCACAAAAGCAGGAGGAATACGGCAAGACGCTTCATGGCAGCTCCTACGAAATTTGGTCCGCGTTCGAGTGGAACACGAGGGGAGAGAATTTCGAACTCAATCAGTGGCGTGATACGCCGCTTGTCTT
>Ga0075434_100001761_pt1 | contig 18617 bp, 17 predicted proteins | sample RhiMethybrSRZTD3_FD_75298 | JGI IMG/M metagenome (GOLD analysis project Ga0075434, IMG submission 75298) | Populus rhizosphere microbial communities from Tennessee, USA - Rhizosphere MetaG P. TD hybrid SRZTD3 | ecosystem: Host-associated > Plants > Roots > Rhizosphere > Soil | place: USA... | reverse complement strand
GGCGGCCGCGAACCGCTCCGCGAGCCTCCGTTGCTCGCCGACGTCGGCGTGGAACCGGCTCGGGGCCGCTTCGGCCTGGACGTGGCGGCGGGCTCGGCTCGCGAGCTGCCGGCACGCCGCCGATGACCGACCGACGATCGACGCCACCTCCTCGAACGACAGCTGGAAGACGTCGTGGAGCACGAACGCCGTGCGCTCGGCGGGGGAGAGCTGCTCGAGCACGACCAGCAGGGCCATCCGAACGCTGTCGTCGAGCGTGACGCGGTCGGCGGGGTCGACGCCGAGCGATGGCACGTCGACGACCGGCTCGGGGAGCCACGGTCCGACGTAGCTGGTGCGCTGAGTCTGGGCGGAGCGGAGCTGGTCGAGGCACAACCGGCTGATGACGGTCACGAGCCAGCCGCGCACGTCGTCGATCCCGTCGACGCCGTTGCGCACGAGCCGGGCGTAGGCCTCCTGGACCGCGTCTTCGGCGTCGCTGACGCTCCCGAGCATCCGGTACGCGACATCCATGAGGCGCTGGCGGTGATCGCGCCACGCCTCGGCTACGCGTGGGTCGGCGCTCGCTGCCGGCGGTGTGGGTTCGTTGTCCATCTCACCTCAAAGGACGAGCGAACGGATCGAGATGTGACATCGGTCGATGCCACGCCCGACTTGTCACAACCGCCGCGCGCCGTCCGTCCTTCCTAGGTGACAGTGAGATCACCGACTCAACGGAGATGGAAATGGAACAACTTGCAGTCGAAGTACGGGGGCTCACCAAGACGTACCCGGGCGACGTGCAAGCGGTGCGTGGCATCGACTTCGACGTCTTCCCCGGTGAGGTCTTCGGGCTGCTCGGGCCCAACGGCGCCGGCAAGTCGACGACCGTCGGCATGCTCACCGGGACGGTGGCCCCGACCGCCGGGACCGCCCGGTTGGCCGGCTGGGACGTCGTCGCCGAGCCGCTCGCGGCCCGCCGGGCGAGCGCCGTCGTGTTCCAGGAGTCGGTCGTCGACCGCCCCCTGACCGGTCGGCGCAACCTCGAGATCCACGCCCGCCTGTGGGGCGTCGACCCCGCCACGGCCGGCGTTCGATTCGGCGAGATGGTCGACGCCTTCGGCCTCGGTGAGATCATCGACCGACCGGTGGGCAGCTACAGCGGGGGACAGCGGCGGCGGCTGGAGCTGGCGCGGGCGTTGCTCTCGGACCCGCAGGTCCTGTTCCTCGACGAGCCCACCGTCGGCCTCGATCCCCTGATCCGCCACGAGCTCCTCGATCTCATCGCAGTGCTGCGGCGGCGGGACGAGATGACCGTCGTCCTCACGACGCACTATCTCGACGAGGCCGAGCGACTCTGCGACCGCGTCGCGATCATCCACGCCGGTCGCATCGTCGCCCTCGACACCCCGGCGGCGCTCCTGGGCACGCTCGGCTCCGAGCTGCTCGAGGTGCACGTCGACGGAGACCCTGCCGCCGCGCTCTCGGTGCTCCGCGCCGGAGGTGTCGCGTCCGAGGACGCGTTCTCCGTTGGCGGCACGCTCACGGTCCCGTTGCACGGCTCGCCGGCCCACGCCGCAGTAGTCGCCGTCGGCGAGCTCGGGCTGACCACGACCGAGCTCACCACCCGCCGGCCGACGCTCGACGACATCTATCTCCGCCTGACCGGCGGCCGCCTGGCCGCCGCCTGACTCACGGGAGGACTTCATGGCCACCATCGACGCCTCGCTCCACCGCCCTCGGGCAACGACGGCCCGAGCCGCGGCTTCCGCGGGGAGCACCAACGCGCTGCGCACGCTCGTTCGGCGCAGGTTCGCGCTCAACATCCGGACTCCGCGAGAGCTTCTCGTACCGCTGCTCACGCCGGTCCTCTTCGCGCTCATCATCGCGCCGGCGCTCGCCGATCAGATCCCGACCGTGCGCGGCATCGACTACATGAGCTTCGTTGCCATCGCCACCGTCGGGTTGCTGCTGCCCCTCAACTGCATGCTGGCGGGCATCGGTCTCTTCGTCGAACGCGACAGCGGTGCCCGGCGGGACCTGATCGCCGCACCCGTGCGGCGCCCGCTCCTGGTGCTCGGCAACCTCGCCGTCGCGCTCGCGGTCAGCGGTCTCCAGCTTGCAGTGCTGATGGGGGCCGCGGTCCTGCGGGGCGCCGAGTTCTCCGGCACCGCCACCGGGATCGCGTGGTTCCTCGCCGCCAGCATCGGCTTGGTCGTGGTCATGTACGGCGTGGCCGAGACCCTCGCCAACCGCATCCCGTCGCAGGAGGAGTACGTCGGCGCGTTGCCCGCGGTGGCGATCGTGCCGTGGTTCTTCGCCGGTTCGCTCTTCCCCATCGGCGCGATGCCGGCCGCGCTGGCGGCGTTCGCCAAGGTGCTTCCCCTCACGCACGCGCTGGCGATCATGCGCTACGGCCTCGTCGACAAGCGCGGCATCGGCCTCCACGACATCTGGGGCATGAGCAGCCCGACCGTCATGGCGTTCCTGAGCCTGGCCGTCGTCGCGGCGTACGCGATCTTGTTCACGGTCGTCGCCGTCACCGTGTTCCGCCGGGCCACGGTCCGGTAATCCAGACGGTTACGTCACGAGCTCCCCGCGGGTGACGGTGACCGCGCGGCCCCCGAGGGCTGTTCGGTCACCGTCGACGCGTACCAGCACGACGCCGCCGCGGGCCGACGCCTGGTAACCGATCAGCTCCGTCTTCTCGAGCCGCTCCGCCCAGTAGGGGCCGAGCGCGCAGTGCGCCGAACCGGTCACCGGGTCCTCGTCGATGCCGAACCTCGGCCCGAAGCAGCGCGATACGAAGTCGTACGCCGGATCGTCCGACCGCGCCGTGACGACCGCGATCTCGAAGGCCCCCAGCCTGGCGAAGTCGGGGCTGACGGCGCGCACGGCGCTCGCGTCCGGCAGCTCCAGGACCCACCCGATGCGGCCGTGCGACACCTGCGCGGCTGCGACGCCGAGCGCGTCGAGCAGACCGGGATCGGGGTCGGCGGTGGTGACGGGATCAGCGGGGAAGTCGAGCTCCACGCCGTCACCCCGTCTCGTCGCGGTGAGCGTGCCGCTGCGGGTCTCGAACTTCGCCGGTCTCCCGCCGGCGTGGGGGTCCGTCTCCCAGAGGACGTGCGCGCTGGCCAGGGTCGCGTGGCCGCACAGGTCGACCTCGACGGTGGGCGTGAACCAGCGCAGCTCGAAGTGTCCCGGCTCGTTCGCCACCGCCGGCCGCACGAACGCGGTCTCGGACAGGTTCATCTCGGCTGCGACGGCTTGCATCCACGCCGGGTCCGCGGGCTTGTCGAGCAGGCACACCGCGGCGGGATTGCCTGTGAAGGGGCCGGACGCGAACGCGTCCACGTGGAAGAGGGGCGCGCGCACCGTACGCGGGCTACTCGATGACGATCAGCACGTCGCCGGTTCCCACCGTGTCACCGGCCGCGACGCGGACCTCCTTCACGGTGCCGCCCCCCTCGGCGTTGATGTGGTTCTCCATCTTCATCGCCTCGAGCACGAGGAGCGACTGGCCGGGCTCGACGGTATCGCCCTGCGCGACGAGCACCTTCACGATCGTGCCCTGCATCGGCGCGCTGACGGTGCCGTCGCCGCCCGCGCCGCCGCCGGCGGCCACCCGCGGCTTGCTGACCTTGCCGCCCCGCGACCCGCCGCGCCCGGCGGCGTCGCCTCCGGCGGGCGTCTCCGGCAGCCACACCCGGACCGAGAACCGCTTGCCGTCGACCTCGACGGGAATCGTGCGCTCCTCGAGCTGGACCCCGTCGGCGTCGGTGCCCGGCGCCACCGGAACCCGTGCGGGCGCGCCCTCGGCGAACAACGCGGGGTCGACCTCCTCCTCGACCCATCTCGTCGAGTGGTCGCCGGCCACGAAGTCGGGGTGGTCGAGCAGCGCGAGGTCGGCGGGCACGGTCGTGCGCACCCCGCCTACCTCCAGCTCACGCAGCGCCCGGAGCATGCGGCGCCGCGATGCCTCGCGGTCGGCCGCCCACACGACGAGCTTGCCGATCAGGTTGTCGTAGAACTGCGAGATGGTGTCGCCCTCGTCGTAGCCGCCGTCCCAGCGCACGCCCGGACCGCTGGGGACGCGCAGCCGCGTGATCGTGCCCGGCGAAGGCAGGAATTTCTTTGCCGGGTCCTCGGCGTTGATGCGGCACTCGATGGCGTGGCCGCGGCGTTCGACCGATTGCTGTGTGAACGAGAGTGGCTCGCCCGCCGCCACCCGCAGCTGCTCGGCGACGAGGTCGAGGGAGGTGACCATCTCGGTCACACAGTGCTCGACCTGGAGGCGCGTGTTCATCTCGAGGAACCAGAAGTCTCCGTCCTGGTACAGGCACTCGACGGTGCCGGCGTTCACGTAGCCGCACGCCTTGGCGACCTTCACCGCGGCTTCGCCCATGGCCGCGCGCACGTCGTCGGCGAGCCCGGGCGCCGGCGTCTCCTCGATGAGCTTCTGGTGGCGGCGCTGCGTCGAGCAGTCCCGCTCGCCCAGCCACACCGTGTTGCCCTGAGTGTCGGCGAACACCTGGATCTCGATGTGGCGCGGCCGGGTGAGATAGCGCTCGATGTACGTCTCCGGCCGGCCGAAGTAGGCCTGGCTCTCGCGGGCGGCCGAGTCGAGCGCCGACTGGGCCTCGTCGGGCCCGTCGACGACCTTCATGCCCCGGCCGCCGCCGCCGAACGCCGCCTTGATCGCGACGGGCCAGCCGTGCTGCTCGCCGAACGCGACGACCTGGTCGGCGCTCGTGATCGGCTCGAGCGTGCCGGGCACCGCCTCGACGCCGGCCGACGCGGCGGCGGTGCGGGCCGAGATCTTGTCGCCCATGACCTCGATCGCGTCCGGCGGCGGCCCGATCCAGGCGACGTCCCGATCGGCGATGGCGCGGGCGAAGTCGGCGTTCTCGGCGAAGAACCCGTACCCGGGGTGGACGGCCTCCGCGCCGCTGCGCGTGATCACGTCGATGATCGCGTCGGTGTTCAGGTAGCTCTCGGCCGCGCTCTGACCGCCGAGGGCGTACGCCTCGTCGGCGTACCGCACGTGAGCGGCGTCGCGGTCGAGCTCCGAGTAGACGGCGACGGTCGCGACGCCGAGCTCGCGGCACGTGCGCATGACGCGGATCGCGATCTCGCCTCGGTTGGCGACGAGCACCTTGTTGAACGGCGGGGTCGGCACGGACGGCTCCTGGAGCGCCTCGACGGTGGCCGTATCCTACGGGCGATGCCCGAGGGCGAGGCGATCGAGCGTACGCACGAGGTTCGCTGGTTCGACTCCCTCGATTCGACGAACCGCTATCTGCTCGACGAGGCGCGGCGGGGTGCGCCCGAGGGTCTCGTGGCGGTCGCCGATGTCCAGACCGCCGGGCGCGGCCGCCGAGGTCGTGAATGGGTGGCGCCCCCCGGGGCGTCGCTCCTCGTGTCCGTCTTGCTGCGGCCGGCGCTCGCGCCGGAGCAGACGCCGCTCGTCACGATGGCCTGCGGTGTCGCCATGGCTGACGCCGTCGCGCGCGTCGCCGGCTTCGCGCCCGCGCTCAAGTGGCCGAATGACCTCGTGGTCGGGGACCGCAAGCTGGTCGGCATTCTCGCCGAGCGCGACGGCGACGCCGTCGTCGTGGGCGCGGGTGTCAACGTCGAATGGCGAGCGTTCCCAACCGAGCTCGCCGAGACTGCGACGGCCTGCAATCTCGAGGCGGGTCATTCCGTCGACCGGCGCGAGCTGCTCGACGCGTTCCTGGCCGAGCTCGACCGCCGCTACGCCGACCTCGACGGTGTCGTCGGCGAGTACCGCGCCCGCCTGGCGACGATGGGCCGCCGCGTACGCGTCGAACGGCCGGACGGCGACCTGGTCGGCCGCGCCGTCGGGATCGGAGCCGCCGGTCAGCTCCACGTCGAGGACGACGACGGCGAGGTCGTCGAGGTCCACGTCGGCGACGTCGTCCATCTTCGCGACGTCTAGCGCCGGCGCGCGATCAGGGGTCGGGGACGCGACCGATCAGCTCGGTGAGCAGGGCGCCGAGCTTGTCGCTGGTCGGTCCCGGCGCGGCCGGCAACCCGCGCCCGTCCACCCGTCCGATCGGCTGCACCTCGCGCGTCGACGACGTCAGGAATGCTTCGTCCGCGTCGCTCAACGCCGACGGACCGAGCACGGCTTCCTCGGCGGGCATGCCGTGATCGGCGCACAGCTCGAGCACCAGGGCGCGGGTGACACCGAGCAGGCAACCGGCGTCGGCGGGCGGCGTGAGAACGACGCCGTCCCGGATGACGAACACGTTCGATCCCGTGGCTTCGCAGACCTCACCGCGCGTGTTGAGGAAGATCGCCTCGCCTGCGTCGCGCTCGCGTGCGTACGCGAGCGCGCGCACGTTCTCGGCGTACGAGGTGGTCTTGAGGCCTGCGACCGCGCCGCGCTCGTTGCGGCTCCACGGGACGATCACGACGTCGACCGTCGACGGCCACGGCGCCGCCGGCGCGCTCATGACGATGACGGTCGGGGGCGCGTCGCCGCGCTCGGAGCCGAGCGGCGACGGTCCACCCGTGATCGTGAGCCGCACCCGGCCCTCGGTCACGCCGTTGGCTGCGAGCACGTCGTCGACCGCCGACCGGAGCTCCTGCGATCCCGGCGCGGTCAACCCGAGCCCGGCGGCCGACCGGACCAGGCGCTGGTGGTGACGGGACCACGCGAACGGGACGCCGTCGTACACGCGCAAGGTCTCGAAGACGCCGTCTCCGACGAGCAGTCCGTGGTCGAACGGCGACACACGCGCTTCGTCGGCCGGCACGAGCCGCCCGTCGAGCCACAGGATCGAGCCGCTCATCGGTGTGCTCCCGCCAGCGCCGCGTCGCGGACATCGGCGCGACCGGTGCCGGCGGCGGCGAGCAGACGGGCCGCCTTCAGCTCCGTCTCGGCCCACTCCGCCGCCGGCTCCGAGTCGGCGACGATCCCGGCGCCGACACCCAAGTGCGTGGACTCGTCTGCGACCGTGAAGGTGCGGATCGCGACGTTGAGGTCACCGGCGTCGCGCTCGGTGTCGATCCATCCCACCGCCCCGCAGTAGACGCCCCGGGGCGCGGGCTCGAGATCCTCGATGATCTGCATCACGCGCGGCTTCGGTGCTCCCGTCACGGACGCCGGCGGGAAGGTCGCCCGTACCAGCGCGCCGACCCCGGTGCCGGCGCGCCGCCGACCCCGCACCGTGCTCACGAGATGGTGCAGGCCGGGATGGGCCTCGAGCTCGCACAGCGCCGGGACCGCGACCGAGCCCGGGTCGCACACGCGACCGAGGTCGTTGCGGGCGAGGTCGACGATCATCACGTTCTCGGCGCGGTCCTTCGGGCTCGCCGCCAGCGTCGTCGGGGAGGTGGCCGTCCCCTTGATCGGCCGGGTCTCGACGTCTCGTCCACGCCACGAGAGGAAGCGCTCCGGCGACGCCGACACGACGGCCATCGCCGGCACGCCATTCCCGCCGCCGATGCGAAGGAGCGCGCCGTGCGGCGACGGGTTGCACCGCTCGAGCGCGGCGAACAGCCCTACCGGGTCGGCGGCCTGATCGCATGTCAGGCGACGGGTGAGGTTGACCTGGTAGCAGTCACCGGCGCCGATGTGCTCGAGGATCGTCGCGACGCGTTGCTCGAACGCGGCGCGATCGAGACTCGTATTCCAGCGCGCGAGCGTGGGCGAGGCGGGCGCGCGTGCACCGTCGCGCGCCGCGTCGACCGCCCGTGCCAGCAAGCCGCGTGCGTCGCCGTGCCCGTGCAGCTCGTACCCTCCCGACGCCGGGTCCAGCACGATGCGAGCCGGGAAGCGGGCGAGCACCAGGTGGGGGAGCGTCGGCGCGCCACGTTCGCCGCTGTCGCCGTCGCAATCCCGCCGCGGCGACACCTGTTCGACCGCGCCGCCCAGCTCATAGGACAGGAAGCCCGCCCACCACCCGGGCGGGAGCCGGTCGAGCGCTGCGAGCGCGTCAGCGCCTGACGCCACGCGCAGCGCATCGGGCGCGGCGGCGACGACGAATCGGGGGCCGTCCCGCACGACGGCGGCGTCGACAGTGGCGGGGAGGGCGGAGAGCAACGCGGCGGCGCTCGGCGAGCCAGCGGCGGTCATCTGCGCCCCGGCGGGGGTCACGCGCGCAGGGTAGCGGCGGCGTGAGGCGTCGCTGCGGTCTTTCGAGCGACCGAGGAATCGGCGTCCGCGCCGGTAGGATGACCCGTTCGATGACACGCTCGTTCCCCCGCGTCCTGCTCGGGCGCTTCGCAGTGGCGCTGGCGGTGTCTCTCCCGCTTGTCCTGGGCGGTGTGGTGGGCGTGAACGCGTTCATCGACCGGAAGATCGACGAGATCCCCCGCGTGAAGGTCAAGACCGCGGAGAACACCGACCCCGGCCAGCCGGCCAACTTCCTCCTCATCGGGTCCGACACCCGCGCCGAGGTGCAGACGCCCGAGGAGAAGGCGGCGTTCGGGGACGCCTCCAGCGAGGGGGGACAGCGCTCTGACACCCTGATGGTCATCCACGTGGACCCCGCGCAGAAGACGGGATTCCTCGTCTCCTTCCCCCGTGACCTCGCCGTCGACGTGCCCGGGCTCGGGCAGCAGAAGATCAACGCCGCGTTCAACACGGCCAGCGGCGGCGGCCCGCAACGGGTGGTCGACACGCTCCAGCAGAACTTCAACGTCCCCATCCACCACTACATCGAAGTCGACTTCCAGAGCTTCAAGGGCATCGTCGACGCGATGGGTGGCGTCCCCGTCTACATCGATGCGCCGTCGAGGGACGCGCACAGCGGCTTCGAGTTCATCCCGTTCAACTTCAAGCCGGGCTGTTACACGCTCGACGGCTCCACCGCACTCAACTACGTGCGGTCGCGGGGCCTCGAGCAGTACGTCGATGGCCGCTGGCAGACGGATCCGCGCGGCGACCTCGGGCGCATCGACCGTCAGCAGCAGTTCATGAAGCGGCTCGCGACCGAGGCGTTCCGGAGGTCGGTGAACAGCCTCACGACCGCACTCGACATCGCCGACCAGACCATTCCGAAGCTCAAGGCCGACCAAGCCCTCAACAGCGACGACATCAAGAAGCTCATCACGTCGTTCCGACGAGTCGACCCGAACGACCCGAACAGCCTGGAGATGGTGACGTTCCCGACGGTGCCCGGCCCGACGAACTCGCGCCTCGGGTCGGTCCTCGAGGCGAAGGCGCCCGACGCCGACGCGGTCCTCGCTCGCCTACGCCAGTTCGGGCCCGCGCCGGCCCAGCAGAACGGGCCGAAGCCGTCGGAGATCCGCGTGCGCGTGTTCAACGGATCGGGTCAGAGCGGCCAGGCGTCGAAGACGGGGACGGAGCTGCAGCAGCAGGGGTTCGTCACCGCGGGCGTCGGGAACCAGTCCCGCGTGACAGCAACCCAGGTTCACTATCGCGCCGGCTCGCTCGACAAGGCCCGCGTCGTCCAGAGCTACCTGGGCGGCGTCGGCAAGCTCGTCGAGGACAAGTCGATCGTCCAGGCCGACGTCGCCGTCGTCCTCGGCCAGGACTTCAAGGGCGTGACGCCGCCGCCGAACGCAGCGGCTCCTGACACGGCCGCGGCCGCGACCTCGGCACCCGCCGCGCCATCGCCGAGCACGGCGGCGGGAGGGAAGGGCACGGCACCGGCACCGCCGCCCGACCCGACGCAATGCTGACCAGGGCGCGGCGGCCATGAGCACGATCGCGGTCGTCGGCGGCGGGTACGTCGGGCTGACGACGGCCGCCTGCTTCGCCCGGCTCGGTCACGACGTCGTGTGTGGTGAGGTCGACCGCGAGAAGGTCGCGCGCCTGAGCAAGGGCGAGGTGCCCGTCCTGGAGGAGGGCCTCCCCGCGCTCGTCGCCGAGGGACTCGCCGCCCGCCGGCTCACGTTCGTCGTCGGCGCCGCCACTGCCGTCCGCAACGCCGAGTTCGTGTTCCTGTGCGTCCAGACACCCCCGAACGAACAGGGCGCGGCGGACCTCTCCGTCCTCGAGGGCGCCGTGCGCGAGATCGCGCCGGTGCTGCGCCCGGGGTCGGTGATCATCAACAAGTCGACGGTTCCGGTCGGCACGGCCGCGTTCGTGGAGCGGCTGCTCGGCGAGGCCGGCGTCGCTCCCGGCTCCGTCGGGGTCGCGTCGAACCCCGAGTTCCTCCGCGAGGGGTCCGCGGTCCGCGACTTCCTCGAGCCCGATCGCGTCGTCATCGGTTGCCAGGACACCGGCGTCGCCGTGCGCGTGTCCGAGCTCTACCGGAGCCTGCGAGCGCCGATCCTCGTGACCGACGCCGCGTCGGCCGAGCTGATCAAGTACGCGTCGAACGCGTTTCTCGCCACGAAGGTGTCGTTCATCAACGAGGTCGCGAACCTGTGCGAGGCGGTGAGCGCCGACGTGCGTGAGGTCGCCCTCGGCATCGGCTACGACCCGCGCATCGGCTTCGAGTTCCTCCACCCGGGCCCCGGATTCGGCGGGTCGTGTCTGCCGAAGGACGTCGCCGCCCTGCTCCAGACGTCCGGCGAAGCGGGCTACGAGTTCCGCCTGCTGGCCGCGGTCGCCGAGGTGAACGCGCTCCAGCACGGGCGGATCGTCGACAAGATCCGGGCTGCCGTGCCCGCCGGGCTCAGCGGGACGCGCGTCGCGCTCTGGGGACTCACGTTCAAGGCCAACACCGACGACCTCCGCGACTCGCCCGCCCTCGGCGTGGCGTCGACCCTTGTCGCCGAGGGTGCCGAGATCCGCGCCTACGACCCGGTCTCGGGCGAGCGGGCGAGCGATTGGGTGCCGGACCTCGAGGTCGCAGCCGATCCGTACGAGGCTTGTGCCGACGCCGACGTCGTCGTCGTGCTCACGGAGTGGGACGAGTTCCGCTGGCTCGACTTCGATCGCGTGGGCGAGCTGATGCGGGCCCGCCGCATCGTCGACGCCCGCAACCTCCTCGATCCCGCGGCCATGCGCAAGCGGGGTTTCGCCTACGAGGGCCTCGGGCGCTGATGCCCCGCGCCGTCGTCACCGGTGGTGCCGGGTTCCTCGGTTCCCACCTCTGCCGCGCGCTCGTCGGCCGCGGATGGGATGTCGTCGCGGTCGACAGCCTGCTCACGGGACGGATCGAGAACATCGAGGACCTCCTCGACACGGCCGCGTTCCAGTTCAAGGAGCACGACGTCACCGAGTTCTTCGCAGTCGACGGTGCAGTCGATGCCGTCCTGCACTTCGCCAGCCCCGCGAGCCCGCGCGACTACCTCGAGTACCCGATCAAGACGCTCAAGGTCGGTTCGCTCGGTACGCACAACACCCTCGGTCTTGCCAAGGCAACCGGCGCCCGGTACCTCCTTGCGTCGACGAGCGAGGTCTACGGCGACCCGCAGGTCCACCCGCAGGACGAGGGGTACTGGGGCCACGTCAACCCGGTCGGTCCACGCGGCGTGTACGACGAGGCGAAGCGCTTCGCAGAGGCGATGGCGATGGCCTATCACCGGGCGCACGACCTCGACGTCAAGGTCGTGCGCATCTTCAACACCTTCGGGCCGTGCCTGCGGGCCGGTGACGGGCGCGTCGTCTCGAACTTCTTGGTCCAGGCCCTGGAAGGAGAGCCCCTCACCGTCTACGGCGACGGGTCGCAGACGCGGTCGTACTGCTACGTCGACGACGAGGTGCGCGGCATCCTCGCCCTCCTCGACTCCGACTGGACCGGTCCGATGAACATCGGCAACCCGGACGAGTTCACCGTGCTGGAGCTCGCCCACACGGTGCTCGAGGTCACCGGGTCCGGCTCCGAGATCGTCTTCGAGTCGCTTCCCGTCGACGACCCGGTGCGGCGTCGGCCCGACATCACCCTTGCGACCGAGGTGCTCGGCTGGCGTCCCGAGGTCGACCTCCGCGAAGGTCTCGCCCGCACCTACGAGTGGTTCGGGAGAGAGCGTGAGCGAGGGCGGCATTAGCGACGAGACCGCGGAGCCCCGGTTCCGCACGCTGTCGGTCATCGTCCCCGTCTTCAACGAGCGCAGCACCGTCGCGGAGATCGTGCGCCGGATGCGGTCGGTGGATCTGCCCATTGAACGCGAGATCGTCGTCGTCGACGACGGCAGCGACGACGGGACGGGCGCCGTTCTCACGCAGCTGCGCGACAGCACCGTGCGCGTGATCGCACATCCTCAGAACCGCGGCAAGGGAGCGGCTATCCGCACCGGCCTCGAGAGCGCGACGGGCGATCTCGTGCTCGTGCAGGACGCCGACCTCGAGTACGACCCCGAGGACTGGCCGCGGCTGCTCGCGCCCGTGCTCAAGGGCCGCGCCCGCGTCGTGTACGGCTCGCGGTTCACCGGCGAACGTCGCAACATGCTGTTCCTGCACTGGGTCGGCAACCGGTTCCTGTCTCTCGTCACCAACGTGCTCTACAACAGCACGCTGTCCGACATGGAGACGTGCTACAAGCTGTTCGACCGCCGCGTGCTCGACGGCATTCGACTCCACGCCGACCGGTTCGACTTCGAGCCCGAGTTCACTGCCAAGGTGCTCCGCCGCGGCATCCGTATCTACGAGGTCCCGATCTCGTACGCCGGTCGCGAGATGAGCGAAGGCAAGAAGATCACCTGGCAAGACGGCATTAGCGCGCTGTGGACGCTCGTGAAGTACCGGTTCGTCGACTAGTGCCGGCGAACGAGACCGAGCCGGACTGGGCCGCGGTCGTCATCAACTACGAGGCGGGCGCGGCGTTGTGGGACTGCGTCCGGTCGCTGCTCGCCGACACGAGCGCGGGGCGCCCGCCTGAAGTCGTGGTGGTCGACAACGGGTCGTCGGACGGCTCGGCGGCGGCGGTCGCGCGCTCGCTGCCGGCGGTGAAGGTGCTGCACCCCGGGGCCAACCTCGGCTACGCACGCGCCGCCAACCTCGGGATCACCGCCACCCACGCGCCGGTCGTCGCCGTGTGCAACCCCGACCTCGAAGTCGAGGAAGGCGCCGCCGGCGCGCTGGTGCCGCGCCTGGCCGCAGAGGCGGATCTCGGCGCCGTCGGCCCGTTGATCCGGAACACCGACGGAACCATCTACCCGTCGGCCCGCTCCGACCCGCGGGTGCGGGACGCGGTCGGCCACGGGCTCCTCGGGTTCGTCTGGCGCACCAACCCGTTCACCCGCCGGTACCGGCAGCTCGACGCCGACCCGAGCCGCCCTCGCGACGTCGACTGGGTGTCGGGCGCCGCGGTCTGGCTGCGGCGTGACGCGCTCGACACCGTCGGTGGTTGGGACGAGCGGTACTTCATGTACGTCGAGGACGTCGACCTCTGCTGGCAGCTCCGGCGGCGGGGCTGGCGGGTCGGGTACGAGCCGGGTGCCGTCGTCACGCACGTCCAGGGCGCGACGACGGCGAAGCACCCGTACCGCATGATCACCGAGCACCACCGGTCGCTGTACCGCTTCGCGTCGAAGCGCTGGCGCGGGGCGCGACGCCTCGCGCTCCCGCTCGCGGCTGCGTTCCTCGCAGTGCGGGCCGCGCTCGCCATGGCCGACCACGCCCTGCGGCGGCGACCAAAGCCGCCGCAGGTCACCGGGTAATCTCGACGTCGCGGCGGCGGCTCTGCCGTCCGCCGGCGCAAAGCAGGAGCCCTGCGACTGCGACAGGGGAAGACTTGCCGAAGTCCCGCAACCGATACGCCCGAGCGCAGGCCCGCGCTCGTTACCGCAAGCCCAAGCGCCGCGGGGGGTCGTTCGGCTGGAACATGGGCATCGCGCTCGTCGCCGTCGTCGGGATCGCGTTGCTCGTCTGGACCGTCGCCAGCCGGCGCGATGAAGCCAGCGCCGCGCCCCGGGCCGGCGACCCGACGACCGGCGCAGCCGGCGACCACTGGCACGCGTCGCTCGACGTGAACGACTGCGGCGTGTGGCTCCCGCCGGCGCCGCAGTTCGAGACCGAAGCCGGGAATCCCCAGATCCGGGTCGGCATCCACTCGCACGCCGACGGCCTGATCCACATCCACCCGTTCAACTCGTCCGAGAGCGGGAGCCACGCCACCGTCGGGCGCTTCCTCACCTACGGGGGCTGGTCGGCGAGCTCGGACTCGCTGGACCTGTGGGCCGGCGCCGACGGCAAGCCGGTGAAGGTGAAGAACGGCGACCAGTGCACGCAGGCCGACGGCACGAAGAAGAAGGGCACGCTCACCTGGTACCTGAACGGCAAGAAGCAGTCGGGGAGCCCGGCCGACTACCAGCCCAAGGACAAGGACAAGATCTCCCTGCTCTTCGATCCCGCCGGGACCACCCTGGAGTCCCTGTCGGCTGATCCCGCGGTGGGCCCGCCCCCCAACGCGCAGCAGCTGCAGCAGCCGAGCGACGAAACGCCGTACAGCACCACCCCGTCGGCACCACCGTCCTCGTGAGAGCCATCGTCCTCGTGGGTGGCGAGGGCACCCGGCTCCGACCCCTCACCTACACGACCCCGAAGCCGCTGCTGGCGATCGCCAACCAGCCGTTCCTCGAGCGGCAGCTCACCTGGCTCGAGCGTCACGGCATCGACGAGGTGGTGCTCTCGCTCGGCTACTTGCCCGACGCGTTCGTCGCGCGGTTCCCGGATGACCGCTTCGGCAACCTCACCCTTCGGTACGCGGTCGAGGACGAGCCGCTCGGCACTGCGGGCGGGATCCGCTACGCCGCCGACGTCGCAGGCATCGACGAGCGATTCGTCGTGTGCAACGGCGACGTGCTGACGACGATCGACCTCACCGAGATGGTGGGATTCCACGACGCGCACGGCGGCGAGGCGACGATCCATCTCTGTCGCGTCGACGACCCGTCGGCGTTCGGCGTCGTGCCGACACGCCCCGACGGCGAGGTGATGGCGTTCGTCGAGAAGCCGCCCGCGGGCCGCGTGCCCAGCCACTGGATCAACGCGGGCACGTACGTGCTCGAGCCCTCCGTGCTCGCCCGCATCCCGCCGCGTTTGACCGTCTCGGTCGAACGCGAGACGTTTCCCCGCATGCTCGACCGACGCGGCCGGCTGTTCGCGTTGCAGAGCGACGCGTACTGGATCGACATCGGGACGCCGGCGAAGTACCTCGAAGCCCACGCCGACGTGCTGGCGGGCGCGCTCGGCGCGCCGCCGGCGCCGGGTGCGGTCGAGAAGGCGCCCGGCGTATGGATGCAGGGAAGCGCTTCGATCGCGGCCGACGCGCGCGTCGAGCCTCCGGTGCTGCTCGGTCCGGACGTCAGCATCGCGTCGGGCGCGTGCGTGCGCCAGGCCGTGCTCGGCGCCGGATGCTCGGTCGAGAAGGGCGCCAAGGTCGTGGGATCGGTCATGCTCGACGGGGCGAGCGTCGCGAACGACGCGTCGGCCCTCGACGCGGTGATCGGCTCGGAGGCGACGCTCGAGCACGGCGCCGTCGCCGCCGATGGAACGATCATCGGAGCCTCGGCGGTCATCGCGGCGGGATCGAGGCTCTCCGGCGCGCGTGTGCCGGTGCAGGTCCCGACGACGCGGTGAGAGCGCTCGTCACCGGCGGTGCCGGCTTCGTCGGCTCCACCCTCGTCGACCGCCTCCTTGCCGAGGGCTGGGACGTCGACGCCGTGGACGACCTGTCGACCGGCACGCTCGCGAACCTGGCCGAGGCGCGGGCGGAACGCACTCACCGCTTCACGTTCCATCGCCTCGACATCCGCCGTCCGGACGTCAGCGACCTGATCATCCGTCGCAAGCCCGACACGATCTTCCACCTCGCGGCGCAAGCATCCGTGCGCGAGTCGGTCGCGCGACCGGCTCTCGACGCCGAGATCAACATCCAGGGCTCGCTCAACGTCTTCGAGGGCGCGGTGGAGGCCGGGACCGCCAAGATCGTGTTCGCCGGCTCCGGGGGGACGCTCTACGGGGTGCCGGACGAGGTGCCGGTCGGTGAGGACCACCGCCAGGCGCCCGTGTCGCCGTACGGCGTGTCGAAGAAGGCGGTGGGGGACTATCTGCACTACTACCGCTCGGCACACGGCATCGAGTACACGGTGCTCGCGCTGGCGAACGTGTACGGCCCGCGCCAGGACCCGCACGGCGAGGCGGGTGTCATCGCCATCTTCGCCGGGCAGCTGCTCGAGCCGATGCGCCCGACGATCTTCGGCGACGGCGAGCAGACGCGCGACTTCGTCTACGTCGACGACGTCGTCGACGCCTTCGTGCGCGCTGCCGATCGTGGGGACGGGCTCATCCTGAACATCGGCACCGGCGTCGAGACCGCCGTCCAGGACCTCTTCGACACGATGGCGCGGCTGGTCGCCTTCAAGGAACCGGCCCGGTACGCGATGGCGCGTCCGGGCGAGCTGCAGCGGTCGGCGCTCGATCCGGCGCGTGCCGCCAACCATCTGGGTTGGAAGCCGTGGACGGATCTCGAAGGCGGGTTGCGACGGACGATCGAATGGTTCCGCGCCGTCCCCGTCGGATCGCGCCGGTAGCGCGCCGGGCGAGGGTCAGCCGAACGCGCGGAGCTCGTCGAGGGGGACGGCAGGACGCGGCGGGGGCTTGTACGCGGGATCGCGCCGGCCCACGAGGACGAGCGCGTGCGGCAGCCAATCCCGCGGGAGTGACAGCGCGTCGCGTGCCTCCGCCGGGCAGAAGATCGGCGCCGCGACCCAGCACGACGCGAGGTCGGCGGCGGTTGCCGCCAGCATGAGGTTCTCGACCGAGGCGCCGAGGGACAAGAGCGCCATGCCCCACTCGGCAAGCTGCCGGGGCTCGTCCGGATAGCGATCGAGGCCCTCCCACGTGAGGCACCCGAGCACCAGGGCGGGCGCGCCGGTCAACTTGGCGTGCGAGGTGGCGACGAGCTCCTCGATCCGTGCCGGTGGAACGCCGTCGCCCTCGAGGTCGCGCCGCCACCGGTCGCCCATGCCGCGCGCCAGCGCGTCTTTGCGATCGGGCGCGTCGACGACGACCCATCTCCATGGGCGCGAGTGGTGCGGAGCCGGCGCGAGGCATGCGGCGTCGACGAGCCGGTCGAGCTCGGCGCGGTTGACGGGATCGGGAAGGAAGGACCGGATCGACCGTCGCGCCTCGATGAACGCGGGAACGCCCACCGCCATCAGCGGAACAGGTCCTCCGCCGGCGGTCGGACCAGCTCGCGTGCCGACCCCTCGCGGAACCACCCGGCGTCGAGGCCGCGGACGACCGCCGCCGGCACTTGCGCGGCTTTGCCCTTGACGAGCTCGGCGGCACCGGCGATCTCATCGGCGAGTGCGATCTCGGTGACCTGGAGCTCCCGGCCGTGGGCGTCGGACTGGCCGCGCAGGTCGACCACGGCGGCGAGCCCCGCCACGCCGATGGCGACGTCGGTGAGCCCGACGCGCCAGGCCCGCCCGAACGTGTCGGACACGATCACCGCCACGTCGACCCCGGCGAGCGCCCGGATCCCGTCCCGGATGCGGCGGGCCGAACGGTCGGGGTCGATGGGGAGCAACGCGGCCTGGCCGTCGGGGATGTTCGACAGGTCGATCCCGGCGTTCGCGCACACGAACCCGTGGCGCGTCTCGCTGATGACGAGCTCGTCCCGGCGGCGCAGCACGCGGGCCGACTCGGACTCGATCAGCGCGCGGCGCGCTTCGGGGTCGGAGGTGTCGAGCGGCACGACCCGCCCTTCCGCCTTCGAAACGACCTTCTGGGTGACGACGACGCAGTCGGCCGGCTCGAACGGTGTGTCCTGCGCGCGGGCCGCCGCGACCAGGAGCTCGGCGAGGACGTCGCCCGCTCGGACCTCGGGCACGCGCTCGATCGGGAAGACCGTCAGCGGTGGCATTCAGGCGACGGCGTCGAGCGTGTTGCGCGCCAGGGCGGCGGCGACACGCGCGTCGCGCATGAGGGTGTCGGTGACCACGGCGTGGACGCCGAGCGACTCGACCTCCGGCGCGCGAGCGGTGTCGCCACCGTCGATGACCAGCGCCGAGCAGAAGTCCCGGTAGGCGCGCGCGACGCCGACGCACGACACCTCCATGCCGAGCGGGCCCATGAGCCGGTCGGCGGGCCCCTTCACGGGCGCGCCGGCGATGATCGGGCTGACGCCGACGACGCGGTCGCGCCGACGACGCAGGGCCTCACGCACGCCCGGCACGGCGAGGATCGGGCCGATCGAGATCACCGGGTTGCTCGGGCACACGACGATCGTGTCGGCCCGGTCCAGCGCCTCGAGCACCCCGGGGGCGGCGGCGGCGCGGTCCACCCCGTCGAAACGCACCGCGACGACCGGTGGCTCTGCTCGTTCGCGGACGAACCACTCCTGCATGTGGAGCTCCGCCACCGAGCCGTCGCCGGTCCGGACGTCGATGCGGGTCGAGACGGGGTCGTCGCTCATCGGGAGGAGGCGGGATCGCACGCCCCACGCCGCTGCGATCTCCGCCGCGATCGTCGACAAGGGAGCGCCGGCCCGCACGCGGTCGCTGCGGTACACGTGCGTGGCGAGGTCGCGGTCGCCGAGCCGGAACCACGTCGGCAGCGCGTAGCGCTCGAGCGCGTCGATCGCCGCGAACGTCTCTCCGGCGAGGCCCCACCCGGTGTCGGGGTTCTCGGCGCCGGCCAGCGTGTAGATCACGGTGTCGAGGTCGGGGCACACGAGCAACCCGTGGAACCAGTCGTCGTCACCGGTGTTCACGACCACCGTGATGTCGTCGGGCGGGACGAC
>Ga0075434_100001760_pt1 | contig 18619 bp, 15 predicted proteins | sample RhiMethybrSRZTD3_FD_75298 | JGI IMG/M metagenome (GOLD analysis project Ga0075434, IMG submission 75298) | Populus rhizosphere microbial communities from Tennessee, USA - Rhizosphere MetaG P. TD hybrid SRZTD3 | ecosystem: Host-associated > Plants > Roots > Rhizosphere > Soil | place: USA... | reverse complement strand
ATCGTTCACGGGGCGCACTACCTCGCCCTCAAGACGACAGGGGAGGTCGAAGGCCGCGCCCGCCTGACAGCCGCTCGCGGCTGGCGCGCGCTGGTTCTTCTGACCGTAGTTTCGCTGCCCGCTACATTCTACGTCCGTCCCGCGCTGATGAACAATTTCTATGCCCGCCCGTGGGGCTGGATTATTCCAGTAGCCGCCGTCGCCGCTCTCGCCGCAATGCCGCACTTCCATCATCGAAAAAGCGATCTCGCCGCGTTTTTATGCTCGACCGTCTACCTGATCGGCACGATCGGCGGCGCCGCGTTCGCGCTTTACCCCGTCGTGTTGCCGTCGAGCGGCGACCCCGCCTACAGTCTGACCATCCACAACGCGAAGGCAGGCGCTTATAGCCTGAATGTCGGACTTGTTTGGTGGCTGTTGGGAATGACGCTCGCCGTCGCATATTTTATCATGGTCTATCGCCTGTTCCGCGGAAAGGTGACGCTCGGCGATCACGGCCGGTACGGCTCGTAGAGAATAAGGAGAAAGAATGAAGCTCGAGCGGCAAAGCGCGCTCATCGTCGGAGGGGGGCGCGGCATCGGCGCCGCGATCGCGCGGAAGTTCGCCTCCGAGGGCGCGCGTATCATGATCGTAGATCTGCCGAGCATGAAAGCCGAAGCGGAAGAGGTCGCGCGCGCGATTGCCGCGGAGTCGGATGTGGAGGCGGTCTTTTATGCCGCCGACTGCACCGACGCAGAGCAGGTGAACCGCATGGTCAATGATGCCGTGCGCCGCTTCGGCGGCGTCGATATCCTAGTCAACAGCGCCGGACTGCGCGGCCCGCTCGTGCCGGTTCAGGATATCTCCGAAGCAGAATGGGATTCCGTGCTCGCGGTAAACCTGAAAGCGGCGTTTCTCTGCTGTAAGGCGGTCCTGAAAGTCATGATCGAGCAGAAGCGCGGCAGCATCGTCAGCATCTCCGGAACGGCCGGGAAGGAAGGCATGGCGCTTCGCGGCTCGCTCGTCGCGGCAAAATGGGGACTGCTCGGGCTAACGCAGACGATCGCCAAGGAGGCGGGCCCGTGCGGCGTGCGCGCGAACGTCGTCTGTCCCGGCGGCATGGACGAGCCCGACCTTCGCGTGATGTATGCGGAGCGGGCGAAAAATCTAGGAATGGAATTCAAAGAGCTGGAAAACAAGGTGCTTCAAGACACGCCGCTGAGAAAATACGCAAACCACGAGGAAGTCGCGGCGGCGGCGTTGTTCCTCGCCTCCAACGACTCCTCTCACACCACTGGAGAATCGCTCAACGTCTCCGGCGGCCGCTTGATGCATTGATCCGGCGGCAGGCAAAAACGCCGTCTATTCGGTGTGTCCGCCCGAATGAGATCGTATTGCTTTCACCGCCGCGCCTGCGTACGCTAAACTCGAGGCCTATGTTTCCTTATCGCGATGAAAATGAGACTCAGCGGCCGGCGATCGTCACCCTGGCGATCATCGCCGTCAACGTCCTGGTTTGGCTTGTCGTTCAGGGCGCCGGCTCGGAGGCCACTGTGGCGGCTTCGATATGCAATCTAGGCCTGATTCCCGGCGAACTCACCGGCACATTGCCGCCCGGCACGACGGTGCCGCTCGGTGAGGGACTGGTCTGTGCGGCAGAGCCCGGTCACGGCCTGACGCATCTCTTCACGCACATGTTTTTGCACGGCTCGTGGATGCATCTGCTCGGCAACATGTGGTTTCTGTGGCTCTTCGGCAACAATATCGAAGACTCCATGGGCCACGTGCGCTTCCTGATTTTTTACTTACTGTGCGGCCTAGCCGCGGCTGCCGCGCAGATAGCCACCGGCCCCGATGCAGCTATCCCGATGGTCGGCGCCTCCGGCGCGATCAGCGGCGTCATGGGCGGATACCTGCTGCTCTACCCGAACGTGCGTGTCTACACGCTCGTGCCGATCGGCTTTTTTATTACCTCGTTGGCGCTGCCCGCGTGGGTCATGCTGGGTTATTGGTTTGCCATACAGTTCTTCAGCGGCCTCGTCTCCTTCGGCGGCGGGATGGGCGGCGTGGCGTTCTGGGCGCACGTCGGCGGCTTCGTTGCCGGCATCGCGCTAATCAAGCTTTTCGCCCGCGGGGACTATATCGACGAGCACCAGGCACAGCGCTGGCGCCCTCGGAGTGTTATCGGCGGGTATTGAACAAATCTCAGCGCATCGGTCTGCGGAGCTTCGTCTTGCGGGTTTCATCCGGCCTTTAGCCGGTCCTCTACACGGCCGGCGCGGCCGGAATCGCTCTCTTCCCTTAAGCGGTAATTTCGAATCGTCTCCGTAAAATTCGCCAGCAGCGTCGAATCGTTTTGCGGCCTCCACGTGAGCGCGATCTCGAGCTGCGGCGATGCCGCTGGGAGATCGCAGCAAACGACGCCGGGAATCGCGTGCGTCGAGGTGTACGGTAAAATCGTAATTCCTAGACCGGCGGCGACCAGCCCGAGGACAGTGGACGGATGATCCGCCTCATGCCGAATGTCCAGCCGGAGCCCGTTCCGCTGGTAAAAGCTGATGACATAATCGTAGAAGACCTGGCCGCTCTCGCGCTTGAATAAGATGTAAGGCTCGTTCGCGAGGTCGGCTAGCTCAACCCGTCCCGCCGACGCGAAGCGGTGGGTTTGCGGCACGACGACAACGAGCGGCGGCTTGAGGACAATTTCCGTCTTCAAGCGCCCGGTGCGCGCAGGAAGACCGAAGTCCGAGATCCAAAGCACGAAACCGGCGTCGATCGTGCCCTCATGGAGCGCTTCGAGCTGGCTTTCCGCGCTGAGGCTATGGACGTCGAGGTGTACCTCCGGAAAACGCTGGCAAAACTCCCGGATCATAAAAGGAAGCGGGGTCAGAACCGACCACGGCATCCAGCCGATCGACAGCCGGCCCGCTTCGCCGCGCTGCACGCGTCGCGTCCGCGCCACAGCATCCTCGCTTTGCTTAAGCAGCGCGCGGGCCTCGACCAGGAAAACCTTTCCGATACTCGACAACTCGACGCGCCGCCGCGTCCGATGAAAAAGCATCATGCCCAATTCGTGTTCCAGCAGCTGAATCTGCTGGCTCAGCGGTGGCTGCGTGATATGGAGCCTTTTCGCGGCACGGCCGAAGTGAAGCTCCTCGGCCACAGTGACGAAGTACTTCAACCGCTTCAGATCCATAATCTCTGGTTATATCAAAGCAGTATTAATGGCAAATGAAAAATCTATTGGACAAATCACTGTCGTATGGGCTATGAGAAAGCGCAACGATCATTCTGTCTGCAAATCACTGGACGCAATGATCCCATATGTGTCGGGAAAATCTCAGCTATGGATCGTCAACGGATTTGTTTGCTCAGGTGTTTCGATTGCGCAACGGATTTTGAAAAAGAGTTAGAGTCCGGTGAAACGATCACCTCCGCCGCGCGGCAGGCAAGATGTCCCAAATGTGGTTACCAGCCGAAGTTGACGAGGCCCGGAGACATTTGGAGCGCGGTTAACGTTCACCACATCATCGGAATGAAATAGTCCGGCGCCGCGGCCGTCAGGCCTCGACGCGAGCGCAATCGTCCAAGCGACGAACAGTTTATTGCGTTACCGCCGCGTCTTCGGGTCGAGAATATCCCGTAGCCCGCTGCCAAGAAAATTGAACGAGAGAATCGTAAAAAAAATCGCCATTGCTGGGAAGAATATGATGTGCGGATAGCTGCGCATCGCCCGCCAGCCGTCCTGCGCGAGCGTTCCCCAGCTCGTTCCCCAGTTACTGTAAGGATCGTTGATGCCAAGGCCGATAAAACTCAGCGTCGACTCCGCCAGGATAGCCGCCGGGATGCTGAACGTGAGCGTCACGAGCAGCGGCGCAAAGATATTCGGAAGAATATGGCGCAAGAGCACGCGTAGGTGCGACGCGCCGATAGAACGCGCGCCCTCGACATAGACTAGTTCTTTGGCCTGGAGCACCTGGCCGCGCGCGACGCGGGCGAAGCGCACCCACGAGATAAAGCCGAGCGCGATCAACACCCCGGCGATGTTGCGGCCCAGAAACAGCGACAGCAGAACGAAGATCAGAAGATCCGGCAGGCCGTAAAAAATATCAACGATCCGCATCAGTAGATTGTCGACCGCGCCGCCGGCGTAGCCCGACAGAAGTCCATACAGTGTGCCGACCACCAGCGCGACGAGCGCGGTGCCGATGCCGACCGTTAATGATACGCGGGCGCCGTAAAGAATCCGCGTGAAAAGATCCCGTCCGAGCTCGTCGGTGCCGAACCAATGAGCGGCGCCGGGGCTTTCCAGCATACGGCTTTCTTCCAAACCACCCGGCGCGTAGGGAGAAATCGCCGGTGCGAGAAAACCGACGGTCATGACGAAAAGAATGAACGCCAGGCTTACGAGAAACGCGGGGGAGCGCCAGCGGGGGCGCATAGGCTTTGCCATCGCGGTCAGCCGGTGCGCACCCGCGGGTCGACGGCGGAATAAAGGACGTCGACTGTCAGATTCGCGCACACCAGAATCGCCGTATAGACCAGCGTCACGCCCATGACGAGCGGATAATCGCGATCGGTCACGGCCGTGATGAAAAATCTCCCCATTCCCGGAATCGCGAAAACGTATTCCACAACGAAAGAGCCCGCGACGAGAATGGCAAACAGCGGGCCGAGAAGCGTCAAGACCGGAATAAGGGAATTTCTGAGCGCATGCTTGAAGAGAACCAGCGACTCGCGGACGCCCTTGGCCCGCGCCGTGCGAATGAAATCTTCGCCGAGGGTCTCAAGCAGAGAGGAGCGCAGGAGGTAAGTCAGCTGCGCGCACGGCATCGCCCCGAGCGTAATCGCCGGCAGGATCGCACTCCCCGGAGCGCCCCAGCGCGCAGCCTGAAGCCAGCCTAGCTTGAGTGAAAAGATCCAGATCAGCAGCGCGCCGAGGGTAAAATTCGGCAGCGAGATGCCGAGCGTCGCAACCGTCGTACAGGCGCGGTCGATCCAGCGGTCGTGCCACGCCGCGGCGGCGACGCCGAGCGGCAAAGCAACGGCCAGGGCCAGCGAGAGGGCCAGGACGCCGAGCAATACCGATGGGGGCAGCGTATCGCGGACGATGTCCGCCACTGTGCGGTCGGTGTACTTGTAGCTTGGCCCGAGGTCGCCCGCCGCGACGCCTCGGATGTACCGAGCGTATTGTGCGAAAAAGGGTTCGTTGAGATGATATTTCGCCTCGATATTCGCCATGACCTCAGGAGGGAGACGCCGCTCCCGATCGAAGGGCCCGCCGGGCAGCAAGCGGAGCAAAGCGAACGTGAGTGTCGCGACGACCCATAGGACGCCGAGGCCGTGGAGCAGCCGCTTGAGCAGGAAAGGTGCCATTAAGAAGTGCGGTATGGGACGCTAGGGGCGAGAAGCAAGCGGAGAAGCAACCCGCCCGTCGTCAAGTGGACGGTACTTATGCCCGCGCTGCTCATCAGTCGGTCTTCGCTTTTACGTTACGCAGCACGAGCCGGCCCATCGAATTGTATTCCAACCCGGTGTAGCGCGGATTGAGAATCGTGCTTTCCGCCGTGTTGAAGAGCGGCACAATCGGCACGTCGACTTCGCACAGGATTCTCTGCGCTTCGTTGTAGAGCCGCACACGCTTCTGCTCGCTCATCTCCCGCGCCGCCTGCTCGAGCAGCTGATCGTAGCGGCTGTTTTTCCAGCGGCTGTAGTTCTGCGGGCTGTAGGAAGCGAAGAGCTTGATGAAATTGTCCGGATCCGGATAGTCGGCTCCCCAGCCGGAGCGAAAAATCGGCGGCGGATCGTTCAGCAGCCGCTTTAAGAAGACCTTCCATTCGAGATTCTCAAGCCGCACCAGCACGCCGAGGTTCCGTTTCCACATTCCTTGAATCGCCTCGGCCACAATTTTTTTATCCTCAAGCGTGTTGTATGCGAGCGTCACCTGGGGAAACCCCTTGCCGTCGGGATAGCCTGCTTCGCGCAGCAGCCTGCGCGCCTCCGGCGGGTTGTAGGGCAGGCCGATCTTCGCATTGTACGCGAGCATGCCGGGCGGAATCCACGAGGTGGCCGCCTGCTCGCCGCCGCGCAGCAAGGAGGGGAGAAAGCTGCGGTCGATCGCCATCGCGAAGGCCTTGCGCACACGCACGTCGTCGAAAGGCTTCTTGTTGACGGCGAAGCCGTAGTACTCCCCGCGCAGCTGCGGCACGTGCTTGAAGCCCTGCGACTTGGCGAGGCGCGGTTTTTCGAGAATCGGGATGCTGTGGTTATCGAGGAAGTCGAGCTGGCCCTGGTCGTAGAGCGCCAGCGCCGTCGTCATCTCGTTCACCATCATCATCTCGACGTTGTCGATCGCCGGCTTGCCGAGAAAGAAATTCGGGTTGGCCTTGAGACGAATCTCGTTCTCATGCTTCCACGACGATAATAGAAACGGCCCGTTGGTGATTATGTTGTCGGGCTCGGTCCATTTCGAGCCGTGCTTTTCGACGACGTCGCGGCGCTGTGGGAAAGTCACCTCGAATGTCATGAGCGGGAGAAAATACGATGTCGGACTTTTCAGCCGCACCTCGAGCGTAGAGTCGTCGAGCGCGGCGACCCCGACCTCTTTATCGTCGGTTATTTTGCCGTGGTTGTATTCTTCGGCGTTCACGATATCGAAAAGCGTATAAGCGTACTCGGAGGCGGTTTTCGGATCGAGCAGGCGCTTCCAGGAGAATTCGAAATCTCCCGCGACGACTTTTTTGCCGTCGCTCCACGTCGCGTCTTCTCGCAGGTGAAAGACGATTCGCTTTCCACTATCGAGCACGTCCCACGACTTCGCGATGACCGGCGTCGGTTTCAGATTCTTGTCGAACTCGGCGAGGCCGACCATGAGATTTGCGATCACGTTGAAGGAGACGTGATCGGTCGCGAGCGACCAGTCCAGGCTGGGCGGCTCGGTGCCTAAATTGACGCGAAACGGCTTGCCGTCGGCGGTTCCGGAAGAGCGGTCACAGGAAACTAAGACGAGCAACGAGAAGAGCGAAAAAATCAGGCGGCAAAAAGATTTTCCGAGTGGAAAAGTCAAGGAAATAGCGCTTGCGTAGCGATTAGTTTGCCGATATTAGTACCGCAAGGACCGTCTATCTTCAAGCGAAAAGGAAAGACATGGACGCGCGCGAATTGCTCAAGAAACACGTGGTCGTCGAGGGACACCGGGACGTATACGAACAGCTCTACCGCAAATCCGTCGGGGAAGAGTCGCCGATCCGCGACGCGATCGCGCCGAGACTGATCCGTGACGGCATCAATCTTTGCGTCTACGCGATCAGCGGCGACTCCTATTCGCACACGCAGAATACCGGCAGATATCTCGAGACCGCCCTCGAAAACATCGACATGTTTCTCGAAGAAGCGCCGCGCTCCGAGGGAATGATCTCGATGGTTAGGACGCGCGCCGATTTGCCCGACAAAGTCCAGCCGGGGCAGATCTCATTTATTTTGCATTTCGAGGGCGGCATGCCGCTTCAGGGCAGCATCCACCAGCTGAGAAATTTCTACCGTCTCGGACTCCGCTCGATGCAGCTTACCTGGAACTTCCGCAACGAGCTCGGCGACGGTGTTTGGGAGAACCGCACCAAAGGCGGCCTCACGAACTTCGGCGTCGAGGTGATCAAGGAAATGAACCGCCTCGGCATGATCGTCGATCTCGCGCACATGAATCGCGAAGGCTTCTTTCAGGCGCTCGAGGTCGCGCAGGCGCCGCTCATCGTCAGCCACGCGAATGCCTGCGGCATGCTCGACAACCCGCGCAATCTCGCCGACGATCAGATCAAGGCGATCGCCGACCAGGGCGGACTCGTCGGCATCCTCGCGCTGCCCGAGCGCACCGCGAAAAAAGACGCGACAATCGAGGATCTGCTCGATCACATCGATTATATGGTCAATCTCGCGGGCATCGAGCACATGGCGCTCGGCATGGACTTCATCAAGTACGACGGCCCGCGGACACTCAAGGACCGCCACCATCCGCTGCATGAGCGCACCTACGTCAAGGATTTCGAGGAGATCGAAGACCTGCCGAACCTGATCGATCGGCTCGAGCGTCGCGGCTACAAAGAAAGCGATATCTCGCACATCCTCGGCGGCAATTATCTCCGCGTGCTGAAAACGATTTTACCCGAACAGTCTGTCATCTAACGGAAGGAGTCTTCATGCGGCGTATGCTGCGGTGGACGTTATTGGTAATTTTCCTTTTGGCGCTGCCTCCGCTCGCCCGCGCCAGGATCGTCGTCGGGCTTTCCTCGGTCAATATCGCTTTCCTGCCCGTTTACGTCACGCAGGAGAAGGGATTCTTCAAGGACGAGGGTCTCGACGTCGTTTTCGTTATGTTCAACGCCGGCGCGACGAATATCCAGGCGCTGGCGGGAGGCGACGTGCAGATCATGGGCAGCGCCTTCATCGAGACCATCGGCGGGCGCGCAAGCGGCATCGTCGACGTGAAGAACTTCTGGGGCATCAGCAATATCATGCCGTTCCAGCTTTACTCGAATCCCAGCTTCAAATCGATGAAAGAGGCGAAGGGGAAGCGCTTCGCGATCAGCCGCTTCGGTTCGCTGACGGATTATCTTACGCGCGCGACGGTGCAGCACTTTGGGATTAATCCGAAAGAGGTCACGATTCTCCAAATCGGCAGCACGCCGGCGCGCTTCGCCGCGCTGGAAGCCGGCGGCGTCGACGCCAGCATCGTGTGGTTTCCCGTTACCGAGATCGCTAAGTCGAAAGGCTACAACAAGCTCTTCGATCTGAAGGAGATTTTCCCGCAGTGGCCCTACGAGACCTTCGCCGCGCGCGAAACCTGGCTCGCCAAGGAAAAGGACCAGGTGACGCGTTTCCTCCGCGCCTATCAGCGCGGCGTCCGCCACACGCACGAGAACAGGCAGGACGCGATCGCGGCGATCAGGAAATACGTCAAGATGGATCCGGCGATGGCGCCGGCAGGATACGACGAATACCGGGAATCTTTTCCGGTAAACGGCGATATCGCCGAAAAGCCCGTCCCGACCGTGATTCAGGAAGAATTCGACGCCGGCAGGATCAAGCGCAAGTTTTCGCTCGACGAGCTTATCGACAAATCTTTCATGAAGGCTTTAGGCGGAAAATAGATCATATCTTCCAAAATCTTCCAAAAGGCGGTGCATGGACATGATTATTGATCTGGATTCACACCTGCGGGACGGTTATTTCCTCGACGAGATTTACAAGCTCGAAGGCACCTACGCCAAGCTGACGCCGGTGCCGATCGGCAGCGGGCAAGGCCACAACAAAAAATTCATCCATTCGCTCGATCCGATCAGCCCCCAGGGCCGCGCGGCGCACAGCCACCCTTATATTTACGATCCCAACTACGGCTGGCGCGGCGGCGAAGTCGCGGCGCGCCAAGTCGCTGGTTACGACATGCAGGCGCGCCGCGAGGGGGTCAAGAAAGAGGGAATTCAGAAGCAGATCATCTTTCCGACCCAGATCAGCATCGCGACGCAAAACATCGGCCCGCTCGGCGCGCAACTCGCCCGCTGCTACAACAACTGGGTCGCGAAACTCGTCAAGGGCAACGAGGACCTTTTCCTTCCCGTCGCAATGGCGTCGGCCGGCTGCCCCGAGGCGATGGCCGACGAACTCAGACGCTGCGTGAAAGAACTCGGTTTCAAGGCCGGCCATCTCGTGCCTTATTGCGGCACGCGGAATCTCGACAGCTCGGATTACTACCCGTATTACCAGGCGGCCGAAGAGCTGAACGTGCCGCTTTTCTGCCACCCCAATAGCAACGGCGACCTCGTCGATCGCTTCGACAACTTCTATAAGACCCACGTTCTCGGCCGGCCGATGAACTGCACGCCCGCGCTGATTGCGCTGGTACTGGGCGGAATCTTCGAGAAATTTCCCAAGCTCAGAGTCGCCTTCTTCGAGTGCAGCGCGGAGTTCCCTCTCTACTGGATGCACCGCATGGACGACGACTGGGATTGGGCGCAGGATTTTCCGCAGCTAAAGGGCGCGCTCAAAATGGCGCCGTCGGAATATGTGCGGCGCAACTGCTATTTCACCTGCGAGGCGGACGAGAAGGACTTCGCGCGCCCGATCGCCGAGGTCGGCGAGGACCACATCCTGATGGCGACGGATTACCCGCACTTCGACTCGGAATATCCGCACACCGTCTCGAACATTCGCGAGCGCAACGATCTCACCGCACGGCAGAAGGACAAGATTCTCGGCGAGAACGCCGCGCGCCTGCTCAACCTCTGAAGCCGATGCGCGCGGCGCTTGCCATCGTCTGCGCATGCCTTGTCTGGGGTCACCTCGAGGCTCGCGCCGCTTCCGCTCCGGCGAAGATCGTTATCGCCCACGCGGCGATGAACGCCCGCGTGGCGCCGCTTTGGATTGCCGAGGACCACGGCTTCTTCGCCAAGTACGGCATTCCGGCCAGCACGATTTTCATCCGCCAGGCGCCGATACTCGTCGCCGCGCTCACCGCGGGCGACGTGAAGGTCGGCTACAGCGGCGGCAGCTCCGTTCTCGCCGCGGTCATGGGCGGGGCCGATCTCAAAATGATCGCAACGCTAACGAACCGGCTCGGGTATGATCTCGTCGCCGCGCCGTCGATCAAAAACGCCAAGGACCTCCGCGGCAAGCGCTTCGGCGTGCAGAGCATCGGCGGGACGCTGTGGATGGCCGGCATGCTCGGACTAGAGCACGTCGGCGTCGATCCCGCCCGCGACGACGTGAAAGTACTCGTTATCGGCGATCAGACGGTTTTGGCGCAGGCGCTGGAAGCCGGGCACATCGACGCGACGATCCTGGACGGCGTCTTCAGCCGTCGTTTGAAACAAAAAGGCTTTACGATTCTCTCCGAGCTCTACGACAGCGGCATTCCGTTTTCCGGCCAGGCCCTTGTCGTGCGCGCGCCTTATCTTCAGGAGCAGCGCGTGGCGCTGGAAGGGATACTTAAAGGGTTGCTTGAAGGCATCGCGTTTACTCTCGCGCCGAAAAACAAGGCGCAGGTCATCGCCACGTTCACCAAACGGCTCAAGCTTTCCGACCCGGCGGTCGCGGAGGAGGGATATCTCGACATCGTCCGGAATACCGACCGCGTGCCCTACGCCGGGCCGGACGGTTTGCGCAACATCCAGAGATTTATGAAGCTGCGCACGCCGGCGGCGGAGAAAATCAAGATCGACGAAGTCATCGATGATCGCATCCTGAAGGGCCTGGAGCAGAGCGGCTTCGTCGCGAAGCTCTACGAGAGCTACGGCGTGAAGAACTGAAAGGGAGAAAACCGTGTACATCGACGGCGACACGCATTACTGGCCGGTTCGTTTCATCGACCGCGTCTCGCATCCGGGCCGCGGCCATGTCGAAATCAAGGAAGACAACGGCAAATATATCCGCTTCGGCGAGCGCGTCGCCGGCAAAGTCGCGACGTACTACCGCGACGGCAACGTGGTGCATTCGTTCAAGGAAGGGCGCTGGAATCTCGATATCCGCCGCGAGTACATGAAGAAGGACGGCTTCGACCGCCAGGTGCTCATCCCCGACAACCGCCAGCTGATCTACGAACTCGATCCCGAGCTCGGGCGCCAGCTCGCGCGCGCCTACAACGACACGGTTGCGGAAGACATCGCCGGACAGGAAGACTTCATCGGCGTGGCCTGGGTCTATCTTCCCGACGTGAAGGAGGCCGCGCGCGAGATCAGAAGGGCGGTCGAGGAGTTGGGACTGAAAGCCGTCAAATTATCCGGCGGCTATCAGAACGGCGATCTCGACTCGGAAGTGCTGTGGCCGTTTTACGAAGAGGTCGCGCGCCTCGACATCCCGATCCTCGTCCATCCCGGAGCGCGCGTCTACGAGCACCAACACAGCCACCCGTGGCTCATCGGCAGCGAGCGCTACGAAGGCTTTCCGCTTTTTCCGACCGCGCTCGGCTTTCCGCTCACCTATATGGTAACGGCGGCGCGTCTCATTTTCAGCGGCGTGCTCGACCGCTTCCCGTCGCTGCGCTTCGCCTTCTTCGAAGGCGGCATCGGATGGGTGCCGTGGTTGATGGCGACACTCGATCACCACATGCCGTCGGAGGCGCCGGTCTCGACGGCGGTCAAACAGTTTTTCAAAGGCGAGAGCAAGCTGCAGAAAATGCCGAGCGAATACTTCCGCCGCTTCTACATCGCCGCCGTCGCGTGGGAGACGTACCTGCCGGAGATCGTCAAAGTCTGGCCCGATCACAACATCATCATCGGCAGCGACTTCGACCACGGCGACGCGATCTCGACCTGGCCGAATACCGTCCGGCCGATCAAGGCGATGAAGAGCCTGTCCGAGGAAGAGAAAGAAAAAATCCTCGGTAAAAACCTCATGCGCCTGTTCAAAATGAACGGCGCGGCCTCGGCGGGCTGACCCGTTTCGCACCTCCCATTCCCGTTGTCCGGTTTCGCGTGCGACTGCATGCCTTTGATTGACAATGCCGCGGAGCAGGATGTAGTTAGTTTATACATTTCGAACGCTTAGGAGAGCTTAATGGCGAAAAGCTTGAGAACGTTCCTGGAGGACTGCCGCCGCGAAATCCCGAACGAAGTGGTCCACGTCGGCAAAGAGGTCGACCCGGCGCATTACGACGTGACGGCGATCATCAAGCATCTTGGGGCGCAGAAAAAATTCCCGATCCTCGTCTTCGACAAGCCGCTCAACCTGCACGGCAAGCCGAGCAGCGACTTCAAGCTCGTGATGAACTGCGAGATCTCGCAGCGGAAGACGCAGATCGCTCTCGGCGTGCCGAAAGAGACGTCGCGCGCGCAGATGGCCGAGGTCTGCCTCCAGCGCGAGGAGCAGCGCGTGCCGCCGACGATCGTCGACAGGAAACAGGCGCCGGTGAAAGAGGTCGTCAAGACCGGCAAAGACGTGGATCTCTTCGAGCTGCCGATCATGCGGCATCACTACATGGACGGCGGCCCGTACATCGTGCTTTCCACGATCACCAAAGACCGGAAATCGGGCACGTACAACGTTTCGTATCACCGCATGGAGGTGAAGGGAAAAAATACTACGGCGCTTTACGCCTCGCCGCGCCATCTGTGGAAAATCTACAAAGACTACGAGGCGAACAAAATGGAGACGCCGGTCGCAACCGTGCTCGGGCATCATCCCGCGTACCACATGGGCGCGTGCTATACCGGCGGCTTCGACGTTAGCGAATACGAAGTCATCGGCGGTTATCTGCAGGAGCCGCTGCGTCTGACGCCGTCGGAGACCTACGGCGACGATCTCCTGATTCCCGCCGACGCAGAGATCGTGATCGAGGGCGCTCTGCTGCCCAGCAAGCGGGTCGTCGAAGGTCCGTTCGGCGAGGCGCCGGGCTACCTCGGCCCGCAGCGCTACACGACCTCCGTCGAGTACCAGGTGCGCGCGATCAATTACCGGAAAGGCGCCATGTACCAGTCGGTGATCACGCCAGAAGGGGACAAGCCCTGGATGGATCTGCCGCGCGAGGGCGCTTATCTCCGCCGCTGCCGCGAGGCGGTGCCGGGGGTGACTGCGGTGTGCAAGTTCGGCCGGCATGCGCAGTACAATATTTTCATCGCGATGAAAAAAATGTCCGAGGGCGACCCCGGCCGCGCCGCTGCGGCGGCGCTCACGTTCGATCACGCGAAGAACGTCTTCGTCTTCGACGACGATATCGACGTGTACGATCCCACCGACATTCTCTGGGCGCTCGCGACGCGTGTCCAGCCGCATGCGCAGATCTCGATCCTGCAGCCGCTTTTCCGCGGCAACTTTCTCGACCCGTCGCTGATGGACGAGATCAAGACCTCGGGCATGATCGTGGACGCGACGCGCCCGCTCGATCGGCCGTTCTCGCCGGTCTCGAAGTGCCCGGACGACGCGATGGCGCGCGTCAAGCTCGAGGACTATATTCCCGGCGAGGTGCTGCAGCACATCCCGACCGACCGCACGACCTACTGGGCATAAAGAGGAATCCATGGGGCAAACGATCGAAATCACCTGTCCGAAGTGTCAGAAAGTCTTCGTCGCCAATCCGCATATGCTGGGCGCGGGAATGAATTTCCATTGCCCGTTCTGCGACACGTACTTTCCGGAAAAAGACAGCCCGAAGATCCGCAAATAGCGGCGCTGCGCAAATTAGAGGATTACGCGTGCAACGAAAGCGGCTTTTGAAAGTCGCCGGCAGCTCGGTTCCGCGCGTCGACGGCGCGGAAAAAGCGACCGGCGCCGCGGTATACACCGGGGACATCGATCTCCCGGGCATGGGCTATGCCAAAATCCTGCGCAGCCCGCTGCCGCACGCGAAGATCCTCAACGTCGACGCGCGGAAGGCGGAGAAGCTGCCCGCCGTTTACGCGGTTCTCACCCGCGATGATCTTCCGGCGTTTAACTCGCGCTACGGCGCCATCTACAAAGACCAGTCCATCGTCGCGGCGGAAAAAGTGCGCTACGCCGGCGATCCCGTCGCCGCGGTGCTGGCGGCCGACGACATGACCGCCGAGGAGGCGCTGAGTCTTATCGACGTCGAATACGAGGAGCTGCCGGTGCTGACGGAAATCGAGGAAGCGATCGTCGAAGGCGCTCCGCTCGTGCACGATCAGTGGTTCGGGAAGGCCGAGCTCCGCGGCTCGAGCTACGGTGCGCCGGACCGCTTCAAAGGCACGAACGTCTGCTCGCATTTCGGTTACGCGCGCGGCGATGTCGCGAAAGCGTTTCAGAAAGCCGCGCACGTATTCGAAGACACTTTTCGTTTTCCCAAGGTGCAGCATTATTCTCTCGAGCCGCACGTCATGGTCGCGCACTTCGAGCAGGGGCATCTGACGATGTGGACCGCGTGCCAGGATCCGTTCGGCCTGCGCGACCACTTGGCATCGATCTTCAGCCTGCCGCTAAGCCGCGTGCGCATCATCGTGCCGTACGTCGGCGGCGGCTACGGCGGCAAGCTCTATGTCAAGGCGGAGCCCATAGCGGCGGCGCTTTCCTGGAAGGCGCGCCGCCCGGTGAAGCTCGTGATGAGCGTGAGTGAAAGCTTCAAGACGGTCACGCGCCATCCCGCGCGCATCAGGATCAAGAGCGCGGTCGCTAAAGACGGCCGCCTGCTCGCGCGCGAGTGCGAGATTTACATGAACACCGGCGCCTACGCCGACGCCGGTCCGCGCGTGACGCAGAAGGCCGGCTATCGCGCGCTCGGGCCGTATCGCATTCCCGACGCGAAGATCGACGCCTACTGCGTCTACACCAACACAGTTCCCGCCGGCGCGTTCCGCGGCTTCGGCTCGGTGCAGGTCGCCTGGGCGTACGAGTCGCACACCGACCTCATTGCCGAGCGGCTTGGCATGGACCCGGTCGATTTCCGTCTCAAAAACATCCTGAAGAAGGGCGAGGAGTATACGCCCGGAGACACCCCGGTCGATTGCGATCTCAAAGAAGGGTTGCTCAAGGTCGCCGGCGCGCTCGACTGGAAGGTGAAATCCAAGCCGAACGTCGGAAAAGGCATCAGCGTCTGCCTCAAGGACGCGGGCGGCACGTTCAAGATCGCCGGGGCGACGGTGAAAATGTCCTCCGACGGCAGCGTGGTGCTTTTAACCGGCACCGTGGAGATCGGGCAGGGCTCGAAAACCGCGCTGTCGCAAGTCGTCGCCGAGGAGCTGGCGCTGGCGCTCGATCGCGTCTCGGTCGCGCAGCTGGATACCGACACGACGCCCTATGACGTGTCGACGAGCGCCAGCAGCTCGATGACCGTCATGGGGCTCGCCGTCAAGCGCGCCGCCGAGGACGCGAGAAAGCAATTGCTCGACGCGGCGACGCAAGTACTGGGATGCAAGGCGAGCGAGCTAAAGCTCGCCGACGGCAAAGTGACCGGCAAGCGCGGCAAAGATCTTTCCTACGGCGACGTGATCACGGAATTTTTCGGGAGCAAGGCGGGTGAGATCATCGGCCGCGGGGTGTATCGCGATCTCAAAACCAAGAAGGCCGCGCTCGGCGCGACCACCACGTTCTGGGAAGTCGGCTGGGGCGGCGCGGAGGTCGAGATCGACCGCGACACCGGCGCGATTCGCTTGAAAAAATACGTCTCGGTTGCCGACGTCGGCAGGGCCATCCATCCGATCCAATGCGAGGGCCAAGACGAGGGCGGCGTCCTCTTCGGACTGGGCCACACGCTCTTCGAGCAAATGGTCTATGAAGACGGGCAGCTGCTAAACCCGAACCTCGTCGACTACCGCGTGCCGAACTTCGGCGATCTGCCGGAAGAGTTCTCTTCGTCGCTGATCGAAAACGAGAACGGCCCGGGGCCGTTCGGCGCCAAGGGCATGGGCGAGGGCGGTCTCCTGCCGGTGGCTTCGGCAATCGCGAATGCGATCGCGCGCGCGGTCGGCGTGCGCTTCTACGACCTGCCGATCACTCCGGAAAAGCTCTGGCGCTCTCTGCAATCGGCGAAGAAGCCGCGCTAGCTTTTTACTGCGTTTTCCTTTTCTTCGCGATTCCCGCTGTTTTCTTTCGCGTCGCGGCTCCGCGCATCGGCGGCGGGCTTATCCGGCGCTTCACAGAACTCGAGGATCGTATTCCGCGCCTCCATGAGCGTCGTGACGACCCGGTCCGCTCCGGCGGCGAGGAGCAGCTTGCGCTGCTCTTCGATCTCATTGAACTCGCTCGCCAGTCCCCAGCGGCCGACGACGATTCGCGCGTTGGGTAATTCCGCGCGGACGCGTTTCGCAAGATGCCGCGCTTTGGCGACGCCGCCCGGCGCGACGCTGCCGATGCAAATCAACACCGGCTTTCCCGCGCGCGATAGGTAGTCGATATTCAGATCGTTCGGATTGTCGCTGATCTGCAACTGACACTGCTCGGACTCGAGCAGTCGCTCGAGCATTCTCAGCGCGAGCGCATCGGTCTCGTCGTGGGCCCGACAGCCGAGAATGGCGACATTTTCCCTGCGTCGTGGTTCCTGTTTTTGTTCCGCACCGGCACCGTCGCCCTCACTGACATGCTGATGGTTGGTCGCGATCTCATCGACGATGTCGGCGGTCGCACGCTGCATGAAGCTCTCGTCTTGCGGCGTCAGCTTGCCGAGGCGATAGTCGCACTTCGCCTGATACAGCGCGGGAAGAAGGACCTGGTCGTAAACCTGCTCTTTGGCGTGATCGCCTTCCATATACTTATCGACGATCTCGTACGCCTCGTCGTAATCCGAGGCGAGCAGGCGCTGATAATACATGGTCTCGGTTTGCATCACCGGCTCGTCGCTCATGAGCACGACGAGTAAGTTGAGCTGCGGAATGTATTTTCCGAGCACGACGAGGCAGACTGTCATCGGCGTCGCAATGATCATGCCCACCGGCCCCCAGATCCAGGCCCAGAATGCGATCGCGATGAGCAGCGCGACCTGCGAGACGCCGGCGCTGTGACCGTAGAGCAGCGGCTCTAAGATCATCGCGACGGTGAACTCGAGCGCGAGAAAGAGGCCGACGACGACGAGCGGCCAGAGCCAGCCGGGAAAGATGGCCAGGGCGAGCGCGCTCGGCACGACGAGGCCGATCCACACGCCGGCGTAAGGAATGAAGCGCAGCAGACCGGCGAACAGGCCCCACATCAACGCATAGGGCAGCCCCACGAAATAGAGGCTCAAGCCGACGGCGAGACCATAACTGCCGTTGATGATCGACTGCATGAGAAGGTAGCGGCTGATACGTCGCGCCACTTCTTCGAGCGCCTTGGTGGTAATGTTCATCCGCCCGAAACCGAAAAGCCGTATGAGGCGGTTCCGCATCTCGACGCGGTCGATCAGCAAGAAGATCACGAGGATGACGACGAGGCCGGCGCTGCCCAGGAGTTCGATCGCGTTCGCGGCGCCCAGCGACATCGACCATAGTGAAAAAGCGGGAGGAAGGGGAGGCGGCGGCTTGGGCATTTCTTTGCTGCCCTCCTCTTTGTCGATCTGCTTCTTGACCTCTTCGACCGTCTTCTGAACTTTACCGATGGGCCCCCCTTTGCCCAGGCGTTTTAAATCGGCGATCTTCTGGCTGATATTGGTTCTGTATTGGGGCAGGTCGTTGGCGAAAGAGACGAACTGGCGGACGGTCATCCAGCCGAACGAAGCGAGGAGCGTGACGGCGAGAAGGACAACGACTATGACCGCGGGAATGCGCGGCAGCCGCAGCTTCTGGAGCCCTTCGACGATCGGGCTTAAAAGAAAGGTGAGAAGGATCGAGAGCGCGACAGGAATGAGAACGGGGCTCGCCCAATAGAGGAGCGCGACGATGACGCCCGCGCTGACGAGCACGGCCGATCCCGACGGGGTCTTTTCGCGATTAAAGGCGGGTCCCTCGGCGGCCTCCTCCATGTTCCATTGAAGCAAATGAGCGGGCTTGGGGCAATAATGCGGGTTGTGCTATCTTTCGGGCCGGCTGGTTCTTGCCTAAAATAAAGCAATGGCCGAGATGATCGAACAAAGGGCGCTGGCTGTGTCGGCGCGCCGCTCTATACGCTTCGGGATTTTCTTCGAGCGGCTCTTGCTTGTCGCCGCGCTTGGCGCCGTCTGGTGGGTCTTATCGCTTTCCACGCCGCCCTATGTTCTCCCGGGGCCCGGGCGTGTTTGGACCGCGCTCCGCGTTA
>Ga0075434_100001758_pt1 | contig 18632 bp, 16 predicted proteins | sample RhiMethybrSRZTD3_FD_75298 | JGI IMG/M metagenome (GOLD analysis project Ga0075434, IMG submission 75298) | Populus rhizosphere microbial communities from Tennessee, USA - Rhizosphere MetaG P. TD hybrid SRZTD3 | ecosystem: Host-associated > Plants > Roots > Rhizosphere > Soil | place: USA... | reverse complement strand
AACTGCGCCTGGCCCAGCATGTACACAAAACCCGCATTGTTTGGGGATTTTTGGACTTGTTCCTGCAGGCGCGCTAGGGCGGCGCCGGGCTGGCCGCGCAGGAAATCCATTTGTGAAAAGGCCTCTTGCGCTTGCAGCGAGCCTGGATCCCGCGCCAGCGCCTGTTTGAACAGATTTTCGGCGTCGGCCCAGCGTTTTTGCTGCGCGCGCAGCAAGCCGAGATGAATGTAGCCGAGCGCGCTTTGCGGGGCTGTGGCAATGACGCGGTTCAGATCGCGTTCGGCGCTGGCGGCGTCGCCCTGGTTCGCGCGGGCCGAGGCATGGAGAATGTAGCCCTCGGCACTATTGGAATTGATCTTGATGATTTGATTCGAAATAGATTCCAGGTCTTTCCAGTCTTTGCGCTGGCCCGCCACACCGGCAAGGGCGCGCCAAGCTTCAAGAAAAGCCTGCTGGAACTTGACGGCTTGGCGCCACTCGGCTTCGGCCTGGTTCAGGTCGCCACGCTGCTGGTAAGCCGAGCCGAGGTAGAAGTGTCCCGACGGATTTTCCGGTGCGTCTTTGACCGCTCCTTGCAAAAGAGAAACAGCATCGTCGGTCTTTTTCTGTTGGAGCAAAACTTCTCCGCGGAGAATCCGCGCATCCACATCGCCCGACGATGCTTTCAAGACTTTGTCGATGACCGGAACGGCTTGATCGATCTTGCGATCGAGGATTAGAAGCTGGGCGTAGGTCTTCAGGACTCCAAGGTCGTTCGGATGACTATTCGTGAGGGCCGAGAATTCGGCAAGCGCCTTGTCGGAATCGCCGCGGGCGACGTAGAAATCGCCGAGCATGCGATAGCCGGCCGGAACATCGGACATTTGGGTTCTCGCGTCAGCGAGAACTTTCTCGGTTTGTTCGATCTGGCCCTGAGCAAAGTACAAGGTAGCTAGTGCCTTGCGTGGGGCGGGATTCTTCGGTTCCAGCTGGATGGCCGATTCGAATTGTTTGCGCGCGTCGTCATAGCGCTTTTGTGTTGCGTAGAGAGAGCCGAGCAGCATGACGGGAACAGTGGAAGTTGGGTCAAGCGTATGGGCCTTCTGCAGGTTCGCTTCAGCTTCGGAGTGAGCAGCGAATTTCTGCTGCAACGCAGCCAAGTTCACATAGACGGCAGAGTTGCTTGGGGCGATGGTTACGGCCTCGCGGGCGATGGCCAACGCGTCCTTCTGATTGCCCATAGCAGCCTCCACGGAAGAAAGCAGCATCTTGGCGTTGACATCCTGCGGATTCTTCTCGAGGACCGTCAGAGCGCGATCTTTGGCATCCTGAAACTTGCCGGCGCCCAGGTAAATCTTCCCAAGATCGAGCAGCGCCGGGTAATTTTGCGGATCGAGAGCGACGGCGCGGGACAGCTCCTGGAACGCGCTACTCCAATTGCCAAGGCGCATGCTGCATTGGGCACTCTTGTAAAGTGCAGGCACAAATCGAGGATCGATCTGCAAAGCCCGAGCGTATGAGATTTGCGCCTCAGGATATTTGCCGTCTTTGAAATAGGCGTCGCCCTGCGCGACGAATTTTTGTTTCTTGATGTTGGGATCGCGAAAGCAGCCGGTCATCAGAAAGCAAAGGGCTAGGCCACAAGAGATCGCGAGGAAGAGCGGGGACCGATATCGCACAAAAGCCATCCTTAAGCTACAAGCTAGGAATTTCACTGACGAGTATAGACGCAGTATGCCTAAGCCATAGGGTGCAATTTGCCCTCCCTAGGCCAAAGCGTAGCTAACTTGGTTTGAGATGTAAGCCGTTTACATTCAATGAGGTAAGGAGAGGTTTTGAGCTGAAAGCCAAGAGCGAGGAACGGCGGGACCGGCCGGAGCGGGAAAAAGGCGAAAATTAGGGACAAGGTGGATAGAATAGTTCCACTTTTCGCAATGTCCAGATGAACCGCCGGGAATGCGCGAGTGCACTTTGCGGCACATAGTAACCGTAACCTATAGAAAAAACAGGGATTTCTGCTTGTATGAGGCAGCAGGCGAAGGCGCTATGCTGGAAGTGGGCGTGCACAGAGGAGTTTGCCCCCGAGTGTTGGCAGTCTGCCCAGGTTAAGGGCGAACGATAGAAATTGGTGGTTACGCGATGATTCGAAACGGCGAAATTAGTATGTCCGAGGTAAGAAGGATCCTAAGGAAGTACTGGTGGATCCTGCCGCTGACGGTGGTGAGCGGGGGTGCGCTCGGGCTCGGAGCCACGATGGTGCTCCCGAAGAAGTTCACGTCGCAATCGCGGGTACAGATTCACGAACAGTCCGTTTCGACGGACCTGGTGAAGCCGGTGTTGACCGAGGCAACCAATGTCCGCCTGGCTTCCATGCAGGAACAAATTTTGAGCCGAACGCAACTGCAGTCGATCATCGAACGGCTTGGGTTGTATCCGTCGGACCGCGAAAAAATACACATGGAAGACCTGGTGCTGCAGTTGCGGAAAGCGATTGACGTGACGCCGCCGGATACCCTACTGGGAACGCAGAACCGTCAGTTGCCAGGCTTCTACATAAATGTGACTTTTGACAATCCGGAAATCGCGCAACGGGTTTGCAGCGAAATCACGAACAAGTTCATGGAACAGAACGTTAAGTACATGAACGAGAAGACCAAGCAGGCGGCGGATTTCCTGGGCGGACAGGCGGATGAAGCGAAGCGGAATCTGGATGAGCAAGACGCGAAGCTGGCGGAGTTCAAAAAGAAGTACATGGGATCGCTGCCGGATCAGCAGCAGGCCAACTTGGGTATGCTGCAGACCATGAATTCGCAGCTCGACGCCGTCACGCAATCCATCAGCAGAGCTCAACAGGACAAAGCTATGAACGAATCACTGCTGGCTTCGCAACTCGCGACGCTGAAGGCAACCGAGAGGGGCGACACTCCTACAGAAACTCTGCAGGACCAGCTGATCAAGCTTCAGGAGCAGCTGTCGTCCCTGCAGTCGCGGTATACGCCGGAGCATCCGGACGTGATCAAAACGAAAAACCAAATTCAGCAGTTACAACAACGAATCGCGTCCACACCAAATGGTGCGCAGTCCGCTACGAGCGCGACGCTCAACGCAATCGAGCCGCCAGCCATTCAGCAATTGCGAGCGAAAATAAAACAAGATGATATGAGCATCGCGGACCTGACCAAGCGGCAGAGCCAGATCCAATCGCAGATTGGTGTCCTGCAGGGACGCTTGCAGTTGAGTCCGGCAGTAGAACAGCAGTTCAAGGAGCTGATGAGAGGCTACCAGAGCGCGAGTGACTCTTATAACGACCTGCTGAAGCGGCATGCGCAAGCGACGATGGCCACCGATTTCACGCACGAGCAGCAAGGCGAACAATTCAGCATGGAAGACCCGCCAAGCCTGCCGATGACGCCTTCGTTCCCGAAGAAACCGATTTTCGCGGGCGGAGGGCTTGCTGGCGGCCTGGTGCTAGGGTTTGCCATGTTGTACTTGCTGGCGGCGGTGGACTCTTCAATGCACTCAGAACGGGACGTGGAAGCTTGCCTGAAGTTGCCGGTTCTAGCGATGGTGCCAACGATGGACCCGGCCTTGATGGGGCGCTCCACAGGAAACGGACATCGGAGAGCTAAAGCCAGCGAAATAGGATTAGCGGGCAAGCGAAACTAAAGCAATGCGATTGAACCGGCTAAACGAGAAGGACGCATAGACTTTTATGAGCAGAATTCATGAGGCATTGAAAAAAGCGGCGCAAGAGCGATCTGTGCAATTGGCCAAGAGCGGAGACACGACATTCGCTGAGCTCGCGGCAGCCCCGACGGCTCCGGTGGCAACGGCGGAAGCGATTCCCCTTTCCGGACTCGAAGTCTCAGTTGTGACACCTCCGTCGGCAGTGGCAGATAGCCTGACCTACCTGCGATATGACGACCTAATCAAAAAGTGCGCCACACCAAAATGGCGAATTGACGCGCGGCTCAGCGTTTTTGAAGGCAATGATGACAAGCAGGTGGGTGCGGAGAGGTTTCGGACACTGCGTTCTCGGCTCTACCAGATTGCGGGAACGAGGCCACTGCGACGAATTATGGTGACGAGCAGCGTGCCGGCGGAGGGCAAAACATTCGTGGCCGCGAACCTGGCGCAGTCGATTGTGCGGCAGCCTGATCGCAAAGTTCTGCTCATCGACGCAGACCTGCGGGCTTCGCGTTTGCATCAAGTGCTCGGGGCGCCGCGTTTTCCGGGACTTTCCGATTATTTGAGCGGCGATGCGGACGAATTTCAGGTGGTCCAAAAAGGTTCGGACGCTAACCTGTGTTTTATTCCTGGTGGGCGCGAGGTTGCCAATCCCAGCGAAGTGCTGATGAACGACCGGCTGAAAAAGTTGCTGGAGTTGATGACACCGCTATTTGACTGGATCATCTTGGATACGCCCCCGGTGCTGCCCGTGCATGACGCAAGCATGATGGCTGACGTGTGCGACGGAGTTTTATTCGTGGTGCGGGCCGGAATGACTGACCACGAGATGGCGGCCAAAGCGACGGGAGAATTCCAGAACCGGAATTTACTGGGAGTGGTGCTGAACCGCGTGGAAGATGGCGCAGGATATGGCGGGTATTACTACGGCTATCCGGCGGGTGCGGATAAGGATTGATCGGGGCTAAGGCGTAGACTGAGCCGCCAGCTAGCTTGTCCGGCCAGAAGCGGGTTGTTGTTAGAGCAAAACAACGCATTCGATATGCTACAGGAATCATTGCGGAAGTCCGCGTTCCAGGGGAGAACGTGATCGTGCCGCGCTGACTCTCGCCGCGCCACAGCTAAAACTTTTAACTCGTCGGCGGGCGATTGCGCTCGCTGCGTTCCATCCACCACAGCAGCGGAGCCATCATGGCCAAGCCTATAAGGAAGAATACGACCCCGCCTTCGTGGTGCAACTTTCCGGACAAAAAGCCGGGATCAACGTAGATGGACAGTAGCGTTAAAGTGACGATGCGAATCGCGTTCTTCAGGATCATTACGAAAAGGCCTGCCAGGACCAGAATTAGCTGACGCCAGAAAGCGCGCAGGCAGAAATGTGCGACGAGGATGGCCAGTATGATGAGGGCCAAGCTGGAACGAATACCGCTGCATTCGCGGGCTACTTCAATGCTGACGCGCGACAGATGAAAGACGAAGCCGTCGCGAAGAACAGGGACGCCGCTCCAATCGAAAAGAACGGCAGTGATTTCGGTCGTGCCTTTTTGTAGGAAGTAGATAGTTTTGTCGAGCAGGAAGTCAGGAATGGGGATCATGAAGAGGAGAAATGTCAAAGGAAAATGCGCCCTCTGAAGAGACGTCCGGCCGAAAAAAAACGCAAAGCCGGCGATCCAGAGAAGAATCAGCGCGAGCGCACAGAGCGAGAGCTGATTTACTTCGCTGAGGCGAGACGCGTAAACAAAAAACGTGGCGGCAGCTAAGGCCCCTGGGACCAGGAAAGTCACAGCGGAACGAATATCAGAATCAACCGCAGCGAAGATTCGGCTTCGCTCCAAAAAGAGAATCCAAACACAAATGGCCGGAATCAGAATCGCATGGGAAGCGTTGTCATTCGATAGGGCATAGTGAAAGAGGCGCACGAGAGGCGCAAAAAACAGCACGCAAATCGCAACACACCATACTGAGCAGAGAAGAATGCGTCGAGAAAGCGAACCGAGTGAGGAGCTTACCGCGGCGGCAGTTGTTGGCTGGGTGGGTGTGGACATTGCAGTGCGCTCGGCGGTCCTAGCGGCTGAAGGTTTCCGTCCGATTTATATAATGCCGTTGGTAGTAATTCCGATATTCACCGGAACGAGCGCGTTCGAGCCAGGATGAATTTGCGCGATACCATTCAATCGTGCGCTTGATGCCTTCTTCGAACGAAATCAGCGGTTTCCAGCCAAGTTCGCGTTGAATTTTGGAGCTGTCGAGAGCGTAGCGCCGATCGTGCCCAGGGCGGTCCTTCACGTATTTCATCAGCGATTCGGGCTTACCTAAATGCTTCAAGATCGTACGGACAACATGGAGGTTTGGCAGAGGCTTGCCCGCTGAGACGTTGTACACTTCGCCCGGCTTGCCTTTCTGCAACGTCAAGGCGATCGCCCGGCAGTAATCTTCGACAAAAAGCCAATCGCGTTCCTGCAGTCCGTCACCGTAAATCGGTAGCGATTTGTCCTCCAGTGCGTTCGCAAGCATTAGTGGAATGAGTTTTTCCGGAAATTGGAACGGGCCATAGTTGTTGGTGCAGCGGAGAATGATCGCGGACACGCCATAAGTATTGGCATAAGCGGCGACGAAATGGTCAGCGGATGCTTTACTAGCAGCATAAGGACTGCGCGGGTCCAGTAAGGTTTCTTCCGCGAAACTTGCACCCGCAGGAGCGCTGCCGTACACCTCGTCCGTGCTGATATGCACAAAGCGCGGCAGCCTAAATTTGCGAGCTGCGTCGAGAAGACACATCACGCCTCTCACATTTGTGTGTAGGAAAGGTGAGGCGTCTTCGATGCTGCGATCCACGTGGGTTTCGGCAGCGAAATTGACGACGCCATCGAAGCTATCGGCAAATGTTTCCGCGACCTCCTGGGGGTTGGCGACATCGCCGCGGACAAAGGTATAGCGCGGATCCTCCGCGAGATCACTGAGACTTTCGGGATTGCCCGCATAAGTCAGCTTGTCGAAATTGACGATTTCGACGTCGCGCTGCGTCGTTAGGAGATGCCGAATGAAATTGGAGCCGATAAAGCCTGCCCCGCCGGTGACCAGAAGTTTCAAGAACGTCTCCTTTTCGAGCTCGCCGCAGCTAGGAAGTTATTCGCCCCGTGCATGCCGTGGAGGGGCGCCGCGTCCGGGGATCTTGTTGGCGCCGGACTTGGCCACAAGATTTGTGGCATGCAGCAGCGACTCGAACGTACCTGCATCCGTCCACCAGCCATCTAGAATGCTGTGCGTCAACGTACCCTCTTGCAGGTACATGTTGTTGACGTCCGTGATCTCCAGCTCGTTGCGCCAGCTTGGTTTGGTTTTGCCGATCTTTTCGAAAACCGTGGCATCGTAGAAATAGAGTCCGGTCACGGCGTAGTTGGATTTGGGGCTCTTGGGCTTTTCCTCGATGCCCAAGATGCGACCATTGGCTATTTCGGGGCAACCGAAGCGCTCGGGGTCCGGAACTTCCTTGAGGATGATGTGCGCCCCGGCTGCCTGTTTTTCAAACATCTGCCTGGCTTCGATGACGTTGTTCTCGATCACGTTGTCGCCAAGAATAACGCAGATTTTCTCGCCTTCTACAAAGGGTTCAGCCAATCGCAGCGCGTCAGCTATGCCACCTTCGCCCTCTTGATAGGTGTAGTGGATGCGGTGAAGTTCAAAATCCTTGCCGTTGGAGAGCAGGCGCAGAAAGTCGCCGGAGTTCTGCCCCCCCGTAACAATGATGATGTCGCGAATCCCGGCATCGACCAAAGTCTGAATGGGATAGAACACCATGGGCCGGTCGTAGACGGGCAAGAGGTGCTTATTAGTGACACGCGTCAACGGGTACAACCGAGAACCCCTTCCACCAGCCAAGACCACACCCTTCATCAGCGCCGATTCTCCTCTCGATTGAACATCTCCACTCAAATCCAATGTTGCCACGAGCCTTGACTGTTCCAATGGTGATATTTGGCTAAGTTGGGCCGGCGTTCAGCATCAGATACCTTTCTTGAAGAAAGCACGATACTGGGGGGGTGCCGGGGGCCCTAGCGGTTATAACCCTGCAACGCATCGATTGGAGCTTGCAAGTGCCGGCGACGGAGCCATTTGATGGTTTTAGCTGGTTCATAGTCTCCGTAAGTCACTGCAACAAAAGATCTTACGGCCCGCGTGAAGCGCGGTGTGCCGGTTGTTGCGAAAAAAGAAGGCGACCGATTTTGCTGGCGCCGATCCCCATTGCAGCTACCCGCGAGACCGCAGTGGGCAGCAAAGAGCGGCAGCAAAGTTGGCCCGTGATCGCCGTGGAGAGAAACCTGTAACATTCTTGTTTTTAATGCGTTAAGATCGTGCCAATGGTTCGGAAGAAAACTTCCCTATATGTCTGGAACCGGTTTGCAACAATAGGGTAGGGCTTTTCTCTCCTCGCAGCCACTGAGCCCAAATCTGACTTCCGCATGAGACGTTTGCCTTGATGTAAGCGTATATTTTTCAACAGGTTAGAAGAACGGAGGCGTTTGGCGGCAAGAGTTTGCTTGGTTCTAGTTCTGGCAGGTGAATTGCCCGTACGGTAGGAGTTCCGAAGTACGTGGGACGTTTGTGGCGGTAGCCCATCGTTGTGGCTGATTGGTCCGGAGTGAGGAGAGATCTGTTGAGCCTGGCACCTTTGGGAACATCGGTTAAGAGCGAACTCCCATGGTACGCACTGCACTGTTGGGTTCGCAAAGAAGGCATGGTTGCGTCTCGCTTAGAAGGCCAAGGCTTCGAGTGCTTCCTTCCGAAGTACAAGAGCATTAGGGAGTGGTCAGATCGACGGAAGGAAGTCGAGCAGCCACTTTTCCCGGGATACCTCTTCTGCAGATTTGAGTATTCGCAAAGGCGCCCGGTGGTTGTAACGCCCGGTGTCTTGCAGGTAGTTGGTTGCAGCAGGACGCCAGTGCCAGTTGAGAATCGCGAAATTGAGGCCCTTCAGCTGGCCGTCGCTTCACAGGTTCAGAGCCAACCGTGGCCATATCTTGAAATTGGTGAGCGGGTCAGGATCCATACAGGCAGGCTAGCGGGCCTGGAGGGGATTCTGGCCAACTTCAAGGGGAATCACCGCGTCGTTCTTTCCGTGTCCTTGCTGCAAAGGTCGGTAGCCCTTGAAGTCGATCTGGCATGGGTGGCGTCGCTCGATAAGAGCCGCGAAGTGAGAACCCGCAACCTGGTAGCAGGAACGCCGGTCAGAACCATCAGTTAGAAGCGAATAGAGGACTTGTCCTAGAACTAATCGGTACGAAAGACAGGCCATGAACCTAATTAGAACCGAACTGCAGACAAGGGACAGCTCAAGGCGATTGAATACCGAGCCACATGTCACCTTTGAAAGGGGGGCGTCCGGTGGGCGCGTGGTACTTCACGAAGACGCTTTTGTCTCCATGTTGTACCTGGAACGCCGGAGGGCCGAGCGGGCCCACAAGCATTTCGTCTTGATGTTGGTGGATGTGAAGTGCGCAATCGCGGACGTGCAAAAGAAGCGAACCCTTTCCAAAATTACCAACGCTCTGCTGAGCGTCACGCGGGAGACGGACATCGTTGGCTGGTACCTTGAAGATCAGTTCATTGGGGTCATCGGCACCGAGGTAGGAAATGCCAAGCCGAAATCCGTGCAAACGGGGATGTTGGAAAAAGTGAGAGCTGCGTTTGTCGAGAGTCTGCCGCAGGAAAAGGTTTCGCAGATTGCGGTGTCTTTTCACTTCTTTCCGGAAGAAAGCGAAGAGGACAGTACCGACCGTTCGGCGAATATCACGCTTTATCCGGATTTGTCTCGCAAGGAAGAATCGCGGAGATTCGCCATGGGCGTGAAGCGGTCCATGGACATTGTCGGAAGCGCTGCTGCACTGCTGGTGATGTCGCCTGTGTTGGCGGCGGTGGCTGTAGCCATCAAACTCACGTCCAAAGGCCCCGTGCTATTTAAGCAGGAACGCCTCGGCCAGTACGGAAGGAAATTTACGGTCTTGAAGTTTCGGTCGATGCGTACGGACTGCGACGCCAAGATTCACCAAGAGTACGTCAGTCGGTTTATTGCCGGCAAGGTTGACAGCGACACCCAGGGTGGCAAAACGCCGGTGTTCAAGATTCAAGAGGATCCTCGCGTGACGCCAGTAGGGCGATTCCTTCGCAAGACGAGCTTGGACGAGTTCCCGCAATTTTGGAACGTGCTCGTTGGTCACATGTCGCTGGTTGGGCCCCGTCCTCCGGTTCCGTATGAGTACAAGGCTTATGATTTGTGGCACCGTCGTCGCGTATTGGAGATCAAGCCAGGAATTACCGGCCTGTGGCAAGTTAAAGGTCGTAGCCGTACTCGCTTTGATGAGATGGTGCGACTTGACTTGAAATATGCGCGAATCTGGTCAATCGGATTGGACGTGAAAATCCTTCTGCAGACGCCCGGAGCTGTTCTGACGGGTGACGGCGCTCATTAGACTCGCCTGAGTCATTCCGGCTCCGTTGTTCGAAGGTCAAGCAAAGAAATCCTCTGGCAACCGCACCCGTCGAGAAAAGGCCAAATCCCAAGGAGCTCTATGATTCGCATTGGTGTGATTGGTTACGGATATTGGGGACCAAACATCGTTCGCAATTTCCAGGCCCACGAAGGTTCGGAAGTAGTTCTTGTTTGTGACAAAAGTACCAAATGCCAACAGCGCCTGCACAAGGCACATCCGTCCATCGCTTTTACCGTCGACGCGAACGAGGTTCTGAAGTCGCCCAACATCGACCTGGTTGCCGTAGTAACGCCAGTGTGGACTCACTACGAATTGGCGAAAACGGCCCTAGAAAACGGCAAGCATGTCTTTGTGGAGAAGCCATTCACCTGTAGCGTGCAACAGGCCGAAGAATTAATTGAACTTGCTGAGCGCAAGAATCTGAAAATTATGGTGGACCACACGTTCCTGTTTACAGGGGCTGTGAAGAAAATTCGCCAGATGGTGGATGACGGCGAACTCGGGGATCTCTACTACTACGATTCGTTGCGCGTGAATCTGGGCTTGTTCCAACATGATGTGAACGTGATCTGGGATCTTGCCCCGCACGATCTTTCCATCATGGACCACGTGATAAGAGAAAAGGCCGAGGCCCTGGTTGCCACCGGCGAAAAACACCTGAACGGCGTGGAGGACATCGCCTTCATCACGGTCTATTTCCCGAAGCGGATTATCGCGCATATCAATGTGAATTGGCTTTCGCCGGTTAAAGTGCGCACTACGCTGATCGGCGGCGAGAGAAAAATGCTGGTGTGGAACGACCTGGAAGCCGACGAGAAAATAAAAATTTACGACAAGGGTGTGAGCATGTCTACGAACCCCAGCAACCTGCACCAGTTGCTGGTCAGCTACAGGTCGGGCGACATGTGGGCTCCCCAAGTCGAACAGATTGAGGCCTTGCGCGCCGAGACGGGGTACTTCCTGAAATGCATTCAAGAAAACAAGACGCCCTTTAACGACGGCGTCAACGGGTTGCGAGTCGTCCGTCTGCTGGAGGCGGCAGAAAGAAGCGTGAGCAAGCGCGGAGAGCTGGTGGCTCTGTGAACGAATTCGTTTCGATCGCAGCAAGCGTCAAACTCGGCAAGAACGTCAAGCTCTCCAAATTTATCAATCTTTACGGTTGTGAAGTGGGTGAGGAAACCAAGATTGGCGCTTTCGTTGAAATCCAAAAAAACTCCCGGGTGGGCAAGCGCTGCAAAATTTCCAGCCACACATTTATTTGTGAAGGCGTCGAGATTGGGGACAACGTATTTATCGGCCATAGCGTGACCTTTATCAACGATTCGTATCCACGCGCTACCGCTGTGTCGGGCGAACTGCAGACAGAAGCCGACTGGAAGGTGGAAAAGACGATCGTGAGCAAGGGCGCCTCGATCGGTTCCGGTTGCACAATCCTCAGCAACATTACCATCGGCGAAAATGCGCTTGTCGGTGCCGGCAGTGTGGTGACCAAAGACGTTCCGGCAAACGCGATCGTAGCGGGAAATCCGGCCAAAGTTTTGAGATATCTAACCTCGGAGACGAAATAACTGAAATGACGAGCACAGCGAAGGTCCCATTTCTCGATTTGGTTACGCCGCACCAGGAGCTGAAAGCGGAGCTCCTGCAGGTAGTGGAGAAGGCGCTGGGTAACGCAGGTTTCATCGGCGGCCCAATGGTCGAGGAGTTCGAACGCGAGTTCGCCAAGTTTTGCGATACAAAATATTGCGTTGGCGTGAACAGCGGCACCGACGCACTGCGATTTGCATTCATGGCGGCGGATGTAAAGCCGGGCGAAATCATCGTCACGGTGCCTCACACTTTCATTGCAACAACGGAAGCCATCTCGCAGGTGGGCGCTCACATTGCTTTCGTCGATATCAACGAGCAAACCTACACGATGGACCCAGAGAAGCTCCGCGAATATCTCGAGACTCAGTGCGAGTTCGACAAGGCATCCGGAAAATTGAGGGAGAAAACGTCGCACCGCGTGGTGTCGGCGATCGTTCCGGTTCACTTGTATGGGCAGACAGCCGACATGGATCCCATTCTGGAACTTGCCGACAAATATGCTCTGGTTGTGATCGAAGACGCTTGCCAAGCTCACGGCGCCGAGTATTTTTCCCGCAAAGATGGCCTATGGAAGAAAGCTGGCACGATGGGTCGCGCCGCCGCATTCAGTTTCTATCCTGGAAAGAACCTTGGGGCGTGCGGCGAAGCCGGAGCAGTCAACACAAACGACGAAGAAATGGCAAAGCGGATGAAAATGATCCGAGACCACGGCCAGGCAAAAAAGTATTACCACGATATCGAGGGCTACAACGGGCGCTTGGACGCGATTCAAGCTGGCTGGCTTTCCGTGAAACTTCGCCATCTGTCTAATTGGAATAAATCGCGGCGCGACCTTGCCCATTACTACCACGAATTGCTGGCGGAGGCTAAGGATTCCGTCATCGTCCCCGTCGAGGCCCACTGGAGCAAGGGTGTTTACCATCTCTATGTAATTCGCGTTCAGGACCGAGAGGCTCTGCAATCCGCATTGGCGGAAGCCGGCATCGGGACCGGTATCCACTACCCTATTCCATTGCATCTCCAGAAGGCATATCTCCACCTGGGCTACAAGAAAGGCGATTTCCCGGTAACCGAAAGGGTCGCCAGCGAGATTGTTTCCCTGCCCATGTTTCCGCAATTGCAGCACGAGCAGTTGCGCGAGGTGGCGAAGCGCGTAAAAGAGTTTGCTTCAACACACGTGTCTTGACCTAGGCCGTTTCCCTTCCGCCAAATCAAAAGTCGGTACATTGCAACTTTCTGCATGCCGTTTCTAACGCTACCCCCTTTGGATCGACTCATCACGCTGTACGTGTGTTCTCCGATGGTGAAGATCATCGGCCGAGCACGGCATGGTTGCGTTCCGATCCTTTCTTACCACAGCATTTCCACGAACCTCTTTGGTTATTTTCATCCCTCCTCCCAAATCAATACGTCGCCCGAAATGTTTTCGGCACAGATGCGGTGGCTGAGACGCGCGGGTTACCAGTCGATTGATCTGTCGGAGATGTTGATCCAACTCTCTTTGGGCAAGGACATGTCCAAGAAGGTGGTTATCACTTTTGATGATGGATACCGCGACTTTTACACAGAAGGTTTTGCGATCATGAAACAATGCGGATTCAACGCCACCGTCTTTTTGGCAACGGATCGAATCCGAAATACGCCGAGTCGTTACGAAGGGGTGGACTATTTGACCTGGCAGGATGTTCGTGAGCTCCATGCGGAAGGGGTTCGGTTTGGCTCGCACACCGTGACGCATCCGGACCTGCGTTCAATGGAGCCCGATCAAATCGACTACGAACTCGGCTACTCGAAGGAAGTGATTGAACAGGAAGTTGGAGACACGGTCGAGTCGTTTTCCTATCCGTTTCCTTTTCCCGAAGAAGACCGTGATTTTACGAGATTTCTTGCAGATATTCTGGAAAACCAAGGCTTCAAGAATGGCGTTTCCGCCATCATTGGAAGAGCCCATCGAAACAGCAACCAGTATTTTTTGCCCCGAATGCCGCTCAATTCGTGGGACACCCCGAAGCTCCTAGAGGCGAAGCTGATGGGGGCCTATGATTGGATGCACGTGCCGCAGTGGATCCACAAGTTTGTGAATCACAACATTACGCTCATGCAAGGCGCCAGCCGGCAACCCACTGAGCTGTAGCGCCGAGAAACAAAAATGGCCACAGTTCCCACTTACGTCGTAATTACACCCGCGCGAAACGAGATTCAATTCCTCGAGCTGACGCTGAAGTCTGTGGTCTCGCAGACGATACTTCCGCTGCGCTGGGTGATCGTGAGCGACGGCTCGACGGACGGAACTGATGAACTCGTTCAGAAATACGCTGCAGACCATCCCTGGATTGAGCTGGTCCGCATGCCTGAGCGCAAAGAACGACATTTTGCGGGGAAGGTGCTGGCCTTTAACGCCGGGTATTCACGGATACAGGGTCTAGACTTTCAGGTATTGGCCAGCCTCGATGCCGATGTATCTTTTGACGAGAACTACTTCTCGTCCTTGCTGCAAAAACTCGCTGCGGACTCGGGTCTCGGACTGGTTGGCACGCCATTTAAGGAAACTTCAAGTCAGGTCTACGATTACCGCTTTGTCAATATAGAACACGTGTCGGGAGCGTGCCAGGTCTTCCGCCGGGAATGCTTTGAACAAATTGGCGGATATCAACCCATTGAGGGAGGCGGGATCGACTACGTCGCAGTTCTCACGGCCCGGATGAAGGGATGGAAGACGCGGACCTTCACTGAAACGGTTTGCCTACATCATCGCGAGATGGGCACGGCACAACAGCATCTGTTGTCTGCCAGATTCAAGTACGGGGTCAAGGATTACAACTTCGGGAATCATCCCGCCTGGGAATGTTTTCGGATTGTCTATCAAATGACGAAACCGCCGCTGGCGATTGGAGGCATAGCGTTGGCCGCCGGCTATACGTGGGCTTCCATGATTCGCAGAGCTCGCCCAGTCTCTAAGGAGTTGGTTGCCTTTAGCCGTCGAGAACAGATGCAGCGACTGAAGAATTTCTTTGCAAAAAAATTCAGTCCCAAGAAGCATGGACTCGAACCAATTGAAGAAGATAACGCAGGGTCTAAAATCGCCTGAGGCGGTAAGCATCCCCTCAAAGAAATCATGAAAAGATCGCATGGCGGACTCCACGAGCAAAAAGGCGCTTTGATTATCAACGCCGACGATTGGGGCAGAGACGTTGACAATACGAATCGCATCCTGGAATGCCACCGCCGGGGAACCGTTTCCGCGGCCAGCGCAATGGTGTACATGGAGAATTCCGAGTGGGCAGCGGGCATTGCGCAAGAGCATGGCGTCGACACGGGACTCCATCTAAACCTGACGACTCCTTTTTCGGCGAGCCACATTGCTCCTCGCTTGAACGAGCATCATCAACGGATTTGTAAATACCTAGGCGGCAATCGGTTCGCCCAGGTTGTGTTCCATCCCGGGCTGACAAGTTCCTTTGAATACGTCGTGAGCAGCCAGATGGAAGAGTTTCAGCGAATTTATGGAGAAGCGCCCAAGCGAATAGACGGCCACCATCATATGCATCTGTGTGCAAACGTGCTTTGGGGAAAACTTCTTCCAGCAGGGACCGTAGCCAGGAGAAATTTCAGTTTCCAGCCTGGTGAGAAGGGTGCTCTGAATCGCTGGTACCGCAAGAAGATAGATGGAACGTTAGCGAAGCGCCATCGGTTGACGGACTACTTCTATTCCTTGCCTCCATTGGATGTTCCTGGACGGCTGGAGAGGATTTTCCGCTTGGCGGTTGAAAATACAGTGGAACTAGAAACCCATCCCGTGAATGCCGCGGAACATGACTTCTTAATGAGCGCCAGCATCGTTCAGCTGCTAAAGCCGCTTTCTGTCGAGAGTTTTCGCTCTCTAGTCCAAGGGTCAGCTTCGAATTGAGCTCACCCCGAAGGCGAACCCGATCATAAGAAGAAGCAGTTTGCTGTGATTTGTGGCCGGTTGCACTGTCGGCAACCGCCTTTAAACCAGGAGAGGCTGGATGGGCGAGGATATTCGAGACATAATTTCCACTAAAGCAAATTCTCTGTTGGCTGGAAACACTCAGGTTAAAGTGCTTGAGGCCGGCTGCGGTTCATCTACTCATGTACGACTTCAGGGCGTCGCTCGAACGGTTGGTATCGACGTCTCCAAGGAACAACTTGAAGCCAATGATGTAGTGCAAGAAAAAATTCACGGCGACATTCAGGAATTCCCTCTTCCCAAGGGGGAATTCGACGTGGCCATCTGTTGGATGGTTCTGGAACACCTTCCGAGACCAAACGACGCTTTACTCAACATGTTTGCTGCGCTAAAGCCCAAGGGCCTTTTGATATTGGGGTTTCCAAATCTGCTTTCTATTAAAGGGCTTGTGACAAAGTTTACGCCATTTTGGTTTCATGAAACTTTCTACAAGTTTATGAAATACAAGTCCCGCCATTTCCCGACGTATCTCAGAACGGCAATATTGCCCGGGAGATTGATGCGATTCGCAGAAGAGAATGGGTTCACGGTGGAATTTTGTAAACTGGAACAGGGTACGGTGGCGGAAAGGTTCAGGAGCCGGTTTAAGGCGGCAGATTTCACGTTTGCGACAGTGGACTTCATATCTCGGCTGGTAACGCTGGGAAAGGCTCAATCCCCGTTGCTAGACAATTGTTTTCTAATCCTTCAAAAACGCAGCTAGATGGCCGATCGGTCTACCTTGGCCTAGGCCAGCCTATATTTCCGGACCGGGAGATTGCGACGTTTGCAGACGAGAAGCGATGAAGAACGGCACTAGTCACGTCAGTGTTTGTGTCTGTACATACAAACGGCCCCAGTTTTTGAAGCATCTTTTGGAAAAGTTGAGCGAACAAGAGACCGGGGGGCTTTTTTCGTACTCGATCATCGTTACGGACAATGATCACATGCAATCCGCCAGTGAGTTGGTCACTGAGTTGGCGGGCAAGTTGCCAATTTCCATTAAGTACTGCATGGAGCCCCAGCAAAATATTGCGCTTGCCAGAAACAGGGCAATTGAGAATTGCGATGGAGACTTTATTGCGTTCATTGATGACGACGAATTTCCGACGCCTCGTTGGTTGTTGACTCTATTCAACGCTTGCCATCAGTTCAGAGCGGACGGTGTGCTGGGCCCGGTTAAGCCGTATTTTGATCGCGAAGCGCCACAATGGATCATCAAGTCCAGACTTTACGATCGACCGAGCTACCCCACAGGTCTGGTTATCGATGGTAGTAAAGGTCGAACCGGCAATGTCTTAATGAAAAGAGACGTTTTCGCCGCCGGCGAGCAATGGTTCAGGCCGGAGTTTCGGACCGGGGAGGATCAGGACTTTTTCACGCGCATGATAGAAAAAGGACGCGTGTTTGTCTGGTGCGATGAAGCGGTCGCATTCGAAGTGGTGCCGCCGATTCGCTGGAGCCGTTCATTTTTGTTGAAACGGGCCTTGCTTCGTGGAACCGTTGCGTTGGCCCAGCCGAATTCCAAATTTCTGGACATATCCAAATCACTGGTCGCGGTGCCTCTGTACGCTGTGGCGCTTCCCTTTTTGTTGCTCCTCGGACAGCACAGATTCATGAGGTGCCTTGTAAAGCTTTGCGACCACTTAGGCAAGCTACTGGCGGTCGTGGGAATTAATCCCATCAAAGATCCTTATGTCACTGAATGATAGAGCGAACATAATCAGCAGAGACGATCTGATTCTGATCACCGGAGCGACTGGCTTTATTGGAACAAAGCTGGTCCGGAATCTTGTCGATCGAGGGTTCCGCAACCTGCGCTGCTTTACGAGGCCCTCGAGCCAGAGTGAAAAATTCGAGGGAATCGCGAGACTGGCAAGAAATGGTTTCCGAATAGAAATGTTCAAAGGGAACCTTCTGTCCCGTGAGGATTGTACTGCTGCAACGAAAGATGCAGCGGTGATCTATCACCTTGCAGCGGGACGAGGGGAGAAGTCATTTCCCGACGCGTTCATGAATTCAGTGGTGACCACAAGGAATTTGATAGAAGCCGCCCTTGAGCACAATATTCTGAAACGGTTTGTAAATGTTAGCTCTTTCGCCGTCTACTCCAATTGCCAAAAGGCGAACAGGAAACTGTTGGACGAATCTTGCCCTCTTGAACAACGCCCCGAGTTGCGCGGCGACGCCTATAGCTTTGCAAAGGTAAACCAGGACGGAATTGTGTCTGAATATGGCAAGAAATACGGGATGCCTTTCGTGACTGTCCGCCCCGGAGCTGTGTACGGCCCCGGCAATTTGCCCATTACAGGACGGGTGGGGATCAGCAGTTTTGGCATATTCTTGCACCTCGGGGGGAGCAACTCTATTCCGTTTACATACGTCGACAATTGCGCTGAGGCAATTGCTTTGGCGGGCCTGAAATCCGGAATCGACGGTGAAGTGTTCAATGTTATGGACGATGATCTACCCACAAGCCGTGACTTTCTGCGGCTTTACAAGCGAAACGTCAAGCGCTTCCTTTCTCTTCCGCTGCCGCGCTCGATAAGTTACGCCCTCTGTTATTTATGGGAAAAATATTCCGATTGGTCCAAAGGGCAGCTGCCAAATTCATTTAATCGCAAAAAGTGGCATTCTTTGTGGAAGAAGACAAACTACAGTAACGAGAAACTTAAGAGTCGGGTCGGTTGGACGCAAAGCGTGCCTACGCGCGAAGGGCTGGAGCGTTATTTTGAAGCGTGCCGCGCCGGAGAAAAGCGTGCTTAAGGTGGCCATCGTTGGTTGCGGCAAAATTGCCGACTCGCACGCCTTGCAGATCCAGAGGATCCAGAATTGCGAAATAGTAGGGGCCTGTGACAGAGAGCTGTTGATGGCGCGGCAGCTGGCGCAAAGATTCCCTATCAAGCATTATGTTAATGATT